>ERZ761602.3747-NODE-3747-length-20864-cov-6.414580_pt1 | contig 20864 bp, 20 predicted proteins | sample MGYA00512165_ERZ761602 | MGnify/ENA primary metagenome ERZ761602 (study PRJEB28899, sample SAMN02445085) | bioreactor sludge metagenome | biome: EBPR sludge; isolation source: Thorneside wastewater treatment plant | place: Australia: Brisbane, Thorneside...
CGGCGACGTAGCTGCCGAAGCCGTGCGTCTGCGCCAGGCCGCGGAAGACCTTCTGCCCGCCCACGTCGGGCGCCGGGCGGCCCCAGCCGGCGCGCTCGGCCACCGCGTCGAGCACCGCGAGATGCTTGGGGTGGTTCTTCATCAGCTCGCGGCGCAGCGCCAGCGGGTCCTGGTTCGTCGCGTGCGCGATCTCGTCGACGAAGCATTCGAGGTAGATCGCATTCTGGTTCAGGTTGACGCCGCGCCAGAAGCCCGGCGGCACATGCGGGTTGCGCATCGCGTGGTCGACCAGCAGGTTCGGCACCGTGTAGCCGATGGCCGATTCGGCGCCACCCGGGTTGAGGCCCTGGAAGACCACCGGGTCGCGGCCGTCGCGCACGTTCTGCGGGAAGATGCCGGCCAGGATGCTCTGCCCGCTGATGCGCATGTGCAGCGCCTGCAGCTGGCCCCGCGCGTCCAGCCCCGCCGTCAGCTTGCACTGCGTGACCGGGTGGAACAGGCCATGCGCCATGTCCTCCTCGCGGCTCCACAGCAGCTTGACCGGCGTGCCGGGCAACTCCTTCGCGATGGTCACCGCCTGGCGCACCCAGTCGTGCACCGCGCCGCGGCGACCGAAGCCGCCGCCGAGGTGGATCTTGTAGACCTCGCACTGCGCCGGCGGCAGCCCGGCCGCGGCGGCGGTGGCGGCGAGCGCGGCCTCGCCGTTCTGCGTCGGCGTCCAGACCTCGCAGCGCTCGGGCGTCCAGCGCGCCGTCGCGTTCATGGTCTCCATCGTCGCGTGGTTCTGGTGCGGGTAGCTGTAGACCGCCTCGATGCGCCGCGCGGCCGAGGCCAGCGCGGCCTTCGCGTCGCCCTGGCGGTTGCCCACCGCGGCCTGCTCGGCGTCGAGCCCGGCGCGGATCGTCGCGTCGATGGCGGCCTGCTGCTGCTGCAGGTTCGGCCCGTAGTCCCAGTCCACCGGCAGTGCGTCCAGCGCGTTCTTCGCCCGCCACCAGGTGTCGGCGACCACCGCCACCGCGCTGTCGCCGACGCGCACCACCTTCCTCACGCCGGGCATCTTCTCCACCGCCGCGGCGTCGAAGCCGCGCAGCTTGCCGCCGAAGACCGGGCAGTCGCGGATGGCGGCATTCAGCATGCCGGGCAGCCTGAGGTCGGAGCCGTAGACCTGCCGGCCGTTCGTCTTCTCCACCGTGTCCAGCCGCGCGATGCGCTGGCCGACCAGCTTCCAGTCCTTCGGGTCCTTCAGCGCCACGTCGGCGGGCGGCGTCAGCTTCGCCGCGGCGGCGGCGACCGCGCCGTAGGTCGTGCGGCGGCCGCTGCCGGCATGCGTGATGACGCCCTGGTCGGCGCGGCACTCGGCGGCCGGCACGCCCCAGCCCTGGGCCGCCGCCTGCACGAGCATCGTGCGCGCCGCGGCGCCGCCCTTGCGCACGTAGTCGTGGCTCTCGCGGATGCCGCGGCTGCCGCCGGTGGAGAAATTGCCCCACACGCGCTGGCGCGCCAGGTTCTGGCCCGGCGTCGGGTATTCGGTCGTCACGCGCGTCCAGTCGCACTCCAGTTCCTCGGCGACCAGCTGCGCCAGGCCGGTAAGCGTGCCCTGGCCCATCTCGCTGCGCGCGATGCGGATGACCACGCGCTCGTCCGGATGCACCACGACCCAGGCCGTGATCTCCGGCGCCGCGCCCTGCGCCGCGGCGCGGGTCGGGAAGCCCAGCACGAAGCCGCCGCCGGCGGCCAGCGCGCCGAGCGCCGCGGTGCTGCCCAGGAAGCCGCGGCGCGTGACGGCAGTGGCGCCCGGGGTGTCGATGACGGGGTGGTTCATGCCCGGGCGCTCCTCACCACGTGGACCACGTCGATGCCGGCGTCGGCCGCGGCGCGTGTCTCGCCGGCCGCGACCTTGATCGCCGCGCGCACGCGGTTGTAGGTGCCGCAGCGGCAGATGTTGGTGATCGCGGCGTCGATGTCGGTGTCGGTCGGCCGCGGTTTGTCCTTCAGCAGCGCGGCAGCGGCCATCAGCATGCCGCTCTGGCAGTAGCCGCACTGCGGCACGTCCAGCTGCACCCAGGCCTTCTGCAGCGGGTGGCTGGTGTCGGGCGACAGGCCCTCGATGGTGGTGATCTTCTGCGTGGGCTGCAGCGCCGAGACCGGCAGCACGCAGCTGCGCACCGGCGCACCGTCGACATGCACCGTGCAGGCGCCGCACTGCGCGATGCCGCAGCCGTATTTGGTGCCGGTCAGCCCGAGCTGCTCGCGCAAGACCCACAGCAGCGGGGTGTCGGGTTCGGCGTCGAACTCGCGTTCGCTGCCGTTGACGTTCAGTCGGGCCATCGTGCCGCCTCCGGGACCTGTTGCCAGCCGCCGATGATGCGCCGCTTCGCGAAGACCGCAAGAGCGGTCGGCCCTTGCGGGCCGTGACGGCCCCTCGGCCCTTGGACGCACGCGCCGGCTCGCGTAATCTCCGGGCTCCCCGACAGCCTGCAGCAGGAGACCACAGCATGGGCCAGACCGTCAGCTTCCAGCGCCCCGACGGGGGCAGCGTCAACGGCTACCTCGCCGAGCCCGCAAATCCGAAGGGAGCGCCGGGCGTCGTCGTGATCCAGGAGTGGTGGGGCCTCAACGACCAGATCCGCGGCGTCGCCGACCGCTATGCCGAGCAGGGCTACCGCGCACTGGTGCCCGACCTCTACCGCGGCAATAGCACGCTCGAGGCGGCCGAGGCCGAGCACCTGATGACGAACCTGAATTTCGGCGACGCCGCCGGCCAGGACGTGCGCGGCGCCGTGCAGTACCTGAAGGGCAGCGGCAGCGCGAAGGTCGGCGTCACCGGCTTCTGCATGGGCGGCGCGCTGACGGTGCTGTCCAGCGTCTTCGTGCCCGAGATGGACGCCGGCGTGATCTTCTACGGCTACCCGCCGCTGGACTACGTGGATGCGGCCAGGATCAAGGCGCCGCTGATGGGGCACTGGGCGACGCAGGACGTGCCGTTCCCGATCGCCGGCGTCGACGCGCTGGAGGCCAGGCTGCGCGCCGCCGGCGTGGCCTTCGAGTTCCACCGCTACGAGGCGCAGCACGCCTTCTTCAACGAGACGCAGGTCGGCGCGGGCAAGCTGCTGCCCGTGATCGAATACGAGCCACAGGCGGCGGCGCTCGCCTGGCGTCGCACGCTGGACTTCTTCGGCAAGCACCTCAGGTGAGCGACCGCACGACGCTGCTGGCGCAGCGCCTGGCCGCCGTGCGCGCGCAGACGCTGGCGCTGGCCGCGCCGCTGTCCGAGGCCGACTGCCAGGTGCAGTCCATGCCGGACGCGAGCCCGGTCAAGTGGCATCTGGCCCACACGACCTGGTTCTTCGAGACCTTCGTGCTCGAACGTTTCGAGCCCGGCTTCCGGCCCTGGCACCCGGCCTTCCGCGTGCTGTTCAACAGCTACTACCAAGGCGTGGGCGATCAGCACCCGCGGCCGCAGCGCGGGCTCGTCACGCGGCCCGCTCTGGCCGAGGTGAAGGCCTGGCGCGCCTCGGTCGACGAACGGCTGCAGGCGCTGCTGGCAGCGCCGCCGCCAGGGCAGGGCGACGCGATCGCCGCGCTGGTGGAACTCGGGCTGCAGCACGAGCAGCAGCACCAGGAGCTGATCCTCACCGACCTGCTGCACCTGCTGTCGTGCAACCCGCTCGCGCCGGCCTATGCCGACGCGCCGCCGCCGGCCGTGCACGACGCGGCGCCACCCGGCGGCTGGACGAGGGTCGACGGCGGCGTGGTGGAGATCGGCCATGCCGGCGCCGGCTTCGCGTTCGACAACGAGACGCCACGCCATCGCGTCTACCTGCGACCCTGCGCGCTGGCCGACGACCTGGTCACGCAAGGCGACTGGCGGGCCTTCATGGCCGACGGCGGCTACGACGACGCGCGCTGGTGGCTGGCCGCCGGCTGGGACTGGCGGCAGGCGCAGGGCATCGCGGCGCCGCTGTACTGGCGCCGCGACGGCGAAGGCGGCTGGTGCCGCTTCACGCTGCGCGGCCTGCAGCCGCTGGACGAGCGCGCGCCGGTCGTGCATGTCAGCGCCTACGAGGCCGATGCCTATGCCCGCTGGCATGGCGCGCAGCACGGCGCACCCCACCGCCTGCCGACCGAGGCCGAGTGGGAGCAGGCCGCGCAGCGGGCCGGCACGGCCGCGATCGACCGTGCGCGCGGCGTGGACGACGGCGCGCTGCTGCCGCTGCCACCGTCTGCGACGCTGCCGGCCGGGCCGCGCCAGCTCTTCGGCGAGGTGTGGCAGTGGACCGCCAGCGCCTACCAGGCCTACCCCGGCTTCCGCGCCTGGGACGGCGCGGTCGGCGAGTACAACGCCAAGTTCATGGTCAACCAGCTCGTGCTGCGCGGCGGTTCCTGCGCGACGCCGCGCTCGCACCTGCGCGCGAGCTACCGCAACTTCTTCCCGCCCGAGGCGCGCTGGCAGTTCAGCGGGCTGCGGCTGGCGCGCGACCTGGACTGACAACCCTTGCGGCGCGGGGACCGCCATGGTCCGGCGGACTGCCGCGGTTCTGAGCGTTCGTCCCTTGCCGGCGCCGCCGCGCGCAGGCCGGGCGTACAGCGCAGGCGTAGAGTGCGGCGTGGTCGCCACGATCGTCGCGGCCCGCCCGACCATGCCCTACGACCGCCGCATCCGCTTCGACGGCCCGCTCGTCGCCTGGCACGAGCTGCGGCTGCTCGCCGATGCGGCGCGCTGGAGCGACGAATACCGCGCCGAGACGGCCCGCCTGATGGTGCCCGGCGACGGCTGGGTCGAATGCGAGCGGGGCGGCCGGCGCTTCGCCTGCGATCGCATCAGCCCGCTGTGGCTGACGCCGGCTGCGCCGTACCGCCTGCGCCAGCCGCTGGCCGGGCAGCGCAGCACCGTGCTGGTGCTGCACCGGCCGCTGCCGGCGCCCACCGAGGCGCGGCCGCTGCTGGCGCCCCGGGCCCAGCTGGCGCTGGCGCGCTGGTCGGCCCGCCTGCGCAGGGGCGGCGTCGAGGCGCTGGCGCTGGAGGAGGCGGTGCTGGCGATCGTCGACGACAGCCTGGGCCAGGACCCGGCACGGCCGCCGCACCGCGGCGTCGAGCGGGCGCGCGCGTTTCTCGCTGCCGATCCCGGACGTGACGCGACGCTGTCCGACATCGCTGCGGCCGCTGCCTGCTCGCCGTTCCACCTGGCCCGTGCCTTCCGGCACGCGACCGGCCTCAGCCTGCACGGCTACCGCACCCGCCTGCGCATGGCGCTGGCGCTGCGGCGCCTGGGCGAAGGCGAGGACCGCCTGGCACTGCTGGCCGCCGAACTCGGCTATGCCAGCCACAGCCACTTCAGCGCCACGTTCAGGCGCTGGCATGGCCTGACGCCGGCAGGCCTGCGGCAGCAACTGCGCACGAATCCGACAGCGCTGCCCGCGCGCTGAGCGCAAGCTGCGTCGGCGGCGACGGTGCCGCGGCACGAGGAGGTGGCGATGGCGGCAGGCGGCGCGCATGCACGCGGGCAGGGCCTGGCCATGGGGCTGGCCGCGGCCCTGATCGGCGGCGGCTGGCAGGTCGCGACGCGCCAGGCCACGACGGGTGCCTTCGAGCCGACGGACCTGGCGCTGATCCGTTATGGCGTGCCGGCGCTGGTGCTGCTGCCGGTGCTGGCGCGCGGCGGCCTGCTGCCGCCAGGCGTGCCAAGGCTGCTGCTCGCGCTGCTGGTGCTCGGCGCCGGCCTGCCGTTCGGGCTGCTGGCGATGACCGGGTCGCGCCACGCGCCGGCGGCGCACATGGGCGTGCTGATGGCCGCCGGGTCGCCGCTGATCGCCGCCGCGCTGGCCTGGGCGCTGTGGCGTCAGCGGCCGTCGCCGCAGCGCCTGGCCGGCCTGGCGTTGATGGCGCTGGGCGTGGCGTTGCTCGCCGGCTCGTCGCTGGCCGGCTGGTCGCCCGCGCATGCACGCGGCGACCTGCTGTTCCTGCTCGCCGCCCTGCTGTGGGCCGGCTACACGCTGGGCTTCCGGCGCAGCGGCCTCGGTGCCTGGCAGGCGGCGGCGCTGGTCAACGCCTGGTCGCTCCTGCTGGTGCTGCCGGCGCTGGCCTGGCAGGGCGGCAGCGCGCTGGCGCGGGCCCCGGCCGCGGACCTGGGCTGGCAACTGCTGTGGCAGGGCCTGCTCGCCGGGCTGCTGGGGCTGTGGACCTACTCGCGAGCGATCGCACTGCTCGGCGCGGCGCAGGCCGCGGCCTTCGGCGCCCTGGCGCCGGTGGTCTCCGCGCTCGGCGGCTGGTGGTGGCTGGGCGACCGGCTGGGCAGCAGCGACCTGCTGGCGATCGCCGCGGCCGTGGCCGGCGTGCTGCTGGCCAGCGGGGCCTGGGCGGAGCGGCCGGTACCGGCCGGCGCGCGGCGCTGACGCCGGTCCGGCCACGGCGTGACACCGTCGCGAACGACGCGGCGCGGCCGGCGCGCCGCGGTGTCGCCACGGTGTGGCTCAGGCCATGCCCAGCGCGCGCAGGCTGGCGATCAGCCGCGCGCGCGCCTCGAGCAGGCGCGCATCGCCGGCCGGCAGCCGGCGCTCGACCTGGCCGGCGTCGAACTGCGGGTGCCGTTCGGCATGCTCGCGCCAGGCCTCGCGTGCCGCCTCGGGCTGCTGCAGCTCCCACATCGCCGCCGCGTGGACCGGCGGCCACGACAGCAGCGGGTTGCTCAGCGCCGCGGTGCGGCTCCAGTCGTCGGCCAGCTCCAGCCGCCCGGCCATGTAGTGCGCGAAGGCCAGCCGGTACTGCCATTCGGCGAGCAGCGGGTCGCGCGGGCTCAGGCGCAGCGCCTGCTCCAGCGCGGCCACCGCCTCGTCGGCCCGGCCGTTGAGGATCAGCGCATAGCCGTGCGTCGCGAAGGGCACCGGGCGCGGGCTGCGCTCCGCGCCCGCGCTGCTGATGCGCAGCAGCCCGGTCCAGTCGCGGCGCATGAAGGCGTGGATCGCGCGCGCCTGGTCGGTGTGGTAGCACTCGCTGTCCAGCCGCTGCAGGCGCTCGAAGGCCTCGGCGATGCGATCGCGCACCGCGTCCTCGCCGGCCAGCCAGCCGTTGAGCATCGCATGCAGCGACAGCACGGTCAGGCCCCCCCAGCCGCGCACCGAGTCCGGGTCCAGCGCGACCGCGCGCTCCAGCAGCCGGAGCGCCTGCTGCAGGTTGTCGGCATTGAGGCCACGGCTCCAGAGGGCCACGGCCTGCATCGCCAGGTCGTCGGCGCTGACCTCCAGCGGTGACAGCGCCGCGCGCCGGGCCACCGCCGAGCGCAGCACCGCGGTGTGCAGCACGCGCCCGAGCTGGACGGCGAGGTCCGCCAGGCCCTGCGCGAGCCGCGCGCGCTCCACGTTGAAGGCCTCGGCCCAGCGCTGCATGCCGCTGGCGCCGTCGATCAGCGCCAGGTTGAGCCGGATCGCGGGGCCGTCCACGCGCAGGCTGCCGCGCACGACGTGGTGCACGCGCAGTTCGCGCGCCACCTGGCGCGGGTCCACCGGCTGCGTGCCGTAGGTCGCCACCGTGTCGCGCGCAATGACCAGCGCGCCGCGCAGCTGCGCGACCTCGGTCACCAGGTCGCCGTGCAGCGCCTCGGCGAACCAGCCGAGCTCGCCGCCTTCGCCCTCCACGCGCAGCGGCAGCACGGCGATGGACAGCGCCGGGATCTCGTCGCCGGCCGTGGCCTCGTCGTCGGGCACCAGCCGGTAGCCGCGGCGCGCCACGTTGCGCAGCAGCCGGTGGCCGCTGTCGCCCAGCGCGCGCCGGATGTCGGCCACCGCCTGCGCGAGCGAGGTCTCGCCGACGACGACGTCGCGCCACACGGCGGTCATCAGCTCGTCCTTGCTGACGACCTCGCCGGCACGCCGGCCCAGCACGCACAGCAGCTCCAGCGCCTGGCGGCGCAGCGGCACCGGCCGCCCCTCGGCGTCCAGCAGTTCGCCGGCCGCCAGGTCCAGCGTGCGGCTGCCGAGGGCGAGGCGATTGTTCATCGCGATTTCAATGTTTGCTCAAGACCCGCCGGGGCGCGAAGTCTACCGTTCACGGCCATCACGACACCGCTGCCCAGGACCCCTGCGATGAAGCCCGCCGCCTTGCCCTTCCTGCTCGACCGCCGCCGCGCCGCCGCGGCGCCCGACGGCCCGCCCGCCGTGCTGCTGCTGCATGCGAGCGCCAGTTCGGCGCGCCAGTGGCAGGGCCTGGCCCAGGCGCTGCAGCCGCACTGGCGCGTGCTGGCGCCGGACTTCCACGGTCACGGCGAGCGCGACGCCTGGCGCAGCGACGCGCCGATGTCGCTGGCCGACGAGGCCGCGCTGGGCGCCGCGCTGCTCGCCGAGGCCGGCGGCGGCTTCGTCGTCGGCCACTCGTACGGCGGCGCCGTGGCGCTGACGCTGGCCAGCCGCTGGCCGTCGCTGGTGCACGGGCTGGTCGCCTACGAGCCGGTGCTGCTGCGCCTGCTGATGGACGATGCCGGCAGCCGCGACATCGTGCGCGACGCCGCCGCCATCGCCCAGGGCCTGCGCGCGCTGCTGCACCACGACCAGGACGAGCGTGCGGCGCGCCTGTTCGTCGAGTACTGGTCCGGCCCCGGGGCCTGGGAGCTGATGCCGCTCGCGCGCCGCGCCGCCGTCGTGATGCGCATGCCCAGCGTGCTGCGCCAGTACGACGCGCTGGTGCGCGAGCCGGCGCCGCTGCCGCAGTTGTCGAGGCTGCGCCTGCCGACGCTGCTGCTCAGCGGCGAGCGCACCGTGCGCCTCACGCGGCGCGTGGCCGCGCTGCTGCGCGAGGGCCTGCCGCAGGCGCAGCACGAGGTGCTGCCCGGGCTGGACCACATGGGCCCGGTGACCCGGCCCGAGGCCTTCGAGCGCCGCGTGCTGCGCTTCCTAGCCCGGCAGGCCGCGGCCGCGGCCGCGGCGGCGCCGCCGCGGGTCGCCGCCGCGGGCTAGCGCGCCCGCCCCACCGCTTCTTCCCCCGTCGCAGGGTCTGCGACACCCCGTGCTGCCGGCAGCCGCCGGCGGACCCCGTTCGTCCCTCTGGAGCCCTCCCATGAACGCTGTGCTCGACCATCCCCCCGCCATGCCCGACCTCGAAGCCGTCAAGCGGCGACAGCAGGCCACCTGGGCCAGCGGCGACTTCGCCGTCATCGGCACCACGCTGCAGATCGTCGGCGAGTCGCTCGCCGAGGCCGTCGACCTGCGCGCCGGCGAGCGCGTGCTCGACGTCGCCGCCGGCAACGGCAACGCGACGCTGGCCGCGGCGCGCCGCTTCGCCGACGTCACCTCCACCGACTACGTGCCGGCGCTGCTGGACAAGGGCCGCGCACGCGCCGCGGCGGAGGGCCTGGCGGTGCAGTTCCAGGTCGCCGACGCGGAGGCGCTGCCGTTCCCCGACGCCCGCTTCGACGTCGTGCTGTCGACCTTCGGCGCGATGTTCACGCCCGACCACCGCCGCAGCGCCGGCGAGATGCTGCGCGTGCTGCGCCCCGGCGGCCGGCTCGGGCTGGCCAACTGGACGCCCGAGGGCTTCATCGGCCGCCTGTTCAAGATCGTCGGCGCCCATGTGCCGCCGCCCGCGGGCGTCGCCTCGCCGGCGCTGTGGGGCACCGAGTCGCACCTGGCCGCGCTGTTCGGCGGCCAGGCCGCGCAGATCCGCTGCGAGCGCCGCGTCTTCAACTTCCGCTACCGCGGCATCGCGCACTGGCTGCAGGTGTTCCGCGACTACTACGGCCCCACGCACAAGGCCTTCGCGGCGCTCGACGCCGGCGGCCAGCAGGCCCTGCAGCACGACATCACGGTGCTGCTGGAGCAGGCCAACACCGGGGGCGTGCCGTCGCTGGTCGTGCCCGCCGAGTACCTCGAGATCGTCGTCACCAAACGCTGAGGACCTGTCATGAAACCGATCCACCGCTTCTCCCCGATCCTGGCCGCGACCGCGGTCGCGCTGTGTGCGGCCGCCGCCGCGCCTGCGGCACGGGCCGTGCCGATCCCGAGCACGCTGTCGCCGGCCGCGCACGAGTCGCCCCGCCTGCATGTCGGCGCCCGCGGCGTGCAGGTCTACCAGTGCCGGGCCCGGCCCGGCGGCCACGCCTGGACCCTGGTCGCGCCCGAGGCCGACCTGTTCGACAGTGACGGCCGCCTGGTCGGCAGTCACGGCGCCGGCCCGAGCTGGCGCTTCGTCGACGGGCGCCGCGTCACCGCGCGGCTGAAGGCCCGCGCCGATGCGCCGCGGCCGGACGACATCCCGTGGCTGCTGCTCGAGACCCGCACGCAGTGGCCGGGCGAAGGCCGCACCGGCACCCACGGCAGGCTGACCAGCATCCAGCGCATCCACACGCGCGGCGGCGCCGCGCCTGCCGCGGGCTGCGACACCGCCACTGCGGGCAGCACCGTGCGCGTGCCCTACACGGCCGAGTACGTGCTGTACGGGCACTGAGCGCCAGGCCCGACCCTCCACCGACCTCACAGGACATCCCCATGCAACACCGAATCCACCCCCTGCTGGCCGCCGGCGCCGTCGCGCTGTCGCTGGCCCTCGCCGGTCCGGCCCGCGCCGACGCGGTCACCGGCTGGAACCTGCACGCCAACCACTTCGTCGTCGAAGCCAAGCTCGGCACGCCGCCGGCGATCCGCGTGCTCGCCTTCGTGCAGACCGCCGTGCTGGAGGCGCTGCAGGCCGCCCTGCCGCAGCGCGGCCGGCCGGCGGCGAGCGCCGATGCCGCCGTGGCCGCCGCCAACCGCACCGTACTGGTGGCGCTGCTGCCGGCCCAGCAGGCGGCGATCGATGCGGCGTACGAGCAGGCGATCGCACGCATCGCCGACGGGCCGGCGCGCCAGCGCGGCATCGCGCTCGGCGAGCGCGCCGCGGCCAAGCTGCTGCAGGCGCGGCTCGACGACGGCGCCGCGACGCCGGAGAGCTACCGCCCGCATGCCGCCGCCGGCGCCTACGTGCCGACGGTCGTCCCGGGCACGACGACCTGGGGCCAGCGCAAGCCCTGGCTGATGAGCCACGGCGCGCAGGTGCGGCCCGACGCGCCGCCGGCGCTGACGAGCGAGACCTGGGCGCGCGACTTCAACGAGGTGCGCGTGCTGGGCCGCCGCGACAGCGCGCTGCGCAGCGCGGAGCAGACCGCCGTCGCGCGCTTCTGGGACTACTCGCTGCCGCCGATCTACTACGGCGTCGTGCACTCGGTGGCCCAGCGGCCCGAGCGCGACCTGGTGCGCAACGCGCGCCTGTTCGCCGCCGCCGCGCAGGCGATGGACGACGCGATGATCGCGGTCTTCGACGCCAAGTACCGCTACGCGCTGTGGCGTCCGGTGACGGCGATCCGCAACGGCGACCGCGACGGCAACGACGCGACGCCGCGCGACGCGAGCTGGGCGCCGCTGATCGACAACCCGATGCACCCGGAGTATCCGAGCGGTCACGGCATCCTGGCCGCCGCAGTGGGCACGGTGCTGAAGGCCGAGATCGGTGCCGGCCCCGCGCCGGTGCTCGTCACGCGCAGCCCGACCGCCAACGGCGCGACGCGGCAGTGGAACGACGTCGAGGACTTCGTGCGCGAGGTCGGCGAGTCGCGCATCCTCGCCGGCATCCACTTCCGCAGCGCGATCGAGGCCAGCGACGCGATGGGCCGGCAGATCGGCACGCTGGCCGTGGCCCGCCACCTGGAGGGCCCGCAGTGAGCGCGCGCGCCGCTGGCATGCCGTCCGGGCACGCGGCGCCGCCGCCACCCGGCGGCAGCGGCTGCGTGGCGCTGGACCATGGTCGTTTCCTGCGCCTGCGCGGCGCCGCCGGCACCACGGTGACCGGCGTCACCGGGCTGCTGTGGGTGACGCGCGACGGCAGCTGGGACGACGTGCTGCTGCTGCCGGACCAGCGCTTTCGCGTGCCGGACGACGTGCCGGTGCTGGTCAGCGCCTTCGGGCCCAGCGTCGCCCAGGTCGTCGTGCCGCCGCGGCGTGCGACCGGCTGGCGCCGCCTCGCCGGCCTGCTGCGCGGCCGCGCGCGGCAGGCGCTGGCCGCGGCGACCTGAGCCGGACGCCGGGGCCGGCCGGCACAGGTCCCGCCGCCGGCCCGCGCGAGCGCGGACCGCCCCGCCCGAGCCAGCGGGGCCCGGCCGGCGCGGCCGCCGTTGACCGGCGCCTGAAACCCCGGCATCATCGCGTTGTAACTTTATTACATTCGCGATGGCCTTCGACCTCGTTCTCTTCGGCGGCACCGGCGACCTGGCGTGGCGCAAGCTGATGCCGGCGCTGTTCCAGGCCTTCCGCAACGGCAAGCTGCCGCCGGACGGTCGCATCCTGGCGGTGGCGCGCGACGAGCGCAGCGACGAGGCCTACCGCGCCTTCATCCGCGAGCGCTTCGCCGAGGTCGAGCCGGCCAAGCAGCCCAGCGACGAGGAATTCGCGCGCTTCGCCGGGCTGCTGCACTACCGGCGCATGGACCTCTCGCGGCCCGACGACTATGCCGGGCTGAAGGCCTGGGTCGACGGGCGCGGCGCCGACACCGTGGTGCTGTTCCTGGCCACCAGTCCGCACCTGTTTCCGGTGGTCTGCGCGCAGCTCGGCGCCGCCGGGCTGAACGGGCCGCAGGTGCGCGTGGTGCTTGAGAAGCCGCTGGGCCACGACCTGGCGAGCGCGCGGCAGATCAACCGCGCCGTCGCGGCCTCGTTCACCGAGTCGCAGGCGCTGCGCATCGACCACTACCTGGGCAAGCCAGCGGTGCAGAACCTGGCCGCGCTGCGCTTCGGCAATGCGCTGTTCGAGCCGCTGTGGCGGCGCGAGAGCATCGCCAACATCCAGATCACGATCGCCGAGAGCCTGGGCGTGGGCAGCCGCGGCGACTTCTACGACACCACCGGCGCGCTGCGCGACATGGTGCAGAACCACGCGCTGCAACTGCTGACGATGATCGCGATGGAGCCGCCGCCGACCGCCGACGCCGACGCGATCCGCGACGAGAAGCTCAAGGTGCTGAAGAGCCTGAAGCCCTTCAGCGCCGAGAGCGTGGCGCGCGACGTCGTGCGCGGCCAGTACCGCGCCGGCACCGTGGACGGCCGCGCCGTGCCCGGCTACCTGGACGAGGCCAAGGTGCCGGCCGGCAGCCGCACCGAGACCTTCGTCGCGCTGCGCACCGAGGTGCAGAACTGGCGCTGGGCCGGCGTGCCCTTCCACCTGCGCACCGGCAAGCGGCTGGCGGCGCGGGACGCGCACATCGTCGTCAACTTCCGCGAGGTGCCGCACCCCATCTTCCCGGGCGCGACGCGGGCCAACAAGCTGGTCATCAAGCTGCAGCCCGAGGACGGGCTGGAGCTGCACCTGCTGGCGGCCAAGGGTGGCGGCCCGACCGGCGCGGGGCTGGAGACGCTGAGCCCGGTCTCGCTGGACCTGGACTTCGACAAGGCCTTCCCGAGCGAACGCGTGGGCGCCTACGAGCGGCTGCTGCTGGACGCCATCGCCGGGCGGCTGAACCTGTTCGTGCGCAGCGACGAGCAGGAGCAGGCCTGGCGCTGGGTCGAGCCCATCCTCGACGCCTGGGCCGCCGACCCCAACGGCCCGCGCCCCTATGCCGCCGGCAGCTGGGGCCCGCCGGCGGCCAGCGCGCTGGTCGCGCGCGACGGCTGCGCCTGGTCCGAGGAGTCGTGAGGCGGCGCGGCCTGCTCGGCGGCGCGCTGGCCACGGCGCTGCCGTGGCCGGCGCAGGCGGCCGCAGCCGAGCCGGCACGCACGCTGCGCCTGGCGGCGGGCGAATCGCTGGCGCGCCTGCTCGAGCAGGCGCGCGACGGCGACACCGTCGAGATCGGCCCGGGCGAGCACCTCGGCCAGGTGGCGGTGCTGCACCAGCGCCGGCTGACGATCCGCGGCATCGGCGCCGTGCCGCCGGTGCTGCATGCCGCCGGCCGCCATGCCGAGGGCAAGGCCATCCTGGTGCTGCGCGACGGCGACTACGTGATCGAGCACCTGGCCCTGCGCGGCGCGCGCGTGCCCGACGGCAATGGCGCCGGCATCCGCTTCGAGCGCGGCCGGCTGCTGCTGCGCGGCTGCCACTTCCACGACAACGAGATGGGGCTGCTGAGCAGCAACACGGCGGATGCCGAGCTGCGCGTCGAGCGCTGCGCCTTCGGCAACGCGCCGAGGCACGGCACGGTCAACCACCACCTGCTCTATGTCGGCCGCATCGCGCGCTTCGAACTCGTCGGCAGCCGCTTCGGCAACGGCTGGCGCGGCCACCTCGTCAAGTCGCGCGCGCTCGTCAACGAGGTGCGCTACAACCGCCTCGTCGACGGCGACGGCGGACAGGGTGGTGCCTCGTACGAGCTGGAGTTTCCGAACGGCGGGCGCGCCACCGTGGTCGGCAACCTGATCGCGCAGGGCCCCGGCACGCAGAACGACGCGCTGGTCTCGTTCGGCGCCGAGGCCGCGCCCGAGGACGGGCGTGCCCATGCGCTGTCGATGGTGCACAACACGCTGGTCAACCGCGCCGGCCGCCCCGCGCGTTTCGTGCAGGTGCACACGCAGCGCCTGCACGGCGCAGCGGCCCTGCTGCTGCGCGCCAACGTGCTGGCCGGTCCCGGCGATGACCCGGGTGGCCGCGGCAACGTGCGCCTGCCGCAGTCGCCCTGGGGCGACGCCGCCGACGAGCGCTTCGCGCCGCCGCCGCAGGCCGCCTGGCGCTGGCGCACGATGCCGCCGATCGACCCCGCGCTGCGCCCGCGCGCGCAGTTCGTGCTGCCGCTGGGGACGCGGCCGCTGCGCGACGATGCCGCGCTGTGGCCTGGCGCGGTGCAGCCCTGAAGGCCGCAAGAAGAACGACGACGAGCCACGGAGACAAGACCATGCTGGAACGCATCCGCGCCTCGATTCCCGCGCTGCCGCCCGCCGAGCAGCGTGTCGCGAAGCTGCTGCTGGCCGACCCGCGCAGCTTCGCGTCGCTGCCGGTCGGCGAACTGGCCGAACGGGCGCTGGTCAGCAAGCCCACCGTGGTGCGCTTCTGCCGCAGCGTGGGCTACGACGGGCTGGCGGACTTCAAGCTCAAGCTCGCCGGCAACGTCAACGAGGGCGTGCCCTTCGTGCACCGCGCGGTCGACGACGACGACAAGGCGGGCGACCTCATCGTGAAGATCGTCGACAACTCGGTCGCCGCGCTGCTGCGCTACCGCAACGCCGCGGCGCCGGCGGCGATGGAGCGCGCCATCGCGGCACTCGCCGAGGCCGGGCGCGGCGGCCGGCGCATCGAGTTCTACGGCGTCGGCAACTCGGGCATCGTGGCGATGGACGCGCAGCACAAGTTCTTCCGCCTCGGCGTCAGCGCGACGGCCATCGTCGACGCCCATGTGCAGGTGATGAGCGCGACCATGCTCGGCCCCGGCGACTGCGCGGTCGTGATCAGCAACTCCGGGCGCAGCCGCGACCTGCTGGACGCCGCCGAGATCGCGCGCCGTCGCGGCGCGCACTTGATCGCGATCACCGCCAGCGGCTCGCCGCTGGCGCAGGAGGTCAAGCAGGGCGGTGCCCATCCCGCGGCCGCGGCCGCCGCAGGCCCGGCACCGCCGGTGCACGTGCTGCTGGCCGCCGACCACCCGGAGGACGCCGACCGCTACAGCCCCATGGTGTCGCGGCTGCTGCACCTGGTGATCGTCGACATCCTGACCACCGGCGTGGCGCTGCGCCTGGGCTCGGCGCGCCTGCGGCCGATGCTGCAGGCGATCAAGCGCAACCTGCGCGAACGCCGCTACGCGGCGGTGCCGGCACCTTCCAGCGACAGCAGCTCGACGACGCCGTAGAGCGTCGCCAGCTCGGCCAGCTTGGGCGGCGCGCCGTGCACCACGAAGCCGCGGCCGGCCGCCTGCGCCAGCCGGCGCGCCTGCAGCAGCAGCGCGATCGCCGAGCTGTCGAAGGTGGCCAGCGCGCTGGCGTCCACCGTCAGCGTGCCGCTGCCGGCGGCGATCTCGGCCGGCAGCGCCTGGGCCAGCGCGGCGGTCTCGTCCAGCGTGGCGGTCGCGGGCAGCTTCATCGTGCTGTTCGTGCGTGGACCGCTCAGCTCTTGCCGGCGTTCTTGTTGCGCTCGACCAGCGTGTTGATCAGCCCGTCGATGCCGCCGCGGCCGATCTCCTGCGCAAACTGCGTGCGGTAGTTCTGCACCAGCCACAGCCCGCCGACGTTGACGTCGATGATCTTCCAGCTCTCGCCGGCCTTGTCCAGCCGGTAGTCGAGCTTGATCGGCTCGCCCTTGCCGCGCACCTCGGACTGCACGACGACCTGGCTGCTGCCGGGCACCGGCTGCGTGCGCGTGATCTCGACCTTCTGGTCGCCCAGCTCGGACAGCGCGCCGGCATAGACGCGCACCAGCAGCGTCTTGAACTCGGTCTGCAGCTTCGTGCGCTGCTCGGCCGAGGCACCGCGCCACTGCGGGCCCACCGCCGAGCGCGTGACGACCTCGAAATTGACGTAGGGCATGACCTTGTCCTCGACCAGCGCGAGGATGCGGTTGAGGTCGCCGGCCTGGATCGCCTTGTCGGTCTTCGCGGTGTCGATCACGTCGACCGAGATGCGGCGCACCAGCGCGTCCGGCGTGCCTTCGGCGTAGGCCGTGCCCAGCGGCAGCACCAGCGTGGCCAGCATCGCCAGCACGGTAAACAAACGTTTCAGCATCGAGGGCTTCCTTTCGTCGGCGATCGTTCGCGGTGTTGGAGCGTGGTGGTGGCGATCGGTTCACTGCCCGGTCACTGCCGGGTCGCCGGCGCAGGCGCCGGCGGGCGGGTCTGGGTGCCCGGTGCCGGGGTCGCGGGCTTGGCATCGTCGCGCTTCGCACCGTCCGCGGGCGGCGACGTGTCGTCTTCGTCGTCGAAGTCGTCGAAGTCCTCCATCGGCGCCAGCGGCGGCGCGCCGTCGTAGACGAGGTCGCGGCGGCGCGCCAGGAAGCCGTCGCGCAGGAAGCTGTAGCGGTCCAGCGCGACCTGGTCGACCAGCGCCGTGGTGCCCAGCAGCAGCGCGCGCTGGTGCACGACCTCCAGCGCCGTGACGCCGTAGCGCGCGGCCTCGCGGTCGGGCAGGTCGGACGGCGAGACCTGGCGGTCGGCGAGCAGGCCGACACCGTCGCGCACCGACGACGGGCCCAGGAACGGCAGCACGAGGTAGGGCCCGCTGGGCAGGCCCCAGCGGCCCAGCGTCTGGCCGAAGTCCTCGCTGCGGCGCACCAGCCCCATCTCGGTGGCCGGGTCGAGCAGGCCGCCGAGGCCGAACAGCGTATTGGTCAGTACGCGCATGCCCATGTCCAGGCCGTGGTGCACCTTGCCCTGCAGCAGGTGGTTGGCCATCGACCAGACGTCGTAGAGGTTGCCCAGCACGTTGCCGATGCCGGTGCGCACGAGCTGCGGCACGACCTTGCGGTAGCCCTCGGCCACCGGCTTGAGCACCGCCTCGTCGACCGCCTCGTTGAAGGCGAAGACCTTGCGGTTCCAGCGTTCCCAGGGGTCGACCGGGTTGGCCGCGTAGGGCGCCGGCTCGGGCTGGCCGTCGCCGGGCGCGACGGTGGCGCAGCCGCCGGCCAGCAGCGCGCCGGCCAGCAGCGCCGCCGTCGCGGCGCGGCGCAGCAGGGCTGCGGTCACTGGCCGCTCCCGCCACCGCCGCCGCTGCCGGCGGCATCGGCGCGCCCGGTGAGGAACTGGCCGATCAGGTTTTCCAGCACCACGGCCGACTGCGTCTGCGCGATGGTGGCGCCGGGCGCCAGGTTGGCGTCGTCGCCGCCGGGCTCGATGCCGATGTACTGGTCACCCAGCAGCCCGGCGGTGAGGATCTTGGCGGCGGAATCCTTGGGAAACTGGAAGCGCCGGTCGAGGTCGAGCTCGACCACGCCCTGGTAGGTCTTGGGGTCGAGCGCGATCGAGGTCACGCGGCCCACCACCACGCCGGCGCTGCGCACCGGGGCGCGGGGCTTCAGGCCGCCGATGTTGTCGAAGCGCGCCGTCAGGCGGTAGGTGTCGCCGTTGCTGAAGCTCGTGAGGTTGGCCGCCTTCAGCGCCACGAACACCAGCGCCAGCAGGCCCAGCACCACGAACAGGCCGACCAGGATCTCGATGTTTCTCTTCGTCATGCAGGTCCCTTGTCAGCGTCCGGTCGAGAACATCAGAGCCGTGAGGATGAAGTCCATGCCCAGCACGCCCAGCGAGGAAATGACCACGGTGCGCGTGGTCGCGTAGGCCACGCCTTCGGGCGTGGCCTCGGTCTCGTAGCCCTGGTACAGCGCCACCGCGGTGCAGATGACGCCGAACACCGCGCTCTTGATCACGCCGTTGCCGACGTCGCGCCAGACATCAACGCCGTTCTGCTGGATGGACCAGAAATTGCCCGCGTCGATGCCGATCAGGCCCACGGCCACCAGCCAGGCGCCGAGGATGCCGATGGCCGAGAACAGGATGGCCAGCAGGGGCATGGCGATGACGCCGGCGATGAAGCGCGGCGCCAGCACGCGCTGGCGCGGGTCGATGGCCATCAGCTCGAGCGCGGCGATCTGCTCGCCGGCCTTCATCAGGCCGATCTCGGCCGTCAGCGAGGTGCCGGCGCGGCCGGCGAACAGCAGCGCGGTGACGACCGGGCTCAGCTCGCGCACGAGCGCCAGGTTGACGATCAGGCCCAGGCTCTCGGCGGCGCCGTAGGTGACCAGCGCGTAGTACATCTGCAGCGCCAGCACGAAGCCGACCGCCAGCCCGCTGGCCAGGATGATGACCAGCGAGCGGTTGCCGATGGCGTGGATCTGCGCCACGACCAGGCCGAAGCGGCGCAGCGAGGCCGGCACCGCGCGCAGCAGTTCCAGGAAGAAGAAGGCGGCATGGCCCCAGCCGCGGAACTGCTCGAGCGCGATGGCGCCCAGGCGCGCGATGGCGTTCATCCGGCGACCCCGAAGTCGGCGCCGATCTCCGGCGCCGGGTAGTGGAACTTGACCGGGCCGTCGGGCTCGCCGCGCACGAACTGGCGCGTCTCGGGGTCCATCGAGTCCATCAGGTCCTTCGGCGTGCCCTGCGCGACGATGCGGCCCTGGTTGGCCAGCAGGATGACCCAGTCGCTGATCGCCATGCACTCGGGCACGTCGTGGCTGACGACCAGGCTGGTCGCGCCGGTGGCGTCGTTGAGCGTGCGGATCAGCTTGGCGGCGACGCCCATGCTGATCAGGTCCAGGCCCGCGAAGGGCTCGTCGTACATGATCAGCTCGGGGTCCAGCGAGATCGCGCGCGCGAGCGCGATGCGCCTGGCCATGCCGCCGCTGACCTCGCTGATGCGCAGGTGCGCCGCGCCGCGCAGGCCGACCGCGTTGAGCTTCATCAGCACCAGGTCGCGGATCATCGCTTCCGGCAGCTTCGTGTGCTCGCGCAGCGGGAAGGCGACGTTGTCGAAGACCGTCAGGTCGGTGAACAGCGCGCCGAACTGGAACAGCATGCCGATGCGCCGGCGCAGCCGGAACAGCTGCGCCTGGTCGGCCGCGTTGACCAGTTCGCCGTCGAAGACGACGCGCCCGCTGTCGGCCGCGTGCACGCCGGCGATCAGCCGCAGCAGCGTGGTCTTGCCGCAGCCCGACCCGCCCAGGATGGCCGTGACCTTGCCGCGCGGGAAGCGCAGCGACACGTCCGACAGGATCGTCCGGCTGCTGTCGTAGCCGAACGTGACGTGGTCGATCTCGATGAAGGGATGGTCGAACAAGCGGTTGCCGGGCCGGGCAGGGCGTGGCGCCGACCCGTGCAGCCGTGATGTGCCCTCGTGGGGGCAAGGGGGCGGATTCTCGCACGCAAGGGCAAACCCGCATTCAGGCGGGCCGTCGCGTGCCCGTGACAAGCTGTAGCGGCGGCGCGACGGACCGCCGCCCGTCGCCGCTCAGCGGCCGGTGCCGTCCTGCCGGCCCGGCCGCACCCCGGCCGGACCCCGGTCTGTCTAGCGCGGCAGCGTGCTGCGGCCCATGAGGAAGGCGTCGACCTCGCGCGCGGCCTGGCGGCCTTCGCGGATCGCCCACACGACCAGGCTCTGGCCGCGGCGCATGTCGCCGGCGGCGAAGACCTTGGCCACGTTGGTGCGGTAGCCGCTGCCGTCGTCGGTGCCGGCCTTCGCGTTGCCGCGGCCGTCGCGCTCGACGCCGAAGGCGTCCAGCACGCTGGCCACCGGGGCGGTGAAGCCCATCGCCAGCAGCACCAGGTCGGCCTTCCATTCCTTCTCGGTGCCCGGCACCTCGACCATCTTGCCGCCCTGCCACTGCACGTGCACGGTCTTCAGGCCGACGACACGGTGCTTGTCCTTGCCGGTGCCGGGCACGAAGCCCTTGGTCGCGATCGCGAATTCGCGCTCGCAGCCTTCCTCGTGGCTGGAGCTGGTGCGCAGCTTGTACGGCCAGTAGGGCCAGGTCAGCGGCTTGTCCTCTTCCTCCGGCGGCTGCGGCATCAGCTCGAACTGCGTCACGCTGGCCGCGCCGTGGCGGTTGCTCGTGCCCACGCAGTCGGACCCGGTGTCGCCGCCGCCGATCACGATGACGTGTTTGCCGTCGGCGCGGATCTGGCCCTTGAGCTTGTCGCCGGCGACGACCTTGTTCTGCTGCGGCAGGAACTCCATCGCGAAGTGCACGCCGGCCAGCTCGCGGCCCGGCACCGGCAGGTCGCGGCTGGTCTCGCTGCCGCCGGCCAGCAGCACGGCGTCGAAGTCGGCCAGCAGCTGCTGCGCGCTCACGGTCTCGGTCGCGTCGTTGGTCACCCGGGCCGCGGGGCCGTCCTTGGGCAGTTCGCCGACCATCACGCCGCTGCGGAAGACCACGCCCTCGGCCTGCATCTGCGCGATGCGGCGGTCGATGTGGCTCTTCTCCATCTTGAAGTCGGGGATGCCGTAGCGCAGC
>ERZ761602.3748-NODE-3748-length-20860-cov-46.892189_pt1 | contig 20860 bp, 21 predicted proteins | sample MGYA00512165_ERZ761602 | MGnify/ENA primary metagenome ERZ761602 (study PRJEB28899, sample SAMN02445085) | bioreactor sludge metagenome | biome: EBPR sludge; isolation source: Thorneside wastewater treatment plant | place: Australia: Brisbane, Thorneside...
GGAGAAAGGTTGCGGTTGCCGCCCCCTTACAAGGAAGCTCCTCCGGTTGGGATCGAACCGACCAGATTTCCGTTGATAGTCAGGGCCTTGCGGAGCTGGTGTCACACATAGGGTCACACGAGCTTCTCAGGGTCGCCGAAGCGTGGCCCTCTCTGGCCGATCCTCTCCGAGCGGCAATCCTAGCGATTGTCCAGTCTGCGGGGAGGGAGGTGGCACCGTGAAAGGCCCTCCTCCCACAGAGCAAGAGGGGGTCGCCAGTGCGCCAACACCGACGACCCCGAAGCGAGTTTCTGCCGTTGGAAGCGGGACAAAGAACTCAGGGCGAACCTACGTCCTCCGCCCGGATCATGTCAATCCGGCGTTGCCTGCTGCCGATGCCCGCGAATGCGGGCGCGGCACAGGCAACCCGGACGGACTCACCGACGCGGAACGGAAGTTCCTTGAGATTTGCACCGAACGCACCGGCGAGGAGCTGCCCGCCGACCTTCACGCGCAACGGCTCCGATATCGGGCGCTCCTCTTTCAGCAATCCCACCGGATCGCGGAAGCACTCGAACGGGAGGGAATCCGCGCATACGGGGAAGCCAAGCTTACCTTGGTTGGAATCTGCTCCGGCGAGACGAAGGAAATCCCCGACTTCCGAAACGTCGTCTTCATTCCAGCCGTCGCCCAACGGAAGCGGAACGCGCTCCTGAAGCACCTCGAGCTGTTCCTTCAGCAGCATCCCAATTCGCGCATGTGGGTCTTCACCTCCGGCGAACGGGTGCGGCTCTCCAACGTCCGCGAGCGAATGCAGGAAATGCACCGTCGGCTTTCCAAGCTCAACGCGGAACCGTTCATGAAGGAAGCGGGTGTTTCGCTCGTCTTCCGCTCCACCGAACTCGGGGAAGTCGAACGGCCCGACTCCGGAGAGCCGACCTTCCACGTTCACGCACATACCATCGCGCATCTCTCGCGCAAGCTGCCAAAGGACGAATGGTCCGGTCTTCTCGCCCACGTCCGCGCTTTCTGGAGGCATCATTTCAGCGACTCGAAGCGGATTCATCAGGCGCGGGAAACCTGCAAATACGTGGTGAAGCCCTCCGATCTCGACGCACTGACCGGGGGCGAACTGGCCCGCCTGTATCATCAGACGTTCCGGCTTCACCTTGTCCAGTCGCTCGGTCTCCTCCGCGAGCAACAGAACCAGATCAAGGAAGGGCGGAAGCGCATCGTCCGCCGTGGGAAGGGGCCGGCGTCGCGGTGGGAAGTCGTCGATGCCTGGGATCCCAAGCGTTCCAAGGACGAAGACGAAGAAGACGAGGAGCGGGAGGTTCGGCCCGTCGACGACTGGGTTCTCTGCACCCTGCCGCCCTCCTTTGCCATCTCGGCGAGGGCCGAGCCGATGGCCGTGGTTCTGAACATGACCGGCGAGCGGTTCGCCTGGAATCGGAAGATCAGGGCGATTCAGGCGTCTTGCGCGGCATTGTTCGCGAACGGCCCTCGAAAGGCCGACACGGCGAAGGCCGCGCCCCCCTGACCTCGGCAGGGCGGGCGCTCCCGCAATGCCGCCCTACGCCAGTTCGGCGGGCCGACCGTGGGCGTGCCTACTCGAAATGACGGGCACGGCCCGACGCCCTCGAAGCACATGTGGAAGCCCGGCGTTCGCTCCGATGTGGGGCTACGACTGGAACGGGTGGAAGGCCGTTCCAGCTGCCCAAGGAGCCTTGAGAATCCCTTCGTCAAGGGTGGCAAGCTTCAAGGAATGCTTGCGGGCCAGTTCGACGAGATAGCAATCCGTCGTGTCCTTGTATCTGGACACGGTCGCCATGCGGGAAGTGGCTAGATCGCAGTCGAGGAAAGAGGCCGCCTTCCTCGAAGTCAAGCTCAGGAGCACGAGGGCGGCGTCTTGATGGCTGGCCCGATAGGCCGGACTCATGCTAACCCGAAGAAAACCTAGCTCTGTGATTGCGCATGTGGAGAAGCTGGATAGACCGGAGAACCACTCGCGGCACTGCTGATGGTCGGGATGGGACCGCCAACCGAAAGCAAGCAACAAGTTCACGTCGGGCAGAACGGAGGGCAGGCTCATAGCTCCGAGAGAATCTCCTTCACGAGCTTCGGAGTCATGGCCGGAGCCCCGTCCGGGGCGTCCAAAGCGATGTAGTCGGCATCTGAAACCATCTGGGCGGAGGTCGCCTCCACCACCGGCGTTAGAATGATGTGCCCATCCTGCAAATTGCAGTCGATGAGCGCCCCGGTGGGAAGTCCCAGGCGGGTGCGAATCTCAAGGGGGATGACGATCTGGCCCTTGCTGGAAAGCGTCGTGGTCATGTTCCAATCTTACCGATCTTACCGGCATTGTCAACTCGGGCCTTCACCGTCCGACTTGGGAGGGCCGTTTGGACTTGCCGGGGCCGGAGGCCCCATTTAGGTTCACACCACTGCCGAAACTGTCCTGATGGAACCAGAAGTTATCATAGCGGTGATCGCCGGTCTGTTCGCCGTAGGTGGCTCCGCATTCACTTACTGGAGCACGAAGAAACGCGAGCGGGAGACGGAGCTGCGTAAGGAAAAGCTTGAACACTATAAGGAGTTTGTTTCAAGCCTCAGCGGGGTGATTGAGGCGGAATCGACGCCCGAAGGGCAGCGAGCATTCTCTAGGGCATGTAACAAGCTGAATCTCGTAGCCCCGCAGTCGGTGATTTTGGCATTGCAGGCTTTTCAGCAGGAGATCAAAGTTTCCAATCAAGATCGAAGTCCTGAACGACATGATGAGTTGATGTCTCGACTCTTCTTTGAAATCCGGCGGGACCTGGCAGTCTCTCCGAAAGACGACCAGGCTACTTTTCAGGTTGGCCTCTGGGCAGCCGGAGTCCCACCTCGCGCTAGAAGGAAATAGACTCAGCTTCCGACAGAAAAGTGTTTGACGAGCTAAAACCCATATGTTTAACATATAGGAATGCGCCGCGACTCCGTTGCTCCAATTCCGAAATCCGTCCGAACCGGACGCCGTTTCGCCGCCGAGATCGACTCCCCTCGTGACCGGACCGTCTGCTTCATGGTCTCGGAAGAGGAAAAGCAAACCATCGACGAGATCGGCATGGCCGTGGGCCTGACGAGATCGGCGACGCTGGCGAAGGTAGTCGTCTCCTTCATCACAGCAGTCACCGATCCGGAAACCCATATCGAAGCGTGGAAGGATTTGGAAGCTTTCCTTGGCCGTTGCCGCGAACGCATGTCCTCCCCCACTCCGCACAACCATGAACATACGGAACCTCAACAAACGAATCGCCCGTGAAGTCCACCCAAACGAAATCGACGAAAGGGAAATCGAGATTTCCCGCGATGTCGGCTCTTCGGACTACCCCGGATTGAGACGGGAAACCCGCCGTCAAGTCGACTACCTCCACGCCCTTCTTGTCCAGCACATCCCCGACGACTTCAATTTCTACTTTGCCCTCGGCGAAGCAGGAACCCGCCTTCATATCGAATACGACGACGGCCCAATGGGTCAATTTTCGTTTTCCATCCCGACAAAGATCGATGCAAGATTCTTCGCCGAATTGCCGGACACGGATTGGGACGAAGTTAGGGGCAGTCTCCTCGCCCACATCTCCGCGCAAGACCGGGCAGCCGAAGAAGCCGTGAACCACCCGGTTAGAATCCAGCCCGCATCCGAGACGCAACGCGAATACTTCGGGCATCTCCTGCCCTTCCTCGAAGAGTCGAAGGCGAGCGGCCACGCCTTTGCCGCTCTGGCCGTTCGCCATGATGAGGACTACACCGAACCGGAGTTCGAGACGATCACTCCCAAGGACCGCCAAACGCTGGTCTTCGATGTCGCCGATCTGATGACAGTCGGCTTCCGAATCATCGCCGTGATCCTCGAAGGTTCCCCGATCACTCCGTCCGAAATCGATGCGATCAAGCTGGAAGCCTTGGATTGCCTCGGGCCGATCTCCCGAGCCAAGGCCGAAGGACGTTTCGCCGATGCCTTTGCGGCCATTATGGAAGGGGGTTCGCAACAGCAGCGATGAGCACCGAAGACCCTTCCCCCCGCCTGATCCGCCTTTCCGACTTCGCCAAGGCGATTTCCGTCAGCGTCCGCGACCTCTACCGCATGATCGACGAGAAGCGAGTTCCTGCCCCCGTCAAGCAGGGTCGCCGCTCCTTCTACTTCCCCGAAGACCTCGACGCCTACTTGGCACAACTCAAGAAACAACGAAAATGAACGGCATCACTTGCAGTCTCCTCGCCCCTAGCGAGCGGAAGCCATACTACCGGCTCCGCTATCGTGTGCATGGCGAATACCGTTGGCGGACGAAGTCCCTCGGCGTTCGCAACAAGGACGTGGCCGAGCGGAAGCGTTTGGAGTTCATCGAGGAGCACGAGAAGGAAGCCGCTGGGATCATCGCCCCGAAAGCGCAGCGTATCGCCGCCAAGGCCGATCTCCGCGACCTCGTCGCCGAATACGTGGCCGACCTCCAAGCGCGGAGATGCGGCACGAAATTCGTCGAGAACACGAAACGGCAGATTCTCAAACCGGCCGAATTCTGCGAATGGCGGACCATCGCCGATGTGACAAGCTCAGACTTCCTCCGCTGGCGCTCCGCGAACGGCAGGAGTGCCCCTAAAACCCTCAACCACTACCTCGCCAGCCTAAACGGTTTCTTTGCATGGCTTCGAAAAACTGAACGCACCGAAGCCGATCCTCTCTCCCGCGTGACGAAGGTCAACGAGAAGCGGGAGGTTCGCCGGAAACGCCGCGCCCTCACCGACGACGAGGCGAAGCGCCTTCTTGCGGCGGCTCCCGGATGGCGGCGGGAAGTCTACTTCCTCGCCCTGTGGACCGGCCTTCGCCGCGAAGAATTGAAGCGCCTCGCGTGGGGAGACGTTCACCTCGAGGCGGAACCGCCCCGGATCGTCCTGCGTGCAGAGACGACAAAGAACGCGAAGGGCGAAAGCGTCGTCATCCATCCCGAGCTGGTGAACGAACTGCGACGAATGAGAGGCACGGGCAAGAAGCCCGGCGAGCCGGTCGTTCGTATGTTCTCCCGCATGGACCCGATGAAGGCCGATCTAGCGAAGGCTGGGATCGAGTTCGAGAACGAGCGGGGCCGGGCCGACTTCCACGCCTTGCGACACACCTTCAACGCCCGTATGGCCGCGAACGGCGTCCCCCTCGCCTTCGCGCAACGGGCAATGCGTCACAGCGATGTCAAGCTCACCTCGAACCAGTATCTCGACCCCGCGCTTGTCTCGCTCTCGAAGTCCATCGCCGGGCTTCCCGGACTGCTCGAAGACGGCCTAGGGTCACACATAGGGTCACACTTTTCCGGCCCGGAGGGTCTTTCGCCGTCTTCGCCTGTCGCAAACGGACACAAAGCCCCACCAACGGAATCCCTTGAAGATGAAGGGGTTTGTCCTGATTTGGCGCGAACTGGCGCAAGCGGACACAAGCCCGAAAAGAGCTCCTCCGGTTGGGATCGAACCAACGACCTAGTCCATGCGACTCGCTGAAAGTTAAGTAGTTACAGCAGCAAAAACATCCTCGACCGTTGACAAACGTCCTCAGTGTTGTCAATTTTGTTGTCAACATGGCCAGCGTCTACAAAAGGAAGCAATCCCCTGTCTGGTACGCAGCCTACTTCAGGGCAGACGGAAGTCGAGTCCATCGTTCCACGGGCCATAAGAACAAGCAGCGTGCCATCGAGGTGGCCGTGGAATGGGAGAAAGCGGAGGCGGCTGCACTGAAAGCCCATGCCAATCTGCAACCCGAGATTGCCGCCGTTGTCGCCAAGGCCGGACGCGAGGCGAGCGCCGGCCAGTTGACGCTCGACAAGGCCCGACGGCACCTCATGGAGATCTACCGCCTCTGCTCGAACGAGGAGTTCCCCGCCTACTCCATCAAGGACTGGCTGAAGCACTGGCTTGTCGAGAACCGGAAGCGGGTCAGCGACGCGACGATGGTGCGCTATGAGAATTCTGTCTCCGCCGTCCTCGATGCCCTGGGTTCCACCCAAAGGAAAGACATCACCCTTCTGACGACGGAGGATGTTCAGCGGGTGCAGACCACACTGGCCAAAGGGGACACCAAGGCGAGCACCGTGAACTTCAAGGTTCAGGATTTCAAGAACGCGATCCGCGCCGCCTTCGAGCAAGGCATCATCGACCGCAATGTCGGTCTCCCAGTGAAGCCCCTGCCGACCGAGGACAGCGAGCTCCGGGGAGAGTTTACCATCGTGGAAATCCGAAAACTGATCGCGGTGGCCACGCCCGACTGGAAAGGGGCTGTCCTCATCGCCGCCCAGACAGGTCTGAGGCTTTCGAACATTGCAGACCTGGCCTGGAGCGAAGTCCATCTGAAAACCCGCGAGCTCGTGCTAACTCCCGTGAAACAACGCAAGGGCAAGGCCGAGGTCATCTGCATCCCGATGACCGACGCAGTCCATCACTTGCTTCAGGAACAGGCCAAGGGCAAGAAGCCACTCGAAGGCCCCGTCTTCCTCACCCTCGCCGGACGACAAAAGGCGACCTTGAGCACGAGCTTCCGAAACCTGATGAACAAGGCGGGCATTCCCCGCGAAGCTCCCCTGCCCGGCGGCCATACCGGCGTGCGCAGCTTCCACTCTCTTCGACACTTCTACGTCTCCGCTCTCGCCAATGCCCAAGTTCCCGAGGATGTGAGGAAGACGCTGGCCGCCCACAAGTCCGGGGAGATTCACCGCATTTACACTCATCACAACAAGGAGACCCTGCGGAAGGCGGTAGCGACTCTGCCTAAGCTGGACGACGATGATTCCAGAGATTGATTGCCGTCCCCCGGTTTGCGCAAATTCGGCGGGATCACCAGCCTCGGCCCAACCTGACACGCGGAGAGCTCGCCCCCCCCCTTGAGGAAGCGGAGGCGGAAGCTTAAACTCTCACTGCCCCCCCCCTGTAGCAGTCCTACCCCCTACCGAAAGATGGGACGGGTGTGCGTATGGGTTATAAGGATATGGTCTCCCAATTTCCCTTGCCAACCTTTCTGGATTCTGGTTCCTACACGGTAGGATGAACCGCCCGAAACTCACTGGGCGCCAGATAATGGGCTGGCGTCAAGGGATCGGCAAGCCGCGAAGATGGCTCGCCGAGCAACTCGGCGTGAGTGCGAAGACCATCGAAAGCTGGGAATACGAAACCCGGACTCCCGGCGGTCCCGCGCTGCGTTTATTGGAATTGCTAATGGCGAGCCCGCCCTCCGATGACCATGAAAACTGAGAACCACTTCAACCTCAAGGGCGGTGATTGGCATTCTCATCAAGCAGCCCCCTTGGCTAAAACACGTGAAATACTTCGATGGTCGACCAATCCTACACTCTAAAAATCAGGACGTTTTGACTACTCCATCGCAAAGCTCCATGACCCGTATCGCGCCTCCCGCCATCAAAGCGACCGTCGCTCACAAAGTCGGATTCGCGTCGCATCAGAACGCCGTTCCGATCCTTCACGACCTGACCTTCGAGAACGTTGGCGACGAGCCGCTCACCGAGTTGACCGTTTCCTTGGAGGCGGATCCTCCGTTCCTCGAGAAGAAGATCTGGAAAATCGACACGATCCGCCCCGGCGATGAGGTTCGCATCGCTGATCGGGAGATCCGCCTGTCGGGCACTTTTCTATCTGAGCTCGTCGAGAGCGTGAGCGGGCACGTTAACATTGAGATTCGCACCGGCGAGCCGGACAGCGCTCCGCTCGCTCGCGAGTCCTTCCCCGTCGAGCTGCTGTCCAGAATCCACTGGGGTGGCTCAGGCTCCATGCCCGAGTTGCTTCCGGCATTCTGCATGCCGAACGACCCGGCCGTGGACAAGATCCTGAAAGGCGCGAGCGATATCCTGCAGCGTGCCGGGAAGAAATCCGGAATCGACGGATACGGCGATCGATCGCGCAGCCGCAGCTGGGAAATTGCCTCCGCCCTTTGGTCTTCGGTTGCCGGGATCGGGCTCAGCTACGCCTATCCTCCGGCGAGTTTTGAGATAGAGGGACAAAAGATCCGCACCCCGGGCTCCATTCTCGAGAACAAACTGGCGACCTGCCTCGACACCGCAGCCCTCTTTGCCTCCTCCTTGGAACAGGCAGGCCTGAATCCCATCATCGTCCTGACCAAAGGCCACGCTTTTGTGGGAGTGTGGCTCCAGCCGCAGGAGTTTTCGCAGTTGATCGTCTCGGAGGCCGCAGCCGTCCGAAAGCGGATTGAACTACAGGAGCTCATCGTTTTCGAGACGACCCTCGTCACCCAATCTCCTCCGGCATCATTCAGTGTCGCCATCAATGCCGGCAACAAACAGCTGCGCGACGAGGACTTTATTATGGCGATCGACATTCGCCGGGCCAGGATGCGCAAGATCCGCCCGCTCGGATTCGTCGATCAGACCACCTCCGCCGCATTCGGTGCCGTGTCCGTGCTGCTGCCTTCCGAGGCACTTGAGGAGGCTCCCCAGTTGCCCGGCTTCGATGTCGAGGTCTCCACCGAACCGAAATCGGCCAAGGACCGGATCGATCTGTGGCAGCGCAAGCTGCTCGATCTGACCGCCCGGAATCGCTTGCTCCACCTTCCCGAACGCAGCAAACACATTCCCCTGATCTGTCCCGATCCCGGCTCCCTCGAGGACCTACTTGCCGCGGGCAAGGCAGTCCGGATCTCCCCCGTGCCGGAGTTCGAGGCCGGAGGTCGCGACATGGACCTTTACCGGCAGACCACCAAGGAAGACCTCGTCCTCCAGTATGCGACCGATGCCCTGAGGTCCAACGAAGTCCTATCCCCTCTGCCAGCGAAGAAGCTCGAGGCGGAAATGATCGATCTTTACCGCAAGGCGAACACCGACATCTCCGAGGGCGGGGCGAACACCCTTTTCCTCGCCCTCGGCTTCCTGAACTGGAAAAAGAGTGCCGAGGATACCCGCGTTTATCGCGCCCCGCTCATTCTCTTTCCCGTGCAGCTGACCAGGAAGAGTGCGCGTTCCGGCATCACCATGACCGCCCACGAGGACGAACCCCGGTTCAACCTCACCCTCCTTGAATTGCTGCGTCAGGATTTCGATCTCGAGATCCCGGGACTCGACGGAGAACTGCCCGAGGACGGCAGCGGCATTGACGTGAATGGAATCTGGAATCGTCTGCGCCTCGCCGTGAAGGAGATTCCCGGCTTCGAAGTCACCACCGAGACCGCCATCGGCACATTCTCCTTCGCCAAATACCTGATGTGGAAGGATCTCGTCGACCGGTGTGATCAACTCATCACCAATCCGGTGGTGAAGCACCTCATCGAGGGCGGGCAGGAGGGTTACTCGGGCTATTCCTGGAGCGCGACGGAGGGCGATCTGGATCAGGTCACCGACCCGGCCCATCTTTTCACACCGCTCCCGGCCGACTCCTCCCAGCTGGCCGCCGTCGTGGCCGCTGAAAATGGCTGCGACTTCGTTCTCGACGGCCCTCCCGGCACCGGCAAGTCCCAGACCATCGCCAACATGATCGTGCACAACATCCTCAAGGGGAAAAAGGTGCTCTTCGTGGCGGAGAAGATGGCGGCACTCGATGTCGTCTACCGGCGCTTGGAGGAACGAGGCCTCGGCGACTTCTGTCTCGAGGTCCACTCGCACAAGGCGTCGAAACTGGAGATCCTTCAACAGCTCGACCGGGCCTGGAATGTTCGCGGAAACCTCACCCAGGAACAGTGGGACGAAAGCACGAACCGTCTGCGCGATCTGCGCAACCGTCTCAATCTCGTCTGCTCCCGCCTCAACGAACTGCACCCGAATGGCCTTTCGATTCACCGGTCAATTGGTCTGGTTATCCGGGACTTCGGTGCCGCCACTCCCCGGCTCAGTTGGGCCAGTGGCACGACCCACAGCCGGGAAGAGTTCGAAAAGCTCCGCGAAATCACCCACCGGCTGGATCTCAACCTGGAAGCCTTCCGGGATTCTCCGTCCGGATTCTCCATCATTGAACAGACCGAGTGGTCGAATGCCTGGCAGGAGAACGTGCTCGGGCTGGCCAAACTGCTCCCGGCCAAAGTGGATGCTCTCATCGGAGGCGCGGCCCGCCTTATGGAGACCTTGCAGGTCCAGCGGAGCATCGAGCGCGACTCGGAAGCTTATCTGCTCGTACAGCTCGCCGGTGCCATCCTCAAGACCCATCGCAAGGATTTCGCCTTCCTCTTTTCCGCCAATCTGAACGACAGGATTGAGGCTGCCGAGACCTTTGTGCGGTGTCTCAAGGAATTTCGTGAGACCGAGGAGAAGCTTTCCGTCCGTTACGCCGAGGATGCCGCACGGCGGATCAAGCCGGACGAGATCGCCGCACAGTGGAGCGTCGCGAGTGGCAAATTCTGGTTGCTGGCCACCTTTGCCAAGAAAAAGGTCGCCAAGGGTCTCGCCGCCACCGGAGGCACCAGTGCCCTGCCCGATGTCGCGGCGGATTTGCCGCGGCACCGCCACATGAAGCAGTTGCTGTCCGAGATGGATGCCTTGGCGCCCCTCTTGACCGGGCTCCCCGGTTACGCCGAGCTTCGCAGCCAGACGGCGGTGATCGAGGAAGCGGCCTCCATCGCCAAAAAGTTGAAGCAGGCCTTTTCCCGATTCTCCACCACCCCGGATGAACTCGTAACCTTGAAAGCGTCCGTTCGTCGGCTCGTGGTCGATGCCAACGAACTCCTCGATCCCGAGGGCTCCATTGCCACTACAACCGAGACGCTGGAGGGCGCTCTCGTGGACTACCAAGGCAACTTTACGCAGTTCACCGAACTGACCGCTCTCTCCGCTCCCGATGCGCTCACGCTCGCCTCCGTGCGTGAGGCCTGCACCAATATCACGACCCACGAGACCCGCCTTCGGAATTGGTGTGCGTGGCGCCGGGTCCGCAAGGAGGCCATCCAGTGGCGTCTCCAGCCTATCGTCACCGCTATCGAGAGCGGCACATTGGCCAAGGGAGCAATAGACGCGGCATTTCTCACGGGATACGCAAAATGGTTCGCTGCAGAAATGATCGACCGAGACCCCGTCTTGCGGGATTTCGTGTCCGCCGAGCACATGGACTGTATCGAGGAGTTCCGTGCCCTAGACAAACGCGTTGCCGAGCTTTCCGGCGAGTATGCCCGCACCGCTCTTGGTGGCCGACTTCCCCAGAAGTCCGATGTCGGCAAGAAGGACGGATACGGCATCCTCAAGCACGAACTTCAGAAGAAGCGCCGCCACAAGCCACTACGCCAACTCATCAGCGAAATGGGCGAATCCTTCGGGCTCCTGGCTCCCTGCATGTTGATGAGCCCGCTTTCCATCGCCCAGTATCTTCCGGTCGAATTGCAGTTGTTCGATCTCGTCATCTTCGACGAAGCCTCGCAGATCGCCCCATGGGATGCGGTCGGATCCATCGCCCGCGGCAGACAGGTCGTGATCGCCGGCGATCCACGGCAGATGCCACCGACCAACTTCTTCCAGCGGGGTGGGTCGGACAGCTCCGGCGACGATGCCGTCGGCGAGGACCTGGAAAGCATTCTCGACGAATGCCTCGCCGTTGGCATCCCCCAGCGCAGCCTCAGTTGGCACTACCGCAGCCGTCACGAGAGCCTCATCGCCTTTTCAAACATTCGGTATTATGGGGGCAATCTCATCACCTTCCCCGCCTCGGAGACGAGGGAAAGCGCTGTTATCTGGCGGAAGGTCGACGGCATCTACGCCAAAGGCACGGCTCGCACGAACCAGGTCGAGGCCAAGGCCATCGTCGACGAGACCGTGAAGCGCCTCCTTGACCCCGCTTTCCGCGACTCAAGACAAACCATCGGCATCATCACCCTCAATTCCGACCAGCAGGGTCTGATCGAGGACCTCCTCGACGCGGCGCGGCGGACGAACCCTGAGATCGAGCCCTTTTTCGACGAGTCTCTCCACGAGCCGATTTTTGTCAAAAATCTCGAGACCGTTCAGGGCGACGAGCGCGACGTCATCCTCCTCGGGATTGGCTACGGCCCCACCGAACCCGGTGCGGGGACCATGTCCATGAACTTCGGCCCCCTCAATCGGGATGGCGGCGAGCGGCGGCTCAATGTCGCCGTCACCCGTTCCCGCCGCGAAATGATGGTCTTCACGTCCTTCGATCCTTCCATGATCGACCTCAACCGAACCAGTGCGAGGGCCGTCCGAGACCTGAAGCATTTCCTCGAGTTCGCGGAGCGCGGACCCCGCGCCCTCGGCGAGGCCGTACACGGCTCGGTGGGCGGGTATGATTCCCCCTTCGAGGAGGCCGTTGCCCAACGTCTTCAGGATCGAGGCTGGGAGGTCATTCCCCAGGTCGGAGTCTCCCGTTTTCGGATAGACCTCGGCATCGTCCATCCCGACCGGCCCGGCGACTACCTCGTCGGCATTGAATGCGATGGAGCCACCTACCACCGGGCCGCCACCGCCCGCGACCGCGACAAGGTCCGTGCCGCCGTGTTGGAGGGCCTTGGCTGGACCCTGCTCCGAGTCTGGTCGACCGATTGGTTTGTCGATCCGTTGGGTGAGATCGACCGGCTCGACGCAAGAATGCGCGACCTCCTCGAAGGAGACCGGATCTACCGAGCCTCCCTGGAGGCCGAGAGAACGAGCGCGACGGGAGCAGTGCTCGAATCCTCTTCCGCACCGAGAGAGGAAATCGATTCTCCCTTCCCGTCGTCCGAACCGGTCATCGCCACGGCAGATCACGAAGAAAGCGCGACCGTCCTGCCAGAGGGCACTGGGCTCGGCGCGGGCGGCAAGACCACCTACCGCGTCAGCGACTACAGCGGATTCGCCGACCGGATCCGCCCCGATGACTTCCACACCGAGACCTACTCCCCTATTCTCCTCGAGTTGATCCGCCACACCCTCGAATGCGAGGCCCCCATTTCCGACGAACTCCTCGTGCAGCGAATCGCGCGAGCTCACGGGTTCATGCGTGCGGGCCGCCTGATCCGCCATCGGGTTCTCGACATCGTCGACACCCATTTTCACCTCCGTGAAGATCCCGTTGGGGGAAATTTTGTCTGGCTGCACACCGAGCAAAGCACCTCCCCCGTCCCGGTCAGGGTTCCTGCTGGCGACCACTCCATCCGGACCTTCGACTCGCTGCCCACCGAGGAGATTCGTGCCGCCCTCGCCTATCGTGGAAACGGCGATCCCGCCGTCGAAATTGCGAGGCTATTCGGGATTCTGCGGCTGTCATCGGCAGGACGCGAGCGAATTCAAGCCGCGATCGGTGGGACTTCCCGGGGCGGTGACGCGATAGACGGTCACGATCCGTCTGAATCTGAAGTCCTTGAACTTCCCCTCGAGATGAATCTGCGTGTTGACCGATGCACCATCGACGGTGATTTACTGAAGAAAGAGATGTTCTCTCAGCCTACGTCTCTCATCGCGCAGTTGACCCCGCAGTTTCGGGAGAAGCTCGATGCAGCTGGATTTGAGGATGTCGGACTCAAGCTTGGCGTCGAAAAGGATCAGCTTGTTTTCCATCTCACCGGGGACGATGACCGCGTTGAACGAGCTCTTCAGATCCTAACCGAGGCTTGAGCGGCCCCCGGATGTGCAGAGCGTGAAATTGAGCGAGTGCCCGGGAGTCTTGAGACCTCAGTATTCCCCGACCCCGGGAGCCTCCGGGGCAAAACGATGGGCACCGGGCGTGTCTACACCAACTGCTCACGCGGGCTTTATCGCAAACTCGTCACCGCTGACGAATTTCACAATCCGGGCAACTGAGGCACCCCTTTTCTCCGTAGCCCTATCACGAATGAATTCGACAGGGATTGAGTGTTGAAGGTCGGAAATCTGGAAAGGTGTCAGCCGAGCCCTTCAACTCATAAGGAACACGCCGTTATTCAAGTCCCGGTCCTGAATGTGGTTCAGCAGATTGACATAAGTCACGCGACGGACGTCGCCTGCAATGTCGAAGTTCTGCTGTTCGCCGGATGCGCCCACCCCGTTACTTGGGCCGACGATGTCGTCGACTTCGGTAATGAAACGAGCATCCTCTTCCGTCTGGATGTCCTTGAGCGCGTTGTCAGTGATGACTTGGCGCAGGTCCATCTTGTAGGTTCGGAGCTCGTCCACGTTCTTCGTGAACTCCTTGGTGGAGATCTTACAGAAGAACACGGTGTACTTGTCACCACGATAGAACGCGGTGTCGGGCGTGTCGTTGAACGGAATCGCCTTCGCCCCAGGGCTGTGCGGTTCCATGTCCTCGATCATCCCCGGGAGTTCGGTGCGCTCAAAGCGATCGAGATCGGCGTTGGTCACGTTTTCCGGAGTGATGATGTTGCGGGAGAAACCGTTCTCCCGGATGCGGCGTCGGATGAAGGAGCCCGAGCTGGACGAAACCTTGGTCAGTTCACCGCTTTTGGCCTGCTCGATCGCCGAGACAAACCGCTGGTTGAACTGCCGAACTTCGGCAGCGGACTTCCGCATCTCCCCTTGCAATTCTTCCTGTTCGAATACTTCCATGGTTGGTGTTGTTCTACTGGTTAAGCTTGGGTGCGGATTACGCCTGGAGCTTCAGACCCGTGTACATCGCGGCAAAGACCACGACGTTCGCGTCATCGGCATAGGACATTTCCTTGAGGGCCGCGAGATCGCGAGCGCCACGAAGGCCGTCAGTGCACTTGCCGAGGATGACATCCCCGACCGTGGCAACCTTGATATCGCCGGTGGTACCATCGTAGGTAAGGAAGACGTCGTCGTTGTAGACGTCTCCACCCTTGTAGTAACCGGTGGCGAATACGTATTCACCGGCACATGAGAGCCCGGTGAGTTTTCCGCTTTCCACAACGTCGAAATCGTCTTGGTTGTCCAGCGCCATGTAGGGGGTTGCCCCTGCTGCGCAATTTCGAGGATTTTTGCGTCATATATCTTTGAAAAGGGAAAGACCTGTCGTCTTCCCCAATTCAGCTCAAACAAGTAACTCCATGGCGCGTGCAACGCACTACGTGCCGGAGGTTTCGAGGCATCTTGTGAAGGTTCTCTACTTTGAAGGAAAACGGCGAAAACTGCCGATGACCCGCTTGGTGGACGAAATCCTCACGGATGCACTGAAAGCGACTCCCGGATGGAAGATCGCTGAATCGGAGCTTTCGGTCTCAAAAGACAAGGGTCGGCGCAAAGCCGATTATTAAAGAGAAACGCCCTTTTCACAAGACTCGCCCGATTTCGATCATTCGACTGGAATCGGGCTTTTTCGTGTCTTGGGCAACACTTGAACCAAATCACAGAAAGAACAGAATCATGGCAATCAAGCTCATCGGCAATTATGCCAAAAGACTCGGCCTCCCCGGATACTCCAGTCACCAGTTCAGCGTCTCTGTCGAGACCGAGCTGACTGATCCCGGAGACATCCAGGGAGAGGCCACCCGCATCTACGCCCAGTTGCAGGAGGTGGTGGATCGCGAGATCCAACACACCGGCTTCGTTCCGGGGGATGAATATGGCCTCCGCGACAACGGTTCCTCCGGCCATACGGCAAACGGGAACCACAACGGCCAGCACCGTCTCAACGGCGGCAACGGTCATCAGAGCAATGGCCGGAACGGCCACAACGGTCACAGCGACCGCTGGTCCTGCTCCGACAAGCAGAAGGAGCTGATCCTGAAGCTCGTCACCGAGAACGAACTCGACCGCGATGCCGTGGAAGAGATCGCCCTCGACCGGTTCGGCGTCGGGGTCAAACAGCTCAACAAGCTGCAGGCCAGCGGTTTGATCGCTGAGCTGCTCGAAACCTGCGGCAAGAGCGACAAGCGGCAGGTCAATGGAAACCGAAGGAGGGAAGCCAAGCGATGAACGCCACCCACATCGTTCCCGGGCCCCTGCCTTCGATTCCCTCCCCCGCCAAGGTTCCCAAAGACCCGCTCGAATACCTCAGCGCCTCCCGCCTGAAGTCGTTCCACACCTGCCGCCTCCAGTGGTATTTCCGCTACGTCGAACAGCTCCCGAGCAAGGTCTCCCCGTCCTTGCTCGTGGGGAAAGTGGTGCATGCGGTCTTGCAAGCCTGGAACCTCGCCCGCTGGCGGGGGGAAGACTCCTCCGTCGAACGCATGGATCTCGTCTTTGAAGCCTGCTGGATTCACGGGTGCGAGGAAGAGGCGATGATTTGGAACTCCGCCGACGAGGAGGCCAAGGAAAAGGCCGGTGCCCTGAGCATCCTCAGGCACTACCTCACCCACACCCCCATCCCTCAGGAGGAGAAACCGCAGGCAGTCGAGGTGCGCGTCGAGCGTGATCTCGATGCCCACGGACTGCCTCCGCTCGTCGGCATCATCGACCTGGTCCGGGCAGGTGGGAAGATCGTGGACTTCAAAACGAGTGCGCGATCGCCCGATACCTTCATGGCCGCTCATCAGAACGAAATCCAGCTTAGCTGTTACTCTCTGCTATTTCGAGCTGCGACCGGAGCGACCGAGTCGGGCTTCGAGCTTCACCACCTAGTGAAAACCAAGGAACCGAAGCTCATCGTCACCCCCCTGAACCCGATGACCCCGGAGCAAATCCGCCGGCTTGTCAGGATCATGGAAAGCTACGTGCGCGGCATCGAGGCGGAGGACTTCGTGCCTTCGCCGGGTATGCACTGCTCCTGGTGCGATTACTTCGCGGCGTGCCGGAGGTGGAAAGGCTCACCGCTCGACCGATGACCGTCCGCCCCCTGTGCCGATCTCGCTTCGACCATCAATCAAACCAGTCAAACACTGAACCCAAATTCAACGAACCAAAACCCAACCTAAATCAAACTATCATGAAATACCTCACCTCGATCCCGAGGGCGGCTCTTTCCCGAGCCGCCCTCTTGTTTTGTACGGCCCTGATTCTTTCCACGACCGTTGGTTGCGGAAACTCCTCCGCTTCCTGGAACCCCTTCGCCTCTGAAGAGCCCGGCTGGAAAGATCGGACCGAATACCTCGAAGCCAAAGTCGATCGGATTCACCACCAGATGGAGAGCCATGCGATCCGTTCGAAACGAGCAGAGTTTTGGCGGATTACCTCCGTCGTTCTGGTCCTGCTCGTGTTCTTCGCCCTCGTTGGCGGTGCCGCTCTCGGTTCACGAGCGCGGCGCGACTGTCTCGCCGGTGACGATTCCTCTCATGGGGAAGAAGCCCTCACCAAATCCTCCAAATGAAGTCATTCTCAGATCTACCCAACCATCGTGAACTGCGAAGACTCTGGAAACAGGAGCCGCTCGACCGACCCACCGCCAATCTCGAACTCACCCCGGACAGCTGGGTGGAGCGCGGGGCCGAAGTGCTCGGTTGGTCCCTGGCTCGCTTCGAATACTGGCTTAGCGCGAGCGGCTGGCTCAGGGCGTGGCTGCGGCTGAATCTGTTCCTGTCCGTGCTCCTGATGATCGCGGGGGTGCTTCTCCTGCCACCGGCGGAGCGGGTGCTCAGGCAACTGGCTCAGTCCAGTCATTGGGTCTCGGCCGTGGTTCACGATCTCTTCGGGATCCTCACAAGCCTCCCGCCAGTCGTCATCAGTCTGGGCATCCTCTACCTCACCTTCCTCCTGGCTCGCTGGCTCATTCGTCGGCGATCCGGCCGTCGCGGGGAGGGCTATTACTCATGAAATCGATCACTCCCATCAATCCAATGAAAACCCATCCTCCCATCCAGCTCCAGGCCGGTGACCTCAAATCTGTGGTCGCCGGTCTCGGCAAACTCATCCCCCGCTCTCCTTCCCTGGCCGTCCTCGGCTGTGTGAAGGTGGAAGCGGCGGGACCGCAATCTGTGCGCCTCACCACCACGGATCTCGACCTCACCCTGAGCGTCGAGATCCCGGCCACGGTGGAAAAGGGCCTCGCGCCCTTCCTCCTGCCGCTGCCGCGACTGCGGGAACTCCTCACCGGTCTTCGTTCCGACGAACTCGTGCCACTCGGTCCGGCGATCAAGGCGCCACCCGTCGGCGAGTTCCCCGAGATCCCGCAGGTCCGCACCCCGGGCCTGACTTTGCCGGAGCCTGTCGTCACCAGCCTGCTGCGGGCCTTCGAGTGCGCCTCGCAGGATAGGACACGAGCGGTCTTGCGCAGTGCCTGCCTCGACACGAGCGGCACTGGGGAAAAGGCCCACCGCATCGTCGGGACCAATGGCCGGGCGCTCTTCTCTAGCAACTCCATGCACCTGCCTCTGAAGCAGTCAGTGATCCTTCCCGATCACCCGCTGTGGAAGTGGAAGCCGCTCGCTGAATCCCGTCCCTGGACTTTGCGTCTCGGCAGGGACAAGCATCGTGCCGAGGTCTTCCGTCTCGAAGGCCAGTGGTGGTCGGTGACAGGTCGTCTTCTCGAAGGCCCCTATCCGAACTACCGCCAGGTCATCCCTGGAGCGGGACAGTTCACGACGACGGTGACCGTGAGCGCCGCCGCCCTCGACGCGGTGACACGCCTGTTGCCTCGCCTCCCCGGCAAGCAACTCGCCAACCGTCCCATGGGTCTGCACTTCGAGAAGGGCCGCTTCGGTCTGCTCGCTCGTGCCGAGAATGACGAACCCTGGATCCTTCATCCCGTGGACCGCTGCGAGATGAAGGGGTCCGACGTGACCGTCTACCTCGATCGCGACTACCTCGCCAAGGCGGCGGCCTTCGGGCTGAGCCGAGTGAGCCTGATCGACGGGATGAGCCCAGTGCAGTTTAGTCGGGGTGGTGATCTCATGATCGTCATGCCAGTTCGGGCCATCGCTCCGGAGCGTATCGAGCGGCCCAGGCTCGTGCCGGCTGTGGAGCAGTTCGCCTCACCGCCGATTCCCGTGCCGAAGCCTGTCGCTCCCGCTCCGCCCGCGACGATTCCTCCGAAGCCTGTCAGCCCCGCCAATCCCGTCAAACCTGCCGATCCCCTCGTCAAGGCGAGGCAACAGGTTGCCGAAGCCGACGAAGCCCTCCTTACGGCACGCCGAACGCTTAAGGGCGTACGTCGCTCACTCCATGCCGCCCGCACGGAACGCAGCGAGACCAAGCGCGAGCTGGGCGGTTTCCGCGGACTGCTCCGGAAACTGCAACGTGGCCGCAAGCACGAAGCCAAGAAGGCCTCCTGACCGACCCGCCCCAAGTCAGACCTTGCCCCACCAACAGCCGCGCCGCCCCAGGCCCGGGTTCCATGATCGACCTCAGACATGGAGCCCGGGCCTTCACTTTCCCCTAAACCTCAAACTCCAACCCCAAACCTCAAACTTGAAACCCATGAACACAAATACAGACCTCCTCGCCGTCCTCACGCGGGAAGGCGTCCTCATCAGCGCCAGCGTGCGTTACCCTCGCTTCCACAAGAAACTCCATGCTGCTGACCTCGGTCTCGAACCCGATCGGATCGACGAGCGGCTTCTCAGTCTCGGTCACAAGAAGCTCCTTCCCAAAGAAGCGCTCGCCGACCTCTCCCTCGTCGAATCCCGGACCCACGCGTTGATCGAGAAAAACACCTTTCCCTTCCTCGGAGGGATCGGTCACTTCCTGCCCAACGCGAAACTCGTCGACCTGCAGGAACGGTTGAATTCGCAACGGGTCTGCTTTCAAACTGCCTGCGAGAACTTTCTCCGTCGCTACGACGAGACTCGCCGCGATGCGCTCCTCGACTGGCGAAGTGCGATCAGGCAACTTGGCGCAACGTCATACGAGCAGGATTCGCTCTATGCGCAAATCGAAGCGGCCTTCCCGGACCGCGAGTCCATCGAGAAGCGTTTCGCCTTCGAAGTGCACCTTTTCCAGATCGCCGTGCCCGAGGATCTCGGTATGGAGCTGGTCAGCTTTGCCGAGCAGCAGGAGGTCCGCCTTGCTCGTCATGAAGCGGCCGCTTCCGCCGCCCGGCAGATCCGGGAGGGTGTCGAGGGTTTTGTCGGAGAATGTATCGTCGAGCTGCGCCACCAAACCGCCCAGCTATGCGATGAAATGCTTCAGAGCATGCGCTCCGGCAAGACCGACGGGATCCATCAGAAAACCCTCAACCGGCTCGTGAAGTTTATCGACGACTTCAAGCAGCTCAACTTCGCCGGCGACAAGGAGATGGAGCAGCAACTCGACCGTGTCCGCCGGGAACTGCTCGGCCGCAATGCCGAGGACTACCGCAACAACCTCACCGCCTCCCGCAATCTCGAGAGCGGACTCAGCCAGCTCCGCGACCAGGCCCGGGAACTGGCCTCGCAGGATGCCCGCGACCTCGTCGAGCGTTTCGGGCAGATGGGCCGCCGCAAGCTGCAACTCGCCGGGTGAGATGCCCTGGCCAAAACACCGAGACCACACACAACAGGGCGGGTTCCATCCCCGACCCTGTTCAATCCATTCTCCGAACCCAACCTCAGTCCCTAAACACCTAAACACCTCAAACCCTACCAAAATCATGTCCCACTTCACTACCATCCTGACCCAGATCCGCGACGTCGATGCCCTCGAAGCTGCCTGCGCCGAACTCGGCGTAGAACTGCTCCGCGACACGGACGCACGCGGCTTCGCCAACAGCTCCCGCCACGGCGAACTCGTCGTCCGCCTCAAAGGCCCCTATGACATCGCCGCCAACCGGCCCGCACCCAAGGAGCCCTACGAGCTCTCAACCGACTGGTGGAACGGTCACGTCGAGGCTGAGGTCGGCACGAACTATGGCCGTCTTCTCCAGCTCTACGGCGTCCACAAGACGATGCGTGAGGCCGCCAAGAAGCACCTCCGCGTTACCCGGCGTCAGGAGACCGATGGCTCCATCAAACTCACCCTCGCCGCCTGAACCCAGCCTGACATGAACTCGAAAGAACGCATCGACGTCTGGATCAGCCCCGAGGGCGCCATCACCCTGGATGCCGTCGGCTACACCGGGAAGACCTGCGAGGAGGCCACCAAGTTCCTCGAAGAATCCCTCGGCACCGTCGGCCGCAAGCAGCGCACCC
>ERZ761602.3749-NODE-3749-length-20858-cov-4.246599_pt1 | contig 20858 bp, 19 predicted proteins | sample MGYA00512165_ERZ761602 | MGnify/ENA primary metagenome ERZ761602 (study PRJEB28899, sample SAMN02445085) | bioreactor sludge metagenome | biome: EBPR sludge; isolation source: Thorneside wastewater treatment plant | place: Australia: Brisbane, Thorneside...
CCGAAGGACGGCCCTGACGCCTACAAGGTCTCGGTCAACGACTTCATCGTGAAGGCGGCCGCCGCCGCGCTGATGAAGGTGCCGCACGTCAACGCCTCGTGGACCGAGACCGAGATGCTGCTGCACAAGCACGCCGATGTCGGCGTCGCCGTGGCGCTGCCCGGCAACGGCCTCATCACGCCGATCATCTTCGCGGCGGAAACCAAGGGTCTCGTGCAGATCTCGCGCGAGACGAAGGATCTTGCCGCCCGCGCCAAGGCGAAGAAGCTCAAGCCGTCGGACTACGAGGGCGGCTCGTTCTCGATCTCCAATCTCGGCATGTTCGGGATGCGCGACTTCACCGGCGTCATCAACCCGCCGCAGGCCTCGATCCTCGCGGTCGGGGCGGGCGAGAAGCGCGCCGTCGTGCGCGGCGACAGACTGGAAATCGCCACCGTCATGACCGTCCGCATGTCCTGCGACCACCGGGTCATCGACGGCGCGCTGGGCGCCACCTGGCTGGCGGCGCTGAAGGGCTATCTCCAAGACCCGGTGACGATGCTGGCCTAGAGCCGCTTCGCCTTCTGCACCGCCGTATCCAGCGCCTGCAGGAACCGCGAGCGGTCCTGGGCGCTGAACGGCCGCGGTCCGCCGCCGCCTTCGCCGAACGAGCGCAGGTGCTCCATCACCGCGCGCTGGGCCAGCGACGTGCCGATGGAATCCGTCGTGAAGGCCTTGCCGGTCGCGCCCAGCGCCTGGCCGCCGGCCTTCAGCGTCCGGTCAGCGAGGGGGATGTCGTTGGTGACGACGATATCGCCCGGCTTCACCCGTTCGGCGATCCAGTCGTCGGCGAGGTCCGGGCCGGCCTCGACCATCACGAAGGTCGCGTCGGCCGGCGTCCGCATGAAGCTGTTGGCGACGACGAAAACCGCGCATCCGGTGCGCCGCGCGACCTTGTAGACCTCCTCCTTCACCGGGCAGGCGTCGGCATCGACAAAGATGGTGGGGGCGGCGGTCAAGCGGGGTCTCTGGCGGGGATGTCCGGAGCGGACTGGATAGGCGGTTTGATCCTGCCCGTCATGGGATAATCTCCACCCCCATGTGGCGCTATCTGCTCCTGGCCCTGATCGGTCTTCCGCTGGTCGCGGCGACCTTCGGCGTCGTCACCAATGCGGCGACGGCGCGGGCCGTGCGCCGCCTGCCCCTGCCGCCGGAGGACGAGTTCGGCGTGCCCTTTCTCGCCCCGTGGGCGGCGACGGCGGCGTTCGGGCTCGGCTTTCTCCTCCTCTGTCTCACCGGACGAGCCGCGCCCGCGACGGTGGTGGCGGCGAGCCTTGGTCCGTTCCTTCTGCTCGCGGCCCTGTCGATCGGCTGGAGCCGGCCCTCGGCGTCGGTCTGGACGGCGCAGATGCTCGCCAGCGGCCTCGTCTTCGCCGCCGCGGCCGCGCTGTTCCTGGCCAGCTGAGGTTGAAGATCGGATAAAAATCCTATATGCTGCGTCGCGCCGGGCGGGCATTGGTGGGAGGCGGGGAAACAGTGTCGAAAAATGCCAGACGAACCCATGACGCAACGTTACATGGCCTCCTCCGCGGCTTCCTGAACAATTGCGCGAATTCGACGTTCGAATGCCATTCAACCCCGCCGCGCGCCGTCTGAACCGTCTAAGGTCCTGAAATCGCTGGAATCACCGCCGGAATTGAACATGTCCCACTCCTTCGATGTCCTCGTGATCGGCGCCGGACCCGGCGGCTATGTCTGCGCCATCCGCGCCGCCCAGCTCGGCAAGTCGGTCGCCGTGGTGGAGCGCGAGAATCTGGGCGGCATCTGCCTCAACTGGGGCTGCATCCCGACCAAGGCGCTGCTGCGCTCGTCCGAGATATGGCACCTGATGCACCGGCTCGGCGAGTTCGGGCTGGCCGCCGATAATCTGCGTTTCGATCTCGACGCCGTCGTGAAGCGCTCGCGCACGGTCGCGGCGCAGCTGTCGAACGGCGTCAAATTCCTGATGAAGAAGCACAAGATCGCCGTGCTGGACGGCGAGGCGACGCTGACGGGGCCGGGCAAGGTCGCCGTCACCGGCAAGGACGGCAAAACGGCCGAGGTGACGGCGCAGGACATCGTGATCGCCACCGGCGCGCGGGCCCGCTCGCTGCCGGGTCTTGAGGGCGACGGCAGGCTGGTATGGACCTATCGCGAGGCGCTGGTCCCGCCGTCGATGCCGAAATCGCTGCTGGTCATCGGCTCCGGGGCGATCGGCATCGAGTTCGCCTCGTTCTACCGCACCCTCGGCGCCGAGGTGACGGTGGTCGAGGTGATGGACCGCGTTCTCCCGGTCGAGGACGAGGAGATTTCGGCGTTCGCCGCCAAGGCCTTCAGGAAGCAGGGGATGACGCTCATCACCGGCGCGTCGGTAACGAAGCTGGCGAAGGGCGCGGACAGCGTCACCGCGACCGTCAAGGGCAAGGACGGCAAGGAGACAGCGATCACCGTGGAGCGGGTCATCTCGGCCGTCGGCATCGTCGGCAATGTCGAAAATCTCGGCCTGGAAGCGGCGGGCGTGAAGATCGAGAAGACCCATATCGTCATCGACGAATGGGGCGCGACGGGCGTGAAGGGCCTCTGGGCCATCGGCGATGTCGCCGGCCCGCCCTGGCTCGCCCACAAGGCGATGCACGAGGGCGTCATCGTCGCCGAACGCATCGCCGGGCATGAAGGCGCGCATCCTCTGGATGTCTCGCGCGTGCCGGGCTGCACCTATTGCACGCCGCAGGTGGCGAGCGTCGGCCTGACCGAAGCCGCCGCGAAGGCGAAGGGCCACGAGGTCAAGGTCGGCCGCTTCCCGTTCATCGGCAACGGCAAGGCCATCGCGCTCGGCGAAACCGAGGGTCTGGTGAAGACCGTCTTCGACGCCAAGACGGGGGAACTGCTCGGCGCCCACATGGTTGGCGCGGAGGTCACCGAACTGATCCAGGGCTACACCATAGCCCGCACGCTGGAATCGACGGAAGCGGAGCTGAAAGCCACCATATTCCCGCACCCGACGATCTCGGAAGCCATGCACGAAGCCGTGCTGGATGCCTTCGGCGGCGTGCTGCACATTTGAGACGGCGAGCCGCTACGCTGCCTTCGGCTCGCTGTCGGCGTCGGCGATCTTCTGGACGGCGACGTAGTTGGTCTTGCCGGTGCCGAGCAGCGGCACCTCGTCGACGTGGATGATCTTGCGCGGCACGGCGAGTTCAGGGACGCCGTGATTGTGCGCCCAGCCGTGCAGGTCGGCGCGGTTCGCCTCCCTGGAGTCGGTCACCAGCACGATCTGCTCGCCCTTGCGCGAGTCGGGAATGCTCACCGCCGCATGCATGTTGTCGGGCCAGAGGGCGCTGGCGCAATTCTCGACCACGGTGAGCGACACCATCTCGCCGCCGATCTTGGCGAAGCGCTTGAGGCGGCCCTTGATGGCGATGTGGCCGTGCTTGTCGATGGCGACGACGTCGCCGGTGTCGTGCCAGCCGTCTGGCAGGGTCTGGAGCACGCCGGGCTGGTCGGGCTTCAGGTACCCGGCCATGACGTTCGGACCCTTCACATACAGCCGGCCGGCGTTCGGTATGCCCTCGACGGGTTCGAGGCGGTGCTCCATCTGGGGCAGCAGCCTTCCGACCGTGCCGGGGCGGTTCGCCTCGATCTGGTTGGCCGCGACGACCGGGGAGGCCTCGGTCACGCCGTAGCCTTCCAGAATCTCGATATTGTACTTCTTGCGCACGAGCTGGCGCGTTTCGTCGCGCACGCGCTCGGCCCCGCAGACCGCGAGACGGACCGAGTTGAGGTCGCCCTGGTCGCCCTGGCGCGCGTAGTGACCGATGAAGGTGTCGGTCGCCAGCAGGATGGTCGCGCCGCTCTCGCGGATCTTCTTCGGGATGATCGAGACGTGCAGCGGCGAGGGGTAGAGGATCTCCTTCACGCCGACGATCATCGGCAGGATCGCGCCGACGGTGAGGCCGAAGCAGTGGAAGGTCGGCAGCGGGTTGAAGACGATGTCGTCCTCGGTCAGCTCGATGTGGCAGCGGACCTGCTCGACATTGGCGAGGACGTTCTGGTGGCTGAGCACGACGCCCTTGGGGTCGCCCTCGGTGCCGGAGGTGAAGAGGATGACGCCGGGATCGGTCGGCTTCACCCGCGCCTTGAAGAGGCCGGGCAGCTTCGAGCCGACGAGCGCGGTCAGCTTGTCGCCGAGGGTCAGGTTCTCGCGGAGGTCGTCCAGATAGACGAGGTTCGAGACGCCCTTGAGGTCCTCCACCAGGTCTTCCAGCTTGCCGATCTCGATGAAGCGCTTGGCGGTGAGAACGGTCTTGATGCGGCCGAGCTTGAGCGCCGCCTTCACCGCGCGCTCGCCGGCGGTGAAATTCAGCATCGCCGGAATGCGGCCGAAGGCGTGGAGCGCGAAGAAGGCGATGACCGCCCCGGCGCTGGTCGGCAGCATGATGCCGACGTGTTCGCCCTTGGCCGTCATCTTCTTCAGCGCGTGGCCGAGCGCGAAGGCGGCGCGGACCACTTCGTTGTAGGAGAGCTTGCGGTCGTCGTTGCCGTCCCAGAGGATTTCCTTGGACGCGCCGAAATCGTGCCGCGCTTTCAGCAGCGCATCGAAGATGGACATCTCGGTTCGCGTCGCGTCGTAGGACGGAAGAGGCATCGGACGGTTCCTGGTCGTTTGCGCGGTTTGTTACATTTTGTCGCGGACCGCGAACCTAACGTTTCGTCATCCCGGTTCAAGAGGGCGGACCGGCCAAATTCGGGCGTGGTGAAGGCCGCGGAAGGGCTTATATCTCCGCCATGACCGTCCTCTACGATCAGTCCGCCGACGAGCGCCGGGCGCTGCGCCATCCCGAGAAACGCAACCGCGCCGAAACGCCCCTGCTGCGCAAGCCGGCCTGGATCAGGGTCAAGGCGCCCAATGCGCCGGCCTTTTTCGAGACCGAAAAACTCATGCGTTCCAATGGGTTGTCGACGGTCTGCGAGGAGGCCGGGTGCCCCAATATCGGCGAGTGCTGGTCGCAGAAGCACGCCACCATGATGATCATGGGCGATACCTGCACGCGCGCCTGCTCGTTCTGCAACGTCAAGACGGGGATGCCGGGGCCGCTCGATTCGGGCGAGCCGGGGCGCGTCGCCGACGCGGTGGCGAAGCTGGGCCTAGCCCATGTGGTGATCACCTCGGTCGACCGCGACGATCTGGCGGACGGCGGCGCGGCGCACTTCGCGGCGGTGATCCGAGCCGTCCGGGCGGCCTGTCCGGGGACGACCATCGAGGTGCTGACGCCGGACTTCCTGCGCAAGGACGGGGCGCTGGAGGTCGTGGTCGAGGCCCGGCCCGACGTCTTCAACCACAATCTCGAAACCGTGCCCCGGCTCTACCTGCCGATCCGTCCGGGGGCGCGCTATTTCCACTCGCTGCGCCTGCTCCAGAAGGCCAAGGAACTCGACCCGGCGATCTTCACCAAGTCCGGGCTGATGGCCGGGCTCGGCGAGACGCGGGAGGAGGTCATGCAGGTCATGGACGATCTGCGCTCCGCCTCGGTCGATTTCCTGACCGTCGGCCAGTATCTCCAGCCGACGCGCCGGCACGCCGCCGTCGATCGCTTCTGGACGCCCGAGGAGTTCAAGGGGCTCGAGACCATCGCCTATGCCAAGGGCTTCCTGATGGTCTCGTCCAGCCCGCTGACCCGCAGCTCCTATCATGCCGATTCGGACTTCGCCCGGATGAAGGCGGCGCGCCTCAAGACCGCCTGATGCCGCACGCCGAAGACACCCGGACGGTCCCCTACCTGCCGCAGCAGATGTACGAGATGGTCGCCGACGTCCGGCGCTATCCGGAGTTCCTGCCGTGGTGCAAGGCGCTGCGCGTGCGCAGCGAGGTGCTGGACGTGGAGGGCAGGGGGCTGCTGGTCGCCGACATGGTGGCGCGCTTCAAGGGTTTCGAGGAACGCTTCACCAGCCGCGTCACCTTCGACAGGCCCGCGCTCGCCATCGACGTCGCCTATGTCGACGGGCCGTTCAAGCACCTGTCGAACGCCTGGCGCTTCACGCCGGCCGGCGAGGGACGCTGCCGGATCGGATTCGTCATAGACTTCGAATTCCGCAGCAGGATGCTGCAGCTTGTGGCGAACTCGATGTTCGAAAAGGCCCTGATGAAGCTTTCAAGCGCCTTCGTCACGCGTGCCGACCAGCTCTACGGCACGGCGGCGATCTAGGACTTGCAGCGCTGCTTCTCGTCTGCGGCCACCCACTTGACGCCCTTGCTGGCGTCGTTGGGATCGACGGCGGCGCAGGTAAGCTTCACCGTCCCCGAGATGCAGACCTGCGCGTCGATGCTGTAGAGCTTGCTGTCCTGGACGCAGAAGGTCTTGGAGACCATCGCCGGGTCCTGCATGTCGATCAGGATCTCGAGACCGGCCGTATCATCGGCGGCCGCGACCGGTGCGAGAACCGAACACGTGATCAGAAATGCGGCAATCTTGGCGCGACGCATGGACGAAACCCCCGGTACCTTGAAGCAGCGCACTTATCACCAACCCGTGAGTCCGGCAATCAGCCGCGGTCGGCTTGCTCCTGAAGCAGGGCCAGCGCCCTGCCGACAGCAAGGAGCCTGATGGAGCCGCGGCCCAGGTCGCCGAAGCTCTGGACCTCATGGAGGGTCGGCTGGCCCTTTCGGGCTGCCGCGAAATGGACAAGCCCGACCGGCTTCATCGCCGTGCCGCCGCCGGGGCCTGCGACGCCGGTTACCGATGCGGAAATTTCGGCCTGGGCATAGGTCAGGGCCCCCTCAGCCATCGCGCGCGCCACTGGTTCGCTGACAGCGCCGAAGTCAGCGATCAGGTCCTTGGGTACCCCCAATTGACCGGACTTGGCGGCATTGGAATAGGTGATGAAGCCCCGCTCGAAGACATCGGACGAGCCTGCTATCTCGGTCAGGGCGCCTGACAAGAGGCCCCCGGTGCAGCTCTCCGCAACCGCTATGCGAAGGCCCGCGGCGCGGCAGGTCGCAAGCAGGTGCGTCGCACGGGCGATCAGATCGTCCGGAAACATCACAGCCAACCCAGCCAGCTGGCTGCGAATACGATCAGGGCGCCGTAAGCTCCCGCAAACATGTCGTCCATCATGACCCCCAACCCTCCGTCCAGATCGCGGTCGGCCCACGAGGCCGGCCATGGTTTGACGATGTCGAACACCCGGAATGCCAGGAAGGCGGCGAGGAATCCTTGCCAAGTGAGGGGCGCCAGCGAGAGCGTCAGCAACTGGCCCGCCACCTCGTCCACGACAATGGCCTGGGGATCCTGGACGCCGAGCCGTCGAACCACCAGATCCGATGCGATGACGCCGATCAGACAGACAATGAGAGCGGCACCGGCCAGGGCTAGCGAGCCGCCCGCCTCGGCGATGAGCCAGCCGAGCGGCAAGGTGGCCAGCGAGGCCCAAGTCCCTGGCGCGGCCGGCAGGAAGCCGATGCCGAACGCGCTGCTGATGACGCCAGACACCGAAGCGAACGGGCGCGGCTGCGGCGTCGCACCTTCCTTCCTCATCTGATCGGTAACCTGACTGTCGCCGTTGCCAGCGCTGCGATGCCCTCTCCCCGTCCCGCGAAGCCCAGACGTTCTGTGGTCGTCGCCTTGACGCTCACCCGATCGGCCGCAATGCCCAGAATGTCCGCGATACGTCCGATCATTGCCCCGCGATGAGGTGCGATCTTGGGCGCTTCGCAGACCAGCGTGACATCCACGTGGGCGACCACGCCGCCCTTCTCTTCGACAAGGCGAGCGGCATGAGCGAGAAACAAGTCCGAACTGGCGCCCTTCCATTTCGGGTCCGACGGCGGAAAGTGAGCGCCGATATCGCCGGCCCCGGCGCAGCCCAGAATGGCGTCGGTGAGAGCGTGCAGGCCTACATCGGCATCCGAATGCCCAATGAGGCCCGCGTTGTGGTCGATGCGGACTCCGCACAGCATGACGTGGTCGCCCGGCCCAACGGCATGGACATCAAATCCTTGGCCGGTGCGTATATCGCCAAGTTCCAGCATCAACTGAGCCTCTGCTCGTCGAAAGTCCTCGACGGTCGTAAGTTTGAAATTCCGGTCGTCTCCCGGAATGACGCGCAGTCTGAGGCCGGCAGCTTCCGCGACGGCGAAGTCATCGGTCAGATCCGGATCGGTCGCCGCCGCCTCGTGAGCTTCGTAAATCGCATTGAATCGAAATGCCTGCGGCGTCTGCATGCGCCAAAGCCCCGCGCGAGGAATGCTCGCCACAACGGCGCCATCGTCGGTGCACTTCTTGATGCTATCGGCAATGGCCAGAGCTGGTGCAACGCCATCGATGTCAGGGTCATCGGCAAGAGCGTCAACGATGTTGCGGATCAGGTCGGGCGACACAAAGGGCCTTGCCGCGTCGTGAACCAGCACCATGGCCGGCGCTTGATGGGCAAGTGCGCGCAGGCCGAAGCGTACGCTCTCCTGGCGGCTTGCCCCGCCGCGGGTAGGAGGAAGCAAACGAAATCTGGCCGTCAAATCCGCTATGAGGGGTGCGTGGTCGGGCGAGACGACGACCTGGATCGGTGCGTCAGGCAAGGCAGTCCGGAACGCCGCCAAGGTGCGGCTCAGGACGGACTGCCCGCCAAGCAACCTGTATTGTTTCGGCAAACCTTCCCCTGCACGGCTGCCTGTGCCTGCAGCCACGACCAGGACAGCTATGGGTGCCGAAGCGGGCATCTCATCTGATCGCACAAGCATTTGGGGCCACGCAAGGCCTCTGCTATTCATCCTGCGTTTGCTGTTCGATCGGGCTCCAGACTTGTCAAATTCACTCATCGGCTTGCCGCATCCTTGGTCGACCGGCTCCGGCGTACCGGTCTGCCTGGCGCCGATGTCCGGTCTTACCGACAGGCCGTTTCGCAGTATGGCACGCAAGTTCGGCGCCAGCATGGTTGTCAGCGAGATGATCGCCAGTGATCGGCTTGTGGCTGGCGAGGAGGAGGAGACCCTCAAGAGCGCAAATGACGCATCGGGGTTGCCGTTTGTCGTTCAGCTCGCCGCTTGCGATCCGATCTGGATCAGCGAAGCGGCGAGGATGGCCGAGGCAAACGGCGCTTCGGCAGTGGACATCAATATGGGGTGCCCGGCAAAGCGCGTGGTGGGGGGGCAGGCCGGTTCCGCGCTGATGCGTGACCTCAGACTGGCGACGGCGCTTATCGAGGCGGCTATCAAGGCGGTCCGCATCCCCGTGTCCGTAAAGATGCGCCTCGGCTGGGATCACAACTCGCGCAATGCCGCCGATCTTGCCCGGATTGCCGAGGATCTCGGTGCCAAGCTCGTGTCAGTCCATGGACGTACGCGGAACCAGTTCTATCAGGGTAAGGCGGATTGGTCGGAGGTCGGTCTCGTCGTCCAGGCGGTCTCGATCCCGGTCCTGGTGAACGGCGATGTCGAGGATGCCGCCAGTGCCCGGACGGCGTTGAACCGATCAGGCGCTGCCGGCCTCATGATCGGTCGTGCAGCCATCGGACAACCTTGGCTGCTTGGGCACGTTCGCAGCGAACTGAGCGGGTCGATGGAGCGGCCACCAACGTTTGGCGAAAAGTGCAATGCAATCCGCGAACATCTGCAGTTGTCTTTGAGCGCCTATGGCGCTCACCGAGGGCTGCTGCGATTCCGCAAGCATCTTGCGTCGTACCTTAAGCATCTGGGCGTCGATGCAGCGCGCGTGTCCGATCTCTGCAGGGCGGACAGCGCCGAAGTGGTGCTAGCGGGCATTGAGGGTTTTCGCAGCGAGGCGAGCTTTGCCTAACAAGCCAGTTCAGGAACTGACGACATCATGTCTGGACGGCCAGTCGCTGCAGGATCTTGTCCTGAATGCGATCTCAAATGCCGTCATCGTCATCGGTGAAGCCAATCATATCATCTACGCCAATCAGGCTGCCGAGCACTTCTTCGGAATGAGCGCTACGAGCCTGCTCAAGAATCGTATCGAAGACGTCGTGCCGGGAGATAGCCCGCTTATCTCGCTCATCGCACAGTCCAGAAGCGGCGGCGCTGCGGTGAGCGAGTATGAAGTTGACATCGGCACGCCGCGGACGGGCGTCCACCTGATGGATGTTCAGGCTTCGCCGCTCGGCGAAGGAGATCAACGATGCCTGGTCCATCTTCAAGAGCGCGGCATGGCGCAGAAGATGGACAAGCAGCTCATCCACAGGGGCGCAGCCCGATCCGTGTCGGCGATGTCGGCAATCCTCGCTCACGAGATCAAGAATCCCTTGGCCGGCATCCGCGGAGCGGCGCAACTCATAGAGCAAAACGCAAGCGCCGCGGACCGAACCCTGACTCAACTGATCTGCGAGGAGACAGACCGCATCCGAAAGCTCGTCGACCGGATGGAGATCTTCGGCGACTCCAGGCGCATCGAGAGGCATCCGGTCAACATTCATCAGGTCCTCGATCACGTGCGCCGTATCGCCGAGGCGAGCTTCGCCAAGGGAATCCGGTTCACCGAGACCTACGACCCCTCATTGCCGCCAATTCCCGGGGATCGTGACCAGTTGATCCAGGTCTTTCTCAACCTGACCAAGAACGCAGCCGATGCGATAGCCGATGGTCCTGCCCCCGGAGAAGGCGAGATCGCGTTCTCGACGTCCTATCGACCAGGTGTGAGGCTGTCCGTGCCGGGCAGTGGCGAGCGGATCGGGTTGCCGCTCGAAGTCCGGGTTCGCGACAATGGCGGCGGCGTGCCCAAGGACATCGAGCCCTATTTGTTCGATCCCTTCGTAACGACGAAGCGCAATGGTACAGGGCTCGGTCTCGCCCTTGTAGCCAAGATCGTCGGGGATCACGGCGGAGTCATCGAATGTATGAGTGAGCCCAGAAGAACGGTCTTTCGCGTTCTGCTTCCCTGGCAGGCAGATCAGAAGGCGCCCTAATGTCCGCTGGAACAATTCTTATTGCTGACGATGACGCCGCGATCCGCACGGTGCTTAGCCAGGCCTTGGGTAGGGCAGGGTTCGATGTCAGGACCTGCGGGAATGCAGCGACCCTGTGGCGCTGGGTTTCACAGGGAGATGGCGATCTCGTTGTCACCGATGTCGTCATGCCGGACGAGAGCGGGTTCGATCTCATCCCCCGCATTCAGCGTCTGCGACCGGACCTGCCGATCGTCGTCATGAGCGCACAAAATACGTTGCTCACGGCCATCACCGCCGCCGAACGGGGCGCTTACGACTATCTTCCCAAGCCTTTCGACTTGAGCGAACTAGTCGCTATCGCGCGCCGAGCGCTCTCCAATCCGCGCGCTGGAGATAAGGTGCGGACTGCCGAGACCGATGATGCGGCGGGTATGCCGCTGATCGGTCGCTCTCCAGCCATGCAGGACGTGTATCGCGTCATGGCGCGACTGATGGGCACCGATCTTACGGTCCTGATCACCGGCGAGAGCGGGACGGGCAAGGAGCTCGTGGCGCGCGCCCTGCACGATTATGGAAAGCGCAAGCGAGGGCCTTTCGTCGCCGTCAATATGGCAGCGATCCCCCGCGAATTGATCGAAAGCGACTTGTTCGGGCATGAGAAGGGCGCCTTCACCGGAGCCAGCGCGCGAACCATTGGCCGCTTCGAGCAAGCCGAAGGCGGCACGCTCTTCCTCGACGAGATCGGTGACATGCCTCTTGAGGCGCAGACCCGACTTCTGCGTGTCCTCCAACAGGGAGAGTACACCGCTGTCGGCGGACGGCACTCGACCAAGACCAACGTCCGGATTGTCGCAGCCACCAACCGGGATCTGCGTCAACTGGTTCAACAGGCGCTGTTCCGCGAAGACCTCTACTATCGATTGAATGTCGTGCCGCTGCGGCTGCCTCCCTTGAGAGAACGAAGCGAGGATGTCCCGGATCTTCTGAGGCACTTTCTCGCAAATGCAGCGAACCAGGGATTGCCGCGCAAGGTTGTCGACGTCGATGCGCTGGAACGCCTGAAGCGTCACAACTGGCCAGGAAATGTGCGGGAACTCGAAAACCTCGCCCAGCGGCTGGCGGCACTGCATGCCGAAGAGGTCATCACGGCAGCGGTCGTCGAGCACGAGCTCGATCTGCCAACACCGAACGATCCAGCGCTGCCACAGAACGACGATGGAATCGCAGCGGCTGTCGAACGTTACGTCCTCGGGCTCCTCAGCAAGGAGGAGCCCGGGCGGTTCCCTCAAGATGGTCTCTACAACGCGGTTCTTGAGCAGGTGGAACGCCCCCTGTTGTCTGCCGTACTCGGCGCGACACGGGGCAATCAGATTAAGGCAGCCAAGATGCTGGGGCTCAATCGAAATACGCTGCGCAAGAAACTGAAGGCACTGGATGTCACCCTTGCTCGGGGCCTAAAGTGATGCAATACAGCAACGGCGTTGCAGCGAGGCAACGCCCCGAGGTGTAACAACGTTTGCCTGACATGGCATCAGAACAGGCATCGCCATTGGCAGCCGCGCCGTACCCGGATGAGCGGTCAGCCTCAGGTTGGCTGAAGCGTAGGTTTCCCCAGTGGTGGTTGCTGGAACTCTCGCTCGGCGCGACTGCGACGGCAATCGCCGTTGCCACCTATCTGGTCTTGAGTGGCGCCACGCCCGTCGAGCCGTCGCCCCGGACGGTCACCCTGCTGATGCTTGCGAACGTCCTGGTTGCCGTTGCGCTGGTCGGTGCAATCGCCTGGCGGCTCTACAATCTTTCCCGAACCAGGGGCAGCGGGGCTGCGGGAGCACAGCTCCACGTTCGAATGGTGATGGTATTCGCGGCGATCTCGATCGTGCCGACTGTCATGGTGGCGCTGTTCTCGGCCGTCATGCTCAATCTCGGTATCGATTCCTGGTTCAGCGCGCGCGTGAAAACCTCGATCGACAACGCGGCGAGCTTGGCGCAAGCCTATGTCGCCGAGCAGAAGCAGTCGATGCGAGCGGATGTCTTGGCCTTGGCTGCGGACGTCAATCGCCAGCTGTTTCTCGCTGTCAGCGACCCACTGGCCTTCCGCGAGTACCTGCTCAGGCAGATCGGGGGCCGAAAGCTCTCGATGGTCGCGATCTATGACGGCAGCGGCAACTACATCGACGCTGTTCGTAACACCTACATGGTCGAACTTGGCAGTCCCCCATCGATAGAGGACTTCAAACAGGCGAGCATGGGAATTGTCGTCATTCCCAATGACAGCGGTGACGACAGGGTGCAGGCTCTGGTTCGCCTCGAGGAGTACTCCGATCGCTATCTGCTCGCCATTCGATACGTGGATTCGAAGGTTCTCCAGAATCAGAAGCAGACGATTGAGGCCGCTCGCGAGTATGAACGTCTCGAGTCGAATCGCACGGGCGTTCAGCTTGCCTTCGCAGCGGTGTACTCGGTCGTGGGATTGCTGACGCTTCTTGTAGCTGTGTCGCTGGGGCTCAGCGCCGCGAACCGGATCGTGATGCCAATCAGCCGGCTCATCGGAGCTGCCGAGCGGGTGAGCGACGGCGATTTGCGCGCGCGCGTGGAGACACAGGACGTTTCTGGCGAGCTTGCAACCCTGAGCAATGCGTTCAATCGCATGACCGCTGAACTCCAGAGCCAGCAAGATGAGTTGGTGGAAGCCAATCGCGTCGCAGAAGACCAGCGCCTTTTCGCAGAGGCGGTGTTGACCGGTGTTTCGGCAGGCGTGGTTGGCCTTGACGCATGGGGACGCGTGGATTCGGCCAACCCGTCCGCAGAAGCATTTCTAGGCGTGGAGCCGGGCGGGCTCCACGGTCAGGCCATCAGCGAGCTTGCCCCAGAATTGTCGTCACTTCTGGCGGAAGCGCGAGTGAGCGGGGACGGACGGGCCTCCGGCCAGCTTGACCTCATCCGCGCGGGGAGAACCCGCAATCTCTCAGTGCGTGTAACCTCCGAGCGTACAGATGGCCGGCGGACCGGCTTCGTCATGACCTTTGACGACATGACAGACTTGGTTGCCGCAGAACGCAGCGCGGCATGGGGCGACATTGCGCGTCGCATCGCCCATGAGATCAAGAACCCGCTGACCCCCATTCAGCTTTCGGCCGAACGCCTGCGGCGCAAGTATGGACGCGAGATCGTCACCGAGCCGGAAGTCTTCGAGCAATGCACTCAGACGATCATTCGACAGGTTGGTGATATCGGCCGAATGGTCGATGAGTTCTCGTCATTCGCGCGGATGCCAGCCCCGACAATGCGTGTCGAGGATGCCAGCGAACTGCTGCGCCAGGCCGTCTTTCTACAGAGCGTCGGGAATCCCGACATCGAGTATCAAGGCGAGATCCCGCCCGAAGGGGTGCCGTTGGTCTGTGATGGCCGACTGGTGGCCCAGGCGCTGACGAACGTCCTGAAGAACGCCTCGGAATCGGTCAGTACAAAATTCCTGGCCGAGGAAGGCGAGGACCGAAGCGCGACTCAGCCGAGCGGCGGCACGATCAAGGCTACGCTGGCGCGCGATGAGCACGCGGTGACGATCACGATCGTGGACAACGGGATCGGCCTGCCTGGTCATGATCGTGACAGGTTGACCGAGCCGTATGTCACGACCCGCGGCCGCGGCACCGGTCTTGGTTTGGCGATCGTGAAGAAAATCATGGAAGACCATGCCGGGTCGATCACACTCATGGATTCTCCGGAAACCGGCGGAGCGAAGGTCGTTCTGGAGTTCCCCGTGACGAATAACCCTGTACCTCATGAAGACGGCGACAATGAGCAAAGCGGCAAACTGGCATAGGGCACCGGAGGTTCTTGTCGTCGATGACGAGGCAGACATCCGGGAATTGATCGCCGGTATCCTGTCCGACGAAGGCTACGAGACCAGGCTGGCCAAGGATGCCGATGGCGCACTCGCAGCCATTCGGGCGCGCCAACCTGCCATCGTTGTGCTCGACATCTGGCTCCAGGGAAGCAGAATCGACGGGCTCGCGGTGCTTGAGGAAATCAAGCGCGATTGCCCCGACTTGCCAGTCATCGTGATTTCCGGTCACGGTACGATCGAGACGGCCGTGGCGGCGATCAAGCGCGGCGCTTACGATTTCATTGAGAAGCCGTTCAAGTCGGATCGCCTGCTAATCCTCGTGGAGAGGGCGCTGGAGTCGGCCAAGCTGCGCCGCGAGAACGAGGAACTGCGTCAGCGGTCCAGTGAGGACTTCGACCTGGTCGGGCGCTCTAACATCATCACACAGTTGCGGCAGACTATAGACAAGGTCGCACCGACCGGCAGCCGTGTCCTGATCACCGGCCCGGCCGGCTCGGGAAAGGAAGTGGTCGCTCGCCTGATCCATGCGCGCTCGCGTCGCGCCCGCAATCCCTTCGTGGCGCTCAATTGCGCGATCATGGCTCCCGATCGGATGGAGCAGGAACTGTTCGGCGTCGAGGGCAATGAAGGCACTGGCCGAAAAGTCGGGCTGCTTGAGCAGGCACACGGCGGAACGCTTTATCTCGACGAAATGGCGGACATGCCCCTCGAGACGCAGGGCAAGATCCTGCGTGTGCTGCTCGATCAGACGTTTACGCGGCTGGACGGGGCGCAGCGCGTGCAGGTCGACGTCCGCATCATCTCCTCCTCCAGTCGTGATCTGCGCCGCGAAATCGCTGACGGCAACCTCCGCGAGGACCTCTTTCACCGTCTGGGCGTCGTTCCGATCCGTGTGCCATCGCTGGCAGAGCGGCGCGACGACATCCCGTTCCTTGTCGAGCACTTTCTCAGCCGGTTTTCGCGCATGTACGGGGGACATACGTGCCGCATTGGCGAGGATGCGATGGCTGCCCTGCAGGCGCATGACTGGCCTGGGAACGTCCGTCAGCTTCGCAACAACATCGAACGATTGGTCATTCTGACGTCCGACCAACCCGATGCGATGATCAAGGCGGACATGTTGCCGATCGAAGTCAGTTCTTCGGCACCAGCCGTGACGCAGGGGCCTTCGGGAGAGCACATCATTTCGCTGCCGCTGCGCGAGGCGCGCGAGATGTTCGAGCGCGAGTATCTCGTGGCACAGATCAACCGCTTCGGCGGCAATATCTCGCGCACGGCCGCCTTTATCGGCATGGAGAGGTCGGCGTTGCACCGCAAGCTGAAGACGCTGGGCGTCGGGTCGCGCGGCGACGAAATCGCCCCCTAGGATAGTCACGTGACGCGCATCGCATTCGTAAACGGTCGCTATGTCCCCTTTGCGCAGGCTTGCGTTCATGTGGAGGACCGCGGGCTGCAATTCGCCGATTCGGTCTATGAGGTGTGTGCCGTTTCGGACGGACTGGCGCTGGAACGTGACGCGCATCTGGCCCGTCTGGAGCGATCGCTGATCGAGCTGGAGCAGGGTAGTCCGATGAGCCGCCTCGCCATGGCCGGGCACATCGATCGGATGATCTCCCTCAACCGCATCAGGAACGGGATTGTCTACATTCAGGTGACACGCGGTGTGGCGCGGAGGGACCACCCCTTCCCGGTCCAGACAGTGCATCCGACATTGATCATGACGGCCCGCCGCACCGATCCGGTCAGGGCGTCGGAGATGGCCGCTCGCGGTATCGCCGTGAAGACCATGCCGGACATCCGCTGGGGGCGCTGCGATATCAAGACCACGGCCCTGGTAGCCAATGTTCTGGCCAAGCAGGAGGCGCGCGCATCGGGCGCCTATGAGGCCTGGCTGGTCGACGAGGCGGGACTGGTTACCGAAGGTGCGAGCTCGAATGCCTGGATCGTCGATTCCGAAGGTGCTCTGGTCACACGCTCGCTGAGCCATGACATCCTGCCCGGTATCACACGTGCATCGATCCTCGCGCTGGCCCGCGAGCGGCAGATGGCGGTCGTCGAACGCGCCTTTACGGTTGAAGAAGCGCTTTGCGCACGCGAGGCGTTCATCACCTCGGCAGGCGCGTTTGTCATGCCGGTGGTCGCCATCGACGGCCGGCCGGTAGGTCCAGGCGTTCCGGGGCCGGTAGCCAGCAGCCTGCGCAGGGACTATATTCGTTCGCACATGCAAACGAAGAACTGAGTTTCCGAGGCCACTATTTCGCACTTGCGGCAAGACGAGAATTCGCCAAATTACGCTTGGCCTCAGATTCACGGCCACCCGCAACCCGCCCGCCGTTTCCCGGGCCAAGAATGAGAAAGTTCGCCATGAGCGAAAAGCAGAACCTGCAGGACGTGTTTCTCAACGCCGTCCGCAAGACCAAGACGCCGCTGACCGTGTTTCTCGTGAACGGCGTCAAACTGCAGGGCGTGATCACCTGGTTCGACAATTTCTGCGTCCTCCTGCGGCGCGACGGGCATTCTCAGCTGGTGTACAAGCATGCGATCTCGACCGTGATGCCTCTGAACCCGGTGCAGTTGTTTGAGCAGGAAACCGAAGGCCTCGAAGCCAGCCGCTAAGGACGCGCGGATACGCGCTGCCGTAGTACTCCACCCGTACGACAAGACGGGCAGGGGCGGCGGCGGGCGTAGCCCGGAAGGCGCGCTTGCGGAAGCCTCCGGCCTGACGCTGGCCATCGGCATGACGCCGGTGGCCGAGATACTTATTCCCATGACGGCGCCGCGTCCGTCGACCTATCTCGGCGAGGGAAAGGTCGAGGAGATCGCGGCGCTGTGCGCCGAGACCGAGCCAGAGGTCGTCGTGTTCGACGGGGCGCTGTCGCCGGTGCAGCAGCGCAATCTGGAGAAGGCGCTCAAGGCCAAGGTCATCGACCGGACGGGGCTGATCCTCGAGATCTTCGGCGAGCGGGCGCGGACCAAGGAAGGCCGGCTGCAGGTCGAACTGGCCCATCTCAACTACCAGAAGAGCCGGCTGGTGCGGTCGTGGACCCACTTGGAGCGCCAGCGCGGCGGCTTCGGCTTCCTCGGCGGTCCCGGCGAATCGCAGATCGAGACCGACCGCCGGCTGATCGGCGAGCGGATCGCCAAGATCCGCAAGGAATTGGCGGAGACGGTGCGGACCCGCGAGCTGCACCGGACGGCGCGGCGGCGCGTGCCGTATCCGATCGTCGCGCTGGTCGGCTACACCAATGCCGGAAAATCGACCCTGTTCAATGCTCTGACCCGGGCCGAGGTGCTGGCCGAGGACATGCTGTTCGCGACGCTCGACCCGACGATGCGGGCGGTGAAGCTGCCCGGCGGTCGGCAGGCGGTGCTGTCGGACACGGTGGGCTTCATTTCCGACCTTCCGACCCAGCTCGTCGCGGCCTTCCGGGCGACGCTGGAGGAGGTGCTGGAGGCCGATCTCGTGCTGCATGTGCGGGACATCTCGCATCCCGACAGCGAGGCGCAGCGGCAGGATGTCGAGGCGGTTCTGGGGGAACTCGGGATCGAGGGCGAGCGGCTGGATCAGGTGGTCGAGGTCTGGAACAAGATCGACGCCCTGTCGGCGGACGACGCAGCGGCGGCGCGGCGGCGCGGCAGCAGGCCCGGCCCACGCGGGCCGGTCGCGATCTCGGCGATCACCGGCGAGGGGCTGGACCAGTTGCGGGCGCTGATCGAGCAGCGGCTGTCGGCGCATGAGGTGCAGCTGAAGATCACGGTGGCGGCCGGGGACGGGCAGGGGCTCGCCTGGGCTTATAGCCATGCCTCGGTCCGGGGCCGGACGGACAAGCCGGACGGTCGGGTGGAGCTCAAGCTGTCGGTGCCGCTGGACAAGGAAGCGGTCTTCCGGGAGCGTTTTCCGGCCGCGGGTAAACAGCGTTCGGCGAAGGTGAAGGCGACGCGGCCGAAGCGCCGCAAGCTGGCCGACTAGAGGCCCTCTGCCTTGGCCTGGTCCCACAGCGCGTCCATCTCTTCGAGGGTGGATGTGGCAGGGGTTTTCCCTTTTATTTGAAGTAATTCCTCTATTTTTTTAAACCTCTTTACGAACTTCAGGTTGGTCGTCGCGAGGGCTTTCTCCGGGTCGTGGCCGAGCTTGCGGGCGAGGTTCGCGACAACGAAGAGAACGTCGCCCAGCTCGGCCTCGACGGCCTCTGGCGGGGCGCCTTCGGCGAGCGCCGCCTTCACCTCGCCGATCTCCTCGTCCAGCTTGGCGAAGACGTGGCCGGCGTCCGGCCAGTCGAAGCCGACGCGGGCGGCGCGCTGCTGAAGCTTCAGGGCGCGGGGCAGGGCGGGGAGGGTGCGAGGAACGTCATCGAGGATGCCCTGGGCTGGCCCGGCCGGTTTCGCCGCGCGCTCGGCGGCCTTGATGACCTCCCAGTCGACCGTCTGTTCGGCGGCGGTGCGGGGGGCTGCGCCGGCGAAGACATGGGGGTGGCGGCGGACCATCTTGGCCTCGATCGCCGCGACCACGTCGGCGAAGGCGAAGTGGCCGGCCTCCTCGGCCATGCGGGCGTGGAAGACGACCTGGAAGAGGAGGTCGCCCAGTTCGTCGCGCAGCGCCGCCATGTCGCCCTGCTCGATGGCGTCGGCGACCTCGTAGGCCTCCTCGACCGTGTAGGGGGCGATGGTCGCGAAGGACTGCTCGCGGTCCCACGGACAGCCGCCCTCGGGCGCGCGCAGACGGGCCATGAGGGCGAGGAGATCGGCGATGCGGCCGGGGCCTTCGGTCATGCGCTTCTGCCCGCGGTCCGCATCAGTCGATCCGCATGGCGGCGATCTCGTCGGCTTCGGCCTGACGCTTGCGGGCGATGGCCTCGCGGACTTCGCGCTGCTTGAACTCGTCGATGGGGAAGTTCCACATCGACCAGGCGGTCAGCAGCATGAAGATGAGCGGCAGGCCGACAAAGGTCAGGGCGAGGCCCATGACCGCCTCGGGCGAGTTGGTCGCGCCGGGGCGCCCGTCGAAGCCGACGAGGGCGAGGACGGGGTAGGCGAGGCCGGCGGCGGCATAGCCCAGCTTGTTGGTCATCACGAGCAGCGAATAGAAGAGGCCCGAGCGCTCGCTGCCCGTCGCCAGCGTGTCGATGTCCACGACGTCGGCCATGATCGAGCGCAGCAGGAAGCCGCCCGCGCCGTAGCCGACGCCGAACAGGATGAAGGCGACCGTCAACGCCCAGAAATCGCCCTTGGGCACCAGCAGGATGAGCGGCAGCAGGCAGGACGTGTAGAGCAGCGCGTAGGCGAGGGTGCGATGCTTGGAGAAGCGATAGGAGAGCCTGATCCAGAGCGGCACGAAGAACAGCCCGGCGACGAAGTAGATGAAGAGGATCGTCGAGGCCGCCTTGGGCAGTTCGAAATAGAAGACGATCAGCCAGATGAAGAGCGAGCCGGTGATGCCGGGCGCCAGGCCCTGCAGGAGATCGGCGAGCAGGAGCTTGCGCAGTGCGGCGTTGCCGGCGATCAGCCTGACTGCCGCCCCGACATCCAGCTTGTGGCCGGACGCGGCCGGCGCGGCGGGCTCGGGCACCACGAGCAGCGTGATGAGCACGGTGATCGGCATGGCGATGACGATGAACCAGCCCATCAGACCGACCTTTTCGACCAGCGTCGCGGTCGGGTCGAAGGTTTCCAGCAACACGGGCAGGGCGAGCACCAGCAAGAAGCCCGAAATGCCTGCGAATTCGCGCCAGCCCTGAACGCGGCTGCGTTCGTGGTAGTGGCCCGACAGTTCGGCGCCCCAGGCGATGTGGCTGATCGCGGCGACCGAATAGGCGAGGTAGGAGAGGATCACCCAGGCTGCGAACCAGCCGATGGTCGCGCCCTGCGGCGGCAGGAAGAGCAGGAAGACGCCGGTGACGAAGAACGGCACGGCGGCAGTCATCCAGGGCCGGCGGCGGCCCCAGCGGGTGCGCGTCGAATCGCTGGCCCAGCCGATGACCGGATCGACCAGCAGGTCGAGCAGGCGGGCGATCAGCAGCACGAGGCCGACCTGCGACTGGTCGAGGCCGAGGCCGCTGACATAGAACGGCGCGACATAGACGACGAGCGGCAGGCCGAGAGG
>ERZ761602.3750-NODE-3750-length-20845-cov-6.254978_pt1 | contig 20845 bp, 14 predicted proteins | sample MGYA00512165_ERZ761602 | MGnify/ENA primary metagenome ERZ761602 (study PRJEB28899, sample SAMN02445085) | bioreactor sludge metagenome | biome: EBPR sludge; isolation source: Thorneside wastewater treatment plant | place: Australia: Brisbane, Thorneside...
TGGGGCCCCATCGCGCGCCGTAGAGCGACCCCGCGGAGCGCCCCGCCGAGCGAGAGGCTCGCGACACGCACACGACCCCGCGAAGCACCCCGCCGAACGAGACGCTCCCGGCACGCACGCGACGCTACCGGCGGCGCGATCGCACCGCGCCGCCGAGCGGAAGCGCTGTGCTCCACGCTTGTGCGAGCGCACTGGGCGGGGCACCCTGCGCGCGAGGAGAACCATGACGACGCAACGAGCTCAGACCCTCTCGCTTCTCGTGCTCTCGCTCGGCGCGACGCTCGCGATCGCACCGGGCTGTGGCAATGACAGCGCAGACGGCTCGGCTCCCTCTTGCAAGCCCAGCGACAGACCCGAGCTGCTCACCATCACCGAGCTCAGCCCTGGGGTCGAGTCGCGCGTCGCGAACGACTCTATCGTGCATCGCTTCCGGATCATCGACGCGCCGGGCGTCTTCCAGGACTTCGTGTTCTTCATGCCCTTGGAACACACTGCCGGGATTCCGACCCTCGCGGCGCTCACCTTCACGATCACGCAAGACGGAGACGATCTCGTCTACGAGAGCGCCCCGTTCAGATGGACCACTGCGCCTGGTCGCGTCCACATGAGCATCGCCGGACCGTACAAGGCCGACGACGGGTGCTTCTACAACTTCCCCTCGCCGCTCTTCGCCTACGACGTCGACGAGGGCGGCGGCGGAAGCGGCGAGGGCGGCGGCGGAAGCGGCGAGGGCGGAGGCGGAAGCGGCGAGGGCGGAGGCGGAAGCGGCGAGGGCGGCGGCTGAACCGCGGCCCGGCCGAGAGCGTGCGACGATGTCGCGTCGTGGCACTCCGTTCCGCGCTTCGTGGCGGGTGCTTGCGACACGGTCCGCGTCGTCGCCCACGCCCCCCAGCACGCGACGACCGGCGAGGCGCGCAGTCGGGTGTCGCTCGGAGGTGCGCGCCGAGTGGTCGGGGCGCCACGCTTGGTCGTGCCGTCGCACGGTCAGGGTGCCTTGCCTGACGAGCACGATGGCGGGCACGCGCGCCGCCGCGCGCCCGTGTCGGGGAGTGGACCCGGCTTGGAGCACGCCCGAGGGTGGCTCGCGAGATCTCGCGGAGCTGGGCAGGTAAGCGGGCATGCCTCGCACACTCTCTTCGTGCCTCGTGCGCCTCTCGACCCGGACCGAGCCGTCGAGGCGCACCCCGCGGCTCCACCCCGGCTGCCGCAGCGCGCTGGTTCGTGGACGCTCTGCGCGCTCGCAGGTGCCCTCCAGCGCGCCAGTCGGCTCCGGGGCGACCGATGCTCCGGCCGCGGCAGTCCGGCCTCGCCAGGGGCCCACCAGAGAGCCGGCGCAGGCGACGAGCGAGGTCCCGGCGCTTGCGGCGTCGTCGGTCGCGGCGGCCAGGTGGGTCGCTGCTCCAGTGAAGCCCGCCGAGGAGCTCATCGAGACGCTCCAGGTGCGGCCGACCGAGAAGGCACCTCCCGAACGCCCCCAGCTGCTGGCCTCTGTCGCGCCTCCGAACGACCGCCACTTCATCAACCGGATCCGTGCAGGGTCTCGATCCATGCGCGAGAACACTGTGGTGCTGGGCTCGTCCGTTCACGACGTCTCTCGGGACCACCAGCGCATCCGTGCGGGCGAGGGCAGGACGGTGTGGCTTGGCGACAAGCCTCGCGTGGAGATCGATGGGCGGGTCTAGGGCTGGCATCCGAAGGAGGGAGGCTCGGCCTACCCGGTCAGCGGAAGCGGGTTCGTGACGTTCACGCGGCCCGAGTACCTCGCGCTGAAGATCATCGTTACCGCGGTGAAGCGCGGGGCGTCGATCGAGTGCGCGGTGGACTACGCGCGCCGCGCCGCAGATGTTGGAGAAGCAGACGTCGCAGAAGCCGTTCGCGTGTACAAGTTGCGACAGATACCTCGATGAATGCTGCGTTCTACCTTCAGTCCGAACCGACCCGAGCGCGCGTCCAAGCGGCGCTCGTACTTGCCGCCCCTGAGGAGCAGTGGGGGTTCGAGATCCGCGGAGGCTTCGAGAAGCCGTGGACCGTCGAGCTCGGCGTACGCGGCCCCGAAAGTGTGACCTCGGAGTCGGTCCAAGCCCTGCTTGCGCGGGAGCTCGGCGTCGAAGTGGCGGAGATCCCAGGCCACGGCGAGCACGGCATGCTTGTCTATGCATCCGACGGAAACTCGCGCTGGGACCCGCTCCCCGACGACGTCTAGGCCTGGCGGCGACACTTCGCGTCGAGGTGAGTGATGAGTCTAGGCGATGAAGTCGTGAACTGCGCGCGCCGCGCCGCCGATGTTCAAGAAGCGAACCTAGCAGTCGCCGCTCGTGCGCTCTCGCGCTGGGATCCGCTCCCGGACGACTTCCGAGCGACGCACGCGGCCAAGACTCGACCGCCGCGGTTCTGAGCGGGCCAGCACACGGAGCGCCTCGCCGAGCGAGACGTTCCAGCAGACACTCGTGCCGAACGCCGCACCGAGCGCCCACCCAGCGCTTGTGCGCCGCAGCGCACCGGGGCAGCCTGCGGCGCAAGACCCATGACGATCCAACGAGCTCAGGCCCTCTCGCTTCTCGCGCTCTCACTCGCCGCCACGCTCGCGGTCGCACCCGGCTGCGGCGACGACAGCGCTGACGGCGCCGGTGGCTCCACGCCCACCTGCGGCACCACCGCCGAGCCCGAGCTGCTCACGATCACCGAGCGCAGCCCCGAGGCCGAGTCGCTCGTCGCCAACGACGCCATCGTGCACCGCTTCCGCATCGTGGGCGCGCCCGGCATCATCCAGAACATGCAGTTCGAGCTGCCCGCCGCGCACACCGCCGGCGCGCCGATCCCGGCGCAGCTCGCCTTCACCGTCACCCAAGAGGGCAGCGATCTGGTCTACGTCGGCGCGCCGCTGACGTGGACGACCGCACCCGGTCGCGTCGAGATGCGCATCGCGGGCTCCTTCCAGACCGACGACGGCTGCGTCTACGCCTTCCCGTCGCCGCTCTTCGCCTACGACCTCGACGAGAGCGGCGAGGGCGGAGGCGGCGTCGGCGGCAGCGGCGCAGGTGGCGGCGGCGAAGGTGGCCAGGGCGGCGGCTGATCCGCGAGCCTCGCATGGATGTCACGCGCGAGGTCGGGCGCCGTGATCGTCTCGCTGCCGTCCTGCGGAGTGCGTGCGCGGGCCTCGGCTTCGTGGGCGTCTTCGCGGCCTGCGGCGGGGCTGCACCGCTCGCCGTCGAAGCGCCCCCTGCGATGGGCGCTTCGTCGAGCGCAGCGACCGTGTCGGGTGCGCCGCAGGTCTCGCCTGCGGCGTCCGGCGCATCCGAGCCGTCGCCGTCCGAAGTGGCGGCGTCTGCGTTGGATTGGCGCGAGCACGAGCTCGTCGGCTTCGGCGGGAGGCTGCGCACGAAGGTGTTCGCGTCCAGCGCGCCGAGCATCGAGAAGGAGCGCGGGGCCGACGCCGAGGGCTCCGCGCGCGCCACGCTGAAGATCCCCATCGGCCACGCGCGCCCCATCGATTGCCACCTTCGCGCTGCGCGCCTCTCGGCGGTGGAGGCGGTCGCTGGCGTCGCCAAGCTCGTCGAGAAGCATCGAACGACGGCGATCCAGGTTTCGGTGAGCCACGTCGACGAGCGCCTCGTGCTGCGCTACGCGCTCGAGGTCGACGATTCGAACGGCGGCGCGCGTGTGGGCACGATCCGCTTTGCGATGGCGATCGGCGAGTCCGACACGGCGCTCTGCACCCACCTCGGCGGCGACGACGGCACAGCCTTCGAGACCTCGACCAGGTTGCTCTTCGGCGGGCTCGGTGGGATCGCGGAGAAGCCCGCTGAATACGTCGACGTCGTGCGGGTCCACGGCTCGACGCAAGGGGGCCCACAGCTCGACGTCGAGCACAGGCTGCGCGCGCGCACGCCCGCCTCTGGAGGCCCGGCGGAAGAGCTGGGCGTGTCGCTCACGGCCTCGATCGAGAAGGGCGAGCTGCTCGTCACCGAGACCGTGAGCGGCCTGCGCCTCGACGCCACGAACGAGGTCACCGAGGCGACGATCGCGACCCGCGACAGCCGGGGCAGCGCCGTCGACGTCGGCGTGGTGCGCCGCGCGCCCAAGAGCTACGTGATGCGTGTGCTCGTCGGCGGGCGCGATCAGATGGCTCCGGTGCAGACGAGCTCGCCGCTCACCACCGAGCTCTCGATGGCGCCAGCGATCCGCAGCGCGCTCGATCGAGCCGGCGCGGGCGGCCGCGCCAAGCTCGCGTGGAGCGAGCTCGGCGGGCTCGGCCGCGGTCGCGAGGTCTCGGTGATCGAGTCGCGCGAGCTCGAGCGCGACGCCCGCACCAAGGAGCTGCTCGTCCGCAGCCGCGACGAGGTGCTGCGCGACTGCGAGCTCGACGCGCGCGGCGTGCTCGTCAGGTGCCGCGTGGAGCGCGCTGGTGCACCCTCGTCGGTGGTCCGCGAGCGGCTCTACCCGAGCCCTTCGAGCGCGCGCTGAGCTCTCGCCTCGAGGCGCTGTTCGGCCCAGGCGAGATCCTCCTCCGTGTCGAGGTCGCGCAGCGCGTCGAGCTCCGGATCCTCGCGCGCGACGTCGGCGTCGGCGCCGAGCTCGCGCGCGTCGACGAGCCTCGCATCGAGCGCCGCGACGAGCGCGAGCAGGCGGCGCTCGCCCATCGCGAGCAGGCGCTCGATCTGGGCGAGCGCGCTCCGGTGCAGCACCGCGGCGAGCGGCTGCGCGCGGCCCTCGAGCGTCGGCACCGCGGCCAGCCCGCCGTGCGCGCGGGCGAGCTCGTAGAGGCGCTTCGCCACCGCCTCGGAAGGAAACGGCATGTCGGTCGCGGTCAGGTAGGCCCACTCGCGGCGCGCGCCGAGCGCGGCGAGCCCGGCTGCGAGCCCGGCGAGTGGGCCGAGGTCTTCGATGGGATCGTGCACCACGAGCACGCTCGCAGGCAGCACCGGTAGCGCCTGGCCTGCCCGCGCGACGACCACGACCGGCCCCGCGAAGCGCGCGACCCCACACACGACCCGCTCGAGCAACGAGAGGCCGCCGAGCTCGACGCTCGCTTTGTCCCGCCCCATGCGCCGGCTCCGACCACCGGCGAGCACGATCGCGCCGAGCTCCGGTGACTCGAGCGGCCCTTCCACGCCGGCCATCGTCGTCGCTCGTCGGCGGACCAGCAAGCTCGCCGCAGCGGGGCTCGGCCGTCTGCTAGCCTCAGCGCACCATGGGCTTCGCGATCGCGCTGGGGTTGCTCGCGCTCTACGTCTTCCTGGGGGTCAAGCAGATCAACCAGTGGGAGGTGGGCCTGAAGTTCACGCTCGGCAAGTACACCGGGCGCGCGACACCCGGGCTCACGCTGGTCTTGCCCTTCATCCAGGCCTTGCGCCGGGTCGACACACGCACTCGCAACCGCGATCTGCTCCGGCAGATGGTCATCACGCGCGACAACGTCACGACCATGGTCGACGCAGTCGTCTATTACCGCGTGACCGACGTCGAGAAAGCGACGCTCGCGGTCGAGAACTACGAAGCCGCGGTGAAGGACCGCGCCAAGGTCGTCTTGCGCGACGTGGTCGGCGAGACGCCGCTCGACGAGCTGCTCTCCCACCGCGAGGAGATCGCCGCCAAGGTGCGCGCGCAGGTGGAGACGGTCGTGAACCAGTGGGGCCTGCACGTGGAGCTCATCGGCCTGCAAGACGTGCAGCTGCCTCCGCAGATGCAGGAGGTGCTCGCCAAGGCCGCGATCGCCGAGCGCGACCGCACCTACGTCATCATCAAGAGCGAGGCCGACGTCGCGAGCGCGAAGAACTTCGCCGAGGCGGCCGGCATCCTCGCGAACTCCCCCGGCGCGATGGAGCTGAGGCGCTTCGAGGCGCTCGCGAACCTCTCGCAGACGGGCGCCACCAAGGTGATCTTCGACCTCGCGAAGCCCTTCGAGGACCTCTCGGGTCGCAAGACGGCCGCCGCGATGGCCGAGGCCGTGGTCACCGAGCACGCAGCGCCCAAGCTCCCGGCGAAGAGCTACACGAGCGCCGCGGAGATCTCCGCGGCGCACTACGAAGCGCAGGCCGAAGCCGAGGCCGAGGCGGAGGCGTCGATCGCCGAGTACGCCACCAACCGGCGCAAGCTCGGCGGCTGAGGAAGTGAGCGCCACGCTCGCGCTCAGGCAGGGCGTCGTCGAGCTGCTCGAGCTGCGCGGCGAGGCGGAGCTCGCGGCGATCGTCGGGCGCGCCGAGGTCGAGCTGTTGCGCAAGGCCGAGGACTGGCGCATCGGCCTGCGGAGCGTCGAAGCGCAGAGCGTGGGGCTCGCCTGCGACGCGCCGGACTTCGCGCGCCTCACGCGCGACGCGGCGTGGTTCGCAGAGGTCGAGCGCGCCTTCGCCGAAGCGGTGCGCTCTCCGACGACCGAGCTCGCGAGCCTCGTGCTCGTGCTGCGACTGCCGGCGATCGGCCGCAGCTGGGCGAGCGCCTACCGCGATCACACGCTCGCCGAGCCACCGGCGCCGCCCCCGCCCACCTCGGAGCAGCTGCTGCGCGCGAGCGCCTCGCTCGCACGCGCGCTCGACGACGAGCCCGCCGCGCTCGCCTTCGAGCGGGCCCGGCTCGAGGCCGAGCTCGTGCCGTCGAAGAGCGGCGCGCTCCTGCGCTACCTGCTCAGGCTCGAAGCGAAGGACCTCGCGCGCGCAGAGCGCGACGTCGCGTGGGCGAGCCTCGTCGAGCGCTGCCTCCGTCACGCGGCGACGCGCATCGACCGGCGCGTGGCCTCGGTCGAGCTGCGCCTCCGGGTCGACGGCTGAGCGGGAAGGGGAGGCCGTCGCGGGCGGGGTTGGCGCGGCTTCCCGGTCCGCTGCACGGCAGCGCGAGGCCCTCGTGGCCTCGCGTGGGGCGGCGAGCTAGCATCGCGGGGTGGCAGCAGGCTTCGAAGCCAAGTTCGCGAAGGCGGCGTCGAGGGTGCGCGGTGCGCTCAGGCTGCGCAGCGTGCTCGGCGGCCTCGCGCTCGGGCTCGTCGTCGGCGCCGCCTGCAGCGCGGGGCTCTGGTACGCGCGCGAGGGCTGGCTGAGGCCGATCGCCGCGGGCGCGGGCGCGCTCCTGGGCGCGGCGATCGGCGCGGAGCTCGGGCGCAGGCGCCGCTTCAGCGACGAGGACGTCGCGCTCTACCTCGACGCGAAGATCGGCGCCGACGAGCGCATCACCACGGCGGTGCTCGTGCGCGAGGGCAGCGACGCGGGCGGCGACGCGCGCGCCGTCGTGCTCGATCAGGCCGAGCGCGCGCTCGACGCGGCGTCCCCCTCGGTGTGGCGGCCTCGCGTCGCCTCGCGTCTGCACGCGCTCTTGCCCGTGGGGCTCGCCGCCGCGGTGGCCATCTCGCTCGTGCCGCTGCCGCCAGCGCCGCCCGAGCCTCCGCCCGCACCAGGCACCGAGCTCATGAAGGCCGGCGAGGTGCCGGGCCTCGAGAAGATCGAGGCGCTCGCCGAGCTCGAGGCGCGCGACGACGCTCAAAAGAAGCGCCTCAAGGAGCTCGCCGATCAGGCCCGCCAGCTGCGCGAGCGCCTGCGTCGAGGCGCGCCGGAGCGAGAGGTGCGCGCCGACCTCGCGAAGCTCGCCGACGCGCTCGCGGCCGAGCGCCTCTCGCTCGGCGAGGGCGAAGAGCGGCGCGGCCTCGAGGCCGCGCTCGGGCAGCTCGGCAAACACCCGAGCCTGGAGCGCGCGCAGAAGGCGCTCGGCGATCGTGATCTCACCGCCTTCGACGAGGAGATGCAGCGGCTCGCCAACCAGACCGAGAAGGAGGCGCGCGAGCAGGCCAAACGCGCGCTCGAAGAGGCGGCGGAGGCGGCCGAGCGCGAGGGCGCGAAGGACGTCGCCAAGATGCTGCGCGAGCAGAAGAAGCTGATCGAGCAGCTCGAGAAGCGCTCACAGAACCTGCGCGAGCTGTCGAAGTCCCTCGGCGAGGGCCTCGGCCAAGAGGGCGCGAAGGCGCTCGCGGGCATGAACGAGACGGGCGACCCGGAGTCGCAGCGCAAGCTCGCCGAGAAGCTCGAGCAGGCCCTCTCGGGCATGAGCGAGGAGCAGCGCAAGCAGCTCGCCGAGAACATGAAGAAGCAGCTCCAGCAGCAGCTCGCCGAGCTCGAAGCCGATCCGGACGCGATGCCGCAGGACCTCGAGGGCTTGAAGGAGCTCGCCGAGAAGCTGAGCACCCCCGAGGGCATGGAGGAGCTCCGCAAGCAGCTCGAGGAGATGGCGAAGAAGCCGCCCGAGGGCAGCGAAGCCGAGCGGCAGCGCAAGCTCGAGGAGGCCGAGCGTGGGCTCGGCGAAGCGCAGCGCGGTCTCGGCGCCATGCCGATGCCCATGCCGGGCCAGCAGGGTGGCCAGGGCAAGCAGGGTGGTCAGGGCCAGCAGGGCGGGCAGGGCCAGCAGGGCGGGCAGGGCCAGCAAGGTGGGCAGGGCCAGCAAGGCGGGCAGGGCCAGCAAGGTGGGCAGGGCTCGGGCAAGGACTCCCCGGGTGGGCAAGGCCCGGGCGGGCCGGGCGGCGACTCGAGCCCCGGGGCGAACGGCAAGGGCCCGGGCGAGGCCACACAGAAGTTGCCCGGCGGCGAGCTGCGCGCGCACGCGGGCACGCAGCTCTTGCCCGGCGGCACGATGCCGGGGACCTCGCTAGGGCGCACCTCCGCTCGCCCGGGTGAGACGGCGAACGCGCAGGGCATGGGCGCGCTGGGCGCAGCCGGCCCCGGCGAGGTGAGCGGCGTGAACCGCAGCGACGTGCCCGAGGAGTACCGCGAGCAGGTCGGGCGTTACTTCGAGCCATGAACGCCACGCGAACGGCGCACGCGGCGCAGGGTCCCGAGCTCGCCTCGACGGCGCGCCTTCGGCCGACGACTTCGGCTAGCCTTCTGCGCGCATGAGCGAAGCCTCCGATTTCGAAGCGCGACTCGACACCGCTCGGCGCGCCAGCGCGCGTCTGCGCGAGGCGATCGGCGAGGTGCTCGTCGGGCAGGACGAAGTCGTGTCGCAGGTCCTGTGGGGGCTCATCGCGGGTGGGCACGTCTTGCTCGAGGGCGCACCCGGCCTCGGCAAGACCCTGCTCGTGCGCACGCTCGCGTCCTGCCTCGAGCTGCGCTTCTCACGCATCCAGTTCACGCCCGATCTCATGCCGAGCGACGTGACCGGCACCAACGTGCTCGTCACCGCGGCCGACGGCACGCGGCACTTCTCGCTGCACAAGGGCCCGATCTTCGGGCAGATCGTGCTGGCCGACGAGATCAACCGCGCCACCCCGAAGACGCAGAGCGCGCTGCTCGAGGCGATGCAGGAGCACGCCTGCACGATCGGCGGCGTGCGTCACGCGATGGAGGCGCCGTTCTTCGTGCTCGCCACCGAGAACCCCATCGAGATGGAGGGCACCTATCCGCTGCCCGAGGCGCAGCTCGATCGTTTCCTCCTCAAGGTGCTCGTGCCCTCGCCGACCGAAGACGAGATGACGCGCATCCTCGCGCGCACGACCGGCCGCGGCATGGGCGATCCGCCGCGCGTGCTCGCGCGCGACGAGGTGCTCGCGCTCCAGCAAGCTTGTCGCGACGTCTCCGTGGCCGAGCCCGTCATGCGCTACGCAGCGCGCCTCGTCGGCGCGAGCGATCCCGAGGCGAAGTCCGCGCCGCCGCTCGTGCGCAGCGCGGTTCGCTATGGTGCCGGCGTGCGTGGCGCGCAGTCGCTCGTGCTCGCGGCGAAATCCGTCGCGCTGCTCGAGGGGCGCGCGAACGTCGCCTTCGCCGACATCCAGCGCGTCGCGAAGCCCGTGCTGCGCCACCGCTTGATCCGCTCCTTCGAGGGCGAAGCCGACGGCACGACCACCGATCGAGTGGTCGACGCGCTGGTCGAGGCGGTCCCCTCGCGCCCGGAGGACGTCGAGCGTGCCGCGACCCGCTGAGCTCCGCGCCGCCACGCGCGCGTCGCGATGGGTCGCGCTCGCGCTCGCGGCCGCCACCTCGCTCGCCGCCGGCCTCGCCTCGGCCACCTCGCCCGAGCCCCTGCCCGTGCCGCCGCACGGCGGCCTCGTCGAGCCACCCGCGCAGCAGCGCTCCGAGCTCAGCGGCGTCTCGGCCGAGGTCGGCAGCATCTTCGACACCGGAGGCTCGACCTTCGGCGGCGGCTACGTCGAGCTGCTGGCCCGCATCCGCAACAACGACACGCAGCCCGTCAAGGGTGAGGTCCGCCTCCAGAGCATCGGCTACGGCCGCAACCAGAGCGTCGTCGCGCCCTTCACCGTCGCCGCCGGCGCGGTCGCCACGATCCACATCCCCGCCGATCTGCGCGACACGATCCGCGCCGAGGTCGTCAGCGAGAACGGTCGCATGATCACGAGCCGCGAGCTCGTCGGCGGCTACGACGCGGCCGTGCGCATCACCGACCTCTACGACCCGCCGCGCACGCGCGCCGTGATCGACGGGCTCCCGCTCACGACCGACTTCCAGCCCTCCGCCTACGGGGGGCGCTGGGGCGGCGGCGAGGTGCGCCTCAAGGTGGCCTCGGCGTCGATCGACCCGGCGACGGGCGCGCCCGTGCTCCCGCGTCACGGCATCGGCTACGCGAGCACGCAGCTCGTGCTCGCGCCGAGCGAGCTGCTCACGCGGCTCGACGGCGCCGAGCTCGAGGCGCTCGCGAGCTTCGTGCTCGCCGGCGGCACCTTGGCGATCGGCGTGAGCAAACCCGAAGATCTGCGCCACCCCACGCTCGCCGCCATGCTCGGCGGCGAGGCCGAGGCCGCGCCGATCAGCGAGCTCGGGCGCACCGTGTTGCCCTGGCCTCATCGCCCCGGCGCCACCGCCCCCTATGGCGCGCGCAACCCGCCGCCGCCCTCGCCGCCGAGGGAGGAGCTGCGGCTGAGCGGTCACCGCGGCGGCAACCTCGCGCCCTCCCATTTCGGTGCCTCCGCCACCTACGGCCTCGGCGAGGTCGTGCTGCTCTCCTTCGATCCGTCGAAGCCTGCACACCTCGAAGATCCCTTCGTGCAGGTGCGCCTCGGCGAGCTCGCGCGCCGCGCCTTCGATCGCCAGGCGCTCGTCATAGCGCCGCTCGGCCGCTCGGCGGAGCCCAACTATGGCTACTACGCCGGCCCATTCGGGAGCTTCGACCCCTACGACGGCGTGCGCAAGCAGCTCGATCCCAACCGCACGGCGCGCTGGGGCATCGGCATCGCGACCATCCTCATCTGTCTCTATGCCGTGTTGGCCGGCCCGGTGCTCTTCAGCGCGGCGAAGAAGCGCAACCGTCCGCTCGCCGCGCTGCGCTGGCTGCCCGTGGCCTCGTTCGGGACCTTCTTGCTCGTCGTGTTGATCGGCGTCTTCGCCAAGGGCCTCGGCCGTCGCGTGCACCACCTCGCGATCGTCGACGCGGGCGCGGGCATGCCGCGCGCCGTCGTGCGGCGCTATCGAGGCTTCTTCGGGCCCGACGCCGACACGCTCTCGGTGCGCACCACCGAGCTCACCAGCGCGATCGCCATCGCGGCGGAGCTCGATCGACCCACGAGGTTCGAGGTCGACCGCGAAGGTGTGCGCCTCGTCGGCCTCGAGACCATGCCCGCCGAGACCGTCGTCGTGCGCGAAGACGGCCTCGCCTCGATCGGCGACGGCATCACGCTGCTCGAGGAGCCCGGCGACGTCGTCACGATCAAGAACCGCACCGGGCGCGCGCTGCGCGGCCTCGTCCTGCGCACGCCGGGCGGGCGCTTCTTCCGCGCCGAGAGCCTCGGCGACGGCGAGCGCCTCAGCTCCGGCGACATGAAGTCCGGCGGCAGCGATTTTCTCGACTGGCAGCGAGGCATCGTGTCTCGCTCCGCCGGGGCCGTCACGGTGCGCGACCTCTCTCCGGGCATGATCGTCGAGGCCTTCGACGAGCTCGGCGAGCGAGAGCTCGGTGAGGCCTGGCGCGCGATCGGCCAATCGGCCGGAGAAGACGTCGACTGGTGGCCCGAGCGCGTGCCGGTGTTGCTCGCGCAGATCGACGGCGGCGAAGGCAAGACGGTCGACGGCGGTGTCGAGGTGCAGCGAGCGCGACTGCTCGTGCGCGTCACCGGCTGGGGAGGTGCGCCTTGAGCGCCGAGCAGGCCCCCGAGCTCGGCGTGAGCTTCGCTTCGCAGGCGAGCTACGAGCCACCCGTGTCGCTCGGCCCACCCGCGCTGCGCGTGCGTCATCTGTGGCACCGCTTCGGCCATTTCGACGTGCTACGCGACGTCTGCTTCGAGGTGCCCCAGGGCGAGATCTTCGGCTTCATCGGCCCCAACGGCGCCGGCAAGACGACGACGATCCGCATCATGGCGACCCTGCTCGAGCCGATGGCCGGGCGCGTCGAGGTCGACGGCATCGACGTCACGGTCGACCCGGAGGCCGTGCGCCGCGTGATCGGCTACATGCCCGACCACGCCGGCGTCTACGAGCGCGTCACGGTGCGCGAGTACCTCGAGTTCTTCGCCGACGCCTTCCGCGTGCCCTCGGCCACGGTGGTCGACGCCGTGCTCGAGCTCACCGATCTCGGCCCGCTGAGCGACAAGCTCGTGGCGACGATGAGCAAGGGCCAGAAGCAGCGGCTGCAGCTCGCGCGCATCCTGCTCCACGATCCGAAGGTGCTCATCCTCGACGAGCCCGCGAGCGATCTCGACCCTCGCGCGCGCATCGAGATGCGCAACCTGCTGCTCGAGCTGCGCTCGCTCGGCAAGACGATCCTGCTCTCGAGCCACATCCTCACCGAGCTGAGCGACGTCTGCACCTCGGTGGGCATCCTCGAGCGAGGGCGCATCCTCGTCTGCGGGCCGATCGGCGAGATCGGCGCGCGCCTCGAGGCGCAGCGCGCAGCGCAGGCGATCGGCCACGCGCCGCCCGCAGCGCAGGCCGAGCTCGTCCGCGGCGCTCAGCTCCAGCCGGGCCAGGTCCACCCGGCACAGCTCCAGTCGGGCCAGGCGCACCCGGCACAACTCCAGTCGGGCCAGGTGCACCCGGCACAGCTCCACCCCGGTGCCGTGGCCGGCGCGCCGCTGCAGGCGCAGGCGCCCCAGCCCTCGATCGCGGTGCGGCGCCGCGTGAAGCTCAAGATCCTCGGCCAGCCCGAATACGTCGCCTCCCTCCTGCGGGGTGGGCCGGGCGTCGTCGACATCGAGCTGTCCTATGGAATGGCCGTCGTCACGATCGACGGCCCCGAGGCGCGCATCGCCGACATGGTCGCGCACCTCGTGCGCAACAACGTCGGCATCCTCGGCGTCGAGCAGGAGCGCAACGAGCTCGAGCGCATCTTCCTCGAGGTCACGCGCGGAGAGATGCAATGAGCGTCCAGACCGGCGAGACGATCCCGCCCGCGCCCGCCTCGCAGCGCGCCGTCGACCGCGCGCGCCACCGCATCGCGATCTGGCGCGCCGATCCGAACCCGATCTGGATCCGCGAGCTGCGGCAGTCGGCGCGCCTCACGCGCACGCCCTTCATCCTGATGGCGATCACGATGTTCGTGACGCTCATCATCGCGGCGGTCGGTGGCGTGCTGAGCGATCAGGTGGCGAGCGACAAGGTCGGTCTCGCCACCTTCAACACCTTCTTCTCCATCGCGTTCTTCCTGGTCGCCTGGGTCGGACCGGCGCTCGCGGCCAACGCCATCGCCTCGGAGCGCGAGGGCCGGACCTGGGAGGCCGTGCTGCTCACGGGCCTGCGCCCGCAGGTCATCGCCAGGGGGAAGTTCCTCGCGGCCTTCACCGCGATCGGCACCTACATCGTGACGCTCGCGCCGGTCGGAGCGCTCTGCTTCCTCTTCGGCGGCGTGCAGGCGCTCGAGGTCGCGATCGCCTTCGTCTTCCTCTTCATCTTCGCGCTGCTCTCGGTGGCCTTCGGGCTCGCCTTGAGCTCCAAGATGGCGAGCTCTCGCGGAGCGATCGTGCTCACGTTGCTGCTCTCGGTGCCGATCAGCCTCTTCGTCTACGGCCTCGGTGGGCCCGCGATGAGCACCGCCATACACAGGCTCTGGGCCGCGGTGCCCGAGGGGCCGCCGGTCTGGCTGCCGATGGCCTACGTGCGAGGCAGCTTCGGCTTCGAGTACCTCGTCCTGCTCGTGGGTCTGCCCGCCATCCTCGTGGTGCTGCCCGCGTGGTTCTTCTACGAGACGACCGTCGCGAACCTCTCGGGCAACAACGACGATCGCTCGAGCGGCATGAAGCACTGGTTCGCGGTCTCGAGCCTGCTGCTCACCGCGACCGCGGTGCTCGCGCTGTACTCGGTGCCCGCCAACGACGTCGACGATTTCGGCGTGTTCGCGCTCGTGCTGCTCAGCATGTACGCCGCCTTCTGCGCCTTCGTCTTCGCGGGTGAGCCCGTGGGCCCCTCGCGGCGGGTCACGATGGATTGGGAGAGGAGCGGCGCCGGCGCGATCCGTCGGTTCTTCGGGCCGGGCCTCGTGCGCGCCGCGGAGCTGCAGCTCATCGGCCTCTTGCCGGCCTTCGCGCTCACGACCTTCGTCGCGGCGTACATCCTGCTGTCGACGCCGCCTTCGTCGATGCCCTACTACACGCCGAAGTCTCCCGACGGCATCATCCGCTTCGGCTCCTACGCGGCGAGCTTCTACGTCTTCGTCGTCGGCGCCGGCGCCTTCCTGCGAGCGCGCGCGAGCGCCCCCACGCCCGCGCGTGTGCTGCTCTTCGTGACGATGGCCGCCATCGCGGTCGTGCCGTGGATCGTCGCGGCGATCGGCGGCGCCATCGCGCGCAGCGACGAGGCGCTCGCGGTCGCCTCGCCCTCGCCCTTCTTCGCCTTCGCGCTGCTCGGCGATTCGAAGCCCGACGTCGTCTACCTCTCGGGCTGGGGCATGTCCGCCCTCTGGGTGGTGCTCGGCTTCACGCTGCTCGTCGTCGCCGGGCGCAAGTCGCGCGAGATCGTCGCGAAGTTCGAGCGCACGCTCGCCGAAGCGGAGCAGCGCCTCGCCGAAGAAGACGCCGCGATGGAGGCCGCGCTGCTCGCCGAGGCCGAGGCGCGCGCGCCCGCCGGTGGCGAGCCCCAGGGAGGCGAGGGCCCGGCCTAGCGCTGGCCTCGATGCTCCGCGATGGCCGAGCGCGCTCCCTCCGCACTGCTCGACGCTGGCTTCGTGCGCGAGCTCGAGGTGCTGCGGCGCCGCCTCGAGATCCGCGCGCGCTCCGGCGGCGCCGGCGAGCACGTCGCCAAGCGCCGCGGCGGCTCCTCGGAGTTCCAGGAGCACCGCGCCTACGCGCCCGGCGACGACCTGCGCCGGATCGACTGGGCGGCCTACGCGCGCACGGGCGAGCCGGTGCTCAAGATCTTCCGCGCCGAGGAGGACGTCGTCGTGCGCGTGCTCTGCGACGCTTCGGCGTCGATGGACCACGGCGAACCTCGCAAGCTCGACGTGGCGCGCAAGCTCGCGGCGGCCTTCGGCTACCTCGCGCTCGCGCGCAGCGAGCGCGCACAGCTGCTCGTCGGAGGCGAGGGGCTCGAGCGAGAGAACCTGCCCGCGCGCGGTCGCAGCGGTCTGCCCGCTTGGCTGCGCGCCATCGACGCGGTGGAGCCACGCCGCGGCACCGACCTCGCCTCCGCCGTCGACGGCGTGCTCCGACGCGCGAGCCGCCCCGGCATGTTGATCGTCGTCTCCGATTTTCTCGATCGCGGGCCGGTCGATCGTGCGCTCTCGCGCGCGGTGAGCGCGGGGCACGACCTCGCCTTGGTGCACGTCGTGGCGAAGGAGGAGGTCGACCCGCCCTACGACGGCGATTTCGCGCTGGAAGACGCCGAGACCGGCGAGCTCGTCGAGGTCACGATGGATGCGGCGGCGCTCGAGGCCTACCTGCTCAGGTTCACCGGCCTCTGCGAGGAGCTGCGCCGCTTCGCGCGCAAGCACCGCGCCACCTACGTGCGCGTGCGCACCGACGAGTCCCTCGAAGAGGCGCTGCGCCGCTTCGTCGCGCGGGAGATCGACTGAGGTGGGCGGCTCGCTGCTCGACCCCAAGGGCCTCTTGCTGCTCGGGCTGCTCGCGCCGCTCGTGGTGCTCTACATCCTCAAGATCAAGCGCAAGCGCCTCGTCGTGCCCTCGACCTGGCTCTGGAAGTCGGCCGAGCGCGACCTGCTCGCCAAGGCGCCCTTCCGCAAGCTCATCGCGCAGGCCTCGCTGATCCTGCAGGCGCTCGCGATCATCCTCCTGGCGCTCGCGCTCTCGCGGCCCTCGATCGAGGGCGCCGAGCTCGTGGGTGATCACGTGGCCGTCGTCGTCGACGTGAGCGCCTCGATGGCGGCCGAAGGCGGCGAAGGCGCGGGCTCGGGCGACCGAGCGACGCGCCTCGATCGGGGCAAGCTCGTCGCCAAGGAGCTCGTGCGCGCCCTCCCGCCCGGGGCGCAGGTGCTGGTCGTGGAGGCCGGGCGCGACGCGCGCATCGCGTCGCCGCTCGATCGCGACGCGCGTCGCATCGAGTCGGCGATCGACGCGCTCGCCGTGCAGGAGGTGGAGGGCGATCTCGCCGCTGCGGTCGCGCTCGCCACCGATCGCCTCGAGGGCCTCGACGGAGCGCGCGTGATCGTGGTGACCGACGGCTACCTCGCGCGCTCCTCGGGCCTCGAGACTGCGCGTCTGCCCGTGGAGGTGCTCACGGTCGGGGACGAGGTCGACAACACCGCGATCGTGCGCACCGACGTGCGCTCCGGGATCGATCCTGTGAGCAAGCGCGAGCAGGTGCAGGCCTTCCTCCTCGTCGCCAACTACGGGAGGGCCGCGCGCGAGGTCTACGTCACGATGCGCCAGGACAACGCCTCGGACGTGCTCGCGTCGCGTCGTTTGCTGCTGCCCGCGGGGGAGCGCGTCCCCGTCGTGCTCGACTTCGCCATCACGCCCGGCGACTACGAGAAGGGCCTCGTCTTCGACGTCTCACCGCACGACGCCCTCCCGGTCGACGACGTCGCCTATGGGCGCGTGCCCGCCGGCGACAAGCTCCCGGTCGTGCTCGCCGCGCCCGAGGCTGCGAAGGCGAGCGCGTGGCTGGAGCGCGCGCTCGCGAGCGATCCGGGCGTGGAGCTGCGCAGGCTGGGGGTGGCCGAGCTGCTCGCGTCGACCGGGCTCGACCCGGGCGCGCTCGTCGTCGTCGACGGGGCCTGCCCTGCGCGTCCGCCCGGCGGCGATTTGCTCGTGGTCGCGCCGCCACCGGGCGAATGCCAAGGGCTGCGTGTGGGCGAGGAGCTCTCCGCCCCGCTCATCACCTCCTGGGAGGCGGCCGATCCGCGCATGCGCTTCCTCTCGCTCGACGGCGTGGGCATCGCGCGCGCGCAGGCCCTCCTGCCCGAGAGCGCCTCGCAGGCGCTGGTGCGCGCACGCGAGGGCGTGCTCGTCGCCGACGCGTCGACGCCCTCGCGACAGGTCACCGTCGTGGGCTTCGACGTCGGCCAGAGCGACTGGCCGCTCAAGGCCTCCTTCGTGCTGTTCGTGCGCAACGTCATCGAGCAGGCGAGAGCGCACCGCATGAGCGGCATCGTCGGCGCGGGCGGCACCGGCGAGCCACTGCGCGTCATCCTGCCGGACAGCGCGACCGAGGTCCGGGTGAATGCGCCCGGCGAGGCCCCGCTCGAGCTCGCCTCGCGGGGCGGCATCGTCGTCGTCCCGAACGTCGCGCGCGCGGGGCTCTACCGCTTCGAGTGGAGCGGCCCGGCGGCAGGCACCTTGGTCGTGCCCGTCAACCTCGCGAGCGAGGCCGAGAGCAACCTCTCCAAGCGCACCGATCTCTCGGCCGCGCCCAACGTCACCGCGCGCGCTGCCTCGGAGCTGCCTCAGCGACACCGAGACCTCGGCTTCGTCGCGGCGGCGCTCGCGCTCGCGCTCCTGCTCGCGGAGATCTGGCACCATACGAAGAAGCCCCGCGCACCCAAGACCTCGCCGCTCGCCGAGCCGCGCCTGCCCGAGCGGAGGGCGGCGTCATGAGACCCGAGCAGCTCCTCCCCTACGCAGTGGCGCTCGCCTTCGTCGCGGCCGTCGCGGTGTACCTGCGGCTCGTCGGGCCGCGCATGCGCCAGCGCCCGGTGCTCGCCGCGGCCTTCGCGATCTCGCTCCTGCCGGCGCTCCACGCGCTGGCCGTGTGGCTGCGGATCCTGCCTGAGCTCTACTTCCGCCTGCTGCGCCCCTCGCTCGTCGCGCTCGTGCCGCTCGCGATGGCCTTCGCGGCAGCGCGCCTCGCGGGCGCGGAGCAGGGGCGCTCGGCGCGCGTGCGGCGCGTGCTCGCCGAGCTCGGCACCTCGCTCGCGGTCCTCACCGCCTCGCTCGCCGTCGTGGGGCTCGAGCTCGGCCGGCCACTCGACAGGCTCACGATCGTCGTCGCGCTCGACCGCAGCCGATCGGTCGATCTCGTGCCTCAGGCCGACGAGCGCATCACGCGCGAGCTGGGCGTCGCCGAGCTGGGCATGCGCGAAGACGACCGCGTCGCCGTGGTCGTCTTCGGCGCGAGCGCCTCCACCGAGCAGCCGGCGCGCACCAAGGCCGAGCCCGCCACCGGCCAGAAGATCGCCGTGCCACGCGACGGCACCGACCTCGAGGCCGCGCTGCGGCGCGCGCTCGCCGAGGTGCCCGCAGACTCCGCGGCGCGCATCGTGCTCCTGAGCGACGGCGTCGCCACGCGCGGCGACGTGATGCGCGCGGCGGCGGCCTCGGTCGCGGCCGAGATCCCCGTCGACGTCGTGCCGCTCGAGCAGCGCGACGTGCCCGACGTGCGCCTCGTCGCCGTTCGCGCGCCCTCGCGCGGCGACGCCGGCGAGCCCATCGACTTGCGCGTCGTCACGAGCGCTCCGGAGGCCACCCGGGTCGAGGTGCGGGTGAAGCTCGACGGCGAGCTCGTGCAGCGCGGCGAGATCGACGTCGCCAAGGGCGAGGACGTGCTCCGGCTCCGGCAGAAGCTGCCCGACGCTGGGCTCCACCGCTACGACGTCGAGATCACCGCGCTCGATCCCTCGCTCGACTGGAGCGGCGAGGACAACGCCGCGAGCAGCTTCGTGCGTGTGCGTGGCGAGGCCTCGGCGCTCGTGCTCGAGGGCGACCCAGGCCAGGCGGGCTTCGTCGCCTCCTCGCTCGAGAAGGCCTCGTTCCGCGTCGAGGTCCAGGGGCCGGCCGGCGTGCCGGCGGATCTGGGCACCTTCGCCCGCTACGACCTCGTCGTGCTGAGCGACATCGCCGCCTCGCAGATCAGCCCTCCGCAGCTCGAGGCGCTCGCGAGCTACGTGCGCGACTTCGGCGGCGGGCTGCTGCTCATGGGCGGCGATCGCTCGATGGGTCCCGGCGGATACGGCAAGACCCCGATCGAGGAGGTCTCGCCGGTGAGCTTCGATCTGAAGCAGGAGCAGCGTCGCGCGAGCCTCGCCGAGGTGATCGGCATCGACATCTCGGGGTCCATGGGCGCCACGGTCGGCGACAAGACCAAGCTCGAACTCGCCAACGAGGCGGCGGCCCGCTCGGCGGCGCTGCTCGGCCCGGGCGACCGGCTCGGCGTGCTGCACGTCGACACCGCGATCAAGTGGAGCGTGCCGCTCGGCCCGGTGGTCGACAAGGACAAGATCGACACGGCGATCCGCACCGTGCAGGTCGGTGGCGGCGGCATCCTCGTGCCGATCACGCTCGAGGCCGCTTACTCCGCGCTCGATCGCGAGAAGGTCAACCTGAAGCACGTCCTGCTCTTCGCCGACGGCGCCGACGCCGAGGACATGCCACCCGCGAAGCCGCTCGCCGCCGCGGCCAAGAGCCGCGGCATCACGACGAGCGTCGTCGCGCTCGGGCAGGGCAGCGACGTGCCGGCGCTCGAGGAGCTCTCGCGCATCGGCGGCGGGCGCTTCTACCTCGTCGAGGACGCGACGCGCCTGCCGGCCGTCTTCGCCCAGGAGACGATCCTCGCCGCGCGCAGCGCCATCGTCGAGGAGCCCTTCCGAGTCTCGCTCGTCACGCCCGGCAACGCCGCGATGGGCATCGACTTCGGTGAGGCGCCGCCGCTCGGCGGCTACGTGGTCACCATCCCGAAGTCGCGCGCCAGCCTGCACCTGAGCGGCCCCGAGTCCGACCCCGTGCTCGCGACCTGGTCGGTGGGTGTGGGGCGCGCGGGCGCCTTCACCAGCGATCTCAAAGACCGTTGGGGGACCAAGTGGTCTGCCTGGCCGGGTGCTGCGCGCATGATGGTGCAGACGGCGCGCGATCTCTCGCGCAAAGGCGAAGACGAGCGCGTGAGGCTCGAGGCCGACACCGCGGGCGGGCAGCTCCACGTGCGCGCGACGGTGCTCGGCGAAGACGGGCGCGCGCAGTCGTTCCGCAGGCTCATCGCCAAGGTCGGCGGCCCGGGCGGCTACGCGCGCGAGATCGCGCTCGAGCCCTCGGGCGCGGGTGTGTACTCGACGAACCTGCCGCTCGAGCGCCCCGGCACCTACGTCGTGCTCGCACGCGACGAGCTGAGCGGCGAGCCCGTCGGTACCACGGGCGCCGTGCTCACCGCCGGCGAGGAGCTGCGCCCGACGGGCAGCGATCTCGCGCTGCTCGGGCGCGTCGCCGACTTCACCGGTGGCAAGCGCCGCGACACGCTGGCGGGCATATTCGGCGACCGTCCGACGCGCCGCTTCGCCTACGACGATCTCTCGCGCCTCTTGGTGGTGCTCGCGGGCGCGCTCCTGCTCGCGAGCGTGGCCGCGCGCAGGCTCGCGCTGCCCGATGCCTGGGTCGACTACTTCGCGCGCCTCCGGAGGCGCCCGGTGCTCGCGGCCGCTCCGGTCGTCGAGGGCAAGCGCACCGTGGAGGCCCTGCTCGCCGCGAAGGGGCGCGCGGCGCCGCTCCCGAGCGAACCCGTGGCTCCGGCGGGCGGCGCGGGCCCGTCGGCGCCGCAGGCCGCGCGGGCGCTCGCGC
>ERZ761602.3752-NODE-3752-length-20831-cov-7.059877_pt1 | contig 20831 bp, 22 predicted proteins | sample MGYA00512165_ERZ761602 | MGnify/ENA primary metagenome ERZ761602 (study PRJEB28899, sample SAMN02445085) | bioreactor sludge metagenome | biome: EBPR sludge; isolation source: Thorneside wastewater treatment plant | place: Australia: Brisbane, Thorneside...
TTGCCGCGGCCTCCGAAATGCTGTCCGCGACCTTCGCGAGGGTCTTCTCGCGGTCGAACCAAACCGGAAATATCTGTGCCAGAGCTACCGTTATTGTGTCCATTTTTACTTACCCAACCGGGCGAGGTCCGCTTCCGCGGCGATATAACCAAAGCTCGCCCATTGGTCTCCGGCGACTATCTTGCGAAAGACCCCAGCCGCCTTTTCCTTATCACCGTTGTAGAGAAAATAATTCCCGATGCCATAGCCGAGCGATGCGGAACCTAGTGTCTTCGCTTCGCCGCCGATGGTCGCCAGCAGGTCATCGGCTTTCATCTCGCCTTTATTCAACATCAGCAATCTCAAGTAATCATGGTTTTCAATCACCTTGACCTTTGTATCAAAACGATTCAAGAGCTTTGTCGCCTCACCCTTCGCTCCGAGCCGTCGAAGGGTCATATATTGCCAATACGTCGTCGCCACGTGCATGTCGCTGTTCTTTGAAACGCGCTGGCATTTTTCATAGGCTTCCTTCGCCTTCTTGAAATCACCCGTTAGGTAGTATGCCAGTCCGAGGTGATACCAGATGTTCGATTGCAGAGTGCTCGTCGGAATGTTGTTCGCGTTCGGCAATCCATCTGGTTCGACCTCGTCCTGCTTTCCTTTGATCAGCTTTGCCGCATGCTCAAAGTCGCGGATCGCGTCGTCAAAACAGCGGACCGTTATGAAACGATGCCCGCGATGACGGTACATCCTTGCATCGTTTGGAAACTTCTCGATCCCGATCGTCAGCGATTCGATCGCGTCCTTGTATTTGCCGAGATAGCCTTTCCGCCGGGCATACCAGATCAGGTTGTCGGCGGTCGGTTCGGCCGCGTAGTTCCGGGCCGCGATCTCGAGATTACGCGAATACTCAAGCCGAACGCTCTCGGGCACTTGCTGGTCCGGAGGAACCTTCGCGTTGGTAAGGCAATCTTGTGCAGCGACAAGCGTGGAAAATGCAGTAACGAAAAGAAGAAATATCAGCGGCTTCATAAGGAAGGATTCTGACACTAAACCGCAAAAATCGAAAAGACATCGTCGAAATAACCCTTCGCGATCTGTGTGATTCGGTTCCTTAAAGAAGCCGGTAACCAAGAGTTCGGTTAACTCCATCTGAGATCTCTTCATCGATCACAGAGCTTTTGTCAAATCGGTAAGGCTTCGGAGCTAACTCGAAAATTGTTGAAGGAACATCTACGGGGGGTACCGAATGCAGATGAGAATCCAACGCAAATAATCGACACTAATCGAATCATCGAAAGTTTGGTCATTGCAACTCCTGTCAAATTGCGAAACGGCAATTGAATTACCAAAAAATCAGAGACCACCGATAAATTTTGTTGGTCTAGTCCCTGATTGTAAACATAAGGCTGGAACAAACGCAATAGTTTTTTTGTTTGATATGCAGATTTATTCGGAGGACGAATCTTTGCAGTAATTTTCAAGGAAACCACAGGCTTCTTTTTATCAAAGTGCGGTTATATAATCTGAAGTCTAGGCGCATAGAATAATGTTCCACCAATCACGCCCACCGACAGTAACAGTCCCTTTGTTTCTGGGAGTAGTTCTTTTTGCACTCGTAGCGGGGTGCTTGGCTCAAACTCCTGCGGCGGAGCGGGGGTCGGTGACGGCGAAGGGCGGGTTTCGGAATGAGAATGACATTCGCGACAAGTTCATCAACTGGCGAGATGATGCAGACGCTCGGGCGTGGCTAACGGCTATCGGGTACGATACATCTGCGATCAAAGATGTCACGGCGGCAAAACCGAGCGGCGAGAAAGCCGATGTGGTCGTGACGGTGACCAAGAGCGACGGGACACCGCGGCGACACGGCATTTCGATTAAGTTGGTGAGCAGATCGAACGGGTTCAATCAGATCGACAAACGCTGGCTGCGGCAGTATGCGAAGATGTGGAATATCCCGCCGGATGTTGAAGCGGCTCTCAGGCTTTTCGTGGGAGAGGATCCACCGACCGGGAAAGCTCGGCGGCCGGAGAGGATGTTCCTGACCGAAATGTCAAAGGAAGCTCGAAACGCCGTGGTCGAGTTCTTTGCGGCGAACAAGGAGCGGATCGTCGCCGACCTGCTTCGTGGTGAGGGAAACGGCCGGGCGGACCTTTTCATGGTCGCCTGGAAACCGGGCCGCGAAACGCGGTGGAGTATCGTGACAACAGATGAAGCGATACGCTTTTTCGCCGACGGGCCGGTCGAGATCACCCGCAGCGGAAACCTCAAGATCGGCCGGATCACGATGCAGCGAAAGGGCGGCGATGGCGGCCGCGAAACGGCAAAGATGCTGCAGTTCAAGATGAACCCATCGCTCGTCTTTGAGATGAAATGAGATTTTCCCGCAAACAAGTCGAAGGTGCGCTGATCTTGCTCGCGGCCGTTCTTTTCGTTGCGGTTTTAAGAGCCGCGTTCTGATCCCGCTTCCGCCAATGGCCGCAAGTCCTAAAAACCCGATCATTGCTATCTCCGGGCCGACGTGTTCCGGTAAGACGGCACTTGCCGTCCGAGCCGCAAAGGCCCTTAACGGCGAGGTCGTCAATTTCGACTCAGTCCAGATCTACAGCGGGATCGAGATCGCGACTGCGAAGCCGACCGCTGAGGAGATGGACGGCGTTCCGCACCACCTGATCGGCTATGTCGATCCGAATGTGAATTACACGGCAGCCGATTGGGCACGCGACGCGGCGGAGAAGATACGTGAGATCGAGGCCCGAGGCAAGCGGGTCGTACTTGTTGGCGGAACAGGGTTCTATCTGCGAACGCTGCGACAGCCGCTCTTCGAAAGCCCGAAGACCGATAGTGAGCTTCGCGAACGGCTGAGGAATATTCTCGCTCGTCGCGGGAATGATCATTTATATAGAATGCTGCAGCGGGTAGATGCCGGGGCCGCGGCCGAGTTTGATGCCAATGATTCGGTTCGGGTGATACGAGCTCTGGAGCATTACTTCCAGACCGGACGGAGGATATCCGATGTTTGGTATGAGAGGGCGGAGCCACCGGAGTTTGCTGATCGGGTCCGGCTTTTTGTATTAGATCCCGACCGGAAGACTCTTTACGACAAGATAAACCGTCGGACCGAGGCGCATTTCCGCAACGGACTCGTCAATGAGGTGAAACATCTGTTGGACAGCGGCGTAAACCAATATGGGAACGCGCTCGGGGCTCATGCTTACAGGCGGGTCTGCGAATATCTGCGAGGTGAGCGGACGCTTGAAAGTGCCGTCGAGCGGTCGAAACAGGACGTTAGAAACTATGCGAAAAGGCAGTGGACGTGGTTTCGCAAAGAGCCCGATGCTTATTGGCTTGCCGGTTTTGGCGATGATCCCACGGCATTCGATGAACTGCTGACCGCTTTGGACTTACGGTCATATTGATCTTATATTGGGTAAAGTGCATTGATTTAATGCGCAATTAACAGGAAAACCTTGAGACTTGCATAAAATCTGCTATACTCATAAAGTTTCCCGCTAAGTTAAGCAGATAAAAGAGAAAATGCTATGGAAAAACCGACCGCCCAGAACATTCAGGACGCATTTCTGAATTCGGCGCGACGCGAGCGAGCGACGGTAGTTATCCATTTATTGAGCGGTGCTACTTTGACTGGCCGGATAAAGAGTTTTGACAAATTTTCGGTACTGTTCGATTCGGGCGGGCAGGATTTCCTGGTTTTCAAGCACGCCGTTTCGACCATTTCGCACGGGCCTCGGAGCGAAGCTTCGTAATTTTTTGCGCGGAAAGTTCATTACTCTAGAAGGGATCGACGGAAGCGGCAAGTCAACGCAGCTGCGTATGCTTGCCGGAGACCTTCGCGCCCGCGGGCTTGATTTCATTACAACACGAGAGCCGGGCGGAACGCCGCTTGGGCGTCGGCTCCGCGAGGCATTCCTTGAGACCGAAGAGACCGTGGCACCGCGTGCCGAACTTCTGCTTTTCTCCGCCGATCGGGCCCAGCACGTAGAACTCCTGATCAAGCCGGCACTTGAACAGGGAAGGACCGTTATCTCCGACCGATACGCTGACGCGACCGCCGCCTATCAGGGGGCAGGACGCGGCTTTCCTGAGAAGACCGTCGAGGCGATACTGAAATTCGCGACCGGCGGGCTAAAGCCCGACCTTACGCTCTTTTTCGATATTTCAGTTGAAAAGGCCCTCGAACGGCTTCGCAGCCGGGACTCAGAGGGCGGCTCGCGCAACAGAATGGACAGCGAAACGGCAGAGTTTTATTCGAACGTACGGCTTGCTTACCTGCGGATCGCTGAACGGGAGCCGAAGCGGTTTCACGTGATCGACGCTAACGGCCCGATGGAAGCGATCCATAAAGACGTAGCGGCGGTTGTTGCAGATCTTCTCGGCTGAAATGCTGCTCGCAAAGGGCGGCGACCGGCAGCCCGATCGGTTCCTCCGTCTCGAACTCATTTACCATGAGCACCTGGTCGCGTTCCTCGCCGGCAAAAGCTATTCCGATCCAGCTTACGAAGACCCGAACCAACTGTCCCTTCTTGATCTCCTTTTGAAATCGTTCCAGCATTTTCGCATCGATCAACAGCCAATATGCCTTGCCGTCCTCGGTTACGGAGATCTCGGTCGCGTAGCTATCAGCAATCGCCTTGTCGCGACCGAACATCGTTAGTGAATACTCTATCAGTTCGCGTCTCGCCTTGCTCAGTTGCCGGGTTTCGCCGTTAAAGCGCACGAGTGCCCGCGAACGGTTCGGATCGGTCGGGATGAGGATGACCGGCTTTTTATCTGGCCCGGAGAGGATCGCCCGGGGAGATCTTTCAGCCTCAGGGCCGAGCTTGGCGGAAAAATCCGCGAGCTTTCGCGGGACATAGGCGGTTTCGTCGAATTTTTCTTCGGCGATCGGCCGGCCTGCGTCAAACTCCCAAAGCAGCCAACGTCGCCCGTTCCATTTCAGCACGATCTCGCGGACCTTCTTGGTCTTTTTGAACTTGATCACGTGCATCGGGTCGGCGCCCATTCGAAGCCGCAGATTCGCCTCGAATTCATCCGGTTTGGATTCATTTACAGCGGCGAGTTCCTTTGAAAGCCCGCGGATCGTGGAAAAGATCTTTGACGTATCGGAGGCGATCTCAGCGCGGAGACGACGGCCGAAAAAGGTCGCCTTGCCATCCACGTAAAGTTCCAGATCGGGCGAAATAAGTTCGGACATCTCGGCATTCGTCCCCGAGGACAAAGTCTTTACCATATCCTTGAATGCCGGGATCGACTTCGGATCGGGGAGCGAAACGACGTCATCATCGTCCATTATCCGGACGCTCGAGAGACGTTTCTCGGTGTTAACCTCGACGGAGAAGTTTGCCTTGTCAAACTCCAATCGGGTGCCTCGCTCGCCGACATCGATCCGCCTTGCGGGTTGCCCAAGAGCCTTGATCACGTCCTGCTCGCTTGCACCGAATCGCAAGCCGCGGAAGCCGAGGTCGATGCGCGGGTCATCACCGGTGATCTGGATACTGAAGATCAGGCCGTCATAGGGCAGCCGATACTGAAAGACCATGTATACAAGGGGCTCTTCGCTGAGGAAGAAAGCCTCATATTCCATGTCGTCGTCCATGGCTCCGCTTTGCGGGGCTTCACCGAGCTCGTTGAATACGGCTTCGCGATATTGCCGCAGGCGAAAGCCATTGAGGTCGTAGATGTATTGCTGGGCGAGGGACTCGACGGCCCCGAAAAAGAGAATGAAAAGAAAAAAGTACGAGAGCTTGCGCAAGGGAAACCTCCGAGACGGCCAATCAATACCGTTTAATTCAATAATACACCAACAAAGACGAGTATGATGCCGCAAATTCTTGCGAGGTTTATCTCGCGAACCGGCACGCCGAGCAGGCCGAAGTGGTCCATGACGACACTCATCAGCATTTGCCCGGCGATGATCAGGCTGACCGTCATCGCAACGCCGAGCTTTGGCAAAAGAATGATCGACATCGCAACGTAAAACGCTCCGAGCAAGCCGCCGACCCAGGCGATCGGTGAAGCATTCTTTGCGTTGGCGGCATTGGCGAGCGGAACACCCGTAATGATGACGTAGGTCAAAAGGGCAAGCGTGCCGACGCAAAATGATAGCAGTGCCGAAAGCAGTGGGCTCGCGACCGAATCCGCCAGCTTTGCATTAACACCGACCTGCATCGGAAGCATGGCTCCGACGAGAAGGGCTACGGCGATGAGGAGATATTGATTAGACACAGGCTAGTACTCGACCTTATCGGGCTTTGCGATCCAGTCCTCAAACACGGCTAAGCCTTCCTCGCGGAGCTTCTGTTCGAGCGGCACATGACGCTCACTGGGCTTAGCAGAAAGCTCTTCGTAGATGTAAGCATCGTCGAATCCGGCCCGGGCGGCATCGTGGCGGTCGCAGGCGATATAGATCCGCTCCGCACGCGACCAATAAATGGCGGCGAGGCACATCGGGCAGGGCTCGCAGGATGCATAGATGATACAGCCGGTCAGGTCGAACGAGCCGAGATGCTTGCATGCCCGGCGGATTGCGACGACCTCGGCGTGGGCCGTCGGGTCATTGGTCGAGGTCACTTCGTTGTTGCCTTCGCCGATGATCCCGCCGCCGCGGACGACGACCGAGCCGAACGGCCCGCCCTGGTTCGCCTCCATTCCGAGACGGGCGAGCTCGATGGCTCGTAGCATAAATCTCTCTTCAAAACCGCTCATCTATTGTTTGGGTTTGACCTTTATCTCAAAGAGCCTACGCCAGCGTTTGCCGGTGACGAAAATGCGTTCGGTGGCGGGGTCGTAGGCGATGCCGTTGAGCGTGTTCTCTTTATCCCGGCGTTCGTCCTCGGGCGAAATACCGGAAAGGTCGATATAGCCGAGCAGCTTGCCGTTTGCGGGATCGATGCGGGCGATGTGGTTCGGGCGGCCTAGTATCTGCGGCTCCTCGCTGTGCCAGATGTTCGCCCAGATCTCGCCGTTGATGTATTCAAGCTCGTTAAGATTGATCAGCGGACGGCCGTCCTCGCGGTTTACCACTATCGCACGGACGGTCTTAAATGTCTCCGGATCGACAAAGCGGATGACGTGTGTGCCATCGCTGATGATCAGGTTCTTGTCGTCGTGTGTCAGGCCCCAGCCTTCGCCGAGATATCGCTTCTCGCCGGCGGGAGTCATGTCGGCGTTGTAAATGAATGCCGTGCCTTCGCGCCACGTTAGCTGATAGAACTTGTTGCCGAAAAACGTAAGCCCCTCGCCGAAAAAATCATCGCCGAGCTTTCGCTGCTCGACAACGCGGCCGGTCTTGAGATCGACCTTGCGGAATGTCGATTCTTCATACTGCCCGGTGCTCTCATAGAGAAAGTCGTTATGGAAATAGAGTCCTTGTGTGAATGCCTGCGGGTCGTGCGGAAAGGTATTGACGACCTCGTAAGTGTAGGTCGGGACAGTGTTTGTCGGGGTTGGCGTCGCCGTAGCTTTTACGGTGGAAGCGTTGTTGCTGCCAGAGGGATCAGAACCGCACCCGAGCGTGGCAAGAGCGAAGATCAGGACTGCAAATACTCGCATAAATATCATTTCTTCAATGCCCTTTCGATCGCATCGCGAAAGGCCGGAGCCGAGAGCCGATGGACCTTTACGCCATTGACGAAAATGGTCGGCGTGCCGGCGACGCCATATGCACGCCCGTCGGCTTGGTCTTTTCTGATCTCGGCGATGGCGACCGGATCGGCCATCGCCGCTTCGAACTTCGCGAGGTCGAGCTTCAGTTCTTCGGCATATTTCCGCAGGCTCGCACCATCGAGGGCTTCCTGATTACGATACAGTATTTCGATGTATTCGACGAACTTGCCCTGGCGGTGGGCGGCGTTGGCGGCAAGGGCCGCTTCGAATGCATTCGGATGGGCATTCTCAAGCGGAAAATCGCGGACGACGAAGCGGACCTTGTCCTTGTATTCGGCGATGACGCGTTTTAGTTCCGGATGCGTTCGGGCACATGCCGGGCACTGGAAATCACTGAACATTACGACCGTGACCGGAGCAGTCGCAGGGCCGAATGCCGGGTCGTCATCCGCGGAGACATTAAGCACAAGCGGGTCTGGGCGATTGTAAACGTAGCGAACGGCGTATTTCGCTATCAGGCGACGACGCAAAGCGTCCTCGAGGTCAAGCCGTTCTTCAGGCTCGAAGGTCTTGAGCTTGTTCGTCACCTCCGCGGCGAGGATCGAACTTGCATCGACTATTCGTTCCTTGGCTTCAAGGGCAAGCATTGCATAAAGTACGTCGTCCTCAAGGGCGATTTGCAGGTCATCGTAAATGTGTTCGGCGGCATCGGCGAGCCGGAGCCGATTCGCGTCCGTAAATTCGCGATAGGTGATCTGCCTTTCGCCGAACTTTGCGATCGCGTCCGTAGGTCGGATGTCAGCCGCATTGACGTTCTTCAGCAGCGTCACCGAATACTTTTTCTGGAGCGAATCGATCTGTTCCTGCAATGCGGTTTGTTCAGGCTCGCGACGGAGATAATCGACGATCAACTGCCGGATCTCGGCAAGAGGTTTATTGCCGAGTGCGGCTCGGTTCGCGTCGTAAACCTGCTGAATTACTTCGGCGGAAGGGTCGGGGACTTTGGCTAGAGCTTCCCGCTCCAGGGCCTCGACCGAGATTCCGCGAGCCTTTGCCTCGGTATCAAGCAACTGCTCGGCGAGATAGGCAGAAAGTATCTGCGAGCGGGCGGCAGCGATGGATGAAGCTACCGAATCATAGACGGCCTTCGTCCTCGGCATAAGGTCGCCGGCCGTAATGCGGATGCCTTTGCCGGTGACGAGCACCTCGCCCGTTTGCCCCTGTGAAAAGGCGCTCGCTGCCGTAATGCAGATCAAGACGAAAGGTATGAAAGTTTGAGGTTTCATAAAAACTCTGGACAACAGGATTCTCTCAGATCGTGTGACGCCTGACGTGCAACGGACCTGTTTTGCTCAACGTGGTACTGAATTTCACGTGTGTTGATCTCAACAACACGCCTTTTGCGTGTTCTGCCCCGTCCGGTTTCTACGTAAACAGTTCTTTCTATCCAGTTCCCGCGTTCATCGTTTTTGTATTCGAAAAAACGGGGTAGTGACGGATCACCTCTGTCTGACAGTGAAAGCTCTTGGATGAGAATTCCATCTGTGTCAAAGACCTGGCGTAGAGAACTGATAAAGCCGCCGGAAGCATCGGTTTCATGGCGTTCGATGGTGTTTCCAAGGTACTTGTAGTTAATGATCGAAACGAGGTCGCCGGTATTTGAAATGTTTTTTCGCTTTATGGGCCTCGCGAAGTCATCGAATTCAGTCTCGACCATTACGCCAAATCGCACATCTACATCATCGCCGTCGCCAGGGCCATATGCACCTGAAACTATCATTCTCCCAGAGAGAACGCGGTAGCCGTCAAGATGAACCGGCACGGAGGCCTGCCGATTCGCACGATTGCCATTGACCCATCCCCAGGAAGTTATCACCTCGGGAAGGCCGCCGGAAAAGGCGACCTCGATCGAAAGAAATCCACTTCTGTCATACCGGTACTCGATAGAAAACTCCGGTTCGTCACTTGGATCTTTTCGTTTGAACTCGCGTACAACGGCGACTGGCCCTTTCAGCCGATGCTCGAAGACGTCCGTCGATGCGAAACTGGCCGGAGCGGTTCTAGGAAGCGGCAAAGGCGAGTACGCATCGATTAGGGCGATTATTCGCTCATTCTCGGTCAACTCGCGGAACGAATCGACGCGGGCCGTGAGTTCATCAAGCGTTCCGCTTTTCTCACTGAAAGCCGAGACAATCACCAATTGACCATTGAAAAAAAATGACCGCTCGATCAACTCAACCTTGCCGCTCGAACGCATTTCAACTCCCGCAAATCCAGCGAAATTGAACGGCCTTTCTGAGATGGTCAGCCCATCTTTGCTCATTTCCTTTCGCGCGTAGGTCAAAAAAGCCGTATAACTTTGGCGGCGCTGAGCTGGCGGCGGCAGGAGGCGGTCGCGTTCAACGAAGAGGCTTGCGATACGCATTCGCCCGACCGTATCTTCCCAATCGAGAACATTACCAGAAAATTTGTAGGCTCCGGAAACGAACGAAATATACTCGCGGTACTCCGGTGGCCCGCCGAAATCGACCGAATAACCGGTAGTTCCTTCATGAAATTCGGTTGACGAAGTCTGGCCGCAAAGGTGAAAAACAAACCCGATTCCTAACAGGAAAATGGCGATGAGCAACCGGAAAACGATGTTGGGCATAAAAGCTATTTCGGATTGTGAGATGCGACCAATGAATGATCAGCTTGCCGCATTAACCAAAAACCTATAATAACCGACACCGCGGACGCCGACGAAAGCAGTACGGCATTTGATAGAATCTAACTAGAGGTGAATGAAATGGGTGATCTAAGATTTACCGGTGCTGTCGATCATATTGCGGTCAAGAGCGATGACCTGGAAAGGGACGTCGAGGAATACAAGCGGCTCGGCTTTGCGGTCGAATCGCTGTTCGAGGATTGGGCAATGGTCCGCGATGCGAAGGGCTTTGGGATCGCACTTTTGCCGCCGGGTTCAAAACATCCTCCTCACATTGCGATGCGGGTCGAAACGATGGCGGAACTCGAGGCCGCAGCGAAAAAAGAAGGCCGGCCGATCAAGCCGCACCGCGACGGGACGTCGGCCTTTTACACGAAAGGCGTAGGCGGGCAGATCGTTGAATTGATCTACTATCCTGAGGGTTTTGTAAGCTAAGGGGTTTGGCGTGCAATCACCCTCATTTTCAGTCCGTTCCGTGGCCGGAGCGTGATCAATGGCCTGGCTGAAACGGCCTGATCGGGAACGAGTTCCATTTCCCATCGTCGGGCCATCGTCGCAAGAAGCAATACACTTTCCGTCCAAGCGAAACCTTCACCGATGCAGCGGCGAACGCCGCCCCCGAAAGGAAAATATATGAATCGCTGGGTGGCTTCTTTTACCGACATAGTTGTCCATCTGTCGGGGATGAATTCGCCCGCATTCGGCCAAAACCTCTCATCGCGATGCATCACCCATTGGCTGGCCAAAACAACAGAGCCCTTCGGCGTCTGAAAACCGTCAAACTCGTGGTCTTCGATAGCCGTTCGGCCGATCGTCCATGCGGGCGGGAAAAGGCGCATGGATTCGGCAAGAACCGCCTCTGTAAAACGGAGCTGCGGAATATCCGCAAATGTGGGCGCACGTTCGCCGAGGACTTGGTCGAGTTCGTCGTGCAGCCTTGCCGAATGATCGGGGTGCTGTGAAAGGAGGAACCATGTCCACGTCAGCGCGTTTGCCGTTGTTTCATGCCCGGCGAGGAATAGGGTGAGAGCCTCGTCGCGGACCTGTTTGTCGTTCATCGAAGTGCCATCGTCCTCGTCATGAGCCGCAAGCAAAAGAGAGAGCAGGTCATCGCGGTCGGAGTTCGAACGCCTTCGCTCCTCGATCAGCCTATAGATCACTCGGTCGAGGGTGATACTCGCCCGCTTGAAACGGCGAGCTTGGGGAATCGGAAGCTTGGAGAGCCATTCTGAATAAGGAAGCAATAGGAAGTTGAAAAGTCCGATGACGGCCGAAAGCGCCTCTCCGATCTCGTCTGCTTCATCGTCGACGTTAGCCCCAAAAAGGGTCCGTGCAACTACCTGCATTGTCAGGTGCATCATGTCGCGGTCGATGTCGCGAACACCACCGGACTCCCAACTACCGGACATCATTTCCGCGTATTCGACCATAACGCGGGAATACGCTTCGATCCGATCGCGGTGAAACACAGGCTGGATCATTCGCCGCTGGCGAAGATGGAAACTGTGTTCACTTGTAAGCAAGCCTTCGCCAAGAAGCACTTTGGCCCTTTGCAGAGCTCGCCCTTTTTCGAACTTGTGGGCACTTACGACTAAAAGGTCACGAATATGCGAAGGATGATTGACGAGGAAAGCGCGTTGCTTACCGAGCCGGAAACCGGAAACGTCGCCGTATTGCGCCTGCCGTTCAAGAAAACCGATCCGGTCGGCCATGAACTGCCGGATATGCCCGCCGATAAGGCTGGGACTTGCGCCAGGAGGTTCGGTTCGCCGGTTCTCTACCTGAGGAAATACAGCCATTTAGAAAAAATCCCCTTAACCTGATATTTTTATAGCTTATGTCAGAACCAAGTGTTAAGAAAGTAAAGCCGGATATCAGGGCGATAACGCGGCTTGTGCCGCCGAGCGGTAACCTTGTTCAGGGGCAATCGGAGCTGCCGATCGATCCGCGGCTGGCGGCAGAGGCCGCTGCAATAATCGCCGCCAGCCAGAACCACTACGGCGGGAGCGAGGGCGACACAAACCTCCGCAAGGCGGTCGCAGAGAAGATAGCGAAGTACAACGGGATCGAGGTCGATACCGACGCTCGGCCGTTCGAACTGATGATAACGAACGGCGGAACGGGGGCGCTGATCGGCATTGCGCAGTCGTATCTTCGGGGAAAGTCGGCACTTGTTTTCGAGCCGTATTATCCTTATCACAAGCGGATCATTGACGAATTTGGCGGCCGGACCGAGCGGTTCGAACTTGATGAGAATTTGACGTTCGAAAAGGATGCATTGCTCCGGAGGTGCCGGGAACTCAAGGACAGGAGCGAGTTTCCGCTTCAGATGATCATCGTTTGCTCGCCGGCAAACCCGAGCGGAAAGGTGATGTCGCAGACGGAGCTTGAGGCCGTTGCGGATGTCGCCAAGAATCTCGATCTGCTCGTCGTTTCGGACGAGGTTTACGAGCACTATGTCGTCGGAGAGAACCCGCATACGCCGATCGCCTCGCTGCCCGAAATGCACGAGCGGACGATAACGGTCAATTCGTTCTCGAAGTCATGGAACATCTCCGGTTGGCGGCTTGGTTATGCCTTCGGCAAGGGCGAATTGATCGCACCGATCAACAACGCGGCGAACGTCATCTACGTTTGCCCTGCGACGCCGCTGCAGGCTGCACTTGCTCGCGTGCTTATGGTAGACAGTGACTATTACACCCGGCTTCGCGACAAGTTTGACGCAAAGCGGGTGAAGTTCTCGGCGGGACTCAAGGACCTCGGGTTCAAGATCTATGACTCGGGCTCGGCGTTCTACATCTGGGCACGGATCCCCGAGAAATTTGACGACGCGATCGCATTCAACGAAATGCTGATGCGCGATGCCGGGGTCGGGATGACGCCCGGTTCGGCCTTTGCCGATGGCGACGCGTGGGACGCCCACGTCCGCATCTGCATCGCCCGCGAAGATGCGATCCTGGATGGAGCGATGGAGAAATTGCGCGGCGCGTTGGCGTGAGAATGATGTTAAGATTTCCGGTGGTGCGTACAATGATCGAAACCGCTGAACAACTTGCAAAATCTTACCAGGCGTTGCCGCCGAGTGAGCGTCAGAAGTTCCTTCGTATCGTTGGTGAAAGTCCGGGGGGTGCCCAATACGCAGAACCTACAAACGGTGATACCGCCGGTCAGATCGAACGACACAGGCGAGCTCGGCTTTGGATCTAAAAGAACAAGAAGGAATACGACGGCCAATGGGTTTGCTTGGATGGAGATACGTTGATCGCCCATGGGCCTGATGGCCATGCAGTTCACACTGAGGCGAAAATGAAAGGTATTAAGTTTCCGTTTCTTGAGAGGATAAAGGCAGAGGAACTTCCGTTCGGTGGTTGGTAGAATGAGCGAATCGCTACAGTTCGAACGGGTGTACTCTTACGATCTTTCTCTTTCGGGCATTTCGGTACCCCTACTGCTCTCTTGGGGTGATGAGACAGAGGAGATCACTGCCAAAGTCGACACCGGAGCTTCGTATTGTATCTTTCGAAGGCTTCATGGCTCGGCTTTAGGGATAGACGTTGACTCCGGGTTGGGAGTAGAGATCGGTACAGTCACCTGGTCATTCACGGCTTACGCCCACGAGCTCAGGCTAAAATGTCTCGGAATCACCATGATTTCGACCGTGTATTTTGCTGAGTCAGAGTATTTCGATCGAAATGTTTTGGGCCGAATTGGATTTCTTGATCGGGTCAAGCTAGGGTTGATCGATTCAGAAAGCTTGCTATATTTGAGCCCATATTCGTAGCTCCAGAACCGATCTAACTCGTGACGCAAATAGATGTACCGACGTTCTAAATTTCTTGAGATCTTGATCGCGATTCGCGAAGAGATGGCCCGCGAGGCGGATTACGATACTGACCTCTTTGCCGAGATGGTCCGCTCGGGCCGCCGGGGTGATGGCGGAAAGCGGTATTCCCTCGCTGAGCCGGAAGCGGAGATTCCCGGACGCGGTCGAACGCGGACGAGTGCAAAGACCCGAAGCTGATCGGGCCGGGTCCGAAACAGTTTTCGTAGCTATTTTCGGGCACGGCGTTCGGCAATGCCCTTCACTCGATGTTCAGATACTTGCTCGCCTCCCTTATGATAGCGGCCGTGATCGCGGCCGTCGGGGCATACTTTTTTCGCGAGTATTGGGAGCATAGATACGATCCGCTTATCGAACAGCAGGCCCGGATCTACCGGATCGATGAAAAGCTCGTTTGGAGCCTGATATATGAAGAGACGTATTTTCGTTCCGGTGCAAAGGGCGATGCGGGCGAGGTCGGGCTGATGCAGGTGACGCCGCTCGTTGCTCGTGAATGGGCGAGGGAAACGGGCTTGACGGAGCTTCAGCGGCAGGCGGCCGAAGATGTCGAAGGCCTACTCAGCGACCCGAGGCGTAACCTGCAGGTCGGCTGCTGGTACTACGAAAAGCTTCGTGAACGCTACCGTGGCCGACCGGCCGAGACGGCAATGACGCTTGCCGCATATAACGCGGGGCCGAGCCGGGTCGAGGAATGGACGCGTGACGTTGACGCAACGTCTGTCACGGAAACGCAGTTCATTGAACGTATCGGCATCGCTTCGACCCGAGCATATGTCTCGTCGATCCTCGAACGCTATCGGGCAAGCACGCCTAACCGCCCGAAATGAAGATCCTTACCGCAGACCACGTTTTACCCATAACGTCCGAGCCGATCAATTACGGCGCGATTGCGATCGACGCCACCGACATCGTCGCAGTCGGGCCATTCGATGACATCAAAGCGCAATTCGATAACGCTGAGGTTACAGAATTCGGCAAGGCCGCTATCCTGCCGGGCTTCGTCAACTGCCATTCGCATCTTGAGATCACGGCGATGCGTGGGCGGCTCGATGAGGTCGAGCATGACTTTCGGGCATGGCTTTTAAGGCTTAACGATCTGCGGGCGGCGATGTCCGATAAGGAGATCGAGGAAGCCGCGTTTCTCGGTGCTGTAGAGGGACGAGAGGCAGGCGTTACGTGTTTCGGAGATATCGGCCGGAGCGGCCACGCGGGGCTTCGGGCGATGAAACGAGCCGGGCTTCGCGGCATTGTGTTCCAAGAAACGGAGTTCTCCCCCGATAACCGAACGGCCGAGGACGACTTCAAGAAGCTGAACGCCAAGTTCGAAAGCCTTCGGGGCGAGGCGACCGATCTCGTCACGGTCGGGCTCTCGCCGCACGCGCCTTATACAGTTGGTTCCATGCTCTTTGAGATGATCGCTCAGTTTTCGGTCATCAACCGAGTCCCGATCACCATTCACGCGGCCGAGTCGGCAAACGAAACGGAGCTGATGACCCGCGGTACGGGGTTCTTTACGGAAGTTTGCGAGCGGTTCGGTGTCGAGTGGGTAAGCCCCCACTGCACAACGATCGAATATCTCGAGCGGCTCGGCGTGCTCTCGGCCCGTCCGCTCTTAGCGCATTGCGTTGAGGTGACCGAGCGGGACATCGAGCGTATTGCCGCAAACGGCGCACGCATCGCACATTGTCCGAAGTCGAATGCGAAATTCGGCCATGGGTTCGCGCCGTTCGAGCGTTTCCTCGATGCAGGTATTGCCGTAGGCCTCGGGAGCGATTCGGTCGCCAGCAACAATCTTTGCGATATTTTGGAAGAATCGAGATTTGCTTCGCTTGTCGCGAGAAATCGGCCGGGGAGCGAACGGTTCATCGGGCCGGGAGAGATGCTCCGAGCTGCGACGCTTGGCGGTGCCGAGGCTCTCGGATTGGAGGACAGGATCGGCAGCCTCGAGCCGGGGAAGAAGGCAGATCTCGCCGTCATTTCGCTCGACGCTGCCGCTCAGAAACCGATCGGCGACACTGCGGCCGCTGTAGTGTTCTCTTCAAGCGGCCGTGATGTGGTCGCGACCTACGTCAATGGAGAGCCTATTTATTCGCGACGGCCATGACCTCGCGAAGCAGGTCGTCCGCCGACCAGCGATTGCTCGGCAGCATCTTCGCGACCTTACCCTCACGGTCGATGACGGCTGTTACCAACGAGTGGTTGAACTGGGCCTTGTCCTGCTCGTCGATCTCATATTTCAAGCCAAAGAAATCTGCCACCTTTCGAACCTCGGCATCGGGGCCGACTGCCAGTTGCCAGACTGTGAAGTCCGGCTTTTCCGGGTTGCCCATATAGCCGATCCCGTATTCGCGGAGCTTCGCCGGAGTGTCGCGTTCGGGGTCGAAAGATATGCTCAGAAGCCGGATCTTGTCCTTGTTCTCGACATCAGCGTTAAGCTTGAGCGCCGCATCGCTAAAATTCCGCGACATCTTGATACAGAACTCCGGCAGAGGGCACTCGCGGTAGATGAAGGTGACCGCCAAGACCTTGCCCTTGTAATTGCGAAGGCTGATACGCTTACCGTCCTGATCGGTCAGAGTAAAATTCGGGACCTCTTTGCCGACCTGTTCGGGCTCTTTGATCTCGGGCTGCGGCATATCTGGATTCGGGGCCGCACTGATGCTGATCTTCTCAAGCCAATACGGGTCCTTCGCGGTGCTATCAACAACGAGTTCGCCGTAGACGATGGCACCGGGGACAAGGTCTTCCCAGACCCAGTCTTCGCGGATAGGGAAGTCCATCGTCATTTTTTCCATAAAGCCCACGATCTCTTCGTGTTCGATACGGGCCGTTTTAGCCGATTTATCGACAGAGATGACCTTACCTGTAAGCGGATAGCGCTTTGCCGTCTCAGAAGTTTTCTGCGGCTCTTCGGCCTGGCAGCCGAATGCGAAAAGAGCCGCGAGTATGAGAAAAAGTACCTTGTACATAAATTGAATTGCCTGAACTTAATTCTCTGATTTAGAGGGAGTCGAATCAAGCGACAAGAATCGGTCTATTGGCTCCTTGGGCGAAGCTGTTCGTCATAGAGTAGCTGATACATCCGGTAGTTTGACATTACCTTCAAGACGTATTCCTTTGTCTGAGCGAAGGCGATCTCTGAAACATAGCGATCCGGAGATTGGGCTTTCGAGCGGGTCAACCATCGCTGCATGTTGTCCTCGCCGCCGTTGTAGCTTGCGGCAACGGCTTCGGGCTGGTTAGGGAACTGGCGAAAAAGGCCGGAGACATATTGCGACCCGAAGAGTATCGCTGTGCCGGCATCAAAGAGATGTTCATCGGAGAAGTTGGTGATGGCGAGTTCGCGAGCGATATCTCTGGACGTCGAAGGGATGAACTGCATCAATCCGCGGGCCGCCGCGGAGGACTTCACGTCCGGACGAAAGCGCGACTCCTGCCGCATTATCGAAAGGAGAAGCCGCGGGTCAATGTTTCGCTCGCCGGCCTCGACAACAAGTCGCCGACGAAATGGTACGGGATAAACGTATCGAGCCTCATCGCCGACGAGAAGTTCGGGATAAAAGTCAGCGGGAAGCGGCTTCCAAAGCGGTTCAGCCGCACGGACGCCGATAAAGGCAAGGTCGCTTTTTGCAAAGAGCTCGCTAAGCGAAGGTGCATCTTTTACGTCCGCATTGCCTTCGGAGAGAAGGAAGGATGCCTCATCGTAAATGCCGAAGTCGTAGAGTCGCCTGGCCGCGGCGATGCGAGGGGCTTCACCCATCTCGTCAAAAGCACGTGCCGGAGTGAAGGGCTCCGGCGAGGGAAGCTGCGAGTAACCAGGAGTCCGCGAATAGATCTCACGAAGCCGGGCAAGCACGCTGTTACGTTCGCCTTCATTGGTGATGATACGGAGAAGCGCCTGAAGTGCCTTTCGCTGCCTTTCGCTGTCGCCGGCGGCCGCCTCAGTGCGGAACCGGGCTGCGGCAACCGAGATCGCCTCGGCCGCTACGGTCGAATCGCCCAGCTCCTGAAGCCTTTCGGTCGCACGCCATCCGTAATAAGAATTGCGGCCGTCGGGTACGCCGAGAAAAGTATCTATCGCCTCAGGAAACCGGCCGATCTGTTCGAGGACAAATCCGCGAAGGAAGCTGACCTCATCACGCGTGGTTCCGCCCGGCACGCGAGAGCCGCCAAGGTCGTTAAGTTGCAAAAGCCGGTCGAGCGCGTCGAGAGCTTTGGGCCAATCCGCAAGTGAAATGTGTATCCGAGCCTCAGCGAAAACGGCTTGGGCCTCAGCGGTCTTGCCGCGGAACTTCTCAGCCGCCGTCGCTGCCCGGCGAAGAGCTTCGACGTCAGTGCCGAGGTCGCGGGCGACATCGACCGGATTTAGATACGCCCGGTCGAGCCGTTCATCTTCTGGATAAGAATCAATGTAACGCGAGTATCGGGCGACCGATTCACGAGCCTTGCCAACCCGAGCGTAAGCCGAGCCGAGCTGGAGGAGCGCGTCCTTCGCGATCGGGTCCATCGGGTATTGCTCGGCGACCCGCTCGAACCAGTCCATTGCATCCGGGAAGTTCCGTTCGAGAGCGTAGCCGCGGCCGATAAGGTAGGTCGCCTCTGCGGCGGAGTCAAACCCGGAGTGGCTATTGACTATCTCGAGAAAGTGCCTGCGTGCGGCGACGAAGTCTCGGTTGAACTGATAGATACGCCCACGGGCCATGTGGTCGGCCGGCAGAAGTTCGGAAACGGATTCTCCGCTCGACGCATCGAGGATTCTAACGGCCTCCAGTGAAACATCATCCGGCTCGGCCGGGTCATCGGTCCGGATCAACTCATCGATGATCTGCCGCGAACGCGCTTTTTCATTGATCGCATCGAGAGAGCGGGCGAGCATTAGCCGGTCGGGCCGTGAGGTGTCGATCGCTGCATTAGCCGGCCCTGCCGCCCGATCTAGTGATTCGATGCGGCGGATGGTTGAGAGATGATCACCGGACTCGAAAAAGTTTTCGGTAATTCGGCGGCCGGCGGCCTCAGCCGCGAAGCCCTTTGGGTAATAAAGCGTAAGCTCTTCGAGAAGGACACGTTCGGGAAGGAAGCCGCCTGAGGCCCGTAACACTCCGGCGAGATGAAAAAGCGAAAACCCGCCGAGCCCATCGGGACGAGCGGAAGCCTTCAGGAAATAAGCGGCGGCCGCTGCATGATCGCCGGTCTCGAGCGACATCTTTGCCGCAAGGTAGTCAAGGTCAGCGGCGGCAAACGCTGCCGGATCGGACATCTCGGCAAGCCGCAGCTCGGACAGCACAGCCGCAAGGTCATCACGCAAGAACGCATTCGAAAAGGGAACCGGCGGCGCCGGCGATTGAGCCGAAAGCGTCCCGGTCGAAAGGGTTAGAATGATGATTGCCGAGACAAGAAAACGCACACCGCAACCTTACCGTTTCAAGAAAAAAAAGAGAAGTTCCGAAGAACTTCTCAAACTCGCTAATGCGACATTCGGGGGAAAAGATCGGTCAGGGCACTGCAACAATACTTTGTTTCGCCTTATGACCGCTGAGGGGCATATCGCCTTCGCTTCCAAATTGAAGCGTAGTAAGTTCACCGGTCGTTGACCGGAATATGTACCAATTTCCGCGGTCGAAAACCGCTAGGTCGAGCTCACCGTCGCCGTCGTAATCGGCAGGTGCCGGCGTTCCGCTTGCCGGGCCGAAGATGGTCGATTCGACCTGTCCGCTCGCGAGGTCAAAAGTGTGCCATTCGCCTTCGCGGAAGATGGCGACCTCGGCACGGCCATCGCCATTGTAGTCGGCGGGAACAAGCTGGTCAGGGCCCGATGTGCCAAAGGTGACGATAAGCGGTTCGCCGTTCGAGCTTTGCGAGATGAACCATCTATTACCGAGCGGGCGGAAGATAGCAAAGTCCGTCCTTCCGTCTCCGTCGTAATCGGCTTCGACCGGCACGTCGCCAAACTGTCCCCACTGGAAGTAAACCGCATTCCGGTGGTCGTAACCGCTAAGGGATGTGAGTACATACCACGTGCTGGTATCGGGGCGGAAAACCGCGATATCGGCACGGCCATCGCCGTCGAAATCTGCCGGAACGGGAACATCCGCCAAGCCGCCGGTCGGGTGCTGGGTCGTCATTCCCCAGGTGAAATGGTCGACGTTGCCATCGGTAGTTCGCAGGATATACCAAACGCCTGTCGAAGGACGCCAAACTGCCGTGTCCCGAATGCCGTCGCCATCGAAGTCGGCAGAAAGCGGAATGTCGCCTTCGATTCCCCACTTTACGGCGAAAAAAGCACCGTTCTCATCGGCATCCTGCTTGAACCACGTCGAGCTTGCGGGCCGGAAAACTGTCGGGTCCTCGGGAACGGCGGCAACGGCCGAAAACGCGATGGCCGCGATGGCCAGCGTTATTGCCGTGATGGTGAATTTTTTTCCTGCGATCTTCATTCGATCTTGTTTGGCGGCCGGCCGAAAATTGTCTCGTATAAAACTTTTGACGGCGATAGGCGGCGTTTTTGCGAAAAATCGACTAAACTTGCCCGAAAAAAATACCCAATCGACGGATATTCCGAAAAACCGGTTAGTTTTTGCCGGTTAAAGCCCGTAGAACCAAACTGACATTCCGGGTCCGATGCGGTAGAATCCAGAGGTTTATGACAGCTCGATTGCTTAGCGGAAAGCCGAT
>ERZ761602.3753-NODE-3753-length-20821-cov-13.036069_pt1 | contig 20821 bp, 18 predicted proteins | sample MGYA00512165_ERZ761602 | MGnify/ENA primary metagenome ERZ761602 (study PRJEB28899, sample SAMN02445085) | bioreactor sludge metagenome | biome: EBPR sludge; isolation source: Thorneside wastewater treatment plant | place: Australia: Brisbane, Thorneside...
TTAGTGACCTCGTCAAGATTCAAACTTGAAACCTTCTGATCCGTAGTCAGATGCTCTATTCAGTTGAGCTACGAGGCCTGATTTTGACCACCGGGGTGGCTGAATTGGGAGTGCAAATATAGAAAAATTATTTTAGTCAACACTTTTTGAAAATTTCTTCAATTCGTCCTTAAGCCAGGCAATTGCCTCCTTCTCGTCTGTAAACAGTTTGTTTACGGAAGGCCTTTGATTGATACGAATAATAAAATTCCCAATTATCCTTTGTGCCAGTGAATTGATCAAAATTGCCTGAGCAATAAGCTGTTTTTGAAATCTTGCTTCCTTACCTAACTGTTGTGCTTCCGGGGTTACTGTAAAACCATTCTCTGCCTTAAACAATACACAATAACTTCTATCCTCAAAAAAGGATAAAGAGGTTCTGTGCATTTCCTCCACTTCATTCACATCAATTACGGCTCCGTCGGGCACAATAAAACAGATGGTATCCTTATCAATCAGATGTGCATGAAAGGATGGTTGCTCTGTTTTGGGGACCGGCATTCTTATTGGTTTGGGTTATAATAATCCGAAAAAATTCTCAATAATCATAACGCCCCGTAAAGGGATTGAAGAAACTGATTCCGAACTTGAAGGTAAAATCTGCATTTTCGAATGTGTTATCCGAAGTAACGGCATAGGCGCCAAAACGAATCAATTGCTTACGTATTCGAAAAACCCGCTCTACTCCACCAAATAATTCTATATGCGCAAAATCTTCCTGGGGAATTAACAAGGTTCCTCCTCCTGCTGCCAATGAAATCTTGAGCCAGTTGATTACCGGAATTTTACTCAATAGAATCCCGTCGAAATGATGAATAATATTCGCTCGCAAAAAGGCGGTTGAAGTACTTAATGTAGGTCCCATCAACTGAAATGATTTTAAAGGGTCCGAAAACAGGAATGGGTCGCTTCCACGGAAAAATTTATACTCCAGCAAGCGAAGACTGTTTCTATTGAAAAAAGAACCTGCCTGTATATTCCATTTCAGATCGCCAAAACGTGCCAGTTTACGCTGATTTTTTGCGCCCAGTTCGATATAGTCGAAGTTCACCTCACTGCCAAACAACCCGGGCATCCCTTTCCTGTAAACCAGATGCAATTCAGGATAGGGTGAAGCATACACCATTTTTCTTCCTTTACGAATGGTATAAGGTTGACGGATTTTATAATTCAACTGCAACTTGAATTCACTTTTGGTATAACGATCGAAGGCCGTTGGCGTATTGAGTGAATCAAAAACATCCTGCGACCAGCTGTCCATTTTTAAATTCGAAATTGCCTGCTGATCGCTGTATTCAAATGTAAGTTCGCCGTACAAACCATTAATGATTTCTGTGCGCTGAGCAATACTGAATGTTTTATTTCGTGCAAAGTTGCTCCGGCTTAAAAAGGTGGATACCGATGCATAATTATTGATCATGTCGTAGTAATCGCCAAAGCGAATGAACGTTCGGGTAAACTTTTTCGGATTATAAGTCAGCCCAACTCCCCCTTTCCCTTTGATGTCTTTATTGGCAAAACCATAATCAATATCTCCGGTTGTTTCCAACAGCATTCCGTTTTCGAGACGTTTGTTGTAGTAACCACCAAGGCGGTGACGGTATCCTCCAATGCCAAATGGAATCATCTGCACCACCAGCGGATTAATAAAAAATTCGTATCCCTTTACCCTATCCCTATGTCCGACACCATTCACCAAAAACGACCAGATATTGATCTTGTTAAAGGAAGAATCGCGTTTACGGTAATACTCATCACTCTTGTAATAGTCGCGCAGTGAATCGCAATTGTGCGCAAATTGCTGTTCCGAATCTGTGAGAGGAAATGTCCGTTCTTTCACCCAATATAGAGAATCACGATCGTAAGCCTGCTCTTCGTAGCGACGAATTTCCGGTCCGAAAAATTTTTCCGGGAACTCGCGGTTGACCTGGTATTCTGAGTGCCGTAAAACGATACTTCCGTAAATTCTCGATTTGCCTTCTTTGATGGTATAAATGAATTCGCGTTTTACCGGAAGGAAAAATCCCGGGCTCACTTCTTCGTATTTTATTTTTACCCGGAAATCCCTGCAAAAGGTTAAAACTCTGGGATTGATGGTGAGATCGCATCCTACCAACGCAAAACTGCTATCGGCAATCAACAAAGTACCTTCAAATAAAGCCTCAGCAGGAAAGACAGGTTTTACCTTGATCCGGTAGGCTTTTTTACCGGGTAAATACTCCGTTTCTCCGGCATAGTCGATACTGTAATTCAAGGCCGCTGATGCCGCAAGAGGAGATAGCAATTGTTTAGTACAGATGCCCGGAGCATTGATCAGGTTATCGTAAATATCAAAAAAATAAACCTCTTCATTGCGCAGTACCACATAAGGATTTGCTTCCTGCTCGAGAGAGGGAGCAATGGAACCTTCTCCATATTCGATTGTGAAACCAACATTTCCTCCTCTAAAAAGCGGATCACCGGTTCGAACATCAGAATGATCGAAGAATGCAAAAAAATCTTCCCTTGTTTTTCCCGGTGGGTCAAAAGAAAATGTGGAAACCGATTCAACCAGGTAATTGGTTTCCTTGATCCTTTTTACGGTATCCTTCACTTCGAAAGTAGAATCACTACCGGCAATACTGTCTGCAAACTTTTTATTGTATTCCTTTTCCAGTGATACACGTTGATATCCGCTAACAGAATAATTCTTTAAGCGGTCGCGCTGATTGCGTCGGTATTCTCTTGCCTTTCTTACGATTTCCCTTGCAAAATCCTTGTAATCGGACGCAACAGTTATATCGGTGAGGTATTGTGTGCCCGATACCATTGAAATATCGAGTTGAAGGGTTTCATTTGCACGAAGAGAAAATGTCTTTTCCTGTTTTTCGAATCCAACAAACGTAAAAATCAGTGTGTGTGTTCCGGCAGATAATTGGATCTGGTATTGCCCTTTGGAGTCGGTTGTAGTTCCTGTGCTTTTTCCTTTTACCGAAACATTTACGTAGGGCATTGGTTCGCCTGCTTCATCACGTACAATTCCTTTTACCAATGCAGCATTTGCGGAAGTAAATCCGAAAAAGAATAGCACGAAAAAGAATAGAAATAAGCGCATTTGGTTGTCAGACGATTAAACCGCCGAAAAGTTACAGCAATCAATCGGATAAAATCCGTGGATGTGATAAATGGTCATTCCTGTAGTTCAGCCAATTCCATCCACCTCAAGGTTTTTTCTTCGATAGTCGACATCAATACCCCCAATTTAGAGGACAGCTCCGACAACTCATCCACGCTCAGGGCACCGTTGGATAAGCGGGCTTCGAGTTCCTTGCGGTCCTTTTCGAGCAATGGAATTTCTTTATCGAGCTGATCGAATTCAAACTTCTCCTTGAACGTTAATTTTTTCTTCTCTTTATCGCGAGCTGCTTCTGCTTTCTTTTCTGCCTTATCCACACGATCTGCCTGAACCTGTCGTCGTTCTTCCGACTGATAAGCCTTCATTTCTTCTCTGAAATCGCTGTAATTACCTGAAATATCCTTCACCTCACCTGCACCGGGGAGGTAGAAAATATGATCGACAATACGATCCATAAAAAATCGATCGTGGGTAACAACAAGAACGCATCCTTCAAAATTTTCCAGGTAATCTTCAAGCGCGGTCAGTGTAAACACATCAAGATCGTTGGTTGGCTCATCGAGAATCAGAAAATTCGGATTCTTCATCAGAATGGTGAGAAGGTACAATCGCCTGCGCTCACCCCCACTCAGTTTCGATACATATTGGTAATGCATCTGTGAGGGGAACATGAAGCGCTCAAGCAGTTGCAATGCACTCATCTTTTTTCCTCCTGCTAGGGGAATGAACTCTGCAATTTCCCGTATTACTTCAATTACGCGTTTGTCTTCATTCAGCTTCATTCCCTCCTGAGAGTAATACCCAATCGCTACCGTTTCACCCAATGTTATCTTGCCTCCGTCGGGTTCTTCCTGGCCCATGATCATTTTGAGAAAGGTGGTCTTCCCTACTCCATTCGGACCAACAATTCCGATTTTTTCACCGCGCTTAAACAAATAATCAAATCCCTGCAAAATGATGCGTTCGCCGAATTGCTTTTTCACTTTGTGGAACTCCAGAATCTTTCCACCGATGCGTTGCATGTTTACATTAAATTCGATCTCATCTTTCTTGATTCGCTTTGATGCTATCGATTCCGTATCGTGAAATGCGTCTATACGCGCCCTCGCTTTTGTTCCGCGTGCTTTTGGTTGCCTTCGCATCCAATCGAGTTCCTTCCGGTATAAATTTTTTGCCTTCGAGATTTCCGACTGCTCATTCATCTCACGTTCGGCCTTCTTCTCAAGGAAGTAGGAATAATTGCCTTTGTATCGGTATAATTGTCCGCCATCCAACTCCACAATCTCATTGCAAACCCGCTCGAGAAAATAACGATCGTGCGTAACCATGAAAAGCGTGATCTCCGATCCGTTCAGAAAAACTTCCAGCCATTCGATCATATCCAGATCAAGGTGATTCGTAGGCTCGTCCAGAATCATGAATTCAGGCTGACGAATAAGCACCTGCGCCAGGGCCAATCGTTTGGTTTGTCCTCCACTCAGGGAGTCGACCAACTGAGTGGCATCATGGAGTCCGAGCTTACCGAGAATCTGTGCTACCCGTGTCTCATAATCCCAGGCATTGGTTGCGGTCATACTATCCATAGCCTGTTGCAACTGTTCCTCATTACCACTGTGCGTTGCCGCAGTATAATTTTTCACTGCCAAAGCAGCAGGATCATCACTGTCGAGCGCCGATTCAATCACGGTGGTTCCGGGAGTAAACTGTTTATCCTGCTCGAGAAATCCAATTCTCAAATCTTTTCTGAAAACAGCCTTTCCCGAATCGGCAACCTCTTTTCCGGCAAGAATCTTCATGAGTGTTGATTTCCCCGCACCGTTCTTTGCCACCAGGGCTACACGCTGCCCCTGATCAATACCAAAACTGATTCCCGAAAACAGGTTCTTTTCCCCGTAATTTTTACTAAGCTCCTCGACAGACAAATAATTCATCCTGCAAAGAAAGCACAAAAGATCATGTCAGCAGAAAACACAGAGTATAAAGTAATTATATTAGCATCCATGATTCGCCTTCTGGTTATTACTTTATTCTGCTGCATCGGCACACTCCGGGCTCAGGACCGAATGGAAATCGTAAACCGGGCAAAGGAGGATCTGAAACAAGCCAAATCGGATTCCGCTCGTATTTTCTTCCTGAATAAGATCTCCTGGAACATCAGTTATTCGGATCTTGACAGTGGATTGTATTACGGCAATCTGGCATTGGAACTTGCGCAAAGCACTAATGATAGAAGTCAGCTGGGAATTGTTTACACAACACTTGCAACGATTCATCAGGACAAAGGGAATTTATCAATTGCAGCGGAACTCTATGAAAAATCCATAAAAGCCCACGAAGCGATCAATGACAAATCCGGATTGGCTACTACCCTGAGCAATTATTCCAATCTTGAAGGATTAAGAGGAAATCGGAAAAAAGCGAAGGAATTACTTTTTACAGCACTGGGTTATTTCAAGCTTGAAAACAACAAACGAAGCATAGCCCTGGTAACAAGCAATCTGGGAACCCATTATCTGGAGGAGAACAAATTGGATTCTGCAGAATATTTTCTTGAAATCGGGAACAGCTATTGCAAGGAGTATGCAATTACCGATCTGTTATCCTCAAACACCGCAGTACTTGCGCGGGTGCATTCCAAACAAGGAAAGAAAAAACAAGCCATCGAAGAAATTGAATTTGCACTTGAATTACTGAGCATTCGTAAATCACCTTACGATCTGGTTCAGGTCGAACAGATCTATGCGGATATGCTTACCGACTATCAGGATTATTATCAAGCCGAAAAATACTATTTAAGTGCCCGGGAAAAGGCGGAAATGGTGGGAATGAAAGATCATATCATGAAGATCAATTTGAGTTTATCGGGTCTTTATGAAAAAATGGGATTACTGCATAAAAGTTTAGCCGAATACAAAAATTATGCGGCTCTGAAAGATGAATTAAATGAAGCCTCTGCTCTTGAAAAACTCAACCATATGAGTTACCGAATGGAGAATGAGCGGAAATCGAAAGAGATCGAATTACTACGCCAGAAATCGCGCATTCAGGATCTCGATCAGGATAGGCAGCACGAGCAGATACGTACTCAAAACATCATCATCATTGGCGGTGCATTACTTTTTTTACTGGTCATCGTGATGTCGATCCACTTGTTTCGTTCCAACAAACGGAAGCAGCAAACGAATGCCCTGCTCACCGAGCAGAACCATATCATCGAACACAAAAACAAGGAGATCACCGATTCCATTACCTATGCACGCAGAATTCAGGATGCGATTCTACCTTCCAAGGATGTATTGAACACGATCTTTCCGGAGCATTTTATTCTTTATCTACCAAAAGATATTGTAGCAGGAGATTTTTATTGGGTGCTGGAACATAAAGGCAAAATCTTTTTTGCGGTATGCGATTGTACCGGTCATGGCGTTCCCGGCGCAATGGTGAGTGTGGTTTGCCACAACGCCTTGCAATCCGTTGTTCGCGAAATGAACATTACCGATCCCGGAGAAATCTTAAATCATGTCCGCACACTTGTCACTGAAACATTTCAATCGAAGCAATCGGAAGTTCGCGATGGCATGGATGTTTCTCTGGGAGTGTTGGATAAATCGAAAGCAGTTCTTACCTGGGCCGGTGCAAATAATCCCTTATGGATTGTGCGTTCAAATACAGCTGCAATTCAGGAGATCAAAGCGCATAAACAGGCCATAGGAAAAACAGACGACCCAACTCCCTTTCCAAGTCATACGATTCAATTAGAAAAAGGCGATTTGATTTATCTTTTCAGTGATGGTTTTGCAGATCAGTTTGGCGGAAAAGACGGAAAGAAATTCAAAAGTTCAGGCTTAAAGGAATTGCTGCGATCGGTTGCTGTGAATCCAATTGCGTTGCAACATCAATTATTGCACGAAGCTCACCTGCAATGGAAAGGCGACTACGAACAAGTGGATGACATCTGCTTTTTCGGAGTTCGCGTATAAGGATTAAAAATCCTGATCCAGAATATCCGATCCCGTTTTTTGTTCGTTTTTATTTCGAACCCTAAAATCCCTGGCACTTTTAATGGCCTTGATCAATCCTGCAATGATAATCACTTTGATAATGATTCCCTTCGCAAGATTCGTGGGATCCGCTAGGGCACCTGCAATTTGCATAAAGCCATATACCGAAAGTGCTGCAATGGAAAGTGCAAACGGATTGCGGTAATAAAAAATGGCAAACGCTACAAAAGCCAAAATGAAAGGAGCATACACAGCTAATATAATCGGATCTTCTCCGTACATGAAATATTCTGCAACAGCGGCAATAGCAACCAGTACAGACAAAATGATGATAATGATCCTTCCTTCGCGAACTGCCTTATCGCCCTTTGCAGCAATCATTTCGGTTTGCTTTTCCGCTACCATAGCACGAATAGCGTCTTGCTCTTCAGGAGTCCGTCTTGTTCTGGCCATATCAGTTGCTCATTATCTTTTCACCGAGTGAATTATCATATACAGGTTTTACTTCATGAACAAAACCATAATGTTCTCCGTCTACCACCATTTTACCTTTGGTAACATGTCCGAGTAAAGTAAAAGGAGTTTCCTGTGTAGCCATAAACTCGATGAATTCAGCCTGCGCTTCTTCACTAACAGTAACCACTACTCTACCCTGAGATTCGCCGAAGAGAAATGCATCCAGACGCAATTCAGAATCGGATTCGATATCAAATCCTAATCCACGTGGCATTCCCATTTCTGCAAGCGTAACCCATAACCCGCCATCGGAAATATCATGTGCAGCATTGATGAAACCACCTCGAATCAGCGCTTTTACCGATTGCTGCATTTCAAATTCTTTATCCAGATCAAAATGCGGCGCTGGCGATAATTTCACACCGCGGAGATTATAAAGATATTCAGAAGAATTCACATCGTTTTTCATTTCTCCAATGAGGAAAATGAGATCACCCTTTTCTTTAAAGTCGAGTGTCATGACATGCTCCTTCTCACGAACAACACCAATCATTCCAATTGTTGGCGTCGGAAAAACAGCATTGGAAACATTTCCACCAGCTTTTCCTACCGAAGCAGATTGATTGTAGAAACTTACATTTCCTCCTGTTACAGGCGTACCAAATTTAAGGCAGGCTTTTCCCATACCTTTAATTGAACCAACAAACTGCCAGTACACTTCCGGATTGTAAGGATTTCCAAAGTTGAGGCAATTGGTAATAGCCGAAGGTTCTCCTCCCGAACAAGTGATGTTGCGCGCTGCTTCAGAAACTGCAATTGCACATCCGGTTTCAGGATCTGCAAATACATAACGTGAATTGCAATCGACCGACATAGCCAATGCAGCATCGGTGCCTTTCAGGTTTACAATTCCTGCATCCGATGGTTTGTTTGTTCCCATATTAATGGTTCCCACCATCGAATCGTATTGTTCGTAGATCCAACGTTTGGATGCAATATTGGGCTGAGCCAAAAGTTGCAGTGCATATTTTTTGATCTCATCTGCAGACGGCTCCGACAAGGAATCGATCGAAAACTTTTTTGTCTCTGCAAAATAAGCCGGCTCCGACCACTCGCGCTTATAAACCGGAGCGCCTCCACCCAATACAAGAGAATCTGCAGGAACATACCCCACAAGCTCCCCTTCAAAATAATATTCCAACCATCCTGTATCGGTGACTTCTCCAATTTGCGCACAATTCAGATCCCATTTATCAAAAATGCGCTGTACTTCCGATTCTTTTCCTTTTTCCACTACGATCAGCATGCGTTCCTGCGATTCTGAAAGGAGGAATTCGAAAGGCTTCATTCCTTCCTGACGCGCCGGAACTTTGGAAAGATCGATTTTCATTCCCAATCCTTTTTTCGCCGACATTTCACTGGTAGAACAGGCAATTCCTGCAGCACCCATATCCTGCATACCAACAATACAATTGGTATATTTCAATTCCATTGTAGCCTCCAGCAGAAGTTTTTCCATGAACGGATCCCCAACCTGAACCGATGGGAGATCTTTTGCTGAATCCTCTGAAATATCTTTCGATGCAAATGCAGCACCGTGAATCCCGTCTTTACCGGTTGAAGAACCAACTATGAAAACTGGATTTCCCGGACCATCAGACGTAGCGGAAATCATCTCTCCCACTTTCATGATTCCCGCAGAGAAAGCATTTACAAGCGGATTAGTGCTGAAACTTTCATCAAAAAAGACTTCACCACCAACAATGGGAATACCGAATGCATTACCATAATCACCGATTCCCTTGGAGACCCCCTTAACGAGCCATTTGGTTCGGGCATCATCAATATTTCCGAATCGAAGTGAATTTAACTGAGCAACAGGACGAGCACCCATTGTGAAAATATCGCGATTGATACCACCAACACCGGTAGCTGCACCTTGATAAGGTTCGATTGCAGAAGGGTGATTGTGCGATTCGATTTTAAACGCACAAGCCAATCCGTTTCCGATATCCACCAATCCCGCATTTTCCTCACCTGCCTTAGCCAGCATGTGCGGACCATCCTTAGGCAAGGTCTTGAGCCAAACAATTGAATTTTTATACGAACAGTGCTCGCTCCACATTACCGAATACACTGAAAGCTCAGTGAAGTTGGGAGTGCGGCCCAGAAATTCTTTGATCTTTTCAAATTCTTCGGGAAGAAGTCCAAGCTGTTTTGCCTGCTCAAGTGTGGCGGGTTCGCCAACGGGAATCATACTCATGATGGTGTTGTTTACGCGGCAAATTTATAGTGAAAATGGGCTTGAAAAGAGAGGAGTTTTAAACATATTCGGGGAGATTGTCAGTAACAGGCGATTAATTCTACAAAACCTGAAAAAAAACAGGTCTCAATCTCAATTGTCTCAAATTCAAACAACTAAAATTCCTACAAAGAGTATACTATCAAATGGCTTAGTTTTGCAAACCACTTACTTCATTGAGCAAAAACACAAAAATTCTACCTTGAGTAATCTAATTTCAATGAAGGGATAATGGCAGCAACAATAAAGATCAACATGAATACCATTTCTAACTACTACAATAACCGAAAACAAATACTCGATCAGGAAATTGGTGAAACTGAAAAAAAAATAAACAGAATTACGTTTTTACGTCTGTTGCTATTTAGTTGTGCGCTTGCTTTGGGTTGGTATGGAATAAAAAACAGCGACTCCCTTTTTGTTGCCACATCTGCGTTTCTGTTTATTGCGTTCATAATTGCAGTCATCAAACATATTAAACTGAGTAATGATAAAGATCTTCTCAAGCGAAGGGAAAAAGTTGTTGCTAACGAAATAGTTCTTCTCGAAGGAAAAGCATCCATGCTGAACAATGGCAGCGCGCATGAAGAAGCATCCAGCTATGCGCATGATCTGGATGTATTTGGTGAGCAATCACTTTTCCATCGTATTTCCCGATGCTATTCACCGGGAGGAAGGGCTAAACTTGCAACTATTCTGACCGAACCACCCATTGAAAATCAACAAATAAAAGATCGGCAATCTGCAATAGAGGAACTGGCTGAAAAAACAGAATTCCGGGAATTGCTTCTTGCACTGATGCTCAAAAATGATGAGGACAAGTCCCCCGAGAGCGCACTCTATCAGTGGTCGGAAAACTATTCTCCAACAGGAAATATTAAACTCTTGTACATCCTGCGAATAGCCTTACCGCTTCTTGTAACTGCGGGATGGTTGGGAACCTACTTTACCGGAGAAACAAATTACGGGTTATGGGCATCAGGCATCTCGCTTTCGGTAGCACTGGTTTTAATCCGACAGCTCCAAGAGGCTCATGCAGGATTGGATGGACTAAAAGATCAATTGAAGACCTACGCACAGGTATGGAAACTTATTTCGGAGGAGAAGTTTGAATCGTCAGCAACAATTACAATTCAAAACGATCTTAAGGAAGCTGAAAAAGCATTCAGAGAACTTACTCAAATCAGCGAGCGATTTGATCGACGCTTAAACCCATTGGTATTCGTGCTGCTCAACGCAACCATTGCATACGATCTTTTTTGTGCAACCCGGCTTCACGAATGGGCTCAACAATACAGGTCAAGAATGGCCAGCTGGTTTACCGCAACTTCTCAATTGGAAGAGTTGAGTTCGTTTGCTGCCTGGAATTTTAATCATCCACAGTTTTGCACTCCTGAATTGACCACAGCGCGAGAAATTCACGGAATAGAAATAGGACACCCATTTATTGCCGAAAAATCAAGGATTTCCAACGACTTTTCAATTGGAAAAAATGAAAGCATAATTCTGATTACAGGATCCAATATGTCGGGAAAAAGTACATTCCTCCGGAGTATTGGTATAAATAGCATTCTTGCACATTGCGGAACAAAAGTATGTGCACGTTCATTTGTTTTTCATCCCCTGCAACTGCTTACCTCTTTACGTCAAAGCGATTCGTTGCATGAAAATGTTTCATTGTTTCATGCAGAATTGTTACGCTTAAAGCACATTCAAAACCGCATTAGTGAAAATGGGTTTTCGCTGGTACTTATTGATGAAATGTTAAGAGGAACCAACAGTGAAGACAAACTAAACGGCAGCCGGCAATTGATTCTTCGCCTGATAAAAACAAACTGCATCGGATGCATCGCCACACACGATTTGGAACTGGGAGAACTAGAAACATCACACCCGGGAAAAATCAGTAACTATTGTTTCGAAAGTACCATTGAAGGAGAAAACCTTAGCTTTGATTACCGCCTCCAAAAAGGAATTGCCCGAAACAAAAACGCAAGTTTTCTGTTAAAAAAGATGAATATTATTGATGGCGAACCATGATAGTGAACGGTGAACAGTGATTGGTGAACGGTGAACAGAGAATGGTGCTTAGTTACCCCTTTCACTTTTCATTTTTCACCTGTCACTTTTCACCAATTAAACATATCTTTACCCTATGGAATTATTAAAGTACATTTTCTTTCTCGGGATCGTTTTTATTGTCTTTAGTGGGATCTGGAGTTTTTTCATGTTGATTTACCGGCTGCTTACCGGTTTATCTGAGCGTCCCTGGTTCGAAACTTTCCTGTTTAAAATTCTGAACACCTACTTTCTTGTCTCACTTTGCGCCATGGTTACCGCCGAGTACACCGCAAAGCCCGGAGCGCCACGCATTCTGATTACGTTGGTTGGAATTAGTATTCTATACGCTCATTTGGCAGGACGATTGAGACAGACACGAATTATGGTTCAGATGAACAATTTCAGAATGGAAAATACAAACATCAATATGGCATGGGAATCGTTGCTGATCCTTGTTGCGATGGTTTATTTTTCATTTGGAATTACGCATCCCGAAATTCTAATAAATAATGCCAACACCTGGTTTGCTGTTTCGGTAAAGGATTTGTACGATACAATCATCATCGGATGGATCATTGCCTTTTTGGGCATCATCATGCTACTTGTGAATATCATGAACAGTATTATGGTTACCTCCAAAGCGGTGAATTGGATAATGGAAAAAATTACCGGCACCAACCGAAATGATCGCGGCAACAAAAACGACCAGGGAGAATACACAGATTACGAAGAATTACCATGAAGTTATACGTACTCGAAACAGGAAATTTCAAACTCGACGGTGGAGCCATGTTTGGTGTTGTACCGAAAACCATCTGGCAACGAACCAATCCTGCAGATGAAAACAACATGTGCACATGGGCTATGCGCTGTTTACTGATCGAAGACGGAAAGCGTTTGATGCTTGTAGACACTGGGATCGGAAACAAGCAGGATGAGAAATTTTTCTCACACTATTTCCTTCATGGCGATGCTACACTCGATTCTTCATTGCAAAAATTAGGCTTCTCGCGCGACCAGATCACGGATGTGTTTCTCACTCACCTGCATTTTGACCATTGCGGTGGAGCCATTGAATTTGATAAATCAAAAGACGCATTCCGACCCGCATTTGCCAACGCAACGTACTGGAGCAATGATCGTCACTGGGGTTGGGCTACTCAACCTAATCCACGGGAAAAGGCTTCCTTTCTGAAGGAAAATATTCTACCCATAAAAGAAAGCGGTCAGTTAAAAATGATTGAACGAAAAGAAGATTTAACTGCCGAAGTATTTCCCGGAATAGATGTTTTGTTTGTAGATGGACATACCGACAGTATGATGATTCCGCATATCCGCTACAAGGGAAAAACCATCGTTTATATGGCCGATCTTTTACCTTCGACCGGGCACATTCCTCTTCCCTATGTAATGGGTTATGATACGCGTCCTTTACTCACCATCAGCGAAAAAGAAAGATTTCTGAAACGAGCTGCCGACGAAGAATTTGTTTTGCTTTTGGAACACGATTCTGTTAATGAATGCTGCACATTGCAACATACTGAAAAAGGCGTGCGTCTAAAGGAAACATTCCGATTCTCAGAAATCTGAAAGGGCTATTTACCTAAAAAGAAGGCCAGCCATTTCCGTTTCTTCCACTGAAAATTAAGCAGTGTTTCCAATTCCTTTTTTACCTCTTCCAGATTTGCAAAACGCTTTTCCATTCCTGTTTGTATTCCTTCACGTTGTTCATCTTCAGGAAGCGTAAGTGGTGGCACAGGGAAAGCATAACGCGCTGTCATTTTTTCGATAATGGAAAACAATCCCCGATTGATTACACTCCTTCGTGCAATTGGATAAACCAGCTGCAGATTCATCAGAACAGCAGGATTTTTTTCGTCCCATGGCATTTCACCACTCATCAGTTGATAAAGCACAATTCCCATTGAGAAAACATCACTGCGTTCATCCAGCAAGTCAGGGAAATTCAGCATCAATTCCGGCGGCGAATACAGCATGGAAAATGGCAAAGGATCCGAAGCATCTCGTGAAGGGCGTTCCCTTTTATCGAGCGGCATTGCAAGGCCCAAATCAATTAAGGAAACTTCTCCGGATGGACCGATAATAAAATTAGAGGGCTTGATATCTCCATGAAGCTGACCGTTACGATGCAAGCCGGCTACCAGTTCCAGCAGATTCAAAACGAAATCGCGCTTGGCTGCAGAACGCAACTTATCAAAATGACCTTGTTCGATCCAGCTCTGCAGATCCAGTCCTTCCCTGTATTCCCGAATAAGATATAAATCTTCATCCGTAATGATCATATCCAGAGTGCGGGTAATTCCCTGCATATCCCAAAAGGGATGAAATTCTTTCATGAACCGTCTACGCTCACGAAGTTGGCGACGTAAACGCGGGTGAAGTTGCTTCACGATAACAGTTGCGCCATCCTTTTCATCCTTCCCCAGATAAATTATAGAGAATCGTCCGTTTGGACGCAAACAAGTGCGGGTATTCGCCGGATCAAAAAGATAGGTAGACCTGTCGCCCTGAAGTCTGATCATTCTTCGCGCATTTCCTCTTCCTGACGCTTCTTCTCTGCTTCACGGTCGATCTTATTCCCGAATTCATCAAACTCCTCCATCAGGGTAAGTTTACCTTCCACATAGACCGATCTTTTCTTGAGCTGACCTTCGCGGTGAAACTCTTTATGCTCTCCAGATTTTTTTCCTTTTATGTAGGTCTCGACCGACTTTTCTTTTCCATCATCAAAGTAAGTGCGCCAGGTTCCTTCGGGTTGACCCAGTTTGTAACGACGAATGGAGGCCACCTGTCCGTTTTTATGGTACGAAATTTCTTCTCCGTCTTCTTTTCCTTCTATATAATTCCGCTCAATAAAAACCGATTCGTTCTCGAAATACTGTTTGTATGCGCCATGCATTTTATTGTCCTTGTAATTGATCTCTACCTTTTTTTTCCCGCTGGGGAAATAATCGATAAAGACACCGTTTTTCTTATCGTCTTTCCAGTTTTCCTCTTTTTTTGGTGTGCCATTCTCATAGAAAAATTCCCACTGACCTTCTTTTTTTCCATTGAGGTAGGTATTTGACCAGGCAAGCTTTCCATTCTCAAAATAATACTTCCACGTTCCTTCAGGCACACCCAGTTTATGTTCGGTGATCACCATGATTTGTCCGGGCTTGGGGTCTTTAGCATCTTTTGGATCTTTTTCAACACGCTTGTAATAGGTGGTTGAAATTCCATCTTCCTTGCCATCTACAAAAGTTATTTCCCGTTCCAGTCGGTTGTCTTCGTAATACGTACGACAAAGTCCTGAAAATGGATCGCCTGTTTTTCGGTAAACAACCAAATCTGCTTTTTCCTGATACTCGAGATCCGTGCTGCAATCCGCTTCCTGAGGTTTAGAAGTAGGCCGCTGCCGCACACCACGTTGTTGACCTTCAGTTGGCTTGGTCGGTTCCTGCGCAAAGGCAAAAGAAGCCATCAAAACAAAAACAGTGAGCAATGGAATACGCATAATTTCTTTTTTCATGATCAATTGCAATAAATATGCCTGATTATAATGATTTGGCTTTGTTCCAGTAATGGTCCATTTCCTCAAGACTCATCTCCCCCATTTTTTTCCCGTCTTTGGCCGATTCCGTTTCAAGGAATTGGAAGCGTTTGATGAATTTTTTGTTCGTCCGTTCAAGCGCATCTTCAGGATTCACTCCAATAAACCTCGCATAATTAATCAGGGAAAACAACACATCACCAAATTCCTCCTCGATTTTATCGCTTTTCCTGTCGACTTCAATTTTCAACTCTGCTATTTCCTCCTTCACTTTCTCCCAGACCTGATCGGAATGATCCCAGTCGAATCCAACACCTTTCGCTTTTTCCTGAATACGAACAGCCTTCACCATGGAAGGCAAAGAAACAGGAACGCCCTCAAGGACCGAACGATTACCTGTTTTTAATTTGATCTTTTCCCAGTTAGCCTTGACCTGCTCTTCATTCTCTACTTTTACATCGCCATAAATATGCGGGTGGCGTTCAATCAGCTTATCGCAAACACCGTGCAATACATCAGCAATATCGAAAGCGCCGGATTCAGACGCGATACGTGCATAAAAAACAAGATGGAGCATTAAATCACCCAACTCCTTTTTGATTTCAGGAAGGTCATTTTCAATTATTGCATCTGCCAACTCGTATGTTTCTTCAATAGTGAGAATTCGCAGCGATTCAAGTGTTTGTTTCCGATCCCAGGGACACTGCTCACGTAACTCATCCATAATGGTAAGTAAACGCGCAAATGCTTCCTTTTTTTGTTCAATGGCAGTCATGGCTTAAAATTACGAAAAGGAATTCCTTACAGGTGGTTTCAATTTGTATTTTTATGGGGATGTTTCGCACAAGATCAGGAATAATAATGCTTTTTATGCTGCTCCTTGCAGTGAACGGGCAAGGACAGTCGGCCTGGCACGGTGGAATTCAAGCCCATTATGGTTTTTTGATCGCCCACCGTCCTTCTATGGTTCATCTGGTCGAAAATCATGTAAAATCAATAGAACCCTATATCGAACGCAGCCTGAGTTCCAAACCCTGGCATATGCGTTACAATGAACCGATGCACGGCTTATCACTCAACATCGGCAATCTGGCAAATCCGAAAATGATCGGAATGGGATTTGGGTTGATTCATTATGTAAAATTCAAACTGGCAGGTAACGACAACTTTTCACTGGGACTTCGCCTCGGAACCGGTGTGGGGTATCTTACCAAAACATTTGACCGCACCACCAACAACAAAAACAATGCGATTGGAAGTCATTTCAACGGACTGATGTCGACACAACTGGAATTTACCCAAGTTTGGGAGCGTTTTCAATTAGGGGCTGGATTGTCATTGTTGCATTATTCCAACGGAGCAATGACCATGCCCAACCTGGGATTAAATATGCCATCAGCATTTCTATCGCTCAAGTATAGAATTAAAGAACCGGGAGCCGCAACAGTGCTTCACAATAGTGAATATTATGGAAATCAACCCAGATGGACCTTCTCTACCTTGTTTTCCGGTGGTTTACGTGAACTTGGACAACCACTCGGCCCGAAGTACACGTGTTTTACCTTGGAAACATTTGCTTCAAGAATATTGAATCCAAAAACGAATGCATTATTCGGAATTGATGTGTTGAACAACGGATCATTGAGCAAAGCCTGGCAAACCGCAATGGAGGAAGATGTAAACCGCTGGAAATTCACTCAACTCGGCTTAATGGCGGGTATAGAATTGAGCATGGACGAATTAAAAATCTCTCTTCAGCAAGGATTTTATGTGATCAGCAAATACAAAGGCGATGGAAATTATTACCAACGTCTAACACTACGGTACTTTTTCAAAAACAATATGATAGCTCAAATTGCATTAAAAACACATTTTGCAAAAGCAGATTATTTTGAATTAGGACTGGGATATCGTTTTGCCAAATCGAAAAAGGGAAATGGAGGAAGTAATGGTTTCAAATAATTATTTCCCAAAGTCCATTCAGCAATTGCGCCTGATCATTTCGATGGCAATTGCCGTGCTTGCAATCTCCTGCAACAAAGCAGATGCTCCTGATATGTTTAAAACTACCGGAGAACCTACAATTGAACTCCGGTCACTCGGCAATCTGCATACACTCGATATCAGCAATAATGTGGATGTCACGATATTTTACGATTCATTATCCTACATAGAAGTTGCCTGTGGAAAAAATCTATTGCCAAAAGTGGAAACCACATTTGAAAACGGCATTCTTAAAATCCGAAACAAAAACAAATGGAATTTTGTAAGGAATTATGAAAAAAGTAAAATCGAAGTCCGCGTTCACTCTCCAGCTCTTGAAAAAATCATTTACGAAGGCGGTGGTGAAATTAAAAGCGGTAATACGCTTACCTATCCCTCGCTTACACTGGAAACCCAACAAGGAAGCAGTGATGTACTTCTTGATTTGAATTGTAACCACATTGATGCCATTTTACACACCGGTGTAAGCAACCTGTATTTGAGCGGCAATTGTCAATCTGCCTACTTTTATTCAAATGGATTCAGCATCATTCGAGCAGAAAACCTGCAATGCGACAATGTACATGTGAACAACCAGTCAACCGGCGATTTTTATGTTTACGCACTTTCTACATTACTTGTAGAAGTGTACACTTACAGCACCACTTTTTACAGAGGAAATCCTACACTCACCATTTACCGGGAAGGAACAGGACAAGTGAGGCAACTCCCCTAATTACTGATTTTCAATCTGTTTTGAAATAAATTTGGAGCGAATCCAAATCCATCGTAATATTGCGATAGATGAAAAAGAACGAAACCCCGGACTTTAAAGAACTCGCTCTTTTTTTTGGAGCATAATCTTCCGAAAAACGGATTTGTTTATTGGATGATGCGGCAAAACACAATGATTGCATGCGTGAAATTCATGAATCGGCCGGACTAAGCAGGTTTAGTGTTTCAATCAACTTAAAACATTTAAGCAAATCAGGTTTAATAAAGGGAAGTTTGAATCAACGCAACACAAACTGGTGTATTAACCATGCGGAGCTCGACAGATTTAAAGAACTCTTTGACAATTTCTATAATGAGATGAACAGAAACCGTAATTCGGAACAATGTTGCACACCTTCAAACAGGACTAAAAATGGGAACAAGTAAAACAGAAGAATTTACACTCAGGCAAAATAAAACAGCCAAATACATGAAGGCTCTGGCTCATCCGGCGCGCATTGCTATTCTTGAAGTTCTCATCAAAAAAAATGCCTGTATGTGCGGAGATATTGTGGATGTTTTGCCATTGTCACAAAGCACCGTTTCCCAACACTTGAAAGAACTTAAAGAAGCCGGACTTATCAAAGGAGACATTGAAGGTGCAAAAGTCTGTTACTGTATCGACGAAAAAGAATGGAGTCAGGCCAAAATTTACCTGAACAAACTATTTGATTCCTACAATGCCTCTTCCAATTGTTGTTAACTCTGAAAATCGTAATAAACCGATAAATTATTTAATAATGAAACTATCCTTATTTAAATCGCAGCTTGAAGGTCTGAATGAACTTTGCTTCCGTCTACCCAATGGAGAATTTGTACCTGTTCACTTTCATGTAACAGAGGTCGGACAAATCGAAAAACACTTTATTGATTGCGGGGGAACCATTCGACGGGAGAAGACCGTTAACTTTCAACTCTGGGAAGCCAACAATTTTGATCACCGGCTCGCGCCACAAAAACTTCGCGACATCATCGCTCTTTCGGAAAAAACGCTGAACCTGCAGGATGCTGAGATTGAAGTGGAATACCAGGGCGACACCATCGGAAAATACGGTGTTTCTTTCGAAAACGGAACCTTCAATCTGCTCTCTCTTACCACCAATTGTCTGGCCAGCGACAAATGCGGAATTCCACCGGAAAAATTGAAAGTGAAACTTTCTGATCTGAGTACTGCATCCGGTAATTCATGTTGCACACCCGGAGGAGGATGTTGCTAAAATCAAACTTTATCAGGTTTCTAAGTGAATTGCTTGGAACGTTTTTACTTGTTATTACAGGTACAGGAGCAATAATAATTAATGAAGAATACAATGGAATATTAGGTAATGTTGGTATTTCACTTGCTTTTGGATTAATAATTATGGCAGCAATTTTACTTCTGGGAAAAATTTCAGGAGCTCAAATCAATCCTGCTGTTTCAATTGGCTTATTACTGTCAGGGAAATTATCCGGAAAAGAAGCACTCTACTTCATCGCCGGACAATTACTAGGTGCTTGTTTGGCAAGTTTTATTTTATGGTTGATCTTTCCAGAAAATCAAACTCTGGGTGCTACGTTTCCAAATGCCGGAACATTCAATTCGTTCATCATTGAATTTTCGATTACCGCGATGCTAATGCTGATCATTTTACGTATTAACATTGTCTTTGGCGCCAACAAATTTATTTTTGCGAGTATAATCGGAACAACAATTGGGTTCCTCGCTTTTAGTGCAGGACCCTATACAGGAGCATCAATGAATCCTGCACGATCTATTGCACCTGCGCTGTTTTCCGATGACCCAACCTGGATCTGGCTATACACCCTGGCTCCGGTTTCAGGAGCGTGTTTCGGGGTTCTATGTTTTCATTTCATCTTCAGAAAAAATGAACAAACAACTAAGTGAATATTGCTCTTCATTAATTACAGGTTTTAATGAAATATCATCGGAAAGAAAAAAAATTCTGACTTTGCTTTCTGCATACATCCAACAAAAATTGGATAAAGGAGAACAAATCCATCTGGTATATATCTGCACCCACAATTCAAGGCGCAGTCATTTCGGACAAGTATGGGCAAAAACCGCAGCCGAATATTTTGGCATTCCCAATGTAAAAACCTATTCAGGCGGAACAGAGGCAACAGCATTTAATCCAAATGCTATAGCTGCGCTTGAAAGAGCCGGATTCCTCATCCATAAAACAACAGAAGGAAAGAATCCGGTACATCAGGTTTTTTCCGGTAAGGATTCTTCCCAAAACATTTGTTTCTCCAAGGTGTACGATCATCCAGAAAATCCGCAAAAGGAATTTGCCGCCATCATGACCTGCAGCGATGCAGAAGAAAATTGTCCGTTTATTCCGGGTGTTGAATTAAGAATTGGCACCACCTATGATGATCCAAAAGCATTTGATAACACCCCGCAGCAAAATGCCAAATACGATGAACGTTGCAAACAGATTGCTCTGGAATGTTTCTTCGTTTTCTCGAAGATTCAGCCAATCAAAGGGTAATTAGATCTGGTTCATATTATTTTAATGGACTTATAATCAATAATT
>ERZ761602.3755-NODE-3755-length-20812-cov-5.807005_pt1 | contig 20812 bp, 15 predicted proteins | sample MGYA00512165_ERZ761602 | MGnify/ENA primary metagenome ERZ761602 (study PRJEB28899, sample SAMN02445085) | bioreactor sludge metagenome | biome: EBPR sludge; isolation source: Thorneside wastewater treatment plant | place: Australia: Brisbane, Thorneside...
TAGGCTGGCGGCACCAGATAGCGCTGCCGGTAGTAATCGCCGGCGGTGGAGGGGCTGTCGCTGCGTTGATCGGGCAGCAGGACATTGAGGCGATCCCGGATGGTGATGCCGGGCGCGAGAAGCAGGAAATAATCGACGTAACGCGTGTCGTTGCGGTACTCGCGACGGTTGAGGTAGTGGTAGAGGATCAGGCAGGCCATGACCACCGTCTTGCCGCTGCCGGTCGCCATCTTGAAGGCGATGCGCGGCAGGTGGCTGGCCGGATCGTCGCTGACCGTCGCCTGGCGTTGCCGCAACTGGTTCTGGATATGGGTGCCGGTGTTCGATTTTTCGGCCACCTCGTTGAGCCAGATCGCCGCCTCGACGGCTTCCTGCTGGGCGAAGAAGAGCTTCTGGTGTGCCGCCCGTTCGGCATCGACGAACCAGTAGTGCAGCAGATCGCGGCTGACCCGGCTGGTGACGCCGGGGTAGGCGGCCTGCCGCCAGCCGCGCAGCTCGTCGCGCAGGCGGTTGATCAGGTGTTCGCCGTACTCCGCCGGGAAATCGTTGAGGTCGAACATGCTGCCCTGCCCGGGCTGGCCGATCGGCACTTGCGGCACGTCTGGCGTGAATAGCCGCCGGCCGGGACGGATGTCGCGGTAGTTCAGATTGCCCTGCGCGTCGGTGGCGTAATGCCTGGCCGGCTCGTCATAGGGTGAATTGAGGATCGGATTGTCGGCGGTGGCCATGCACGGTGAACCGGGCGGCGAAAGAGGCGAGCATTCTAACAGTCCCTCCCCGGCATCCGCACAGCCGGCAGTGGCCTGCGGGCGGCGGCAGCGAAAGCCGGACTCGCCGGCAATCAGACCTGCGGCGGGAGGACTGGCGTGCGAGGCTGTGGGGCTGGCGTGCAAGGCTCGGAAGCTTGCCGGCAAGGTTCGGAGGCCGATGCGCCAGGCTCGAAGGCCGACGTGCAAGGTCCGCAAGCCTGCACGCAAGCTTCGCCAGCCGATCTGCCAGGCTCCGAACGCCGGAGTGCAAGGCCCGGAAGCTTGCCGGCAAGGTTCGGAGGCCGATGCGCCAGGCTCGAAGGCCGACGTGCAAGGTCCGCAAGCCTGCACGCAAGCTTCGCCAGCCGATCTGCCAGGCTCCGAACGCCGGAGTGCAAGGCCCGGAAGCTTGCCGGCAAGGTTCGGAGGCCGATGCGCCAGGCTCGCAGGCCAACGTGCAAGGCCCGCAAGCCTGCACGCAAGCTTCGCCAGCCGATCTGCCAGGATCAAGGGCCGACGTGCAGGGCCCGAACGCCCTCCTGTCCGCTTCCTTGCCTGCGCGCTGCATCCGGCGGCCGTTTTGCTGCGTAAGTAGCGATACCGCCGCGTGCCCGGCACGGGGTTCCGGAAGCCCGGCTTTTTTCGAGGAGGAGGGACAGGCATGATCGATTCACCCAGACCAGACAGCATGGCGGCGCCCGGGCGTCGCCGATTCCGCGTACCGCGCGCCGCCGCCATCGCCGCGCTGAGCGGCGCGCTCCTGCTTTCCGGCCTGCCGCATGCGGCCAGCGCGGTACAGGTCAGCCTCGACACCTCGGCGCTGGCCGGAATGGCGGCGCGGCTCGAATTCGTCCTCTTCGACGGTGATTTCGCCGCCAACAATACGGTGACCATCGGGCCGATCGGCGGCGACGGCAGCACCGCTGCGCTCGAGTGCAGCTTCGGCTGCAGCGGGGGGCCGCCGTTCATCCTCGACGACGGTCCCGGCTTCGGCCAGTTCTATCAGGACCTGACGCTGGGCCAGCACCTTGGCTTCACCCTCGGCTTCAGCGGCAATTTCTCGGGCAGCGGCACGCCGGACCGTCTGGTGCTCTCGCTGCTCGACGCGGCGACCAACTTCACGCTGGTCGACACCGATCTCGATTTCGCGACCGACGCGCTGCCCTTCCAGGACGGGCTGCTGTTCGTCGATCTCGACGGCAGCGGCCGCATCCGGCCAGCGACCAGCTCGACACCGGAGCTGCCGGTCAGCATTCCCGAACCGGGTACGCTGACGCTCCTTGCACTCGGGCTGGCGCTGTCCGGCGGCCGATGCCGCCGCCGACCCGCCCCCGCCGTATCCGATGGCGGGCCAGCGGCGACCGCCAGCCGCTGCTGAACCTCGCCCGCCATCGATCCAGACCACCACGGGAGAATGAACATGACATCCTTTGCTGCCTCAAGCCGTCGCCAATGCGCCGCCCTGCTCCTGGCCACGGCCTGCACCGCGCTGCCCGGAACCGGCGCGCTCGCCGCCAACCACCGCGAGGCGCCGCTCACCGCACTCGATCAGAAGGCCGACATCACCGACTGGTTCGCCTTCGTCAGCTATGACGACCCGAGCAAGGTCACCATGATCCTCAACGTCGACCCGCTGCTCGAAGCGGCCAACGGCCCGAACTACCATCCCTTCGATCCCGAGCTGCTCTACGAGATGAAGGTGGACAACAACTTCGACGGTGACGAGGATCTCAAGGTGATCTTCCGCTTCCAGACCGAGACCCGGCTGCCCGGCGTGTTCACCGGTTTCGTCGGGGCCGGCGGCGGCATCGACACGCCGGCCAATTCGCCGGCCCCGCTGCCGCCCGGCACGCCGCTCGTGCCGGCGGCGATCAGCGCGCTCGACGGGCCCGGTTCGCAAGGGCTGAGCCTGCGCCAGAGCTACACGGTGACCATCCAGAAGAAATCCGGCAGCCTCTGGCAGACGGTCTTCTCGAGCGGCAGCCAGAAACTCCATGCCGTGCCGGGCAATGTCGGGCCGCGCACCATGCCGGACTATCCGGCGCTCGCCCGGCAGGGCATCTACCAGCTCGGCGGCGGCATCAAGGTGTTCGCCGGCACCGTCGATGACCCCTTCTACATCGACCTCGGCGCCGCCTTCGATACGCTGAATTTCCGGGCCAGCGCCTTCGCCAGCGGCGTCCCGGCGGTATTGAGCAACGACCAGGACGCGGCAGACGACCGCAACTTCGCACCCGACGCGGTGGCCGGCTACAACGTCAACGCGATCGCCATCGAACTTCCGATCACCCTGCTGACCAGCGACGGGCAGTTGCATGCGGCCAACGAGGCAAAAGCGGTGATCGGCACCTACGGCACGACCTCCCGTCCGCGCATCAAGGCCCAGCCGACCACGCCGGGCGGCAAGCCGTCGCTGTCCACCAACTTCGTGCAGATTCAGCGCATGGGCAACCCGCTGATCAACGAGCTGCTGATCGGCACCGGCGACAAGGACAAGTTCAGCATGTCCGAGCCGAAGAACGACAGCCTGTTCGCCGGCTACCTGCTCGACCCGCTGCTCGCCCGCGTCATCAACGCCGCCTACGCCGGCGGCGTGGCCATCCCGCCGCCACCGCGTCTGGACCTGCTGCCGCTGGTCACCTACCGGGCGCCGATCTGCTCCGGCTGCACGGCTGCGCAGGCCGGTCCGGTGGCCGATCTGCTGCGCCTGAATACCGGCATCCCGCCGACCAGCGCGGCGAACCGCAAGCGGCTGGGCGTGCTGGCCGGTGACTTCGGCGGTTTTCCGAACGGCCGCCGGGTCTCCGACGACGTCACCGACATCGCCGCCCGGGTGGTGGTCGGCGTGCTCAACCCGGCGTTCAACGTCTTCCCGAACAACCGCATCGGCGACGGCGTGAATGGCAACGACCAGCCGTACCAGGAGACCTTCCCCTACGTGGCCTTCGCCAACAGCGGGCGCAACAGCCGGCACCAGAACCCGGCGACCAGCGGTTGCGCGGCGCCGACCTCGCCCTTCGCGCCGCGGGACTGCCCGACCGACTGAGTGACGATCCCGCGCGCCAGCCGGAGACTGCTGCGCGCGGGCGCGCTCCGCCACCCCTGCCCGCGTTTCCTGCCCGAGGAGGCCAGCATGCTGCTGCCATCACCATTTTCCAGGCTGCGCCAGCGGCTCCTGCCGGCGGCCCTGCTGCTCGCCGCGGGCCTCGCTGCGTGCCCCGTCGCGGCGGCTCCCTACCTGCCGCAGTCCGCTGCCCAGGTGCTGGAGCGACTGCCGCTGGCACCGACCGACCCGACCGCACGCGAGCTGCGCGCCCTGCGTCAGGCGCTGGCGCAGCAGCCCGGACGACTCGATCTCGCCGTACACCTGGCGCGCCGCTACAGCGAACTCGGCCGGATCAGCGGTGATCCGCGTTTTGCCGGTTACGCCCAGGCCGCACTGGCCGGCTGGTGGGAGCAGAGCGACCCGCCAGCCGAGGTGCTGCTGCTGCGCGCCACCCTGCGCCAGCGCACGCACGACTTCGACGCCGCGCTGGCCGATCTGGCGGCGCTGCTCGGGCGCAACCCGCGCGACGGCCAGGCGCGATTGACGCGGGCGACCATCCTGCAGGTGCAGGGCGCTTACGCCGCCGCGGCCAGCGAGTGCGCCGCCCTGCGCCGGCTGGCGCCGGAGCTCGTCTGGGCCGCCTGCGCCTACGGCCTGGCCAGCGTGAACGGCCAGTTGCGCGAGAGCTACGCGGCGCTCGATCGGCTGCTCGCCCGGCAGAGCGAGGCGCGCCCTGCGGTGGAAGTCTGGGTGCGCTCGCTGCTCGCCGAGATGGCGGCCCGCGCCGGGCTGAACGATGCTGCCGAGGCGCACTTCCGTGCCGGTCTGGCCATCGACCCGACCGATCACTACCTGTTGAATGCGTACGCCGACTGGCTGCTCGAGCAGCGGCGACCGTCCGAGGTGCTCGCGCTGCTGGCCGGCCAGCAGCGCACCGACGCCCTGCTGCTGCGCCACGCGCTGGCCCTGCAGCAGCTCGCCTCACCACAACTGGCCGCCAACCTCGAACAGTTGCGCGCCCGCTTTGCCGCCAGTCGCCTGCGCGGCGACCGGGTGCACCTGCGCGAGGAAGCGCGTTTCACGCTGCAACTGCTCGGTGATCGGCCGGCGGCGCTCGCCCTGGCGCGCGACAACTGGGCGGTGCAGAAGGAACTGCCCGACCTCCGGCTGCTGGTCGACAGCGCGCTCGCCGCGCGCGATGCCGCAACGCTCGCCGAAGCGCGCCAGTGGCTGCACAAGACGCGCACCGAAGACGTCGTGCTCGACCGCCTGCTGTCCTGAGAGCCGCCATGAACCTGTCCGCCATGAACCTGTCCGCCATGAACCTGTCCGCCATGAATCCATCCGCCATCGCCGACACGCCGCCCGGCCGCGGGCTGCGCCTCCTGCTCGCCCTGCTCGCCCTCCTGCTGGTCGCGCCGGCCGCGCTGGCACACAAGCCGAGCGACAGCTATCTGAGTCTGCAGACCAGCGGCCAGCAGATCACCGGCCAGTGGGACATCGCGCTGCGCGACCTCGATTACGCCATCGGGATCGACGACGACCAGGACGGCGCCATCACCTGGGGCGAGCTGCGCGCCCACCATGCCGACCTCGCCGCCTACGCGCTGGCCCGCCTGCAACTGTCGAGTGACGGACAGCCCTGCCCGACGCGCGTCGTCGAACATCTGGTCGACGATCATAGCGATGGCGCTTACGCCGTGCTGCGCCTGGCGGCGACTTGCCCGGCCGGCGCCGCCGTGCTGCCCGGCCTGAACGTCGACTACCGCCTGTTCTTCGACCTCGACGCACAGCACCGCGGTCTGCTGCGTATCGAGCACGACGGCACGACACGCAGCGTCATCTTCAGCGCCGATGCGCCGCGGCAGCACCTCGAACTGGTCGCAACGGGCGCCCTGCGCCAGTTCCTCGACTACACGGCGCACGGCGTCTGGCACATCTGGATCGGCTTCGATCATCTGCTCTTCCTCATCTCGCTGCTGCTGCCTGCCGTGCTGCTGCGCGTCGACCGGGCGTGGACCGGCGCGGCACGCTTCCGCGACGCCCTCTGGGATGTCTGCAAGGTGGTCACCGCGTTCACCGTCGCCCATTCGATCACCCTCTCGCTGGCCGCGCTCGAGGTGATCGACCTGCCCTCGCGCTGGGTCGAATCGGCGATTGCCGCCTCGGTCATCCTGGCCGCCCTGAACAACCTGCTGGTCGTCGCCGGCCCTGGCCGCTGGCTGTTCGCCTTCGCCTTCGGGCTGATTCACGGCTTCGGCTTCGCCAGCGTGCTGAGCGACCTCGGGCTGCCGCACGACTCGCTGCTGCTCGCCCTGGTCGCCTTCAACCTCGGCGTCGAACTCGGCCAACTGGCGGTGGTTGCCGTTTTCCTGCCGCTCGCCTGGAGCCTGCGCGACCAGTGGATCTACCGCCGCGGCCTGCTCGCCGGCGGTTCCCTGCTGGTCATCGCGATCGCCAGCGTCTGGCTGGTCGAGCGCGTCTTCGATCTCAAGCTGCTGGCCTGAGAAGTCGTGCAGAAATCGTCGCGAGCAGGTCGAAATGCCAGGCGCGAGCGAGTGAGTTCATTCACGACCTCCGAGCGCGAGACCATCACCCCGGAGCTGGTACGCGACCTTCATCGGCGCATCGAAGGTCCTGCCGCGCGACCGGTATCCCGACGAGGGTCCACACGGGCCACCGCATTTCTTCGAACTCGCCGGAAGCGCCCTCGTTTGCATTGCCATCGCCCATGACATCGTCTCGATGGCCAGGCCACGGGAAGCGATTGACGACTTTCAAAAAAGCAGCAGGGTTCGTGATTGCGAATATATACTGATGGATATATTCGCAATCACGAAAGGGGCAGGCCATGATCGAGACACGCGTTGCCAAGCTGTTCAGGAACGGTGCCAGTCAGGCCGTTCGACTTCCTGCCGAATTTCGCTTCGAAGGTGACGAGATCTATGTCACACGTGACGATGCGACCGGTGACGTGGTTCTGTCGACCCGGCCCGGGAGCAAAGTCTGGAGGTCGTTCTTCGAATTGTTACACGACATCGAAGTACCAGCCGGTTTCATGGCCGAACGCCCGCTGAATGTCTTGCCGCAAGAGGGTGGCGTCTTTGATGAAGCCCTCGCCACCAACGACGACGGCAGCCGCTGAGGGTGCTGGACGTGCTGTACATGCTGGATACCGACACGGCAAGTTACCTCATCAAGGGCAAGTCACCCACGATTGAAAGCCGCTTGGCGGCTCTGATGCCTTCAGCGGTCTGCATTTCCGTGATGACGCGCGCCGAACTGCAATACGGCTTGCAGCGCTTGCCGGCCGATCACCGTCTTCATCTCGCCGTCCGGCAGTTCCTGAAGATCGTCCGTGTCTTGCCATGGGACGCCGAGGCGGCGGACTGGTACGCCGGCATCCGCCATCAGCTCGTCGGCACGGGGCAGCCGATCGGCGAACTGGACATGATGATTGCCGCCCACTCACTCTCCGCCGGTGCGCTACTGGTGACCAACAACAGCCGCCATTACGAGCGGATCAACGCGCCGCTGATGCTGGAAAACTGGGCGTAGCCGCCCGCTGACCGCTCTGCTGGAGACGCACCAGCAGGCGGCGCGCAGCGAGCGATAGTGTGCGCAGGAATCCAGTCCGGCTCGTTCCTCGCGGTGCAGCAGGTCAGCGTCGCGACGGCGCAGACGCGCCAGCCTCCCCGCGCGGTGGGCCGGCCAGTGGTCGCCCGGGTCAGCCACCGCCGGCGGCCCAGAACGCCTGGACATCGGCAAGGATGGCGCTCGACACGGCCTCCTGCGGCCCGCTGGCAAACCAGTCGGCGGGGAAGCAGGCGGCGTAGTCCGGCGCGAGAAAGCGGCCGTCGAGGAAGACCAGCAGACCCCGCTCGTCGGCGCCGCGGATGACGCGGCCGGCCGCCTGCACGGCGCGCGCCATCGCCGGAAAGGTGTAGGCATAAGCCTCGCCGGAAACGCCCAGCGCATCGAAGTGGGCCCGCGCCAGTTGACGTTCGAGGTCGCAGGGCGGCAGCGGCGGACCGACGACGACGCAGCCGATCAGCGCCTCGCCGGGCAGGTCGATGCCTTCGGCCAGCGAGCCGCCCAACACTGCCAGGACGACGACGCCACGCTCGCCACGCAGGCGCTGCAGGATCGCCTCGATCTCCCCGGCCGCTGCCCGCCGCGGCTGACAGAGCAGGATGAAGCCGGGCAGATGCAGTTGTCCTGCCACCGCCTCGAGAAACTCGAAGCTGGGAAAGAAGATCAGGTAGTTGCCCTGCCGCAAGGGCAGGACGCGCTGCAGGAAATCGGCAATGCGCGGCACCTGCGCCGCGCGCCGACGGTAGCGGGTGGAAATCTGCGGCACCACCAGAACGCGCCGGTGGGCGGCCGGAAACGGTGACGCCAGCTCGAACGTCGCCGCTTCCGGCTCGCCCAGTCCGGCGAGCCGGGCATAGAAGACGAAGGGCTTGAGGGTCGCCGAGAAGAGCAGCGCGCCACCCAGTTCCGCCAGCCGCGCGCGCAGATGGGTGGACGCGTCGAGGCAGGTGATCTGCAGGCGGTCCGGCGGAACCCAGGTCAGACGGTGCGTCGGCCCCAGCGTGCGCAGGACCGTGCAGAACGCGCTCCACTGCCGATGGAGCTGCAGCAGCGGATGGTTGGCGCCGAGCGCAGCGCCCTCCGCCACCATCTGTGGCAGCAGACGGGCCAGACGCAGCTCCTCGTCGAGGAAGGCGGCGACGTCCACCGTCACCTCGCGATGCGGACCGTCCAGCGCATCGAGCAACCCCAGACAGCGCCTGAGACGAGCCTGCAGGCGACGACCCGGCGGCACGCCGCCGGCGCGCCGCCGACTCTGGCCGAGTTCCTTCAGCCAGCGCCGGTCGAGCGCCGGGCTGAACCAGTCCGCCGAGCGCGCCGGCAGATTGTGCGCCTCGTCGACCAGCAGCAGCACCCGGCCGGCTGCTTCGTCGCCGGCGAAGAAACGGTGCAGGCTGGCCTTCGGCGAGAGGGCGTAATTGTAGTCACCGATCAGCACATCCGCCGCGCGCGCCGCGTCGAGCGCCAGCTCGAAGGGACAGAGCTGATGGCGGTCGGCCACCTCGGCCACCGCCGCGCGGTCGGCGCAACCGAGCGCGACCAGTTCGGCGACGGCGCCGGAGGCGTACAGGCGGTCATAATAGCCGCGCGCCCGCGAACAGGCGTCCGGCGTGCATGTGATCTCCTCCTGCGGGCAGACCTTTTCCCTGGCGCACAGCGTCAGCGAGACCACCGGCTGCCCGGCCGCCCGCAGGCGGCGGACATAAGCCTCGGCGACGGCATGCTGGCTGTTGCGCGGCGTCGCATAAAACACCCGACCGTTGTCGCGCAGCGCCTGTGTCAGGGCCGGATGCAGCAGCGCCGCGGTCTTCCCCAGCCCGGTCGGCGCCTGCACCAGCAGCCGCTGGCCGCTGGCCAGCGCCGCGGCGGCCCGCTCGATCAGGGCTTCCTGACCGGGCCGCCGCGCGGCAAAGGGGAAAGCCAGGCGTTTGCCGATCTCCCGCCGCTCGACCGCCCGCGCCCTGTCCCGGAGGTGCTGCTGCCAATGAGCCTCGATCCGGGCCTCGACGAAGACGTCGAATTGCTCCGGAACGAAGGGCACGTCGAGCAGCGTCTCGCCGCCGTCGAGCAAGGACACCACGCGCAGTCGACAGACCAGAACCCCGCCGCCGAGCCGGTGCTGCATCCAGGCATACATGCGCAATTGCTGCGCGAAGACGTGCGCCGGGTCGAGCGCCAGTCGGCGCAGCAGGGCGGCGGGTTGCAGCGAGCACTTGATCTCCTCGACGACGCCCGGCAGCAGCACATCCAGTCGCCCGCGCACGAGCAGGGTGAAGCCCGGACGTTCGAGCGTCAGCGACAGCGGCACCTCGGCCAGCAAGGCCGGATGCTCCCGGGCCAGGCGCTTCTGGATGCGGGCGTGCCAGCGCGCCCCCTCGCGCAGCGCATGGTCATCGAGTCCGCTGGCCAAGGAGGCATCGAGACTGCCGGTCGGCTGCAGGGGCGCCACGAAATCGGTCACCGCCAGGGCCACGACGGTCGTCGCTGCCGGCTCGCGCCCGCCCGGCCCGATCGGATCGGCACGACCGCCCGCCGCCGCAGTGGTCACCCCCGCAGTTCCTTCGCTCGACCCGGCACGGGCGGCAACAACGGCACCTTGAACGGTGCCCGCGCCACCTCGCGCACGAAGCGCGGCACCAGATAGCCCGGCAGCCGCGCCAGCAGCGCCTCGCGCAGAACATGGACACGCTCGTCCGGCAAAGCGAAATGCGCCGCTCCGGCGACCTGGTCGAGCAGATGCAGGTAGTAGGGCAGTACGCCGATCTCGAACAGGCGCTCGGACAGGTCGCTCAACGCCTCGACCTGGTCGTTGACCCCGGCCAGCAGGACCGACTGGTTGAGCAGGGCGACGCCGGCGCGACGCAGGGGCTGCAGCGCCGTGGCCACCGACGCGTCGAGTTCCTGCGCGTGGTTGGCATGAATCACCAGGCTGGCACGCAGCCGGCTGCCGGCGAGCAGCGCCGGCAGGCCGCAAGTGATGCGCGCCGGGATCACCACCGGCAGGCGGCTGTGAATGCGCAGGCGGCGCACCTGCGGGATCGCCTCGATCTCGCCGATCAGCCACTGCAGGTGGCGGTCCGGAACGGCCAGCGGATCGCCCCCCGAGAGGATCACTTCGCTGATCGAGGGATCGCGGCGAATGTACTCGAAGGCCTGCGCCCACTCGCTGCGCGAGGGCTGGGTCGCAGCATAGGGAAAGTGGCGGCGGAAACAGTAGCGGCAATGGATGGCGCAATGCCCGGTGACGATCAGCAGCACGCGGCCGTGGAACTTGTGCAGCATGCCCGGCCGCTTGCCCGCTTCCGCCTCGGCCAGCGGGTCTTGCGTGAATCCCGCCGGCACCGTTCGTTCGGCCATCAGCGGCAGCACCTGCCGCAACAGCGGATCATCCGCCCGGCCCGGCCGCATGCGCGCGACGAAGGCACGCGGCACACGCAAGGCGAAGGTCTGCGCGCGGTCGATGCCGAGATCCTGGCGCGTCAGGCGGAGCAGCGCCAGCAGTTCGTCACAATCGGTGACCACCGTCTGCAGCGCCAGTTGCCAGGGCTCGCCCGGCGCGTCTTCCCCCTGCCCATTGGCCGGGCTTCGCGCTATCATGGCGCCCTTCATGGTTCTTGAACGTCTCACTAGGGAATGCAATGGCGACCTATTCTACCAACGAATTCAAATCGGGCCTGAAAGTCATGCTGGAGGGCGACCCATGCACCATCCTCGAGAATGAATTCGTCAAACCCGGCAAGGGTCAGGCTTTCAACCGGGTCAAACTGCGCAACCTCAAAACCAACCGGGTCTGGGAAAAAACCTTCAAATCCGGCGACTCGCTCGACGCAGCGGATGTCATGGATCGCGACATGCAGTATCTCTACAACGATGGCGAGTTCTTCCACTTCATGGAACCGGAGAACTTCGAGCAGCATCAGGCCAGCGCCACCACGGTCGGCGACGCCGCGCTCTGGCTCAAGGAGCAGGATACCTGCACCGTGACGCTGTACAACGGCGAACCGCTGGCGGTCAGCCCGCCGAACTTCGTCGAACTCGAAGTCAGCGAAACCGAACCCGGCATCCGCGGCGACACCGCCACCGGCGGCACCAAGCCGGCAAGGCTGTCCACCGGCGCCACGGTCAAGGTGCCGCTGTTCGTCAACGAGGGCGAGATCATCAAGTGCGACACGCGCTCGGGCGAGTATGTCTCGCGCGTGAAGTCCTGACCTCGCCGGGCGGCGCCAGCGCGCCGGACCGGCCCGGGCAGTCGCGGGAGGGCGGCCCTCCTCCCGGCGCGCCACATTGCGCCGCGCCCGCCCGGCCCGACCCTGCCTCGCCGATGTCACCGCCCACCTGGCAGCCCAGCGCCTCCCTCGCCAACCTGCGCCGGCGCGCGCAGATCCTGGCGCAGATCCGTGCCTACTTCGCGGCGCAGGGTATGCTCGAAGTCGAGACGCCGCAGCTCTGCCCGACGACGGTCAGCGACCCCCATCTGAACAGCATCGCGGTCGCCGGTTACGGCTACCTGCAGACCTCGCCCGAATACGCCATGAAGCGCCTGCTGGCGGCGGGCAGCGGTTCGATCTGGCAGATCGCGCACGTCTTCCGCGCCGATGAGGTCGGCCGCCGGCACAACCCCGAATTCACCCTGCTCGAGTGGTACCGCGTCGGCTTCACCCCCGACCAGTTGATCGACGACGTCGCCGCGCTTGCCCGCCTGGCGCTCGGCCAGCTCGGCTGCGTCCGCCATCGCTATCGCGACCTGTTCCGCACCCATCTCGATCTCGACCCGCTGACCTGCAGCGGTGACGCCCTGCGCCGCGCCGCACGGCAGCACCTCGACCCCGCCTTCGACGATGCCGACCGCGACACCTGGCTCGAACTGCTGATGTGCCAGGTCATCGAACCGCAACTCGGCCGCGACGAGCTCAGTTTCGTCGTGGACTACCCGCCCTCGCAGGCCGCGCTTGCCCGCTTGCGGGCGGACGACGACGGCCAGCCGGTGGCGGCGCGCTTCGAGCTCTACCATCGCGGCGTCGAACTGGCCAACGGCTATCATGAACTGCTCGACGCGGGCGAACAGCGGGCGCGCTTTGCCGCCGACCTGCGCGCACGCGAGATGCTCGGACTACCGGCCGGGGCGCTCGATGAAGCCTTCCTTGCCGCGCTGGAAAGCGGCCTGCCGGATTGCAGCGGGGTTGCCCTCGGCCTCGATCGCCTGATCATGCTCGCCGTCGGTGCCGACACGCTGCACGAGGTGATGGCCTTCCCGCTCTGCCGCCCCTAGCGACGCACCGTGCCCGGCCGGTCGGGGACAGACGGCCTCACGGTGTGCCTTGCGCTTCGATCCACAGCATTTTCTCGAGCACCGCCTGGTACGGCTCGGAAGACACGCTGATCCCCCCCTGGAAGGGGTGGTCGCTGACCGCGATGAAGTAGAGGACGAGGGCAATCGGCGCCGCCACCAGCATGGTCACCGTCGCGTGCAGGGGAAAACTGTCGACGCGCAGTAGAAAGCACGATGAAATGGCGATGGCGCCGAGCAGGATCACCACCACCCAGAGTTCCGCCGGCAAGGCGGTGTCCTTGACCGCCTGCACCCGCAGCCAGTGCGCCTCGAGCAGACGGTTGTAGGCGTGCAGAACCTGCGCCTGGATGAGCTTCTGACCCTCGCTTGCCGGCTCGAAAGAGACGATCGAGTGTTGTGCCTGTTCGATGATGCGTATCGTGTTCGGGGGCATCTCGCCTTTCTGGTGCAACGGCCACTCCTGATTGATCACATAGCGTGTGTAACCGATCAACGCCTGTCTCGCCCGACTCTGCAGCGGCTGGGGATAACCACCCAAGTCGTGGTAGAGCACGGCAATGGCGGCCGCCTCGCGGCTGACGTCGGCGGCGGCGTCATCCATGTTCTGCCAAACCGCCACCGCGGTCAGACCGGCAGCCACCGCATAGACGCCGATCAGCGCCGACAGCAGGCCGGCGATCGTGCCGTTGTCGAAATGCTGGTGCAGGCGCGAAGTGCGCACCCGCGGCGCCACCAGCGCCATGCCGGCGACCGAGCCGGACAGGATCACGCCGACCACGACAGCGGCAAGCTCCAGCGACGTGAGCTGATGGAACCAGTTCATGGGCAGTCATCCGGAAGAAAAGAGCGCTCCGCATTCTAGCCGCTCCGCCGTGATCTGTGAGCTTCCGTGTCACTTCCGCGGCAACCGGCCTCAGCCGATGCGTTCAAACAGGTGGGCGGCCGATTTCTCGCGCAGGATCAGGACCAGCTTCATCATGCTGCGCGTGACGCCGACAAAGAGTTTGCGCACCGCCTTGTCATCGAGTTGGTCGAAATCGACCTCGGCGAAGATGATCGCCGGGGCCGCCTGGCCCTTGAAGCGATACACCGACTCGAGCAGCACGTCCCCCGCGCTATAGATCGGTTGTCCGAACAGATCGTAGTGACCGGTGAAACGGCGCAGGGTGATCTGACCCAGGCGATCGAGCGGCATCAGGTTCGACTGTTGGCGGCCGTGATAGCTGACGATGGCGAGGTCGTGCTTCTTGAAACCGGCCGAATAGCAATTGCGGACGGCCTCCTTGACCTTGGCGAAGAGGCCCGGCGTGTCGGTATAGGTCAGGATGTCGATCTCGTCGGCGGCGATCGGCGACACGGCCTCGACATCGAGAAGCTCCGGCAACACTCGGCGCAGCATCTCGACCACCGGTCGTGGACTCCGGTAATTGCCTCGCGCGTGCAGGGTCACCCAGCCGGGCAAGGGTATTGGCGCGCGCGCGTAGAGGTTCTGCAGCGGGTCTTCCAGCCACAGCAGGCGTGCCGGTGGTCGGGCATGCGCGAAGACGAAGTCGCGCCAGTGCTCCGAGAAATCCTGCCCTTCATCGATGATGATCGTGTCGAACAGGAAGGGCTCGGCGACAGGCAATTCGCTGGCCCGCTGCTGCAGGCGCTCGAAGGCATCGGGTCGCGTGAAGTCGGGTGTCTCGCCGGCATGACGGACGCGCTGGTCGCAGAGCTGGTGGTAGCTGCAGGCCAGTCCGCCGGTCGGCGCAATGCGCTGGAAATGGTCGGCCAGCGGCCGGTTGTAGCAGACGTAGAGCGGGCGCCGGCCGGCATTGATGGTGGCCCGGAATTCGGCAAGCGCCAGTTGGGTCTTGCCCGAACCGGCGGTGCCGGTGACGCGCAGGTGGAAGGGTTCGAAGTCGAGACGGCGAGCCCAGTGCGCCAGCCCGCCGGAGATGCGGGTGACCATCGTTCGGGCATGGCCCATCAGCGCGCTGACATCGCTGTCGAGCTGGATCAGGTTGCGCAGGAAAGCGTGGATCTTCGGGGTCGCGGCGCTTTCCGCACGCGCCGGCAGGAGGCGCTCGATCACCTGGCACAGCCGGTCGCGCTGCCTGGCGTCGACGATGCGCTCGGGCACCAGCCCCGCCGTCGCCGGGCTGTGCACGATGTAGTCGGGGCAATAGAGGAGTGCGTCAGTATGAACGCTGGGGATATCCCCGCGCGCCGCCAGCTTGCCGCGCAGATTGCTGACCATGCGCGAGAGCTGCACCGGCACGCTCTTCGACCTGCCCGGATACTGCTTGACCAGCCCGTCCGGGGTCTCCTGCAGAAAGCCGCTCTTCTGCTCGACGAGGAGCAAGTCGCCGGCGCGGTTGACCACGGCAAAATCGATTTCACCGTAGATGGCGTAACTCCCGTCCATGCCGGTCCAATGTACCGCGTGATAGACCGAGTAGTCGTCGGAAAGACCCGCCGCGAAAAGCGAGAGGGTCTCGATCTCGCGTTGCGCTGCGCCGGTCACTTCCAGTTCGCGCCAGCCGTCGGGGATGATGCGGGCCATCAGGAGTCCTCAACCGCGGATTGCCACTGTCCCGGGCGGGCATGCGTGGTGATGTGCAGATCATAGCGGGCGGGGCATCCGCTGGCCAGTAGATTGCGGTTCCTCCGGGATTTCGTCTTCCACGGGTGACATAAGATGACGTTACTTTGGGAGGCAGAAGGATGATGAAGCGAGCGAAACAGGCATAGACGCTGGAATTCAAGGAATGGGCAGGTCCATCGGCCGTAGCCAAGAAACCGGGACTGGTCGAGCAGACGCTGCGCAACTGGGTCAAGGCAGCAGAGGCAGGCCAGCTTGCCGGGGCTGGCAAGGCGGTGACGCCGGATGAGAGGGAACTCGCCCGGCGGCAGACCGGGAACCTGCGGATCGAGTGCTGGGACTGCGGTCCGCAGAGGGCTACGGCCACCAAGAAGCGTTCGTTCAGCTTGTGGAGATCGAAGCGACGGCTGAAGCAACAGGCGAAAGCGGCGAGGTGCTGATCCGCATGCTTGCAAAAGGCGAACACATGGGATGAGCCGGCCAGACTGGACTTGAGTCGGCCGAGCACGGTGTGCCCCCTTGAACTCCGGTATCGACAAACCGTGCTAAAACTGGATTCGATTGATCGCCGGGGCACCGCCCTCGACGTTGCGATGACGCACAGGATGCGTCTTGGCGAGGCGGACTGGGCTGACGATCGTTGTCAATCAGGAAAATCATTACAGAAATGCCGCTCCAGACCGGGCTTTTTCGTTTCTGGCGCGCCTCGTTGTGCGCCCGTGTTCACCCGGCTGTGCTCCTCTGCGCAGGGCGCGTCGGCCAGCCCGCCGTGACGCAATTTTTTCCGGGATTGGCCACAACCCTGACCGTATCTTTGTTCTATAATCATCGGCCTGTCGTTTCACCATTCGACCAGGCGATCCCACGCAGCGGGGATGAACTGGCGCCCACCCGAGATCGAGAACAGGAAGTACGGATGACGCCACGAATCGCGTTTGCACTAGCATTGGCTTTTGCCTCCGGCGCAAGCCCGGCCGACGAACCGGCAAGCCAGAACCTCCCACCAGCCACCCGGTCACTTGACAGCGGCGCTTCGCTCCAGGTCCGCAGTGACGCCGAGGCGGCCAATCTGGCCAGCGGAAACCTGCCGGTGATCGAACTGGTCGCGCCGCTCCAGCTCCCGGAAACAATCGATCTGACCGCCGAGCCCGAAGAACTCTTCCAGCGCATGCGGCGTGGCTTTTCGATGCCGAACATCAACAGCTCGCTGGTCCTGCATCACCAGCAATGGTTTCTCAACCGGCCGGAATCGCTGCGCCGCATGGTCGAACGCAGCAGCCGCTATCTGCACCACATCGTCGAGGAGATCGAGAAGCGCGGCATGCCGATGGAACTGGCCCTGCTGCCGATGGTGGAGAGTGCCTACAACCCGGTGGCCTATTCGCGCAGCCACGCTTCCGGCCTCTGGCAGTTCGTTCCGGCCACCGGCAAGCAGTACAAGCTGGAGCAGAACTGGTGGGTGGACGAACGACGCGACATCGTCGCCTCGACCGCGGCCGCCCTCGATTACCTGCAGTACATCTACGAGCTGCATGGCGACTGGCACCTGGCGCTGGCCTCCTACAACTGGGGCGAAGGCGCCGTCGGCCGTGCGATCAACAAGAACCGCGCCAATGGTCTGCCGACCGACTATCTCAGCCTGACGATGCCCGAGGAAACCCGCAATTACGTACCCAAGTTGCAGGCCCTGAAAAACGTCTTCAGCAACCCCAACGTCCTGGCCAACCTCAACATTCGCGGCGTTCCCAACCGGCCCTATTTCACCACGGTCACCAAGTCGGCCGACATCGACGTCAAACTGGCGGCCAAGCTGGCCGAAATGCCGGTCCAGGAATTCGTCGCGCTCAACCCGGCGCACAATCGGCCGATCATCAAGTCGGACAAGCCGATGGTCATCCCGGCGCACAAGGTGGAGACCTTCGTCAGCAACCTCGAGGCACACGAGGAAAGCGACAAGCCGCTGTCCTCATGGCAGTCCTACACCCTGCGTCCGGGCGAGAAGCTCGAAGAAGTGGCGCCGCGTTTCGGCCTGACGGTGGCCAACCTCAAGGCAGTCAACGGCATCAACGGCAAGATCAGGGTGGCGCCCGAGCTGACCCTCCTGGTGCCGAGGAATGAGGCGGCAGGCCCCGGCGACCTGGCTGGACTGCCCGAACCGCCACCGGTGATCGAACCACCCCGCCTGCCACAGCCCGAAGCAGCTCCGGCCGTGGCGAACCGCACACACACCGTACAAAAGGGCGAAACTCTGCCCCGGATCGCCCAGCGCTATGGCCTGACGCTGGCCGAGCTGAAACAGATCAACAAACTGCCGGATGACCGCGTGCCACCGGGCGCCCGACTGACCGTCACGGCACCCGAAACGAGCGGCAAACCGGCCGCCGCCGGCCAACGCATCGCACTGGCCGAAACGGAATCCCGGAAGTCGGCCGGGCCGCGTGCCGAAGCGGCGACGGCCGGCGCCACCCGCAGCCACACCGTGCGCAAGGGCGAAACACTGAGCGAGGTGGCCAGCCGCTACGACATGAGCGTCGCCGAGCTGAAGCAGCTCAACAAGCTGCGCGTCAACCAGGTCAACGCCGGCAGCAAACTGCTGGTCGCAGCGCCCGAGCCGAGCAGCAAGCCGGCCGCCACCGCCACGCCGCGCAACGTGCTGGCCGAGACGGAGGTCAAACCGGGCGCCGTGCGTGGCCAGGCAGCGGCGAGTGCCAACCACACGGTGCGCAAGGGCGAAACGCTGGGCCAGGTGGCCAGCCGTTACGACATGAGTGTCGCCGAACTGAAACAGCTCAACAAGCTGCGTGTCGATCAGGTGAACGCCGGTACCAAACTGCTGGTGGCAGCGGCCCCCGAGGCGACGAGCAAGGCGCCGGCCGGCAAGGCGCGTGCCGATCTGGCGGACAGCCGGCCGGAGAAGACCGGCGAGAGCACCCAGCGCTTAACCAACAAGGGCGAGGCCAAGACAGCCACCAGGCAGGGCGAGAGCACCACGGCCAATGCAACCAAGGCGCGCCCGACCGACAGGAAACAGCTCAAGCTGGCGCAATACACCATCCGGCGCGGCGACACCCTGGGCTCGATCGCCAAGCAGTTCCGCGTCGACAAGGATGACCTGCTGCGCTGGAACCGCATCCCGAACAACGACCTCAAGCCCGGACAGGTGCTGACCATCCAGCTCGTCCAGAACACCTACTGAGACCGGCAGCCGTTCAGCCAGTGACGCCGCCGCAAGGCGGCGTTTTCATTCCCGACACGGTCAGCGCGCTCTCCTCCTGACCCGGCAGATGGCAGCGCACGACATGCGTCGGCGTCAGCCGGCTGCTTGCCGGATACGCCTCGCGACAGGCGGCGATCGCCTGCGGACAACGCGGATGGAAATGGCAGCCGCCCGGCGGCCGCGCCGGTGACGGCATCTCGCCGGGCAGGCGAATGAACTCGGGTTGCGCTTCGAGGCGCGGGCCCGGCACGGCGGAGAGCAGGGCCCGCGTGTAGGGATGCTGCGGCGCACGCAGCACCTCATCGACCCTCCCCTGCTCGACGATGCGGCCGAGGTACATCACCGCGACCTCGTGCGCCAGATGATCGACCACCGCGAAGTTGTGGGTGATGAACAGATAGGCCAGCCCGAGCTCGGCCTGCAGTGAGGCCAGCAGATTGAGGATCTGCGCCTGCACCGACACGTCGAGGGCCGAGGTCGGCTCGTCGCAGATCACCAGATCGGGCTGCACCGCCAGTGCCCGGGCAATCGCGATGCGCTGTCGCTGGCCGCCCGAGAACTCATGCGGGTAACGCCCGGCGGCCTGCGCCGGCAGCCCGACCTGCTGCAGCACGGCGGCGATCGCCGCACCGCCGCCCTGTCCCGGCGCCGCGACGCCGAGCGCCCGCATGCCCTCGGCGATGATCTCGCCGACCGACAGGCGCGGGTTGAGCGAGGCGAAGGGGTCCTGGAAGATCATCTGCATGCGCCGGCGCAGCGGCCGTAGCGCGCGGCGTGAGCGCTCGCCGAGCTGTTGCCCGAGCAACTGCACGCTACCGCCGGTCGGCTGGATCAATTGCAGGATCGCCTTGCCGACCGTCGTCTTGCCGCAGCCCGATTCGCCGACCAGCGCCAGCGTGCGGCCGCGCACCAGCTCGAGCGAGACGCCATCGACCGCCCGAACGTGGCCGACCGTACGCTGCAGGATGCCGCGCCGGATCGGAAAATGCACACGCAGATCATCCACGGCGAGCAGCGGCGGCGTCACCGCTGGCGCTTCGGCAGCCGGGCCGGCAACCGGTACCGCGACGCCACCGCCCAGCCACGCGGCGCCCTGCCCGCCGTCGAGATGGCAGCGCAGCCGATGCCCCGGCGCCACCTGCCGCCACTCCGGCGCCTGTGCACGGCAGAGCGCCCAGGCATGCGCGCAGCGCGCCGCGAAACGGCAACCGGCCGGCATCGCCGAGAGGGCCGGCACCTGTCCCGGAATCGTCTCCAGGCGGCTGCCGCGGCGCGCCAGATCGGGCAGTGCGGCGAACAGCTTCTGTGTATAGGGATGGCGCGGTGCGGCAAAAAACGCCGCGCGCGGCGCTTCCTCGACGATCTCGCCAGCGTACATCACGCCGACCCGGGTCGCCATCTGCGCCACCACCCCGAGATCATGGGTGATCAGCAGCATGCCCATGGCGCGCTCGGCCTGCAGCCGGCGCAGCAGATCCAGGATCTGCGCCTGGATGGTCACGTCGAGTGCCGTCGTCGGTTCGTCGGCGATCAGCAGGCGCGGTTCGCCGGCCAGCGCGATGGCGATCATCACGCGCTGCTTCATGCCGCCGGAGAGCTGGAAGGGATACTCGCCGAGGCGCCGTTCCGGGTCGGCAATGCCGACCGCGGTCAGCAGTTCGAGTGCGCGCTGGCGCACCGCCTGGCCGGCCAGGCTCAGGTGGCGTTCGAGCACCTCGGCGAGCTGGTGCCCGACGGTGAGTACCGGATTGAGGCTGGTCGCCGGTTCCTGAAAGATCATCGCCATGCCGCCACCGCGCACGGCGCGCATTTCGGCCTCGGGCAGGCGCAGCAGATCGCGCCCGGCGAACCACACCTCGCCGCCGGGAATCCGGCCGGCCGCCGGCAGCAGACGCAACAGGGCGAGCGCGGTCGCCGACTTGCCACAGCCGGACTCGCCGAGCAGCGCCAGCGTCTCGCCGGCCGCGACGCACAAGTCGATTCCATCCACCGCCGGCAGCAGCGCGTGTCCGCTGGCAAAGGCGATGCGCAGCTCGCGCACCGTGAGCAGACCCTCTTCGCGCACCGCCACCTCCCGGCTCATGCCGACCCCGCCAGTCGCGGATCGAAAGCGTCGCGCACGGCGTCGGCCAGCAGGTTGGCGGCGAGCACCAGCGTGAACATGAAAACGAATGCGGCGGCCAGCGACCACCAGACCATCGGTTCGCGCGCCAGCTCGAGGCGGGCATTGTTGATCATCGTGCCGAAACTGATCATCGTCGGATCGACCCCGATGCCGACATAGGACAGCACCGCCTCGGCCAGCACCAGACTGGAAAAGTCCATCACC
>ERZ761602.3756-NODE-3756-length-20810-cov-5.905758_pt1 | contig 20810 bp, 16 predicted proteins | sample MGYA00512165_ERZ761602 | MGnify/ENA primary metagenome ERZ761602 (study PRJEB28899, sample SAMN02445085) | bioreactor sludge metagenome | biome: EBPR sludge; isolation source: Thorneside wastewater treatment plant | place: Australia: Brisbane, Thorneside...
GAAGGCCCGGCCCCTGGGGTCTTGGAGCCGGACGTCCACTCCGCGAGCGTCGGTGATGACGATCGCGCGGAGATGGCTCGCCCCTTCCCCGACTTCGAAGGTCTTCTCGCGAGGATCGATCGCGACGGTGGTCTCGCGTCCCGCCAGGTCTCGAAACGCGGACGAGAAGATCGTCGGGAGGTCGGCCGGCGAGCGGGCGAAGAACACCCGTCCCGAACCGCCTTCCGTCGCGATCCGGCGAAGCACTTCCGGATCGGTGTCGGTGCCGAGTCCGACCACGCAGATCCGCGCGTCTTGCGATTCGCGGATCCCTTTCGCCCATGCCAGAGCCTGATTCGGATCGCCATCGGTTTGGCGGCCGTCGGTTAGAAAGAAAACGAGGCGTTCACGCCCTGCCGCCGGGGCTCGCAGAATCTCGGACGCGCGGAGGAGCGCGGCCTCATAGTTCGTGCTCCCGAGGCCCCGCTTCACCGCGATCGCGCCGAGGTCGGACGGATAGCCGACACCGAGATCGGCGACCGGGCGCAGGCCGCACATCTCCAGTTCGGGTGCACCGCTACCAAACGCGACGACGGCGAGGCGGTCGTCCGGCAGCATCTTGCGCAGGACGTACTGGACGGCGGTGTAGCGGAAAAATGCGGGATCTTGGGGAGAGACCGGTCCCCAGCCGTACATGCTCCCTGACTCGTCCACGACGAGAACCACGTCGAGCGGCTTCGTGAAGGCAGCACACGCGCGTAGAATCAGCGCGAAGCCGAGAACCACCCAGCAAAACCCTCGCCAGATCCAACGCTGTCGCAACACCATCCGCCATTCTACGCCCGCTTGGCGACAAGCCGGGCCGAACGTCCGGTGGAGATGCGGACGAAGGTCACCCACCCGACCCCGACTTACCCCACGGATGGACCGAACCCTTCGAGGCGGGTTTCTCCTGGGAGCGGCATGCCAGGTAAAACGCATCGATGCCGGTAGTGATCGTTGGGGCGGGCCTCTCGGGCCTCGTCTGCGCACGGAAGCTCGTCCAATCGGGTCGTGACGTGCTCCTTCTCGAAGCCACCGATCGACCCGGAGGTCGCTTGAAGACCGATCGCTTCCGGGGTTTCAGGGTCGATCGGGGTTTTCAAGTGCTGTTCACCGCGTATCCGCACCTCGCCGAGGAAGTGCGCCTCGGGGAGCTCGGACTTGGGATGTTCGAGGCAGGAGCGCTGCTTTGGAACGGGCACGGATTCGACGAAGTCCACCGAGCCAAGCCGCTGAAGATGGCGTTGTCCCGGCTCTTTGGGCTCGGCGACAAGTTGCGGGTGCTTGAACTCAATCACTCGGTGCGCCACAAGCGTGCGGAGGCGATCTGGTCGGAACACGATCGGTCGGCGAGGGCATTGCTGCGCGAGCGCGGGTTTTCGGACGCGTTCGTGGAGCGCTTTGCGCGCCCGTTTTTCGGTGGGATCTTCCTCGATCGCAGCTTGTCGGTCTCAAGTCGGGCGTTCGAGTTCGTCTGGAAGATGTTGGTCCTCGGGGACACCGCCGTACCGGGCGAGGGTATGGAATCGATTCCTCGGCAGATCGCTGCCGATCTCCCGCCTAGCATCATTCGCTGCAACGCTCCGGTCGCCGAAGTCGAACGATCCGGAGGGCGAGTCACCGGCGTACGACTCGCTTCCGGAGAGCGGATCGAAGCCGAAGCCGTCGTCGTCGCCACCGAAGGGGATGTCACCGCGCGCCTCATCGGAAACCCCGCCAACGGACCTGGACTCTCCTCGACAAGCGTCGCGTTCGAGGCCGAGGCACCGCCGATCGAACGACCGATCCTCATCCTCAACCGGTGCGAAAGCGGGATCGTGAGCCATGTGGCCCCGATGAGCATCGTTGCGCCGTCCCTAGCCCCACCAGGCAAGCACCTCGTCGTGGCGACCGTCCTCGGCGACCCCCAGGTAGGCGATGAGGCTCTTGCCGGGAATGTCCGATACGAGCTCGGGCGGTGGTTTCCGAACAAGGGAGTCGAGCGGTGGCGGACCCTCGCCGTGCATCGGATCCGCTATGCGCAGATGCCGCAGCCACCGGGCGTGTTCACTCATCCGGTAGGCCCGACGACAGCCACGACCGGGCTCTTCCTTGCCGGGGAAGTGACCCGCAATGGCAGCATCGACGGCGCGATCGAGAGCGGGGTTCACGCCGCCGGCGCGCTCGCAGGCCAGGAGCACGCGTTCGCATGAGGATCGCCGTTGTCGGTGCCGGTGTCGCCGGGCTTGCCGCGGCTCGGACCGTGGCAATCGCCGACCATGAGGTCGTGGTCTACGAAACGGCCGGTGCGGTCGGCGGTCGGGTGGCAAGTCGGCAGCTCGGGCCCTATTTGTTCGACACCGGAGCGACCTCGATCGCCCCGCGTGGAAAGGCACTCGAAGGCGCGATGCTCGGCGAACTCGATACCTCGGATCTTGTGCCGTTGACCAAATCGGTCTACACCATCCAGTACGGACGAATCTCGCCGGGCGACACCGCGAAGGCCAAGATCCAGCGTTACGTCTACCGAAGCGGAAACGTCCGACTCCCCGAAATGCTCGCCGCCGGACTCGACGTTCGTTTCGCGACTCCGGTCGACCGAATCCGCGAGGTAGATCGATGCTACGAAGTCGCTGGGGAACGTTATGAGGCGGTCGTCGTCTCCGCGCCAATCCCCGAGACCGAGGAGATTCTCGCGTCGCTCGGCGATCCGCGGCGATTTGCCAACGCCCGCTATCGTCCCTGCCTGAGCGTCCTCCTCGGCTACGCCGTCGACGCCGGCGATCGACCCTACCATGCGCTCCTCGAGCCCGAGCAACGTCATCCGCTGACATGGCTCAGCTTCGAATCGATCAAGTCGCCGGGCCGCGCACCCGAAGGACACACAGCCCTTGTCGCCCAGCTCTCGCCCGTCGCGAGCGTTGCCTTGTTCAATGACTCCGACGCCGATATCGTTGCGGAGACCTCCGTCCATGTCGCGCGTCTTCTCGGCGAGAAGTTCACCCAACCCGAGGCCACCTCGGTCGTCCGGTGGCGGTACAGCCAGCCGGAAACGACGGCGTTGTTCGACACGGTGAACCGACCCGGCCAGCGCGTCGTCGTTGCGAGCGATGGGGTGATGGGGGGCCGGGTCGAGTACGCGTACGAGAGCGGGGTCATGGCGGCGCGACTGCTGCTGGAGGATCCGCTTGCTCGCTAGCCTCGCGCTCTCCCTTTTGCAGCCGAAGATCGTCGAGCGCCCTCCGGTCGTGCTCGCGGTCCTCCGTGACGGCAAGAGGATCGGCCAGACCCGGATCGTCCAGAGGCTTCTGCGCGACGGCTCGAAAACGGTCACGGTCGACATGACCCTCGAGCAGGGCACGGGGAAGGTCCGTGTCCGCCAGGAATCGGCCTACGATGGGGACGGAATGCCGCTTCGGAAGCTCCAAGAGACGCTGGACACAAACGGCAAGCGGTTGGTGGCGCTGGTCGCCACGTTCGATGAGCGGGGCGCGTCGCTGACCAAGACCGGCTCCGGAGCACCGGAAACGCAATTGATCGAACTCGTTTCCGGTGCCCCCCGTGCGGCGACGAACGAATTCTGGTTCCTGCGCGACCAGCCGAAAAAAGGGGCGAAGGCGACGTATTACAGCTTCGCGCCAAGCGAGGGTCGCTGGCGGCTAGTCGAGTTCCGCTATGACGGACTTGAGTTCGTGAACCTCATCGGACGCCGTCGAGAGGTCCACGTCGTGAAGACCCCCGAAGGCAACGCGTACTTCGACCTCTCAGGCGACGCGGTCGTCGTCGAGTTGAACGGCCTGAAACTTGTCCGGATCGAGGACTAGGGACGCTAGGGCGTTCCGGCTCAACCAGTCCCTCAAGGCTCAATTTACACTCCGGTTTGCAGCTCCTCGATGCGTCGGACGTAGTCGCCGACGAGAGCCTGACTCTCCTTCTCCTCAGTGCTCTCCGCGTAGACGTGGAACACCGGTTCCACCGCATCCGGGAGCACGAGAACCCAGGAATCCTCGTTGAAGATCTTGATCCCGTCCACGAGTTCGACCCGCTCGTCGTCCCGATGGAGTTCGGTGATCATCCGCATCACCGCACCCTTGGCCTCCCAGGGGCAGCGGACCTGTTCATAGGCGAGGGCAAAAGACGGCAGGCTCTCCAGCACTTCACTGAGACTCAAGCCCGTCGTCTGGAGCATCGTCAGCAGTTTCGCGAGACTGAACATGGCGTCGTAGCCGGGATGAAGTTCGGGAAAGATGAATCCCCCGCGCTCGTCACCGGCGAAGTCGACCCCGGCGTCAAGGCTCGACGACATCAGGGAGCGCGTATCGGCCTTTGTCCGAATCACCGACGCCTTCTCGCGCTTCAGCAGCTCCTCCAGGCGGAGGGGAGCGGTCACGCTCATGCCGATCGTGGGCTCGGGGGTGGTCTTGGCGACGAGCAGGCACAGCGCGGCGAACAGGTTGTTGCCCTGGATCGTCCGTCCCTTGTCGTCGACGATGCTCAGGCGCTCACCCTCGTCCGTGAAGAGCACGCCCATATCGTAGCCAAGGGTGCCGACGATCTGGCGGAGGTTGTCGAGGTGGCGCTGGACCTCGGCTTCGGAGCGGGGCGCAAGCTTCGCATCGGCGAAGCCGTTGATGCTGATCGACTCGATCCCCATCCTGCCGAGCATGGCGGGATAGATGCTGCCGATGGCGCTATAGCCGTAGTCGCAGACGATCCGCAGGCGTCGCCCGCCCCCTTCCCCACCGAGAACTCGGAAGAAGCTCGCCTGGTATTCCTCGACCGCTCGGCTTGCGAACTCGATCTTCCCGAGGGCGTCGGGATCGGTGCGATGGAAATCCTCGCGGAAGAATGCGCTTTCGACCTTACGCTCGAGGCCGCGCGGAAGATAGGCGCCGCGGGAGTCGAACAGCTCGATCAGCGTCACGCGGCTGTTGCCGGGCAACTTGCGCACGTTGAGCGCGCCCGCCGCGCCCGACACTTTCACGAAGTGTCGCGCGATCGGCACCGCCGAACTGCGCATGTCGAGGACGTCGCAGCCGACGCTGAGGAGGCTCGCCATCGCCGCCCGTTTGATCATCCGTGACGAGCGAGTGCTGTCCCGCGCGGTGACGAGGGTGGAGCCTTCCGGCATGATCGAGCCGAACGCGGAACCGAGTCGGGTCGCGAACTCAGGGGTGATCTCGATGTTGCTCAAGCCCGCCGCACCGAGCTCGCGGAACAGGTTGCCGCGCCACTTGTTCCCCCAGACGAGCGACATCGTGACGGTCGACCCGCGTTCGATGATCTTGTCGGGCCAAAGTTTGATGCGGGGACGGATCGCGCACCCGACGTCGATCAGGCATCGATCGCCGACGACCGCGTCCTCCCGCACGACGGAATCGCGCTTGATCGTGACCCGCGAGCAGATCGTCGCCGAGTGGATGCCGACGTTGGGGCCGATGTAGGTGCTGTCCCAGACCACCGAGCGCTCGACGTTGGCGCCTTCTTCGATCAAGGCGTTGTCCCCGATCACGGTGTACGGCCCGATGCGAGCCCCTGCCTTGATCTTGGAGTTGCGCCCGATGCAGACCGGCGGAATGATCACGGCGTCGTCGTCGAGGATGCAGTTCGGACCGACCCAGACTCCTGGTCGCACCTGTTCACCCAAGACGGGAAGCGTCGTCTTCCCGGAGAGGAGGTGCTCTTGGGCCTCGCGGTACTGATTCAGGGTGCCGACGTCGCACCAGTACTCCTCCATGACATAGCCGTAGAGGGCCTTGCCCTCGCGGAGGAGAGCGGGAAAGATGTCTTGGCTCCAGTCGTAGGGGCGGCCCGGCTCCATCCAGTCGAAGATCTCCGGTTCGAGGATGTACATGCCGGTGTTGACGGTGTCGCTGAACACCTCGGACCAACTCGGCTTCTCGAGAAACCGGACGACGCGACCTTCATCGTCGGTGATGACCACACCAAATTCGAGCGGGCTCGGAACGCGATAGAGAATCAGGGTCGCAAGGCTCTTCTTCTCCTTATGGAAGGCGACGGCCTTGGCGAGGTCGCAGTCGGTGAGGGCGTCTCCCGAGATGATCAGGAAGGTGTCCTCCTTGAGGAGTGCTTCCGCCTTCTTGACGCTGCCCGCGGTTCCGAGCGGCGTGTCTTCGATGCTGTAGCTCATCGAAACGTCGAGCTCCGAGCCGTCGTCGAACGTATTCTGGATCTCGTCGGCGAGATAGTGGAGCGTCGACACCACATCGCGTATTCCGTGCCGACGCAGGAGCAGAAGAATGTGCTCCATGATCGGCTGGTTGCCGACCGGGACAAGCGGTTTGGGACGGTTGGCCGTGATCGGGCGCAAGCGGGACCCTTCACCACCGGCCATCACGACTGCTTTCATGGGAAATCGCTCCTTTTTCGCGTTGCTGTCCTGATTATATTGCGGGAGCCGGCTTCCTGCCGGGGGGAGGGACCCCGGTAGGTACACTGGACTCCATGAATCCCCCTGCCGAGTGCCTGGTCGGACGTACGTCCGTGGCACTCTCCCAACTCGCGACCGAGTTCGGAGCGACCGCGTGGCGGGGTAAACAATTGGCGTCGTGGATCTACCGGAAGGCGGTCGCCGACCTCGGTGCCATGAACGACCTGCCGGCAGGGTTTCGGCGCCGCCTCGCCGAGCGATTCGTCGTGAACCCGCTCCACGTCGCCGACCATCGGAAATCGAGCGATGGAGTCGACAAGCTCCTCGTGCACGATGGCGATGGGCAGGTCTTCGAGTGCGTCCTGTTGCCCTACTCGAAACGGGTCAGTTGCTGTCTCAGCACCCAGGTCGGATGCCCGATGGGGTGCACGTTTTGCGCGACAGGGCTCGGTGGCTTCGACCGAAATCTCTCCGTCGGTGAGATCGTCGGGCAGTACCTCCTTCTCCAAGGGTTGAGTGACCGCCGGGTCGATCACGTCGTGTTCATGGGCATGGGAGAGCCGCTCCTCAACCTCGACGCGCTCCTGGAGTCGATCGCGATCCTTCACGGCGAAGTCGGGCTCAGCCACCGCAATCTGACCGTGTCGACGGTCGGACTCGTTCCTCAGATCGAGCGCTTGGCCGCGGCCAAGCTGCCGATCCACCTCGCGCTCTCGCTTCACAGTCCGTTCGATGAGATCCGGAGCCGACTGATGCCGGTCAACCGGCGCTGGCCCGTGGCCGAGATCATGGCGACGATGCGCCGATACCAAAAGGCGACGGGGAGGAAGATCACGATCGAGTATCTGCTCATCGACCGCCTCAACGACACCGAGGAGCAGGCCCTGGCCCTGGCTCGCCTGCTTCGCGGGGTGCCCCACGTGGTCAACCTGATTCCGTTCAACTACGTCGATACCGAACAGGGCTTCCGGCGTCCAACCCGAGAACGGGTGCGCGCCTTTCGTCGCACGCTCGAAGAGCAGGGGATCAATGTGACGGAGCGCGTCGAACGGGGCCACGATATCGCCGCTGCGTGCGGCCAACTCGCCGGCCAACATGAAGGTCGTTTCGCGAGAAGGAGTCGGCTATCCGTACTGCCGGTTACGTCTTGATCGCTCTGGCGGTGCTCGGATGCGGACGGCGCGAGGTATCGAAGTCGCCGTCTCCGACCTTGCCGCCGGTCGAGGCTCAGACTCGGTCGGCGGCGACGGAGAAGGTCGAGATGGTCGCGCGCGACGAGGACCGCCGACGAGCGTGGAGCGTTCAGGCTCGGGGCGCGAAACTGAACTTCGGCGGCGAGGGCAAAATGAGCGGCGACCTGGAGGGCGTCTCCGGCGTCCTCTTCAAAGACGACGCCGAAGCCGCCACCTTCACCGCCGAGTTCGGGAGCGCCAGCCAGGAGCGTCGCCGTTTGATCTTGCGCGGGCGGGTCAAGCTGATCTCCCTCAAGCAGAAGGCGGTCCTGACGGCCGACGAACTCGAATGGCTGGACGGCGAAGCGCGGGTGGAAGCCCGCGGCAACGTCCTCGTCCGCAGTGACAACTACGAGGTTGGGCCGTTTCCGAAGGTGCTGGCGACGCCGGACCTCACGGATATCGGCACCCCGGATATGTTTATGGAGAAACGTCGTTGAATCGGTTCGTGAACCGTTCTTTGCTTCGAGGGCATGGACGCGTCGGCGCGGTCCTCGGCCTGGCGCTCGTCGTAGCCTTGGCTTCCGGCCAAGTGATGCGGGTGATTCGGGATAAGGAAGGCGTCCTTGAACTGAAGAACCTCGCGTCGTTCCGCAGCACCCAGGTCACCAAGTCCCAGATCGTGCACCGCGGGAAGGGCGCGCCCCGATTCAACGCCACTTGGGCCGAACGCGGGCTCGCCCTCTCGGGCGAGAGTCTCGAGGTCGTCACCGACAAGAACGCCGATGGCGATTTCGAGGTTTCGGTCGTCCACGTGGTCGGCGGCGTGAAGGGCTCGGTCGGCGAGACCGACGAGCGAGGATTGAGGCGGACGGCGACGGTCGACTGCGATACCGCCGAGCTGAATGCCGCCAAGAACACCGGGACGCTCCAGGGCGGAGTCTCGATCGACGCCCGCTCTCCTGAGGAGGGCAAGCGCCTCAAGTTCACCGGTGCGAGCGCCGAAATCGGCCTGGTGCCGCTCAAGACGAAGGCCGACTTCCCATTCACCCGAGTCGAAGTCGCGGGTCCGATCACAGTGCGCTACGAGTCCGAAGTCCAGGATGCCGAAACCAAGAAATCCCGCAAGGTCTTGATCTCGGCGAAGGGATCGCGGCTGGTCTACAACGACGACGCTCGAACCTTGACGTTGACCGGCAACGTGACCCTGGAAGGCAACGACGAACTCGTCGGCACCAACGTCCAAGCCTCGAGAGCGGTTCTGAAGTTCGACGCGAAGCGGGACCTCATCGATGTCGAACTGACCGGCGATCCGGGAACCTCGACCCTGCGCGATAAGCCGACCCGGAGCCGCAATTGAAGATCAGCGCGCAGAATCTCGTCAAGCAGTACAAGGGCCGGCGGGTCGTCGATGGCGTGAGCTTCGACATCAGCCAAGGCGAAATCGTTGGGCTGCTCGGCCCGAACGGCGCCGGCAAGACCACGACGTTCTACATGATTACCGGGCTGGTCCGTCCCAACGGGGGTCGGGTTTCACTTGACCACCTCGAGGTGACCCGCTGGCCGATGTATCGACGCGCCCGGGCTGGAGTCGGCTATCTGCCCCAAGAGACGAGCGTCTTTCGGCGCATGAGCGTCGCCGACAACATCCGCCTTGTGATGGAGATGAAGCGGGCGAATCGACGCCAGATCGCGGCGAAGATCGAAGAGCTCTCCCACGAGCTCCACATCGAGCGGATCCTCGATCGCAACGCCGGCGTCCTGTCGGGCGGAGAGCGGCGCCGGGTCGAAATCGCTCGCGCCCTCGCGACCGACCCCAAGTTCATTCTTCTCGACGAGCCGTTCACCGGGATCGACCCGGTCACGATCGAGGAGATCCAGGGCATCATCGACCGACTGAAGCAGCGAAACATCGGGATTCTGATCACCGATCACAACGTAGCCGCGACGCTTCGCATCACCGATCGAAACTACATCTTGATCGACGGCAAGATCATCGCCGAGGGCGATGCTCTGGCCATCGCCGGCGATCCGATGGTCCGCAAGCACTACCTCGGCCAGCAGTTCGAGCCGGATCGCGAAACCGAAGCAGACCGCCTCGATGTCTTGGCTGAAGAAAGGGTCGAGGCGGAAGCGATCGCCGCGGTCGTCGAAGCCGAGATCGAGCCGAACGACCGCGAGGTGCGATGAGGCGACTCGACGTCCTCATCGTTCGCGAGCTGTTTGGCCCTTGGGCCTTCGGCGTCGCGATCTTCACGGTCCTGATCATGGCCGGCACTTACCTGTTCAAGCTGACCGACTACGTCGTGCAGGGGATCGGCATCGGGACGATCATCGAGCTCACCGTCCTCCTTTTGCCCGGGATCATGGCCAAGACCTTTCCGATGGCCGTGCTCCTCGCGACGCTCCTCGCGTTCGGGCGTCTTAGCTCGGACAGCGAGGTGGTGGCGATCAAGGCATGTGGAACGAGCCTCGTGCGAGTCATGGTACCGGTCGCGGTGTTCGGGTTCTGCGTGGCCCTCCTCGCGTTCCTCTTCAATGAGATCCTCGTCCCGAACGCCTCGCTCCGCGCCACGGTGATCCAGCAGGAGATCGCCAAGAAGATCGAGGTCAAGTCCCAGCGGCCGACGTTCTATCCCGTCTACGAGGAGAACCGGCTCACGGCGCTCGTCACGGCCCGGGACTTCAATTTCGCCCGCCGCGCCCTCAGCGACGCTGTGATCATCACGTTCGACAGCCGAGGCGGCTTCAGTTTCACCCTCTTTGCGAATGAATTGATCTACACCGACGACAAGGACTGGAAGATTCGGGGCGGCGGGCGCGTCCAATCCTATGATGGGACCTTTTTCGCCAATCTCAGCGGGGACGTCTGGCCGACCCAAGTTCCGAAGCAGACGTTCACGCCGAAGCAGCTCCTCGCCGGCAACCTCAAGGACCTCGACGCCCTGAGCATGGGACAAATCCGTGAGCAGATCGAAAACGCCCGGGCGAACCCCCAGTTCGATCGCGGCCAGCTCGCGAACCTCGAGTTCGGCTATTGGAACAAGGTCGCGGTCCCGCTCGCGGCACTCATCTACGCCCTCGTGGGCGCGCCGCTTGGCGTAAGAAATCACCGCACGTCGGCGGCCTCGGGGTTCTGGCTTTCGGTCATCATCATTTTTGCGTACATGATGCTGGCCAACTTTATGGCGATCTACGCGCAGGGCGGAGTCCTTCCCTCTTGGGTGGCGAGTTTCTTGCCGTTGGCACTCGGACTGACCGTGGGGGCGGTCGCGATCAAGCTGAAGAACAGTTAGCGTGGATATCGTCGGAGTCGGGTTCATCTTGTTGCTTTGCGTCGTGGGCGCCCTGATCGCGTACGGTGCCGACATTCTGGGTCGTCACCTGGGCAAGAAGCGGCTGAGCTTCGGCAAGCTCCGACCGCGACACACCGCCGCGCTCGCCACTGCGGTCGCCGGGTTCTGCATCCCGCTCTTCACCGTGGTTCTCGTTGCCCTGATCAGCAAAGACGTCCGCGTCTGGCTCATCGAGGGGAGGCGTGCGATCGTGGAACGGCAAAACCTGGTTCGCGACATCGCCGCCCAGCGCAAGCAGTTCAACGCCGAGCTCGAAGACCTGAGACGCCAGCGACAGGAACTCGGTCAGCAGGTGAGCCGGCTCAAGGTCTCCCAGACCAAACTCGAGGCGAGCGAGAAGAAGCAGCGCCAAGAGCTCGGCACCACCCAGACCAAACTCGCCAACGAGAGCCGACGCCTCAAGGACGCTCAAATTCGACGAGCCGAGGTCGAACGCCGCTATGTCGCCCTCAACAAGACGTACGCGAGTCTCAACAAGCAGTACGCCTACCTGGAGTCCGGCTTCCAGAAGATGCAGAAGGACCAGGACGATACGTTCCGAGCCCTGGACAGCGAACTCCGCACGAAGGAAGCACGCCTCAAGGAGTTGACCGCCCAATACGACACCGCCAACAAGACGTTCGAATCTTCCCGAGTCGAGTTTGAGAAGGAGATCGCGGCCCGGCGAACAGAACTCGAAGAGCGACGCAAGGAACTCGACGGCGTCAACGTGATGCTGGCCGACATCCGCGCCGAGAAAGATGCCCTCGAGCGTGATGCGGCCAACCTCCGTACTCTGATCTCGACCACAACGAAAGGTCTCGACCAGAACCTCCGGATCTCCAGAACTCAACCTCTCGTGTTCCGCCAAGGCGAGGAGCTTGCCCGGATCCAGCTTCCACCGAGAGTCAACGCGGACGACGCTCGCAATGCGCTCACGAGTCTCCTCCGAAGTTCGCGCGTCCTCGCCGAAGAGCGCGGCTCCCGCCCGAGTGGGGAGCGAAACGAGGCGGCCGACCTCGTCGACATCCCGACCGAAAGGGGCACGATCACGATCGACCAACAGGTCGACATGCTATCGAAGGCCGTTACCGACGCCCGCACCGAGACCGTGCTTATCGCCTACGCGTTCTGGAACTCGTTTCGAGGCGAGTTCCTACCGGTCCGGATCGAGGCATTCGAGAATCCGCTCGTCTACTCCCGCGGCCAGAAGGTCGCCGAAGTCGTCGTCGACGGCAATGGCTCGGAAGACGGAGTCCTCCGCCAAATCACGCAATTCCTCCAAGGCGTCGTCGGCCAGGAGGCGATCCGGAGCGGTATGATCCCCGCCATCGGTCGAGAGCGCCCGATCGGCGAGGTTACTCAAGAGGAGATGTTGCAGTTGGTCAAGGACATCAAAGAAGCGCGCCGGAACATCCGCCTGCAGGCCGTCGCGGCTCAGGACACCCGGGCCGCCGATCCGCTCCGACTGAGCTTCAAGCTCCGATGACCTCGAACTCCGAGCGCACCGTCCTGGCGATCGATCCGGGGTCTGCGAAATGCGGTCTCGCCCTCGTCCGCCGCGACGGACAAGCCAAACTCGTTCTGCTTTGGCGCGCGATCTGCCCCACCGAAGACGTCCTCGACAAACTCCAAGAGGCGAGCGAGGTCGCGCCCTACCAAATGATCATCGTCGGGGCGGGGACGCGCTCCTACGATCTTGTCCATCGCCTTCGTGAGCACATGCCCGGAATCGGCATCCTCGTCGTCGACGAAAGGGACACGACCCAGCAGGCCCGCGAACGCTACTGGGAACACAACCCCCGGCGAGGTTTGCGCAGGCTCCTACCCGCGTCGATGTGGGTGCCCCCAGAGCCGGTCGACGACTATGCCGCGCTGATCATCGCCGAGCGCGTCCTTACCGATTCAAGTTAGCTTCGGCGATCACGTTCGAGGAGTGCGCGGCGGAGGAGCAGGAGGGCGTACTGCGCCGCCCGATCCCGGATCGTTTCCCGCCTTCCGCGAAACTTCTGTTCATGCACGGTCACCCCAGTCGGAGTCGCGATCCCCAGGTACACGAGCCCCACAGGCTTCGCATCTGACCCCCCGTCTGGGCCTGCGATCCCGGTGATGCTCAGGGCGTAATCGCTGTTGAACGCTTCGCGTGCCCCCGTCGCCATCGCTGCTGCACAGCGCTCGGAGACCGCGCCATCGGTGTCGAGGATCGACCGGGGCACGCCGAGCATCCGCTCCTTCACGGCATTCGCATAGGCGATGACGCCGCCGAGAAAGACCTCGGACGATCCCGGCACCGCCGTAAGGCGTCCGCCGAGGAGTCCGCCCGTACAGCTTTCCGCGACCGCCGCCGTTGCCCGATGCTTCTGCAAAGCGGTCACGACGGCGTACTCCAGAGTCTCATCGTCGACGCCGTAGATGGCGTCCCCGAGACGCCCCCGGATCGCCTCCTCCACTGGATCGAGGAGCGCGATCGCCCCGATGCGGTCGACGGCGCGCGCCGTTAGTCGCAGGTGGACCTCGGCAGTCTTCGCGTAGGGTGCCACCGTCGGATTCTGGCTCTCCATCAGGTCGCCCAGCCGCGCCTCGACCAGACTCTCGCCCATCCCCGCGATGCGAAGCGTTCGCGAGAGCAAGACCTGCCCCCCGCCGAGCGCCTCGAGCAACGACCGCACCGACGTTTCGAGCATCGGATCGAACTCGTTCACGGGCCCGGGCAGCGCGATCACGATCTTCCCCGCTTTCCGGCAGACCAGTCCGGGAGCCGTACCGTTCGGATTCGGGATGATCGAGCCGCTTCGCGGCCGCATCGCTTGGCGGGTATTCGATTCGACCCACGCAAGGCCCCGCCGGGCGAACACTTCCTTGAGGTGCGTGACGACCGCTTCATCGAGCACGAGATCGTCGTCGAGGGCGGCTGCGATCCCATCCCGGGTGAGGTCGTCTTGGGTGGGCCCAAGTCCCCCGATCGTGACGACGAGGTCGCTTCGACTCAGGGCAAACCGGAGGGCTTCGACAAGCCTGTCCAGGTTGTCCCCGACCGTCTGTCGATGCCGGTGGATCACCCCGCACTCGGCAAAGAGGACGCCCAGCGTCGCCGCGTTGCGATCCACGATTTGGCCGAGGAGGAGTTCGGTTCCCACGCTCACGATTTCCGCCGTCATCGACTCATTCTGCCTCGGCGGGGCAAGGGCGTGTACAATCTGCCCGAGCCATGGCCGACGCCCTTCATTACCTCACGCTTCAGGACATGCAGTGGATCAACTTCCAAGTCACAGGAAAGGTCCATCCCTATCGCTACGACCTGCTCGAAGAGGCGACCTTCTGCCAGTACGGCTACGGCTCGAGCGCAGACCTCTTCGGCCAGGCTGCGAAGTTCCTTCTCGGGTTTCGCAAACTCGCTCCTTTCGATGCCGGGAACGACGCGACCGCGATGGTCGGCTTCGTCGCGTTCCTCGCCCTCAACGGCCGTGAGTGCCGGCTCGACGACGACTCCCTCCCCGCCTGGCTCGATAAGGCCGCTCGCGACGGACTCAAGGGCGATGATCTCGCGGCGATCGTGCACGAGCATGGCCACCGAGCCCACGCACCCGATGTCCGCGAGATCATCGCCGTGGTTCTCGACCGATACTCCAACACCCTGCGCGGGCTTGTCGAGGACGTCGAGCCGGCGACGCCCTAGAGGCTCTCCCCTCAAGCCTCCGGGCGCCCGGATCTAGTTGTAGTTCTTGATCACGATGTAGTACGGCACGCCGTCGATCCAGACGACGATCACGCACGGCGAAGGCGACGGGTCTCCGCCAAGAGCTTGGATGTTGCCCCCTGAGCCGCTCGACCCGCCGCTCGCGTGGCTGGGGTCGGCAAGCACGGAGTCGAGAATCAAGCTCGGGTCAGTGTGGGCGGGCCACGTGAACGAAGGTCGGTTTGCCGGACCTCCGACCTTCTGGCTGAGGACGTTGCCGGTCGCCGTCAGCTGATCGTTCATGAGCGTGTAGTTGCTGCTGCCACCGGCCGCCACGTCCCCTGTGATCGGATTGAGGGACAGCGGGTTCTCGATGAAGTCCATCGCGAAGTTGGCGCGCGCTTCGGCCACACTCTCAGGAGTCCGGGGCTGGGAAAACGCGATGTCGAAGTGCAGGAACGTGAAGTTCATGTACTGGATCGGATTGATCGTCAACGGCGTGATCTGGGTGCTCTCCATCCGCCGACCCAGCTTGTCGGCGGCGGTTGGATAGGTGACGTAGCGCGGAACATAGCGGATGGTCAGGACGCGGGTATCGAGGGCGTATTCCGCCACGTAGTGGAGCGGGAACGACGGAATCGGAGGGGGAAGGACCGCTCCGCTTGGGTGCGTCGTGAACTGGGGCACCGCTCCCCCCGAAGTGCCTTTGCCGGGTTGCCGGGCGCTCAGTTTCTTGATGAGGCTCGCGTTCGCCTCTACCGCGCCCACCAGGGCGGTCGCCGGCACTTGGGCCGCCGCGATGACGTTCCGGCGGAACCCGGTGAGCGCATCCTTGACGCTGCCGTACGTCGCCGGTGCGTCGAGCAGACCTTTGAATTGGGGATAGAGGAAGCTCAATCCCTCAAGCGTCGCCAGATTCGAGGGGCTGGGCGCGGTCAGCGGCTCGATGTGGATCGTGATCGGCTCCGCGAACGGCCACGAGGACACCGCCTTATTCACCTGTTGGGTCGCGGCGTCGTACCCCCACACCTGAGTGTACGAGCGCATGACCATGTTCATGAAGGTGCCCGGCGCGCGCAGCAGCTCCCACATGGACTCCCAGGTCGATGGGACGAAGACCACCGACTGCTCCAAGTGGCTGGGGTCGTATCCGGTCGAGTAGTCGAGGAGCACGAAGGCTCCGATACCGGGGACCCAGATCGGTTTCAACGGGACTGCGGTCGAGAGGTCGGGTTTGGGGATGTTCATGAGTTCACCTGCGTTTGGTTGGTTGGCCGCACCTCCCCTCCGTGCGGCTTGGGATGATTGTGCGGTTCGCGCCGTGAAGGAATCGTGATTGCGTGCGGTCGCCTGTGATGGATGTGTGACGATCCACGGCGTCAGGGCCCCGCGGGGGTGTCGGCGGTCTGCGGGGAGACCAGCGCCCGAGCGAGATCGAGGAACACGTTTGCCCGAAGCGGCGGACGCTTCTTCACCCCGAGCGCCGCAGCGAGCTCACGCGCCCGCTCGTAGACGCTGGGACCATTCCGGCGGGGTAGGGCTAGCAGCGCCGTGACCGCTTGGCGCGCGCGGTCGAGGTCGCCGAAGGCTTCGGCCGTGGTTGCCAACTCGAGGACCGCAGCCGCCGCACGGGGTATCTGGCCCCCGTCGAGCGCGCGCATCAGGAGTCGTTGGGCCATCCGATGGCTAACCGTGCCGTCGCCCGCCTCGCGCGCGATCGAAGCGACCGTTCGCAGGACGTAGGCCTCGTGAGCGGGGTCCTTCTGACGAGCCTGAACGACCAGCGCGGCCGCCAGCGCCTCCTCCGCACGGCCCTCCCCGAGAAGGCATCGCGCCTCGAACAACCCGGCCCAGACCTCGGCTTCCGGATCCGTGCTCCGGGGAACGATCGGCCGAAGCCGATCGAGTAGCTCGCGGGCGGTCTCCATCCGTCCGAGTTCGATCGCGAGGTCGATCGCGTCGCCGAGGGCGTCTGCCTCGATCGTCGGGTTATCCGCGTCGCGCGCCGCATCGGCGCGTTCTCGCCAGCGCTCCATCGCGAGGTCCGCATGGCCGGAACGTCGTGCCGCGATGCCGAGGAGCCCGAGGATTTCGAACCGCAACGCGTCGTCGCCGAGGCGAGTCGCGGCTTCGAGCGCAGGGACCGCCAGCGTCGCCAGGTCCTGAAGCAGTCCCGCCTCGACAAAAGCTCGCGAAAGCCCGAACGCGTAGTCGCGGATCAGGCGATCGTCGCCGGTCTCGATCGCGAAAACGAGCCCGGTCCTCAGATTGCCGCCACTGACCGCGAGGATCTCCGCGACCGTCGAGTCTTCGCTCCGCTCGTGGAGGGACCGGACGTCGAGCGCGAGCCCCGCGTAATGGCGCGCGTGGCCGGCCCGCCAGGGCAACAGCTCTTCCGGCGGCGTCACTTCGCGCAGGAACTCTCGCACGGAGTCCAGCTGGCGATACCAAAGTCCGGAGACCCTCGTCTCGGCGAGGAGAAGCGAGCAGTCGCGGAGCCGGCTCAGCTGGTCGAGCGTATCCCGCGAGTCGCCGAGCACCGATTGCGCGTCGTCAAGGCGGAAGCCGCCCTGAAACACTGCCACCCGAGACGCCATCTTCTGATCCTCGAGTTCCACGAGCGCGAGGGTACTGGCGACAATCTGGTGGAGGCTGGAATGACGACCCTTGCCGGAAGGGGCGCGAACCGTCGCCAATTGACCCTTCTCAAGTCGCCCGTCGACGTCCTCCAGACCCATGTGCCGCAGACGGCTTGCGGCAAGGATCAGGGCGAGCGGGATGCCCTCGAGCCGCCGAACGATCCGGGTTACCGTCTTGCGGTGCGCTTCCACGTCGAACTCCGGATCGGCGGCGATCGCCGCGTCGACGAACAGCTGCTCGGCATCGGAAAGGCCCCCCCGCGACGCGATCTGGTCGAGCCCCTCAAGCTCGTAGACGTGCTCCCCGGGCAGGTCGAGCGTCCGTCGGCTCGTGGCGAGCACGTGGAGATGCGGGCACGCTCGCACCAATCGAGCGACGAAGCCGAGTTCCCCCGCCAATCCCTCGCAGCAATCCAGGACGAGAAGGAGGTGGCGTCGACCGATCGCTTCGGCAAGGAGGTCGACGGAACCTTCGACCAGGGGCTCGCCGAGTGCGGCGGCCATCGCGGCAAGCGCCTGCTCTGCCGTTCGACTCGACTCACATTCCGCCCACCAGACTCCCTCATCGAAGGCGGGCAGACTATCCCACGCAACGACGTTCGCAAGCGTCGACTTCCCCATCCCCCCGAAGCCGAGGAGCGTCACCAACCGGGATCGTTCGCCGCAGACCGCGGCGGACAAAGCTTCACGCTCCTTCACGCGACCGACGAACGGCCGCTCAAGACCGATCAGGTTGTGGCGCTCGCGAGGAACTCCCCGCCGGCCCCAGCCCTCGGGCGGGCGAGTCGCGGCCGTGACAAGCTTCTCGAGCAGTCTCATCGCCGACTCGAATCCGAGTTTGCCCGCCGTCTCGAGGACGCGTCGGGTCACGTAGGGGTGCCCTTGGGTCTGTTCGAAGATCGCGTCGAGTTCACCAGGGGTGACCGGACTCCCCATCGTCTCGTTCAGTTCGCCGACCTGCTCACGGGCCAGATCTTCGACATCGATAACCACTCCGACATCGAAGGGAGACTGCCTCGGATCGGAGATCAGGGCCTCGATCTCGCCGGTATGCGCGATCAGCACCGTGAGGCGCGACCAGGGACCCTCCGGCTCAAGCGCCCGACGGTTGTGCCAGCTTCGCACAAGCCCGAGAAAGTCGTTCCCGGTCTGAAGGCCCAACAGCTGGTCGAGCTCGTCGATTGCCCAAATCACGCGGCGATCGGTCGACTCCAAGGCCGTCTTGACGACCGCATCGAGGTTCGCGTTCGGGCCGACCCAGTCGTTCCAGCCCGTCTCCAAGGCGATCTCCGCTCCGACTTGCTGGACGAACAGCGTCGCCACGGCCCGGCAGAACTTCTCGGTGTCGGCCAGGAGCGCCGCTTCGTGTGCCTGAAAGTCCGAGAGCACCGGCAAGGCGCCCTCTTCGGAAGCCATACGCAGGGCCCGGGCCAACATCGTCGATTTGCCGACCTGGCGCGGGCCTTGGATGACGATCACACCCTCCCCCACCCGGAGCGCGGCATCCATCGCGTCGTCGGCGGATCGGCGAACATGGCTCAACCGGGGACTTGCCGGAGCCGTCTCGATGGTCGCGGAGCGCACGGCCTTAGACGGCTCGCAATCGAGCGCCGTAAGCGACATCACCGAGGGTGCCTCGCCCCAATGCTCGTCGAGCATCGCCTCGAGGACCTCGAACTGCTTGAGCGCTTCGCTGGGCATTCCGGCCCGGGCGTAGGCACGAATCAGGTCCGCATGGACGTCTTCCCGGAGTGGCGCCTTCGTCACCGCGGTGCGGGCCACCCGGACCGCTTCCCGCAGCTCTCCGGAGTCGGCGAGCCGGATCGTCAGGTCGCCGATGACCTGCGCGTAGAGCTCCTCGAGCTCCTGCCGAGCGGCGAGGACCCACTCCTCGGGACCGTCCTGCCAGAGCGCACCGGTGTAGAGGTCGGCCGCCGTCGTGAGCTCCGAGATGGATCGATGATCGAGCGCCGCTCGGGCCGCGTCGCGGAAGTCGTGCGCGTCCACCCGCAGGGTGCCCGGAATCAGAGCGATCGAGGTCGGACTCGAGTCGAGGACCAGTTCCGATCCGTTTTGCTCGAAGAACTGGCGGAGGTTCGAAAGCGCGCGCCGATAGTTCTGGGCCTGGCGATCCCCGTCGCTTTCAGGCCACAGCATCTCCTGGATCGTCGTTCGGGGAACGGGAGTCTGTCGCAAGGCCACGTATCCGAGAAGGGTCGCCGCGACTTTCGACCCGATCGGAGCCTCCCGACCATCCGGCGCGACCAAGCGCAAGCTCCCGAGCAGGTGCAGACCCCACCCGAACCCTCGCGCCACGCCGCCCATGGCGTCAGGATAGCATGGCTATTGTGGTATCGGATTGCGATAGGGAGCGCCCGACGATCATTCCACGAACTGCTCGACGCCCTTCGGCATCTTGAGAAACGCCTCGATGAAACCGTCGAGATCGCCGTCGAGAACGCCGGTGATGTTCCCTGTCTCGTGGCCGTTTCGATGGTCCTTGACCATCGTGTACGGCTGCATCACGTAGCTCCGGATCTGCCTTCCCCAGGCGGCCGGGCTTGCGTCACCTTTGAGAAGCCGCGCACGCTCTTCGTCTTCGACTTGCTGGAGAGCTTGAAGGCGAGCGGCGAGCACGCTCATCGCGCTGGCTCGGTTCTTGTGCTGGCTCCGCTCGTTCTGGCACTGGACCACAATCCCGCTCGGAATGTGGGTGATCCGGACCGCACTCTCGGTCTTGTTGACGTGCTGGCCGCCGGCTCCGCCCGCCCGCAAGGTCTCGACCTTGAGGTCGTCCGGGTTGATGTCGATCTGGGACTCCTCGATTTCGGGCAAGACCTCGATCCGGCAGAAGCTCGTGTGCCGTCGGGCCGCCGCATCGAACGGCGAAATCCGCACGAGACGATGTACACCGTTCTCGGACTTCAAGAGCCCATAGGCATTATCGCCTCGAACCACGAAAGCGATGTTACGGTAGCCGGTGACGTCGCCCGGAGTTTCGCTAAGGATGTCCAGCTTCATTCCGCGATCCGCGGCCCAGCGCGAGATCATCCGGAACAGCAAGGACGCCCAGTCGGTCGCCTCATCGCCCCCAGCCCCGGCGCTGATCTCGATGACGGCATTGTCGCCGTCGTGCTCGCCGCTGAGCAGGGTGCGCAGCTCATAGGCATCCAGATCCTTGTAGAACTGGGTCGCCATCGCGTCCGTCTCCTTCTGGAGATCGGCATTCTCGTCCTCCGCGAGCAATGAGTACCACTCCCGGATGTCGGCAAGCCGCCGCTCGAGATCCTGGAACGGATTCGCGATCGCCCGCAATCGAGAAAGTCGCCGGAGCTGGGCATTCGCTTCGGTCGGGTCGTTCCAGAACTCGGGGTCGGACGTGCGCTCTTCGAGCGCGGTTATCTGTGCTTGAAGCTGAGGCAGGTCAAAGATGCCCCCGGATAGCGTCGAGGCGGTGACCCGCGTTCGACAGCGCTTCATGCTGTTCGGGGTTCAGCATGCGTCGAAGTGTACTTCACGAAGGCCGGCGCCGACCGGCCGTGGGATACCTCCCTGATTCCGGGATGGCTTGTGCCCGGCATCGGGGAGGTCGGTGAG
>ERZ761602.3758-NODE-3758-length-20802-cov-4.828554_pt1 | contig 20802 bp, 17 predicted proteins | sample MGYA00512165_ERZ761602 | MGnify/ENA primary metagenome ERZ761602 (study PRJEB28899, sample SAMN02445085) | bioreactor sludge metagenome | biome: EBPR sludge; isolation source: Thorneside wastewater treatment plant | place: Australia: Brisbane, Thorneside...
GCGACTGCGGGATGTGTCGACCATGTTGCGCCTGATCGAGCAAATGGGGGTCAAGGTGGCGCACGAGGGTAGCGACGGCGTACTGCTTGACAGTCACGGCCTCGACAACCCGCTCGCCCCCTACGACATGGTCAAGACCATGCGTGCTTCGATCCTGGTACTCGGCCCATTGCTGGCGCGTCATGGTGAAGCCCGGGTGTCGCTTCCGGGCGGCTGTGCGATTGGCGCAAGACCGGTCGAACAGCACACCCGAGGCCTGCAGGCGATGGGTGCCGAGATTCAGGTCGAACATGGTTACATTCATGCGCGGCTGGGCGCAGGCAGGCGCCGCCTCAAGGGTGCCCGCATCGTGACCGACATGGTCACCGTCACCGGCACCGAGAACCTGATGATGGCGGCCGTCCTGGCCGACGGAGACACGACCATCGAGAACGCGGCACGCGAACCGGAGGTGGTCGATCTGGCCAACTGCCTCATCTCGATGGGCGCCCGGATCTCGGGAGCCGGCAGCGACAAGATCCGCATCCGCGGCGTCGAGCGCCTGCACGCTGCGACGCATGCGGTCATGGCCGACCGCATCGAAACCGGCACCTATCTCTGCGCAGCGGCCGCCACCGGCGGTGACATTCGCCTGACCGGGACCTCGGCAGCCTATCTCGACGCGGTGGTGGACAAGCTTCTCGACGCGGGCTGCGAGATCGTTGCCGAACGCGAGGCGATCCGCCTCAAGGCACCGCCCCGGCTCAAGGCGGTCAGCGTTCGCACCTCGCCCTACCCGGCCTTCCCGACCGACATGCAGGCGCAGTTCATGGCGGTCAACTGCGTTGCCGAGGGGTCGGCGGTGATCCGCGAAACGATTTTCGAGAATCGCTTCATGCATGCCGTCGAACTGATCCGCCTGGGCGCCGACATCAAGATCGACGCCAGCAACGCGATGGTTACCGGTGTCGAGCGTCTTGACGGCGCCACGGTGATGGCCACCGACCTGCGTGCATCGGCCAGTCTGGTCATCGCCGGGCTGGTGGCGCAGGGTGAAACGCTGATCGAGCGGATCTATCATCTCGACCGGGGTTATGAAGGGATCGAGCAGAAACTCGGTCGGCTCGGCGCGCAGGTGAGAAGAATCCGTTGAAACCTGTCGCCTGAACTGCCGTCAGCAGCGCCGACGCTTCGCGGAGGCTGACGGAGCGCCCGGCACAGCGCGGCGTGGTGAGCGGAAACCGCGAGACGACCCGTTATGCCGACCTGCCAGGAGCGCCGGGCGTCGCGACGTCCTGTATCAGTTGCAGGTCGTTATCCTGGGCAAAGTGAAGTACGAAACGATAGGCCATCGGCTCCACCTCGTACAGCCGCCCATCGACGAAAACGGCCTTCTCCCCCTGGTAAGTTCGCGGGCCGACGTAGGGCGAGTAGCGCATTCTCTTCTCGGCGCCAAAAGCCGACAGCACACCACAGAGGCGCTCGGCCCAGTCGCTCGGGCGGAACTTCTTGCCTGCGATGGTCAGACCGACGATTATGAAAGATGAATGCGGCGTAGTGGTCATGGCTCGGTGATGTCGTAGCGAGGTGAACCGAGAATTGCTCTCTTGGGGGCCGTTGAACGCCTGCCTGCAGGTTCGACGGGCCGATTCTAACAGAAAGATGGCGGCTTTGCCGGGTCTTGCAGCGACCGCCGGGAGCCATTCCGAGCACAAGCAGCCGTCAAACTGTTCACGGCTGCTCGAAAGCGTGGGGTGGTGGGCGATAGTGGGTTCGAACCACTGACTTCCACCGTGTGAAGGTGGCACTCTACCACTGAGTTAATCGCCCGATTTTCTGTCGCTTCGTGGTCTGTCGCCGATCAAAGCATCCGGCATTGTGACCGTTGCTGCTCGGCTGCTGCATCCAGGCTTCCGCACCCGTGCCACCAAGGGCGGCGAATGCACCGGCGCGACTGCCGCGCCGGCAGCGTATGAATGCAGTCGAGCATGCCCGAAGAAGGCGCGATTACACCACAAGTCGACGGCCTGGTCAATGCGATGCCTGACCCTGACGGATCCAGGGTAACGGATGACAACCCGGCAGATGACGCGGCGCGACGCCACCAGACGCTCCGCCTTCCAGGGCATGGGCCATGGCCCTTCAGAAGCTGGCCCAGTCGGGACCGGGCAACTCGGTGAACGCCTGACGCAGGCGCTCACCCCACAGCGTGCGGATCTGGTTGAAGTAGGCGTTCTGCGGACCGATGGTGAAATGGTCGCGAACGCGCAAGGCGTCGCGCTCGTAGATCAGCAGATCAAGCGGCATGCCGACCGACAGGTTCGAACGGATCGTCGAGTCCATCGAAATGAGCGCACACTTGGCGGCTTCCTCGAAGCTGCTGCGTCGAGTCACGACGCGGTCGATGATCGGCTTGCCGTACTTTGACTCGCCAATCTGGAAATACGGTGTGTCCTCGCTGGCTTCGATGAAGTTGCCTGCCGCGTAGATGCTGAACAGACGCGGTTCTTCGCCGGCAATCTGCCCGCCAAAGATGATCGAGGCGTTGAATTCGATGCCGAACTCCCGCAAGGCCGCCGCATCGCGCTGGTATACCTCACGTACCACGCCGCCTATGTGGCGGGCAGCCTCGAAGAGATTGGGCAGATTGTAAAGATTCTCCTGGTCGTCCCGACCGAGGCGTTCGCGCAGAATGTTGACCACCGATTGGCTGACCGACAGGTTGCCAGCGGTCATCAGCACCAGAACCCGCTCGCCGGCACGCTCGATGACCGACATCTTGCGAAAGGTATTGATGTGATCGACACCGGCGTTGGTGCGTGAATCGGAGAGGAAAACCAGCCCGGCATCCAGTCGCATGGCAACGCAATAGGTCATTCGGTGCTCCGGGACGAGTTCGGGGATCGGCGCACGACAGCCCCGGTGCGCCCGGCGGATGCAGCGGCCATCGAAGCCGCTCAGGCAGCGATCAGGAAGTCGCGACTGATCCCGTCGCCGAGTTCGTAGATGCGATCCATGAAATCGGTCAGGTACTCATGCAGTCCGCCGGCAAAGACATCGTCGATGCGCGCGAAGTGCAGCCGGGCATGCAGAACGCCGGCCTGGCGCTCGGTTTCCGCTGAGGCAGCGTTGGCGATGAGTTGCAGCATGCGGACGATCCCGTCGGCACAGGCGTGCAGCGATCGCGGGAGATCCATGCGCAGGATCAGCAGCTCGGCAACGCGGGCCGGAGTGATCGCGTCACGATAGACCTTGCGATAGACCTGAAATGCCGAGAGCGAACGGAGCAGGGCTCCCCAGCGGTAAAAGTCGCTGGCTCCCTCGTCGTCACTCTGGCGCAGGATGTGATACTGCATGTCCAGGATGCGGGCCGTGTTGTCGCCGCGCTCGAGCAATCCGCCCAGGCGGATGAAATGCAGGGCATCGTCCTTGAGCATGGTGCCGAAGGTCACGCCGCGCGTCACCGCCGAGCGCAGCTTGACCCAGTCAAAGAACTCGCTGATCCCGCGCGCCAGAATCTGTTCGAAAGTCTGCTGCCGCAATTCGATCCAGGTGGCGTTGACGCTTTCCCACATCTCGGCGGTCAGGGTGCCGCGCACGGCGTGTGCATTCTCGCGCGCGGCGCGCAGGCAACTGTAGATCGACGACGGGTTGGCAGGATCGGCAACCATGAAGCGCAACACATTGTCGACATTGACCTCACAATAGGTCTCGGCAAAGGCCGACTCGAGGCTGTTGAGCGCAAGGATGGCGCGCCAGTTCTCGTTCTGCGCGGCCAGCGACTGTGGCACCAGCGACATCTGGTAGGACACGTCGAGCAGACGCGCCAGGTTCTCGGCGCGCTCGGTGTAACGCGCCAGCCAGTAAAGGTGGTCAGCAGTGCGGCTCAACATCTCGGTTCTCCGTCCATCTCAGTTTTCCAACACCCAGGTGTCCTTGGTTCCCCCACCCTGCGACGAGTTCACCACCAGCGACCCGGCGCGCAGCGCGACTCGCGTCAGCCCGCCAGGCACCATGCCAATGCCGCGCTTGCCCGACAGCACGAAGGGACGCAGATCCAGATGGCGCGGAGCGATCCCCGACTCGACGAAGGTCGGACAGTTGGAGAGCGCCAGGGTGGGTTGCGCAATGTACTTCTCCGGCGCAGCGACAATGCGGGCGCGGAAGTCCTCGATTTCCACCCGGGTCGACGCCGGCCCGACCAGCATGCCATAGCCACCCGCCCCATGAACTTCCTTGACCACCAGTTCGGACAGATGCTCCAGCACGTAGCGCAGGTCGTCCGGCTTGCGCAGCATCCAGGTCGGCACATTGTTCAGCGTCGGCTCCTCGCCGAGGTAGAAGCGGACCATCTCCGGCACGTAGGGATAGATCGACTTGTCATCGGCCACTCCGGTACCGATCGCATTCGCCAGGGTGACGTGACCCGCACGATAGGCGGAAAGCAGCCCCGGAACGCCGAGCATCGAGTCTTTGTTGAACACCAGCGGGTCCAGGAAATCATCGTCCAGGCGGCGATAGATCACGTCGACCCGTTGTGGTCCCTGTGTCGTGCGCATGAACACCGTCTCGTCCTTGACGAACAGATCCCTGCCCTCGACCAGCTCGATACCCATTTGCTGCGCCAGGAAGGTGTGCTCGAAATAGGCGCTGTTGTAGGCGCCAGGCGTCAGTAGCACGACCGTCGGATTGACGACGCCTTTCGGCGCCACCGTACGCAGATTTTCGAGCAGCAGGTCGGGATAGTGCTGTACCGGTGCAATCAGGTGCCTGGAAAAAAGTTCCGGGAAGAGCCGCATCATCATCTTGCGGTCCTCGATCATGTAGGAGACGCCTGACGGAACCCGCAGATTGTCTTCCAGGACGTAGGACTCGCCCGCCCCGGCACGCACGATGTCGACCCCGGCGATGTGCGCGTAGATGCCGGACGGAACCTCGACACCGATCATCTCGCGACGAAACTGCGAATTGTCGAGCACCTGCTCTGCCGGAATGCGTCCTGCCTTGATGATCGCCTGCTCGTGGTAGATGTCGTGCAGAAAAGCATTCAGCGCCTGCACGCGCTGTCGCAAACCAGCCTCCAGCGCCTGCCATTCAGGCGCCGGGATGATGCGCGGAATGATATCGAAGGGGATCAGGCGTTCGGTGCCGGCCTCCTCCCCGTAAACGGCAAAGGTGATCCCCACCCGGTGAAAGGCCGTGTCCGCCTCCGCCCGCTTGCGCTCCAGCCGCTCGGCCGGCATGCTCGCCAACCATTCGGCAAAGGCCTGGTAGTGCGGCCGCAGCATCCCGGCCGGATCGTACATCTCGTTGTAGAAATCTGCGCTCATGGGGCTCACCGCCAGTATAGGTTTCCTCGACAGAAGCAGAAAGCGTGCCAATGAAGCAAAGCCAGCGAACGTCCGCGCGACGCGCCAGGATCCACGCCCTTCATGCCAGCCAATGGTGCGGGACCGCACGTTCGCGCACGCTCGCGGTGCATGCGCGACACGCTGCCCTCGAGGTCGGAACCGATTGGCTCAGGGTACACTCTTCCCCGGATCCTGCCAACAACGAGCATCCGCAGGCTACGCCGAGAGGCCGCTCGCGGTGTTTGCGTTACAATGCACAGCCTGTCCGTCGAGAGCGGCTGGCAGACGGAACCCCGCTCTGGCGGGCTCGATCAGGGCGGCGAAGGAAGAAACGACATGGCTTTTGCGATACCGACCGGCGACTCAGTGCGGCCAACCGACTGGGCCGGCCTGGGCTGGCTGTTCCTCTTTTTCTGGTATTTCCCGGGAATCAATCAACTGCTCCTGCTGACCACCGGCTTCGTCGGGTCGGTCCCCTTGCGCCAGTCGCTAGTCTTCAGCCTGCTCTGGCTGGTACCGGTGATGATCTTCCCGCGCATGACCAGACCCTTCGCGGCAGTGATCGGCGTGATCCTCTGGTTTTTTTCGCTTTTCGGCCTGTTCTTCTACTTCATCTACCAGCAGGAATTCTCGCAAAGTGTCATTTTCATCATTTTCGAATCGAATGAGACAGAGGCCAGCGAATACGCCGCCCAGTATTTCGCCTGGTGGATGATTCCCGCCCTGCTGGCGTACACCACCGGCGCCGTGCTCCTCTGGAAACGCCTCCGCCCGGTCTTTCTCTCCGGCAGGCACACCTGGGGCTTCACGGCAGCGGTGACGGTGCTGCTTTTCATCTTTCCCATCGGCAAAGCGATCGCCAACAAGGGCGCCAGTTTGCTCACGGTACAAGGCGTACTGGAAAAGAACATGGGACCGGTGATCCCCTGGCAGATGCCGGTCGCCTATATCCAGTACCGGGAACAGTTGGCCAGCATGCAGGCACTGCTCGAGGACAATGCCAGACTACCGCCGCTGGCCAATCTGCGCGATGCCCACGCCGGACAACCTTCGACGCTGGTCCTCGTCATCGGCGAATCGACCAACCGGCAGCACATGAGTCTGTACGGATATGCCCGGCCGACCACCCCGAAACTGGACGCCATGCGCGATCAGTTGCTGGTGTTCAACAATGTGGTCTCGCCGCGCCCCTACACCATCGAGGTGCTGCAGCAGGCCTTGACCTTCGCGGATCAGGAGCACCCCAACCTGTACCTGACGCGTCCGTCCCTGATGAACATGATGAAACAGGCCGGTTACAAGTCTTACTGGATCACCAATCAGCAGACACTCACCAAGCGCAACACCATGCTGACCACCTTCTCCAAACAGACGGAGGAACAGTTTTACCTCAATCACAACCGCTCCCAGAACTCGCCGCAGTATGACGGCGCCGTCCTCGAGCCGTTTCAGCAGATCCTGCGCGACCCGGCGCCGCGCAAGTTCATCGTGGTGCACCTCCTGGGCACCCACTCCAAGTACCATTTCCGCTTCCCGCCCGAGTATGAGCAGTTCAGCGGCCGGAAGGGACTGCCGACGACCCTCGATGACAATCAGGTCGAGGTGGTCAACGACTATGACAACGCCGTTCTCTACAACGATTACGTGGTGTCCAGCCTGATTGCCAGCCTGTCACAGGCCAGCCCGCACGCCATGCTGGTTTACTTTTCCGATCACGGTGAGGATGTCTTCGATTCCGCGGGGCACAAGGTCTTCGGCCGCATCGAGGACACGCCGACGCTGCCCATGTACGCCATTCCCTTCCTCGTCTGGATGTCCGACGGGTGGCGCAGCGAGCGACCGCTGAACTATTCGCGGGAGACCCTCGACCGGCATTACAGCACCTCCCATTTCATCCACACCTGGGCTGAGCTGGCCGGCCTGACCTTCGACGACTTCGAAGCCAGCAAGAGTCTGGTGAACAAGGCTTTCAAGGAGCGCCCCCTGTTGGTGGGCAACCCCTACAAGCCAAAATCGATGACCGACCTGAGAGCGCAGATGCCGGCGGCCGAAGGCCGCTAGCGACACCGCGTCCCGGCTACGTCCCGGCTACGTCTCGGCCATGCCCGGCAGACCCGTTGCCGGGACGCTTCACGGGCGGCTGTCCCGGCGTTCGAGGTTGTCGGTCAGCACGCGATTGCAGTCGCGAACGCCAATCGTGTTGCCCGCCAGGGTGCCATCGCGCGCCTGCAGGTCGGCCATCGCGTTTTCGATCGCCGCCTGCGCGGAGAACAGGCAAGGCGTGCTGTAGATCGCCATTTTCACCCCGGCGTCGTGCAGTTCGCCCAGGGTGCAGGGCGGCGACTTGCCACCGGCAATCTGATTGAAACAGAACGGCCGATCCACCTCCTTCGACAGCCGACGCACGATGTCCAGGGTTGGCAGACCATCGATCAGCACGGCATCGGCACCCGCCTCGGCAAAAGCCTTCACCCGGCGAACCATGTCGTCCTGATCGGCCGTATCGGTACGTGCGACGACCACCAGATCGCGACGGGTCGCCAGTACCATGCGCAGCTTGGCCAGGTACTCGTCGAGTTCCATGATCTGCTTGCCCTCGAAGTGTCCACAGCGGCGCGGCCGCTTCTGGTCCTCGAGCACTACCCCCGAAGCGCCGGCCGATTCGAGCACCGAAACCACATGACAGGCAACGTCCGGGTCGCAATAGCCGTCGTCGATGTCGACCAGCAGGTTGTGCGCCGGGAGCACCGTGCGCAGACGCTGCACAAATGCCAGGATGTCGGTCCAGGTGACGAAACCGATGTCCGGCAGACCGTAGTTGCTGGCCGCAAAACCGAAGCCGCTGACGAACAGGCTGTCGAAATGGCGCCCGGCAACCGATGCCGAAAAAACATCGTAGACGCCAATGAACGGCAGGACGCGTTCGTGGCTGGCCATCGCCAGCCTGAGCCGCTGGCCGGCCGACGTGCTCTTGGGTGCTGTTTCATTTCCCATCAACGGGTCTCCTCAATCAGATCCAGGATACTCGCCATCGAGGCGAGGCGGTCGGGGTCGAAGCCGCGCGCGGCAAAATCGATCCCGTAGGTTTCCTCCAGATACAGCACGATCTGGACCAGCGCCAGCGAGTCGATCAGCCCCGAACTGACGAGGCCGTCACTTTCGCCGAGACTCTCCAGCGGCCTGCCCGGCTTCTGGATCGTGCGCAGGAACTGCTCCAGGTGCTGCCGCCACTGCTGCCGGTCACCGTTCATTGCGCGGCTCCTCCGGCAAGGATGCGTCCCAGATCCAGGGCCGGCAGATCGGCACAGGCCGCCTTCACGGCGTCGCGATTGATCTTGCCACGCGACGTTCTCGGAATTTCGTCGATCACCCACCAGCGCACCGGCATCTTCGGTTCGGCGAGGTGTTGTTTCATCCACTCGTACAACCCGCGCAGGGTGGCGTCATCCTGCCTGGTCATCACCACGGCCATCCCCACCACCTGCCCGTAAAGGGCATCATCGAGCGCAAAGGTGCACACGTCGCTGGCAGACTCGAATCGTTCGACGACCGCATCGACATCGGCCGGATAGATCTTCATGCCGCCCTTGTTGATTTCGTCGCGCTCGCGGCCACGCAGCACCAGCCGGCCCTGCTCGTCGATCAGGCCGATGTCGCCGGTCAGGAACCAGCCGTCCACCACCGCCAGTTCCGTCAGATCGTCACGCTGGAAGTAGCCCTTCATCAAGGCCGGCGTATTCAGCCAGACAAAACCCGACTCGCCGACTGCGCACTCATCTTCCGCGCTGAGCGGGCGAGCGGTGTCGGACGTACGCAGCACCTTGATCAGGGCACCCCAGCCTTCGCCGATCAGGCCGTCCTCAGCCGGGCAATCGGCATTGGCCAACCCGGCCACCCAGCTACCGGTCTCGGTAATGCCATAGGAGTTGCACACCTGACGTGCCCCGGTCCACTTGCGGATGTCGTTCCAGGCGCCGGCCGACAGTGGCGCCGAGCCGCAATGCACGCGCTGCAGGGTGCCGCCCTGCGGTGGCCGCGAGAGCTTGAGGGCCAGCTTCCACACGGCCGGCACCGACGACATGAAGGTGATCCGATGGTCGTCCAGGAAGCTGCCGAGGCGCATGATGATGTCGGGACGGAACGGCGGCGTGATGAACAGATCCTGTCCGGACAACCAGGGGAACAGGCAGTTGCAGATCAGACCGTGACCGAAGTGGGTCGGCAACAGGCACAGGGTCCGCGCAAAGGCCTCGGTACCGAGAGCTTCGTGCAGGCTGATCCAGCGCGCCCGGAGCGAGCGATGCGTATGCACCACGCCTTTCGGAGCGCCGGTCGATCCCGAGGTAAACAGGATCAACGCATCGTCATCCAGGCGACTCAGGCCAGCCGCCGCCTCCTGGGTGCCGGTGTCACAGGTGTCGACCACGCCGACCCCAACCTCCGACAAGCTCTCGATGACGCGGCGGTCGGTTTCGTCGTCAACCACGGCAATGCGCGGGTCCGCCGCGGTGACCAGCGTCTGCACCTCGAATGGCGTGAGGCGCGCGTCGATCGGTACCGCACAGGCACCCAGACGCCAGATGGCAAGCAGCTCGGCAAAGAACTCGAGGCGATTGCCGAAGGGCAGAAACACCCGGTCTCCCCTCGCCAGGCCACGCGACTGGAAACGCCCCACACGCAATGCCACCTGGCGATTGATCTCCTGGCGTGGCCAGCTTCGGCCGCTGAGCGGCTCGCTAAGATTCCCAACATTCAGATCGACGAACATGTCTCCACCACCCCTGAAAAAAATCAACTCAGGCCAAACAGGCCCAGGAAAAAATCCACCCTGGCCAGGAAGGACGCACCACTCCTGACATTCCAGATAAAGATCAAGCTGAAGAAAGTCCATACTCCGGCGATGCGCAGCAGACGCCGCGCCGGACCGCCGGCCGACGCCTGCCCGCCGCTGCGCTGCGCGCGGGCCATCGACAGGTAGATGCCGAGCACGAGCAGCAGGCAATAGAACATCCGGCAGCGCAACTGGTACAGCGCGCCGAATACGTCGCCGAGGACGAGCCGCGTCTCATACTGCAGCAGATGGTAGTACACGTTGCCGACGAAGGCAGCGGCGAAAACAGCGAGAAAGAGTCGCAGTTGCGGCCGCTTCCGCAACACGCCACCGAGCTGTGCAAAGGTGGGCATGAAGAAGAAATTGACCAGCAATTCCTTGAAATAATAGTAATAGCGATTCCAGAACTCGACGATCGACTCGGCGAGCAGCGGTTTGTAGGTGTTGCGAAAGACATTGAAGCCAAACAAACGCAGGATGCCGATGATGCGATGGCCGGCAATGGCATGCTCGAGCACCTGCCAGACCATCTCGCAGTAGATGCTCGCCCACGCCATCAGCAGGGGTGCCTGCCCCCCCTCGTACACCAGTTCGCGCAGCCTGGGAACACCGACCGTCCGTCCCCCCAATCTGCCTGTCAGCCAGTCGCCGGGCCCATACAGAAGCGCTTCCATCAAGTCCTGCAGCAGCCGCCACAGCAGGCACAGGAAGAGCAACTTGAGGCCGGCCAACTGCGACCGGGCCAGTTCCTCCGGCGTTTTCGCTTCGCAACGCGACAAATAGGCCAGGCCCTTGCCGTACGGCGTGTTGGACCCGCCATAGACCGGCCACAGGGTCAACAAGTGGTCCAGGAAGGTGGTACCCTGAATCCTGCCGTGCTGCCCGGCCAGCAACACATAGCCGCACCGCCAGATCAGGAACGGAAAAATGATCCCCACCCCGAGCAGTACCGACCGCCACAGGCCGGCTGCCGGCGAACTGTTCCAGAGGATGGCCAAAACGCCCCAATAGAGCAGATGGAGGGTCAGGATCGGGTGTCGGCGCACCGCCGCAGGCAGGGCGGCAAAACTCGCGGCGGCTTTGTAGCAAAACCAGAGGAAAGCGAACAGAACCACGATGACCAGCGCGCCACCCAGCCCGTCAGTCGGCACTGGTAGCTCGCTGGCTTGCGCCAGATCCTTCAGCGGGCGCCTGAAACCCACCCATACGGCCAAGACAGCCAGAATCAACCGGCGCCTGGTTGGTGTAAGCCATTCCAGGAGGCGCCTCAGGCGCGCGCACCACCAGGCAATCACCACGGGATTTTCGTGAAACTGCGAAAGGCGGCTCAATTTCATGCGATCGGGAACTTACCGCCTGGAACTTCGGCTGGTCAGAAAAAAAGCCGTAATCCTAGCATTTCTGCGCCTTCATTCCTATGCACGAGGCGCCTGTACAGCACCATTGGCGCCACAATCCACGTACGGCGACCGGTCGCTTCGCCCGGCAGACGCGCCGCGGGCAAGCGACAGGCACTGGTCAGCGGCGGCGGGAGCCGCCGCCGAGAATTGATCCAAGCACACCACGGATGATTTCGCGGCCAACCTGCGAACCGATGGCGCGCGCAGCGCTCTTGGCCGCCGTCTCGATCACCGAATCGCCACGCCCCCGGCCACCCGCAGACCTTCCGCCAAACAGGCCGCCCAGGCCGCCCAGCCAGCCGCTGCCGGAAGCGGTGGGATCCGGTTCGCCGCCCGTCCCCGGCGCTCCCCCGCCTGGCTGGGCACTGGCCGGAATCCCCTTGAGCTTCTCGTAGGCCGACTCACGATCGACCGCATTCTCATAGTGCCCGTAGATTGCCGAAGCCTTGATCACCACCTGCCGCTCTTCTGCCGTCTGCGGGCCGATGCGCGATGCCGGAGGCAGGATGAAGGCGCGCTCGACCACGTTTGGGCGGCCCTTCTCGTCGAGGAAGGAGACCAACGCCTCGCCGACACCGAGCTCGGTGATCGCGCTTTCCGCATCGAACTTCGGATTGGCACGCAGGGTCTGCGCCGCCGCCTTGACCGCCTTCTGGTCGCGCGGGGTGAAGGCACGCAGCGCATGCTGCACCCGATTGCCCAGTTGTCCGAGGACGCTATCCGGAATGTCGAGCGGATTCTGGGTGACGAAGTAGATGCCGACCCCCTTCGAGCGGATCAGCCGCACGACCTGTTCGATCTTTTCCAGCAGCGCCGCCGGCGCTTCGCTGAACAGCAGGTGTGCCTCGTCGAAGAAGAAGACCAGTTTTGGCTTCTCGAGGTCCCCGACTTCGGGCAATTGCTCGAACAGTTCGGACAACAGCCAGAGCAGGAAGGTCGAGTAGAGGCGGGGCGAAGCCATCAGCTTCTCGCCGGCGAGAATATTCACCATTCCCTTGCCGTCGTCGGTCTGCATCAGGTCGGCGATATCCAGCATCGGCTCGCCGAAGAACACTTCCCCGCCCTGCTCGCCGAGATTCAGCAGACCACGCTGGATGGCGCCGATCGAAGAAGCCGAGACGTTGCCATACTCGGTGGTGAAGCTTTTCTCATTCTCGCCGACGTGCTGGATCATCGCCCGCAGATCCTTGAGATCGAGCAGCAGAAGACCGTTGTCGTCGGCAATCCTGAAGACCAGTTGCAGCACCCCGGCCTGGGTGTCGTTGAGATTCAGCAGACGGGCGAGCAACACCGGCCCCATGTCCGAGATCGTCGCCCGCACCGGGTGTCCCTGGTTGCCATAAACGTCCCAGAAAGCCACCGGGCACCTGGCCGGGGCATAATCCTCGACGGCCAGCGCCGCGAGGCGTTCCTGCAGTTTGGGTGTGACAGTCCCGGCGGCGGCCAGGCCGGAAAGGTCGCCCTTCACGTCGGCCATGAACACCGGCACACCGATCGCCGAGAAACGCTCGGCCAGCAGTTGCAGCGTGATCGTCTTGCCGGTCCCGGTGGCGCCGGTGATCAGGCCGTGCCGGTTGGCCAGCGCCGGCAACAGCGCCAGTTCGACATCTTCGTGCTTGGCGATGAGAAGGGGTGAGACCATGGTCAACTCCGGGAAGCGATGACAGGGAAAACGGGGCGGCTGCTAGGTGCTAGAATGCAGGGCTTGATTATCGGCCATTTGCGGCTGGTTTTGTTGCCTCCGGCAACACCGCAAAAGCATCGGCATTCGTCAGAGGGCAGCATGGCAGGACACTCCAAATGGGCCAACATCCAGCACCGCAAGGGCAAGCAGGATGAAAAGCGCAGCGCATCATTCTCCAAGATCGCCAAGGAAATCACCGTATCGGCCAGGATGGGCGGCGGCGATCCATCCTTCAACCCGCGTCTGCGCCTGGCCATCGACAAGGGCAAGGGCGTCAACATGCCCAAGGACAAGATCGACAACGCGATCAAGAAGGGAACCGGCGAACTCGAAGGCGTCGATTACGTCGAGGTACGCTACGAAGGCTATGGCATCGGCGGCGCCGCGGTGATCGTCGATTGCCTGACCGACAACCGGACCCGCACCGTTGCCGACGTCCGGCATGCCTTCAACAAGTACGGCGGCAATCTCGGCACGGATGGCTGTGTCGCCTTCCAGTTCAGACACTGCGGACAGCTGCTGTTTGCCCCGGGAACTGACGAAAGCAGCCTGATGGAGGCGGCAATCGACGCGGGGGCCGACGATGTGCTGAGCAACGACGACGGATCGGTGGAAGTGCTGACCGCGCCCAACGACTACATGACGGTCAAGGAGGCACTGGCAGCGGCAGGCTTCACGGCCGAGTATGGCGGCGTGACCATGAAGGCCGAGAACGAAACCGAGCTTGGCGGTGACGAATCGATACGCATGCAGAAGCTGATCGACGTGCTCGAGAGCCTGGACGACGTCCAGGAGGTGTATACCAGCGTGGTGTTCGACGACTGAGTAGCGGCCGGCCAACGGCCAGGCCTCGGTCGCAAGCCCTGCTCAGCCTGACGGGCTGACCGCCGGGCGTTGGGCCAGGCGCTCTTCCAGCAAGCTCAAGCGACGATCCATTTCGCCGCTGCCAAAACCCAGGTCACGAATGATCTGCAAACGCTGCAGGGCGTCGGCCGCCGTATAGAAGGAAGAGAAAGACCCCAGCCGTTCGAGTTCCTCGAGCGCGCCCGCGAGCACCCAGTTGCCGATGGCCTCGCCGGGATCCACGGTGTCGAAGCGTGCCCCCGGAGCGAGAAAAGGTTCGCTGGTGTCGACCTCCTGCTGCTGGAAAATGGCATTGCACAGGTGCGACAGGGCATTCACGGCAACGCCCCTGGCGCCATAGTCCCGCGCTGCACGCGCCAGGCTGGCCAGCCGCAGGCCCGAAGCCTGCCTTTCGCACAAGGCCAGAAAGAGATGGAAACTGGCCTCGAGCGCCAGGAAGCGTTGCCCTGCCGAGAGCGCAGGATCGCGGCTGCGCGCATGGAGGGCGAGCCCCCGCTCGACCTCCTGGCTGCCGCCGGTGGCCGCGGTCTGTGTCCACTCCTCCGCGAGTTGCCAGCCGTAAGGCAGGGCGAGAAGCGTTTTCCGCCAGTGGTACGGACTTTCCGGCCCCTCGTCGGCGGGCGGATGTTTCTTTCGCTGTTCGATCGTGCCCAGGGCTGTCCTTTCGAGCAGAAAGCCACTTGCAGCCAGCCATGCGGCACGCTCCGGCTTGCAGCAGAAGAGGTTGAGCAGGAAACCATCAGGCGGCGACTCTCGATCGAAGGGAAGCAACAGGTCCAGCCCCGGCACCAGGCGATAGGAATCATAGCCCAGGGCAGCAAAAGCCTCGACCAGGCCCATGTGCCATTCGCTCCCCGCCTTGATCTCGTACTGGACCAGGGGCGACAGCCGCGCGAAGAACTGCCTGCCTCCCCTGAGGATGTTGGCCTCTTCCCCTTCGGCATCGATCTTGACGAAATCGATCTCCTGCCAGTTATGGCTCGCTAGGCACTCGTCGAGGGTCGTCAGCGCCACGGTCTCGCTGGTACTCGTCGCCGAGGGCCCATGGACGAGCGCATTCAGCTCCGAATTGTCGTTGAGTGATAGTTGCGCCGTGCCACTGGCCGAGGAGAGAGCGCTCTGCACCAGAACGACCTGCCCGCAGCCATTGGCTGCGATGCCCTGCGCCAGGAGCCGGGCAGTCGCCGATGCCGGCTCGAACGCCCACACCTGGCCGCCTGGTCCGACGACACGTGCCATGCTCAGGGTATAGACGCCGTAGTTGGCGCCGATATCGATCAGCTTTTGCCCCGGTTGCAACAGACGACGCAGGAACTTGATCTCATCCTCGAACCAGTCTTCCTGCTCACGCAGGACGTAGGGCGTAATCAGATCGAGCGAGTCAGGAACCACGATCCTGACCCCGTCGCACATGGTCAGTGTCGTATTTGTGGTCATCGGTCACCGGCCTTTCGCGTCAAGGTGTGGCGGACGGCCAGGGAAGCGCCTCCCTGGTTCCGCGCAACTGCTGGTCCCACATCCGGAAATACACCTCCTCGAGCGAACGCACGAAGCGGGGCATGTCGAACAGCGCACAATGACCCTGCTTCTCGACCAGCCGCGCGCGCAACCCGCCCAAGCGCTGCGGGTCGCCGACGAGCGCCCGCACAAGACGGTAGTACTCGTCGGTGGAATGGGTGACCAGTTCATCCAGTCCTGCGGCGCGCAGCACGCTGGCGCCGACGCGCCCGGGAAAGGTGTCGCCGAGCAGCGCGACCATCGGAACGCCGGCCCACAACACGTCGATCCCCGTCGAATGCGAGTTGTAGGGAAAGGGATCGAGTGCCAGATCGGCCAGTTGCAGGCGTGAAAGATGTTCGGCGCGTGCGTCGACGCGCGGCGCGAACACCAGCCGTGCCGGATCGACAGCGCGATTCCCGGCTTCCTTGCGCAGACGTTCGACGGCCGACCCGCCAGGCTCGCTCAACCACAGGCAACTGCCTTCCAGCTCGCGCAGCAAGCGGCACCAGAGATCGAAGACCTGCGGGTTGAACTTGTAACTGTTGTTGAACGAACAGAAAACGAAGCCCTCCTCGGGCAATCCGGCGTCGCGCCGCGACGGCGGTGGACCAAGGACGATCGTGCTGTCGGCCGGGAGATAGCAGGACGGGAGCTGGGCAATCTTCTCGGTGTAATACGGTGCATCCTGCAGTGGGGTGACCACCGGATCACCGAGCAGATAATCGGCCAGTTTGCCGTGTCCGATGGTCCCCGCGTAGCCCAGCCAGTTCACCTGCAGCGGCGCCGGGCGCAGCGCCAGCACCTCGGGACGGCCATCCGCCGTCCAGCCATGCAGATCGACCAGGATGTCGATTCCGTCGGCACGAATGCGATCGGCAGTCTCCGTCACGCTGTACTCGATCACCTCCACGAAATGATCGAAGGCGGTGCGCAGACGCCGCAGGATGTCGCTCTGGTCATCAAACCCCATCGAGTAGGCGAAAACCTCGATTCGCGACCGGTCATGCAGTTCGATCACCTGTGGAATGACGTGCCCGACCGGGTGATTCCGGTAATCGGCAGACAAGTAGCCGATACGCAGGCGTCCGTGCTGCAGTTGCCTTTCCTTGTGCTCCGACCAATCGGGTTCGGCAGCATCAAGCAGGCTTTCCCTGATGTTCCGTCGAAGATAATTGGCCGCCACGCGCCCCTGTTCCTGCACAGTCACCTGGGGAAATGCGAGGACAACGAAGGGATTGTCCGTGAGCGACTGGTAGTCGGAGCTGAGAAGCCGCAGTTGGCGAAGCCTCTCATCGAGCTCGTCCCAGTCGCAACGTTTGAGGCTGGCGCGCAGAAGCTGCGAGAGGATCGACGCATTGTTCGGCTCGTTCTTCCACAGCTCGTTGAGGCAGACCCACGCTTCATCGCTACGACCGCTGTTGATCAGCGCATAGGCCAACTGCTCTATAGCGTCGACGTAATCGCCAGGATGGCATTCGATCGCTTTCAGCAGATAGTCCACAGCCTCGTTCCAGCGGTGCATGCGCACCAGGGCGACGCCGTAGTTCTTGAGCACTTCCGGGTCATCCGGCTTGAGTTCGATCGAACGGCTGAAACACTCCAGCGACTCATCCCAGCGCATCAACGAGGACAACACGATGCCCAGGTTGTTGTGCAGTTCGGGATCGCCCGGGGTCAGCGCGACGGAGAAACGGAGGACCGGCAGTGCGTCATCATGGCGATCCTGACCGATCAGGGCGAAACCCAATGCTTTCAGGGCAAGTTGGTTGGTCGGGCTGCGTAGAATCCGGTTGGCAGCCACTTCTGCGTCCGCATAGCGCGAAGCCTCCACCAAACCCATCAGGAGTCTGGACTCTGCACTTGGCGGAGCGACCTTGATGCCGCCCGCTGGCGATTTCGTGCGCGAACTCTTCATCTACTCCCAATCCTCCAAATATCGCCAGCTCCCCCGACAGGGCCAGACAGGCAAGAACGGGACGCGTGCAGCAGTCAGGACTGTCCCACGGCATGCATGAACGCCACCTCGAGCGACAGCGTCGGACGCACCTCGAGCAACACATGCCCGGCCTGGCGCAGCGCGTCGAGCCGCATCCACAACTCGTCGCGAGGCACCTCGCCAATCCACCGGCCGGCAAAATCCTCGCGCATTCCCGTGACGGCCACCGAACCGAAGCTGCGGACCAGCACCACTTCCTTGTCGCCACCGAGCTCCGCCGGCGCGCGTACCGCCCGCAGCACGCCCTCGTGAATCAGGCCAAAGCGATCGGCCAGCCGCTCGACATCATGGAGCACATGCGAGGTAAAAAAAAGCGTGCCGCCGCCACGTTTGTACTCGGACAGGATCTCGACCACGTCGCGCCGGCCAATCGGGTCGAGGCCGGATAGCGGCTCGTCGAGCACCAGCAGCCGAGGCTGGAGGCACAGCGCCTGGGCAATGGCGACTCGCTGCGTCATCCCCTTGGAGAACGAACGGATCGGCTTGCCGGCAACAGCCGCGAGCCCCAAGCGCTCCAGCCACTGCTCACAGTGTCGCTCGATACCATCCACCCTGACCCGGTGCAATCTCATACCCATTGCCAGGATTTCCAGCGGCGTCAGGTAATCGTAGAGATAGGGGTTCTCCGGCACATAACCCAGACCGCGACGCGCGCGTGGCTCCTCGACCGGTACGTCAAATAGGCGAGCACTACCGCCGTCGGCTCTGATCAGGCCCATGAGAATCTTGATCGCGGTGCTCTTGCCCGCGCCATTCGCCCCGATGAAGCCGAAGGCTTCGCCCGCCTCGATCACCATGGACACGCCGCGCAGCGCGGGCAGCGAAATCGTTCTCCATTTCTGACGATAGGACTTGCTGAGCCCTTCGACGACTATCGCGGCAAGCGTCATTTGCTTACGGCAGGCGAAGAACCGAGGATCGGCCAACCTGAACTGTCGAGACCAAAACCATAACCCAGGGGGTCCTGGGGAATTGCTGCGAGCAAACCCGCGGTCACCAGGTCATCGAGCCGCTCCACCCCTTTTCCGTAGCGCTCACGGTACTGCGTCACCGCATCCTGCAGATGCTGGAGATCGCGCAGGCGAGCCGCCCTCACCTGCAGATACCTGCGAAAGTTTCCCGGCGGCGAATCCTCCGCGATCGCCTCCACCATTCCGGCCGCAGTGCCCGTCTGGTAGCCCTTCTCGATCCAGACCGCAGCGAGATTCTGGAGCGCCCACTGATCCTGAACGTCGGTCGCTCGTGGCACCCCGGAGAGCAAGAGCTTGGCTCCGGTCGCCGGATCGCGGCGAAAATGATAGTGCAGAAAGCCATAATGAAAAAGCGGATACCAGTCGAAGGTGCGCGCTTCGGAGGCCTTGCGCAACACGTACTGCGCGGCGTCCACCTGACCATTCCACGGCAGGATCGCCGCCGCGATGTAAAAGTTGTCCTCGTGCACGGGGTTGAACCATGCGATATCACTCTGCAACCTCGCCTGCACCGCGTAGTCGGCTGCATCCATGCGCTCGGTGTCGGCGACCAGGACGCGAAAACCGGCGAGATTGGCGGCCAGATAGCGATCGCCCCCGGCCATCAGGACCTGGGCGAAACGGGGTAGCGAAATCAGGAGTTCAGGCTGCGCGTGAGCCCCGGGAAGACCGTAGAGACGGTTCTGGGCGAAGCCATAGGCGCAAAGCGAGAGGACTGCAGCCAGCCAGAGGCCGGACTCGACTCGACGGCCTTTCACGAAAACTCCCTGCGTGCAAAGAGCAGGCTGGCACAGACCAATAGCAAGGCAATGTAGGACCACGCCATGATCGCCGACCAGAAAATCGTCTCGCACCCCGGCGGCAAGCCGTACATCGCCCACTCGCGCCAGTCGAGCCGTGACAGATCGGGCACCACCCAGCGGATCAGTTCAATGACGGGCTGGTAAATGCCGAGTAGCTGCTGGTCACCATCAGCCCCCCGGGCAAAGTAATCGAGGGTTGCCCCCAACGCCTTGCCCGCAACCGCAAAGCTGGCCCCCAAAGCCAGTGGCAGAACCGACACAGTCGACAATGAAGCGACACAGATGGAAAAAGCTCCCACCACAGCAGCGTCGAGCGCCAGGCCTGCTACCGTAGCCCAGAAAGGAAGGCCGAGATCGACCGCGAATTCCTGCTGGTAGCCACTGCCCGCCAGCAACACGGCGAGCAGCAGCAGAAAACCGAGGAGCACGGTGGCAAGCAGCGAGAGCACCAGCATGGCCAGAAACCGCCCGGTCAGGAAAGCCGTGCGTGAAACCGGATAAGCCAGAGAGAAGAGAATGACCCGACGATCGATCTCGCGAGCCACCAAGTCCTGCACCCAGAACAGATTCATCAGGATCAGCGAGAAACGGACACCGGAGAAGCCGACATCCAACGCCACGGTCTGCGGCTGCCGTGGAGAGAAGAATCCGGAAAGGTAGGCAATCGCGATCATCAGCACGCCGAGGACGAGAACCGCCTGGAAACTCTTTCCTCGCAGTCCGGAGCGAATCCCGGAAGACATGAACTCTAGCATGATGCGGCAGCCACAAAAAAAGCGAGCGGCCGATCCGGCACGCCCGCTTTCCCAGACGGTGACGAGACTCAGGAGGAAGCTGCCGCGCCTCGCGCGGTATTCGCATCGTTGGCAACACACGCACCACCGGCGGCGGCGGCGGCACAATCCGAGTATCTCGCCACAGCGCCGCCAACGCTCGAGCCATTGAAGCTCGACTTGCCCTTGGACGATGCCGCGCCAACCCTGAAGAGAAGCGCACTCTCATCATTCCCCGTCAGAAACACGTTTGCCGAACATTTCGGCCTGAACCCCACCTTGACGAAAGACGTGGACCCGCCTGCGCTAGCGCTGACCGCCGCGTTGGTAGCCACATTGGGTGCATTGCAGAAGGCTGACGATGCGGCATGCGCTGGAAAGCTGGCGGCCGCTGCTGCTGCCAGAACCGAGCCAAGAATCACTTTTTTCATGACGTTCCTCCAAACAGGACTAATGGGTTTACTGGGTAGAGCTCGCGATCGCGGTCGTCAGAAGGTTCTTCGCATCGGCCTGAGCAGACTTGTCTTCGCCCTTCTTGGTGTACTCGCTGAACTGCGGGATGGCGATCGCCGCCAGAATCCCGATGATCGCGACAACGATCATCAGCTCGATCAGGGTAAAACCCTTTTGCAGCTTTTTCATGAGATTGG
>ERZ761602.3760-NODE-3760-length-20785-cov-5.376700_pt1 | contig 20785 bp, 17 predicted proteins | sample MGYA00512165_ERZ761602 | MGnify/ENA primary metagenome ERZ761602 (study PRJEB28899, sample SAMN02445085) | bioreactor sludge metagenome | biome: EBPR sludge; isolation source: Thorneside wastewater treatment plant | place: Australia: Brisbane, Thorneside...
GCCGGCGGCTTTGGTCGCGGCGCGCTGCGCGTCGTTGAAGTACGCGGGCACCGTCACGACGGCTTCGGTGACCTCTTCGCCGAGGTACGACTCGGCGACGTCCTTCATCGTCTGCAGGATGAACGCGCTGATCTCGGGCGGGCTGTAGTCCTTGCCACCCGCGTGCACCCACGCGTCGCCGTTCGTGTTCTGGATCACGCGGTACGGCACCAGATCACGGTGCCGCTTCACGTCGTCGCTGTCGTACTCCTGACCCATCAGGCGCTTGACCGCGAACACGGTGTTCTCGGGGTTCGTGACCGCCTGACGTTTCGCCACCGAGCCGACGCGTCGCTCGCCTTCGCGTGTGAAGCCGACGACGGAGGGGGTCGTGCGCGAGCCCTCCGCGTTCGGGATCACCACCGGCTCGCCGTTCTCCAAGAACGCGACGCACGAGTTGGTGGTCCCGAGGTCGATGCCGATGACCTTCCCCATGGCGGGCGACGATAGCACGCAGCGCGTGGAGAAGAGTCGTGGAACCTCCCGGCCTGACGCACCTTTTCGCCCCCCCCAACCGGGGGAGGACGCGCCCCGTTCGTCACGCGAGATCGGGGACGCGGGCGATGCGGAATCGGTCCCCCCCGCTGGCGGAGGCGCACTCCGCGGAGCCGCGATCAGCTCTTGGCGCGCGACACCACGACGAGCGCGGCCCGCAGCAAGCGGTCCCCGAGCTTGTAGCCCGGGACCACCTCGGCCACGACGGTGCCGGGCTCGTGGTCGTCCGTCTCGAGCTGCTGAATCGCGTCGTGCACGTTCGGATCGAAGGGCTGCCCGAGAGCGGGTACGCGGCTCAGGTTGAGGCGCTGAGCGGCCTCGTCGAAGCCACGGAGCACCATCCGCACGCCTTCCTTCACCGCGTCGATGTCCTTGGCGGTGTCGGCGGCACCGAGCGCGCGCTCCAGGTTGTCGATCACGGGCAGGATCTCGCGCAGAACGTCTTCGTTCGCGCGGCGTTTCGCGTCGTCGAGATCACGCTTGGTGCGCTTGCGGAAGTTGTCGTAGTCCGCCGCGGTGCGAAGGAGGTGGTCCTTGAGCTTGTCGCGTTCGGCGCGCAGGGCCGCGAGCTCGGCCTCCACGGGGTCGACCGGGTCGGCCGGATCGGCTTCGGCGACGCCGGGGTTCGGCGCGGGGCTCGGCTGCGATTCGGGCGCGTCTTGCGGTTCGTGCTCGTCGTTCACGTCGTCCTCTGGGGTCGGCGGGCGAGAGTAGGACGAGCCCGCGCGCGCTTCAACGTCTGGACGACCGGCAGAGCCAGACGAGGGCTCGGCCCGCCGTCGTTCGTTTCGCTCCGGCGCCGCGCTCACACGTCCCGAGCTCCGTGCGCCTACCGCGCGCCGTCTGGGGAGCGGTGTGTGCTCGGATCAGTCGCGCTCGTCTTCCTCGTCGTCGCGTTCGGCGTCGCGTTCGTCGTCCGAGCGATCGGCGTCTCGGCGATCGTCTCGCTCGTCCGGGCGGTCGTCCCCGATCGCCCGTCCGGCGAGCACGTCGCTCATCACGCGCGCGGTGAAGCTCACGAGCGGCACCACCTTCGCATAGTCCATGCGGGTCGGCCCGATGACGCCGAGGGTGCCCGACGCCTCGCGGCTGCCGTACGAGGTCGCGACGAGCCCCACGTCCTCCATGGCGCCGAGACCGGCCTCGTGGCCGATCAACACCCGCACGCCGCCGGAAGCGAGCGTGTGATCGAGCAGCTCGACGAGCCGCTCCTTGTCGTCGAACGCACGCAGGAAGCTCCGGATCTTGTCGGCATCGAGGAACTCCGGCCGATCGAAGAGGCGGCCCTGACCTTCGATCACGACCTTGGTCGGACGCCCGTCGTCGAACGCGGCTTCGACCATGCGTCGTGCGTGCGTTCGGAGCTGCTCGACGGTCCCGCGATCGAGCGCCATCTGTGCGATCAGCGCGTCGCGCACCGAGAGCAAGCTGCGCTGCTGGGTCGCGAGCAGCTCGGCGAGCAGGTTGTTCACGCGCTCGAGCTCGCGCTCGTCGACGTCCACCGGCGACTGCACGACGCGGTTCTCGACCACGCCGCTCCGCGTCACGAGCACCACGAGGAGCTGATCCGCGCGCAGGCGCATGAAGCGGAGCTGCGCGAGCTGTTCTTGTTCGGCCTTCGGCGCAGTCACCACGCCCGCCGCGCCGGTGAGCGCGCTGAGCACCTCGCCGGCTTCGTGCAGCACGTCCGACGCCGTCTGCAGCCCACGCAGCCGCTGCAACACCGCGGCGCGATCCTCCGCCGTCACGTCGCGCATCTGCACGAGCGCGTCGACGAAGACCCGGAAGCCGCGATCGGTCGGGACACGCCCCGCGCTCGTGTGGGGCTGCCGCAGGTAGCCCCACTCTTCGAGGTCCGCGAGCACGTTGCGGATGGTCGCGGGCGAGAGGTTGATCCCGTAGCGCTTGGCGAGCGTTCGAGAGCCGACGGGCTCGCCGGTCGCGATGTACTCGGTCACCGTCGCGTAGAGGATCCGCCGTGCGCGGTAGGTCAGCTCGGACACGAACACCTGTCGGCTCCCGCTCGTGCAAGTGGTCGTGCGAGGGGAGGGGACCGTCGAAATGTAGCAGGCCCGTGACGGACCCGCGCGCGTTTCGCGTGCTGCCGGCGAGCGGCGCTTCGAGCGGAGCGGCTCGGGCGAGCGGAGCAATCGACGCGTGTCGGCGCGATCAGTCCGGGAACTGAAACACCAGCTCGCCTTCGCGCAACATCCCGAGCTCGTCGCGCGCCACCCGTTCGAGGGCGTGCGGATCGCTGCGCAGCGCGTCGACCTGACGGTGGAGCGCGTGCACCTCGCGCTCGATGCGCTCGTTCTCGGCGCGCACGCGGTCGAGCTGCGTCTCCAGCGCGCGCAGCCGCGGCAGCCCGCGGTAGTCGAGGATCTTCGCGGGCACCGTGACGATCGCGACCAGCAAGATCGCGAACGGAAGACCCCACACGGGGCGGCTACGCGCAGGCTCGGGCGGATCGTACGCAACACGCTGGGACACCTGCGGAACGTCGCGTCTTCGCCGCGCGAAGCCAAGAAAGCGACGCACTCCCGTGGCCGAGCTCGCCTTCCGACCCGTGGGCTTCGCTGCGCTCGTCTGTCGATTTCTTGCCCCCTCGGCTGCGGACTCGGTATCCGACGGGAGCGCCCGCTGCGCCCGACGGAGCCCCGTGACGACCCTCGTTCATGCCGCGCTGACCTTCCGACGCACCGTCCGCACCTCGTACGGCCTCGTGGCCGCGCTCGTGTTCGCGGGGCTCGTGCTGCTCGGGGTGTTCTCCGGTCCGCTCGACGCGCTTCGTCTGGAGCACGCGCTCGTCGGCGCGGCGTGGCTCGCGATCTTCGGCACCCGCCTCGCCTCGCGGCTGCGCGCGCTGCCGAGCGCGAATGGGCCCGCGCTCGCCGACCTCGAGCTCGGCGCGCTCCTGCTCGTCGCGACTCACGCCGCCGTGCAGCTCGGCGGCGGTCTTTCGAGCGAGCTCTACCCGCTCGTCTTCGTCGTCGTCGCCTTCCTCGCGAGCTTCTCGCGTCAACCGATGGGCCTCGTGCTGGTGGGCTTCGCGGTCGCGCTCGAAGCCGGCGTGCACCTCGTGACCGAAGACCGTCTCGACGTGCGCGAGCTCGGCCTCCACGGCGCGTTCCTCGTCTGCTTCGGCGTGATGTCGCTCCTCTTCACGCGCGCCGAGATCGCACGCGTCCGGGAGCGCTCGCGCCGCGAGCTCGACGACGAGAAGGAGAACCTCAAGACGCAGGCGCGCATGTTCCGCCTCGTCGCGGCGCCGTCGGCCGAAGGTCAGCGCGACGAGGATCGCCTCGTGCGATCGAGCCTCGAGGAGCTGCACCACCAGGTCTTCCACGTGTTGCAGCTCCTGCAGCGCACGCTCGGTCTGCACACGTGCGTGCTGCTGATGCGTGACGACGGTGACGAGCGCCTGCGCATCGTGGAGCTCGTGACCTCCAGCGATCACATCGCGGAGGGTCCGTTCGCGACGGGCGAGGGCGCGGTGGGCGCGGTCGTGAAGCGCCAGCTCACGATGAACCTCCAGAACCTCAAGCCCGGCTACAAGGGCCTCTGCTACTACGAAGGCCCGTCGCTGGTGCGTGCGTTCGTGGGGGTGCCGATCGTCGAGAACGGCCACGTGCGCGGCGTGCTCTGCGCGGATCGCCTCGAAGAGCGGCCGTTCACCGAGAGCGACGAGATCGCGCTCGAAGGCGCGCTCGCGCAGGTGCTCCGCGCGGTCGAGAACGAACGCGTCTTCGTGCAGCTCGAGCGCACCAAGCGCGAGCAGACGATCCTGCACCGCGCGTCGACGAAGCTCGGCGCCGCGCTCGACGAGGACGCGGTGCTCGACGCGGGCCTCGAAGCGGCGGCGGAGATCGCTCCCTACGATCTGGCGGCGGTGACCTTCTACGACGCGGACGATCGCCGGCACCGCGTGCGCAAGGCGATCGGTGTCGGCGCGGAAGAGCTGCGCGACCTGACCTTCCGCGACAACACGTCGCTCACCGCGATGGCGGTGAAGAACCGGCACTACCTGCCCTACCGCGGGCACTTCGATCCGCGGCAGCAGGTCGTCTTCACCAAGCGGCACTCCTTCAAGGGCGTGCAGTCGCTGCTCATCCTCCCGCTCGTGGTGCGCGAGGACGCGATCGGCACGCTCACCCTCGCGGCGGAGCGCGCGGCGGCCTTCGGCGATCAGGTGCGCCCGACGCTGCAGGTCCTCGCGAACCAGCTCGCGGTCGCGCTCTCGAACGCGCAGGCGGTCAAGCGCCTCGAAGAGATGGCCACCACCGACGGCCTCACCGGCTGCCTCAACAAGCGCGCGTTCCTCGAAGAGCTCGATCGCAAGATGCGGTCCGCGGTGCGCTTCGGTCGCCGGCTCTCGCTCGTGGTCACCGACATCGACCACTTCAAGAGCGTCAACGACACCTACGGGCACGCGACGGGCGACGTCGTGATCAAGGAGCTCGGCGCGATCCTCAAGCGCATGAAGCGCGAGACCGATCTCGTCGCGCGTTTCGGCGGCGAAGAGTTCTGCATCCTCTGCGAAGAGACGGATACGAAGGGCGCGCTGCTGCTCGCGGAGCGCGTGCGCGAGGAGCTCGGCAAGTCGGTGTTCGAGACGGAGCTCGGCAAGCTCAGGGTCACCGCCTCGCTCGGCGTCGCGACGTACCCCGAGCACGCGCAGACCGCGTCCGAGCTCTTCGAGGTCAGCGACAAGGCGCTCTACGCGGCCAAGCACGGCGGCCGCAACCAAGTGCAGTCCGCACCGCCCGCGAAGCCGAAGAAGAAGTCGGCCTGACGCGCGGAGCGCTACACACGCCACGGAGAACCGACGCGCGCCTGCTATGCTCGGCGCGGGCACGGATCGGGGCGGCATGTTTCGTCGCGCGTTCCTTCTCTCGTTCTTCACGGTCACCGCGCTCGGCTCCACCCCTACGATGGGTCGAGCTCAGCGAGCCGCGTCCGACTCGCCGCTCGACGCGCCGTCGTCCGCGCCGCTCGACGCAGGCACGCTCGCCCGCGACGCCGGAGCAGCCGCCGATCTCGCCCGAGCCGAGCGCCTCGAGGCATGGCTCGCCCACCAGCGCGACGAGATGCGCTTCGCGCGGCGCGTGGTCGGTCCGCTGAGCCTCGCCACGGGGGCGCTCATGCTGGTGCCCGGCGTCTACGGGCTCGCGGACGGAGTCTGGGACGAGCAACCCAACCTCGGCTGGCTCGCCTTCGGCGTGGCGGGCCTCGGCCTCGCGCAAGGAGTCGTCTGGATGGCGATCCAGAGCGACCCCGAAGAGCGCTTCGCGCGATGGCGGGCTGCGCGTGAAGCGGGATTGACCGCGACCGAGCTCGCGCGTTTCGAAGGCGAGCTGCGCGGCACTCCCTCGCTCGCGCGAATGGAGCGCGCGCTGATCCGCTGGAGCGGCATCGGGCTCGTCTTCGGCGGCGGGCTCTACGCGGGCCTGCTCGCGCTCGACGATCCGCCGATGCGGCATCGCGTGCTCGGCTACGCGGCGAGCGCGATCTACGGCGCGGTGGGGATCGTGTTGCTCGTCTACGCGAGCATCCCCGAGCTCGGCGAGACCTCGTGGCGTCGCTACGAAGCGGGCGAGCTCCCCGAGGCGCCACCTCGCGTACGCACGCAGGTCGCGCCCGCGGCGGGTTGCGATCGGTGGGGCTGCTTCGCGAGCCTCGCGGTCCAGGGCGTCTTCGAGGGGTGGTGAGCCGCTCGTGCCGCGCTTCGTCGATCGAGCGGTCGCTCATGCCGCGCTTCGTCGATCGAGCGGTGAGCCCTCGCTCGCGCCGCGTCTGGACGATCGATGGAGAGACGCCGTGATCAGCGCGAGGGCAGCCGGCGCTCCAGCTCGTCCACGAAGCGCTCCGCGCTCGACTCGTCCACGCCGCTGAGCGCGAAGCGACGCTTCGGGAGCACCGCGAGCTCGACCGCGCGCCGCGCCTTCGTGGCGGGCCAGAGCACGCCGAGCCCGAGGTCGAGCGCACCACCGACGAGCACGATCGCGCCGCCGAAGATCAGGAGAAAGGTCTCTCCGCTGCGCACGCCTTCGACGAGGAAGATGCCGCCCGCCACGAGCGCGGCGGAGAACGCGCAGGCGCCGACCAACATCGCGAGCGCGGGATGTCGCGCGCTCCGTGCAGCGGACGCGACCGCCGCGAGCGTGAAGGACTCGTCGTGCTCGCGGACCACGCGACCGAGGACGGTCACGCGCTTCTTCAGCCGGAGCCCACCGCCCTGAAACGAGAGCACGGCGCGTCGACGCAGTCCGAACGCGAGCCCGATGCCGCGCGCGAGCCACTGCAGCAGCGCGATCCCGAACACGAGGCGCAGCACGCCGACGAAGCCACCCGGCGGGGGCGATCGCAGCTCGCCCTCCACGCTCAGCTCCGTGGGCGCGGCCTTCTCCACCGTGTCGGCGGGGTCAGCCGCCGACTTCTCCACCGCCACGCCGGCGCGCGCGAGCGTGACCTCGTGCAGCGTGGCGATCGCACGATCGCGCGGCGAGTCACCGAGCGACTTCGACGCCTCGCGCACCGCACGCCAGACCGCGTCGGCGTCCGTCACGAGCTCAGCCACGAACGCGTAGGGAGCATACGGCGTCGACAGCTCGAGCCAGTCGGCGTGGCGCACGAAGCGCGCGAGCCGCGCCGTGTCTTTCGTGTGCGCGTCGAGTCCCTTCACGGCGAGCGCGGCCAGGGTCGCGAAGCCGCGCGCGTCGGTGGGCCCCTCGCGGAGCAGCGCGAGCACGTCGAGCCCGCCGAGCTTCGCGCTCGCGTCGTCGACGCCGTGCTCCTTCGCGCGTGCGTCCACGAACTCGCGCCCCGCGAACAGCAGCCGCGCCTCGCCTTGCCGCGAGAGCACGTCGAGCGCGAGAGCGCCAAGCGCGGTCGGCGCCTCCTTCGCGGCGGCGACGGCCTGCTTCACGTCCTTGGCGCTGAGGGTCGGTTCGCGGTCCACGTCGTAGCCTCCGTGCGCGCGTCGAGGTCGACGGGCGCGCGAGCGGGCGCTCCTATAGCGCGTTTTTCGGACGCCGCTCGCGGTGCCCGATCTTCCCGTGGTAGGTCGGGAAGACGTCACGTCTCCTCCTGCGTTGGGTTCCCGTGCGCGTCGTTGCGTCGCTCCTGCTCCTCTTCCTGCTCGCGTGCGACGACGCCGCCGAACGGCCGGCGGCCGCGACGCGCGAGTCGGTCCCGATCGTCACGGGGACCGACACGGAAACGGAAACGGAAACCGACACGGAAACCGTCGCCGACACGGACACCGCCGCCGACACGGACACCGCCGCCGACACGGACACCGCCGCCGACACGGACGCCGTCGCCGACACGGACACCGTCGCCGACACGGACACCGTCGTCGTCTCGCGCACCGTCCGTTTGGTTCCCCTCGCCGAACGCGACCTGCTCGGCTCCGAAACCCGTGCGTTCACCGCGATCGAGCGCTCGCTCGATGCCGCGAGCTTCGACGCGGCGCTCGTCACCCCCGACGCAGAGGAGCACGAAACCGCGCGTTCGTGGCTCGACGCGGCGTCGACCGCGCGACCGGCGCGGCTTTGGGCCGGCGTCGAGACGGTCGTGCTCTTCGAGCTCGCGCCGCCCGAGCAGGATCGCCGCGGTCGCTCCATCGGTCGCGGCGCCACGCGCGTCGCCGTGTTGCGGTCCGGTCGCGTGCGCGCTCGCCTCGTCGCTTCGCCCGAGGCGGGCTTCGTCCTCGACGACCGCGCAGGCGCGTGGCTGCTCGATCTCGTGCGTGGTCTCGACGAGGGAGGGACGCCATGACGTTCGTCGCTCGACTCGCATGCGCGGCGGGTCTGCTCTTCGTCCTCGCGCTCGCATCCTCGGCGCGTGCCGGCGATCGTCGGCTCGAGATCCTCGTCGTGAACATGACGCCGACCCCGACCGAGGCGGGGCGTGCGTGCACCGACACGATCGTCCGCCGCATCCGCGCGGACTACACCACCGTCTCCCGCCTCGGCGAGACGCCGCTGCGACGCCTCACCGGGCACGAAGGCGACGCGACCTCGTTCCTCGAGTGGCCGTTTCGAGACTTCGCGGCGGTCATCGAACGTGGTGCGACGAGGCTCGACTCCGTGGCGCTCGTCGACTGCCGCCCGGACGAGCGCCGCGTCGACGTGCTCGTGACCTCGCCGCGCGGTCAGGTCACGCGCCTCGAGCTGCGCGACGTGCGAGTCGACGCCGCACGCGCGGGCTGGGTCGCGGACACGTTGCTGCGTCAAGCCTGGCTCGGCTTCTCGCCCTGACCGGCCGAACGTCCGACTCTCCGACGCTCCGGCGCACGTCGGCCGCTCGACGGATCGCCCAAGACGGGCGTCGCCTGATAACGTCGCGCGCGGAGGGTTCGTTCATGCAGCAGCCGCCTCAGGGAGGATTTCCGCAACAGGGAGGGTTTCCGCCGCAGGGAGGCGGCTACCCACCGGGCGGCGGCTACCCACCGGGCGGTGGCTACCCACCAGGCGGAGGTGGCTACCCGGGCGGCGGCTATCCGCCGCAACAAGGCGGCCAAGCCCCGCCCTCGGGCGGCACCAACTGGGCGAAGGTCATCGGCATCGGCTGCGGTGTGCTCGTGCTGCTCGCGAGCCTCTGCGGCTTCGGGATCTTCATGTGTTACCAAGGCGTGACCGCCTCGAAGGATCACGCGCACGCGTTCCTCGGCGAGCTCCGCACCGGCAACCACACGAGCGCCTACGCGCGCATGGATCCGAGCTACCAGGCGACGCACCCGCTGCCGAGCTTCCAAGCCGCGGTCGCCGCGCTGCCCGCGCTCTCGTCGAACACCGACGCCACCTTCACGAACTTCAACGTCAGCAACGGCGTGCACAGCCTCCAGGGCGTGCTCACGACTCCGAGTGGCCCCTACGACATCCAGATGACGATGCGCGAGGCGAACGGCGGCTTCTACGTGACGAGCCTCGTGGTGGGCGGGAGCCCGCTGCAGTAGTCGCGTCGTCGTCTCGACCTCGGTCGCCGATCGGCCACCCACGAAAGACGAAGCCCCCGCGTCACCCGCGGGGGCTTCGTTCGTCGACGCGGACTCGGTGGATCTCGTCGCGTGGTTCGCGTCGGTGCGAGCGAACGCGATCAGACGCGCTCGATCACCGTCGCGATGCCCATGCCGCCGCCGATGCAGAGCGTGATCAGCGCGGTCGCGAGCCCACGCCGCTCGAGCTCGTCGACCGCGGTCTGCAGCAGCACCGCGCCGGTCGCGCCGAGCGGATGCCCGAGCGCGATCGCGCCGCCGTTCACGTTCACCTTCGCGGGATCGATCCCGAGGTTGCGGATCGTCTGCAGCGGCACGGTCGCGAAGGCCTCGTTGATCTCCCAGAGATCGATGTCCTTCGCTTCCATGCCCGCCATCTTCAGCGCCTTCTGCGAGGCCGGCGTGGGCGCGGTGAGCATGATGATCGGCTCGGCGCCGATCGTGGCCACGCTGCGGATCTTCGCGCGCGGCTTGAGCCCGTGCGCCTTCACCGCGCGCTCCGACGCGAGCAACACCGCGGCCGCACCGTCGACGATGCCGCTCGAGTTGCCCGCGGTGTGCACGTGCTCGATCGCCTTCACCTGCGGGTAGCGGAGCAGCGCGAGCTGATCGAGCGTCTCGCCCTTCGGGCCGACCGGCATCGCGCCCATCTGCACGAAGCTCGCTTTGAGCTCCGCGAGACCCTCCGCCGTGGTGTCCCGCCGCGGATACTCGTCCTTGTCGAGCAGAACCGCGCCCGTCTCCGGGTGCTTCACCGCGAAGAGCGCCTTGGCGAAGCGGTTCTCCTCGATCGCGATCGCGGCCTTCTTCTGCGACTCGAGCGCGAACGCGTCTGCGTCGGCGCGCGTGAAGCCTTCGAGGGTCGCGATGAGATCCGCGCTGATCCCCTGCGGGACCTGGAAGACCTTCTTGCGCAGGTGGAGGTTGTTGCCATCGATGCCGCCGCCGTCCGCGCCCATCGGCACGCGCGACATGCTCTCCACGCCGCCGCCGACCACGAGGTCCTGCTGGCCGCTCATCACGCCCATCGCCGCGAAGTTCACCGCTTGCAGACCCGAGCCGCAGAAGCGGTTCAGGGTCACGCCGCTCACCGTCTCCGGCCAATCGGCGGCGAGGATCGCGTTGCGCGCGATGCACGCGCCTTGTTCTTGCGCCTGCGAGACGCAGCCGACGACCACGTCGTCGACCAACGCCGCGTCCAGCCCGGTCTTGGCGATCAGCGCGTTGAGCGTCTGCGCGAGCAGCTCTTGCGGGTGCACGCCCGAGAGCGCGCCCTTGTCCTTCTTGCCGCGTCCGCGAGGCGTCCGGGCTGCGTCGATGATGTAAGCCGTCATGGTTCGTTCCTTTCTTTCGGGGGCCTTTCCCCCGAGGAGCCTTCTTCGGTCGTTCGAGGAGGACGGGGCGCTACGCCGTGCGCGCGCGGCCGTGAGGAGCGGATGAGGAGGAGGGGCGGTCGCCCTGGATTCGATGCGAGCGCGAGCGCCCCGAAAGCACGAAGGCGCGAGCGTTCACCCGCGCCTCCACGTCGCGTCGTCGCGTCAGCCGATGCCCATGATCTTCGCGATCGCGTAGCGCATGACCTCGGTCGCACCGCCACCGATCCGGAGCAAACGCTGGTCACGCCACGCGCGCGCCACCCAGAGATCTTCCAGATAACCCATGCCACCGTGGAACTGCACACACTGGTCGAGGATCTCTCCCGTCACGTCGCCCACGTAGGCCTTCGCCATCGACACGAGACGCGTCGTCTCCATCGAGACCATGCCCTTCTTGACGTACTTCTCTTCGTTGTACATCTCGCAGGCCTTGTACGAGAGCGCGAGGGCGGCTTCGTACTTGGTGTAGAGCTCGACGAGCTTCTGCTGCCAGTAGTCGCGCTTGATGATCGGCTTTCCGAACGCGACGCGCTCCTTGCCCCACGCGACCGATCGGTCGAGCGCGAGCTTGCTGCCCGAGAGGCCGGAGGTGCAGCCGACCAGGCGCTCGCTCTGGAAGTTCTGCATCAGATACACGAAGCCCATGCCCGGCTGGCCGAGCAGATAGCGCTTCGGAATGCGCACGTCCTCGAAGAAGAGCTCCGCGGTGTCGCTCGACCAGTTGCCGGCCTTCTGGAGCTTCTTGCTGACCGAGTATCCCTTCACGTCGGTCGGGCAGAGCAGGATCGAGATCCCCTGGTGACCGCGCTCCGGATCCGTCTTGACCATCAGGGTCACGAAGTCGGCTCGCGTGCCGTTCGTGATGTAGGTCTTGCTGCCGTTGATCACCCACTCGTCGCCCACGAGGCGCGCGGTGGTGCGAAGACCCGCCACGTCGCTGCCCGCGCCGGGCTCGCTCACGCCGAGCGCGACGATCTTCTCGCCACGCAGCGCGGGCTCGAGGAACTCCTTCTTCTGCTCGGGCGTGCCGAGGTCGGCGATGCACGGGGTCGCCATCGAGGCCTGCACGAGCAGACCCATCGTCACGCCGGCCGCGCCGCAGCGCGCGAGCTCCTCCGAGCTCACGACGTTCATCCAGAAGTCGCCGCCCGCACCCCCGACGTCCTCGTCGTAGTGGGCGCCGAGGATGCCCAGCTCACCCGCGCGCTTGAACACCCAGTTGGGGAAGAGCTCGTCGCGCTCCCACTCGTCGACGTGTGGCGCCAGCTCCTTCTCCGCGAAGTCGCGCACGATCTTTCGAAACGCTTGATGGTCCTCGGTGAACGGGCTGCCCATGACGCTCTTCCTCCAAGCTCGCGTGCACGATCGCGTACGCAGCGACGCCTCGGCCCCTCCGTGGCGCGCTGAATGAGCATTCATTTACCGGCGCGCGTCGTGCTTGGCAAGAGGGTCGTGTGGGCTTCGAACGACGTCTCGCCGCGGGCTCGGTCCAAACGAGCGAGAACGTGTTTCCACGTTTGCGGCCCTCGCATCGTCCGCGAGCGGCTACCCTCGCCCGCGCGATGGGTCGGGAGGGCTCACGAAGGAACGCCACGCGCGCGTCGGACACGTCGCGTGGTTCCTCCCGCGCGCCTCGCCGACGAGCGTCACCGTCTCGGACACCGTCACCGTCTCGGACACCGTCACCGTCTCGGACACCGTCACCGTCTCGAGCCCCGACTCGCGCCTTCGTTCGTACGTCGGCGCTCGTCGTGCTCCTGCTCACGTTCGACATCGTCGCCCACGCGCAGACGCCCGAGCACGCGTACGAGCCCGACGAAGAGGAGCTCCTGCGCGTCGAGGAAGAGGAAGCCGAGGCGGCCCGCGCGCGGGAAGCGGCGTTGGAAGCCGCCGCAGAAGCGGCAGCGGAAGCGGCGGAAGCCGCGGTGGAGGAGCCGGTCGAAGCGCTCGACGACGACTCCGATCAGTCGCCGATCGGGGTGCGCGTCGTGGGTGGTCGTCGTCGGCGTCGTCGTCCGATCTCGCTCGAGCCGAGCCCGCAGGACAGCGCGCGCGCGTTGCCCGTCGCGACCGAGGTCGCGAACGACGCCGAGGTGCCCGCGCTCGTACACCGCACCGAGCCCTACGAGTGGTTCGTGATCCCGCTCGTCGGCTACAGCTCCGACGTCGGCTTCGCGGGCGCGATCCTCGCGCAGCTCTACCACTACGAGCCGAACTACGAGCCCTTCCGCGACAAGCTCCAGCTCATCGCGCTGCTCACGAGCGACCTCGTGCAGTTCTACGAGCTGCTCTGGGAGCGCATCGGCCTCTTCGGGTTGCCGCTGCGACTCGACTCCGCGGTCAGCTTCAACACCACGCCGGTCGGCAACTACTGCGGGCTCGGCAACGAAGCGAGCTGCTCGCGCGACGCCGCCCGCGAAGCCGCGCGTGCGGACGGACTCCTGCCCGGCGAGCCCGGTTGGAACCGCTACCTCGACCGTTACTACCGCTTTCGCTCGATGCGCCCCGCGATTCGCACCGCGCTGCGCTGGCAGCCGCTGCGCAACGGGCTCGAGCTCACGTTCGTGTGGGAGGCGAGCTACGGCATCCCCGGCTTCGTCGGTGCGCGCGGCCCCTACGAGGGGAGCCTCTACGCGGGCGACTTCCCGGACGGCGAAGAGGGCATGACGAGCGAGCTCCAGATCGGCGCGGTCTGGGATCGGCGCGACGACGAGCGCCGCCCGAGCCGCGGCTATCTGCTCACGTCCAGCTTTCGCGGCGCGCACCGCTTCCTCGGGAGCGACTGGCAGTACGGTGGCCTCAACCTCGGCGCTGCAGGGTACTTCCCGTTCGATCGTGGCAAGCGCCTCGTGCTCGCGACGCGCGGCGTGGCGGATCTCCTCTGGGGTGATCCCCCGACCACGATCCTCGCGGGCATCAGCGGCTTTTGGACCGACATGGCGTTCGGAGGTCAGACGATGGGGCGCGGCATCCGCGGTCGCCGCTACATCGGGCGCATCAAGGTGATGGCGCAGGCGGAGCTGCGTGCGGTGCTCTTCGGGCAGCCCGGCAAGCTGCAAGGGGTCGGCTTCCTCTTCGCCGACGCGGGTTGGATCGGGCTCGATTGGAAGGATTGGGGCGGCGATCTGCGGCGCATCAACGCGAGCTTCGGCGGCGGCCTCGGCGTGTATTGGGGCGAAGGCTTCGTGCTCCGCTTCGACGCCGGCTTCTCCGCGCCGGAGCGTTACGATCCACAGCTCTACATCTCGCTCCGACATCCGTTTTGAGCGCGGCGGGCATCGGCACGAAACCCTCGCAGCCGAGCTCGTGCGGAGCCGACACATTTCGAAAGAAGCGGGGGCCGACGCGAGCGGAGGCGCGGGTGACGCCGACCCCGGAGCGACGGTGTCCGCTGGACCTCGCGCTGCGCCGACCCCAAGCCCACTCCGACGACGAGCAGGCTGGAGTGACGAGGGCGATCGCGACCCTCCGAACGATGCCACGTCGCCGTTCACGCTCGGGCTCGCGGTCGGGAACGCAGGGTCGACCGCCGCGGCAATTTGCCGCGTCATTTTGGTCGACCCCCGAGCAGCCCCGCGGCGCTGCGGCGTTCGTGTGCTCAAAGTCTACGAAACTACGACGGTTTCTTGGATCGATCCGAGCGGCACGTGCAATGCAAAGCAGCCCTGCGGCCGCGAAGGAGGCACTCATGCGCGACGCACTGCTGACCACGACCCTCGACCGGTACCGGGCTTCGCTCTCGCACGTGAAGCCCCTCGATCCCGAACAGGAGCTGGAGCTGGCGCGGCGCTGGCGCGAGCACGGTGACGAGGCCGCCGGTCGGAAGCTCGTGGAGTCGAGCCTGCCCTTCGTGATCCGCGTCGCGCGCGAATATCGACGCTGGGGTCTCCCGCTCGAGGACCTGATTCAACAGGGGAACCTCGGACTGCTCCGCGCGGCGCTCAAGTTCGATCCCGACAAGGCATGCCGCCTCATCACCTACGCAGCCTACTGGATTCGAGCCGAGATTCGCGACTACGTGGTGCGCTCGTACCGCATCGTTCGGCTCGGCACGACGCGGACCGAGCGCCGCGCGATGCGGGCGTATCGGCGCCGCGGCGTGGAAGACGCGACGGAGCTCGCGGCGGTCTCGGGCATGCCGATCGCGCGGGCCGAGAAGCTCTGGCCGCTGCTCACCCACGGCGACGTGTGGCTCGACGCCTCGTACGACGATCGGTCGGCGGGGATGGAGCGTTTGCCCGACGACGCGGACTGGACGCCGGAGGACGACGCGGCGCGCCACGAGGTCGTGGATGCGGTGCGGGGGGCGCTCGGAGAGGCGCTCGCGTCGCTGAGCGCACGCGAGCGGCGCATCGTGGAGGCGCGGATGATGAGCGACGAGCCGTGCACGCTCGAGCAGCTCGGGCGCGAGATGGGCGTGAGCAAGGAGCGCGTGCGGCAGCTCGAAGCGCGGGCGCGCGAGAAGCTCCGCGTGTGCCTCGCGGACTACCGCCCGGCGGCTTGAAGCGCAGCTCTCGAAGCGCAGTGCTCGAAGCGCGCTGCTCGAATCGCAGTGCTCGAATCGCAGTGCTCGAAGCGCGCCGCTCGAAACGCTCCGCGTTCAACGTGGAGGCGGCGGCAACGACGGAGGCGGCGGCATCGACGGCGGAAGCATCGAGTCGGGTGACGCGCTCTGCGAGAGCCGATCGAGCAGATCCGCGAGCGTCGATGCGGGCCCGAGGCGCCACTCGCCGTTCCAGAGCGCGACGTTGCGGGAGAAGGGCTCGCCGAGCGCGAGCTGGACCTCGAGGGTCGGGCGCGGCTCGTCGGGGAGGCCGCGATCGCGCAAGGGGCGAAGCAGCCAGACCGCGGCGTCGCGCAGAGACTCGACCACCGTCTGCATCTGCGACGCGCCGAGGTAGCTCCGCCGCGTGTTCGCCACCGACGCGCCGGGCAGCCGCGTGGTCACGATGCGCTCGCCGTTGCCGAAGATCTGCAAGCGGCGCGCGCCGTGGATGTCCGAGTCGACCGCGGTCCACGTGAGCAAGAAGTTCCCACGTTGATCGGGTTGCGCGAGCACACGTTCGAGCATCGACACGAAGGGCAGGTGCGCGTGTGGCGCGTTCTCGCCGCGTCGGTGCCGTAGCCACTCCTCCGCGAACGAGAGCGCGCTCTGCGCGTGGGGCAGCACCGTCCGATGCTCGTGGACCGCGCGGATGCCTTCGTCGCCGAGGAGCGAGAGCGCGTCGAGCGCGCGCCAGCCGAGGGTGGACTCGCCGCCGGCGGAGAGGATGCGCGCGACGCGTCGGGCCGCGAACGCCGCGCCGCCCGCGCCGTAGCGGTGCAGGTGGTGCACGAGATCCGGATCGCCGCGCAGCAAGAGCTCGTCGAGTCGGAGCTCCGCGGCTTCGTCGATGCCGGCGTCACGGAGCGAGCGCGCGACGGTGACGACGAGCTCGCAGATGGCGGTCTGCGCTTCGGACTCCGGGCGCCACGCGTCGAGGCGACCCGAGGCGCGCACGGGATCGTAGGCGAACGTGAGATCCCAGGAGCCGGCGCCGCGGCGATCGAAGACGAACGAGAGATCGAGCCCGGTGGAGACGATCGCGCCGGGCAAGAGGCGCACGAAGGCCTCGGGCGGATGAAAGACGTTGGTGTCGCCGAAGCTGATCCGGATCCACGGGCGGTGGTCCTTGGGCGGCGAGACGCGCAGCGAACGAGGGTAGCTCGGCTGGAACCCGAAGAGATGCACCGGCGCTTGGGTGCGGTTCTGCGCGAGCACCTCGACCACGATGGTGCCGCCCGCCTCGAGCTCGCGCGCGGGCGTGCGCACGCCGAAGCGGACGCCCGACACTTCCTGCCCCCAGCGGACCTCGGTCATCGCGCGCAGGGTATCGCGACCCGAGGCGGAGGCGATCGCTTTCGGCAGACGGTCCACGGAGGCTCGAGCTCGGGCCGCTCGGACCGCAGGGGTACCAAGCCAGCGGGCTCGTTCGACCCGGCACCGTCGATGAGGTCGCGAGCGCAGGGCCGTCGCGCGTGACTCTACGAAGCTCCACGATGCTTGACCCGGATCGTGCCGCCCAGACAACCTACCCCCCGATGTCGATTCGCTTCGTGCTCGCGGTCGCGGGCCTCCCGCTGTTTCTGGGTTCGTTCACCGGCTGTCGCGCGGAGCTCGGCGAGTGCGACGAGGCCGCGGCGCGGCAGATCGTGTTCCGGATCACGCCCGCGGGTGAGGAACCGGAGGAAGAGACGTTCGCGGGCGGCATCGAGGACGGCACGCCGCTCTACGCGGGACAGGCGCTCATGCAGGTCCACTGCGGCGACAGCGGCTTCTGTCACTCGCCTGCCGCTCGTGGCAGCGGACGCGCGGGCGCTCCGCTCGGGCTCGACTTCGATCTCGCGCTCGCGTGCCGCGTCGGCGTCGACCCGTGCTGCGACGAAGCGCAGTGCGAGGCGTACGCCATGCAATCGTGCATGGGGGACCCCGATCCGGATTGCGTGCAGACGACCTACGACACCGAGATGGCCCGCGTCGGCGCGGGCATCGAGCGCCTCCGCCGCAACCAGCGGCAGACCTACGACCACCGCTACGACGTGCTGCGCACGGTCGAAGACGGCTCGATGCCGCCCGGGGCCGCAGGCGAGGGAACGCGCGCGTTTGCCGAGTACTACGGGGAGTTCGAGGCGGGTACGTTCAGTGGGCGCATCCCGACGCTCGACACGAGCGCCGGGCGCGAGGTGCTCCGGAACTGGCTCGCGTGCGGGAGCCCGGTGCTGGAGTTCTCGATCCCCCAGGATGCGGACGACGGACCCGGCGACGACTGCGGTGCGGGTCCCATCGGTCGATGTGGCGTTGCCGCGCCGGGCCTCGAGCCGCCCGACCCGACGTGGGATTCGATCTACGACCGCGTGCTGCGTCCGCTCTGCGTGAGCTGCCACCAGCCGGACAACCCCTTCTGGGGCTACAACGACGCGGGGAACGGGCAGGAGCTCGACTACCTCGACGCCGACGACGCGCTGACGGCGATGGTCGGAGTCGAGGCCAGCTCCCGCAGCGCCGCCACCGACGTGGATTGCGCCGAGTCGGGCACGCTGATCGTCGCGGGCGACGCCGAAGCGAGCATCTTCTACCGCAAGATGACGGCCGAGCCGGGCTGCGGTGAGTCGATGCCGCTGCGCGAAGGTGGTCGCGGGCTTCCCGAAAACGTGCTCGAGCCGATCCGCGAATGGATCAACGCGGGCGCGATGCGCTGATCGCGCGCGGGTGTCTCGCGGCGTCGCTCGTCGCGAGAGACGTGTGACGCCTCGTCGTCACTCCGCCCAACCTCACTCCACCAAGCCGAGCGCGATCGCGCCCGCCAGCAACGCGCCGCAGATCAGCGCGCCCACCACCGCGAAGCGCGCGATCGAACGAAGCTCCGCACGCAGCGCCTCTCGCTCCGCGCGGCGCACCGTCTCGGGGCCGAAGGTGCGCTCGAGGTCGCGGCGGGCCTCGCGGCGCTCTTCCTCGTCGAGCGGATCGTGTCCGGCGAGGTGGTGGAGGTGGTGCTCGACCTCGTGGTCGACGGTCTCGCGGATCTCGGCCTCGACGTCGTAAGGCGCGTCGGCCCACATCGACGCGAACGTCCGGTAGTAGAGGGAGATCACGAAACGCACGCGCGTGAAGCCCGCGCCGTCGTCCTCGTGGATCGGCTCGTAGCTGCCCATCAGCGGCTCGCCGCCGTCGTCGACCGGAGGCACGTCGTCGATCACGAGCAGCTCGATGTTCGCGACCCGGCGCGCGGCGTAGACCTCCGCGCCGATCGCGAAGACGCGGGCCTCGAAGTCCTCGAAGCTCGGGAACGTCGCGCTCGCGTCGCGCTCGATGCCGTCGAGGAGATCGAGCGCGTCGGGATCTTCGACGACCTCGCGTACGCTCGGGGTCGGGACGTCGTGGATGGTGCGGCAGCTCGGGCAGAACGCGGGGATGCGGAGCCGCGGCGGGTAGTTGAGCTCGACGTAGAGCGTCTCGATCACCGCGAAGAGCGCGTCGTCGTCGGCGAGGGCGTCCGCGATCCGCTCGGGATCCACGAGACGACGGCGCGCGAGCTCGAGGCGCTTCACGCCGAGCGCGCGCACCACGCGGGCGTCGAGGGGGAGCTTCGGATCGGCGACGAAGCGGAAGAGCGGCAGCGCGGTCTTCACGGTGACGGGGCGCTGCACGATCGTGCGCACGCCCGCGACCGCGCGGGGCAGCTCGAAGGGACCCTCCGGCGGTGCATCGCTCGGATCGGCGGCGAGCAAGGTCTCGAGCGAGGCGTTCGTTCGATCGACGGTCAGGAGTCCGTCGCAGTTGCGGCAGCGCTCCACGCTCGGCTCGCTCGCGATCACCCCGCGACGCTCCGCGACGTCACGCACGAGGTGGAAGTCCGCCACCGTCAGCGCGTCGAGCTCGCGCGCGAGGCGCAGCCGTCCGGATGCGACCGCGTTCCACAGCCGACCCGCGAAGCGAGGCTCGCCGCGCACACGATCGTCGGCGGTCGGCTCGCCTTCGAGCGCGACATCGAGCTCGAGCGTCTCGCCCGCGATCGTCGTGAGCGAGATCGTCTCGCGCGCGGGTCGTCGCGACGAACGAGAGGACATCACGCGCAGCCTGTCACAGCACGCGGTCGCCGCACGCGCAGGTCACGGGGCGTCGCACTCGAGCGCTTCCACCGTGACGCCCGGCGGCGCGCTCTGGCGGAAGACGCTCGGATCGCTCGGCGGATCGACGAGCTCGATCGAGGTGAAGCGCACCTCGGTGTCGGCGTCGGTGTCGGGATCGACGAAGCGCACGAGGAAGGGGAGGGCGACGCCGCGGCCTTCGGGGTCGTTCGGGTCGGCGACGAGCGCGTAACGATCGAAGGTCGCACGCCAGTCGGTGCGTCCGTTCGGGTGGAAGAGCTCCGAGCGCAGCAGGCGAAGGTGCTGCCCGTCGGGGGCGACCGCGGCGTCGCCTTCGCGCACGCCGAAGACGAGCTCTTGGCGGCGGCCGTCCTCGGCGCGGAGCGTGACGAGGTAGCCGTCTTCGCCGCACGCGATCGTGAGGTCGTCGGTGGGGAGGTGAGGGCTGTCGCCGAGGAGGAAACGCGCGAGCTCTTCGCCGCCGAGCTCGACGCCGAGCAGGCGCGCGATGCTGCTCGGGCAGGTGGGCCCTTCGAGGAAACGGTTCTCGCGCAGATCGAGGAGCTGGAAGGCTTCGCCGTCGCTCGTGAGCACGGCGGCGGGGCCGAGCTGGGTCATGGCGTCGAAGCGGACGCGGTCGGGGCGCGCGAGGAGGAGCAACACGGTGCCGCGGATGCGTCCGTGCTCGCCCCGTTGATCGACGCGCGCCTCGGCGCGGACGGCGCGGACGGTGCGGTGCAACGAGCGATGCATGCGGAGGGCACGTGCGGGATCTTCGTGGGGCGTGGTCGGGCACGCGGGACGGGGGCAGCCGCCGAGCGCGAGGAGCGCGAGGAGCGCAGACGAAGCGACGAGGCGCATGGGGCGCTTCCTACCATCTCGACGATCCGCACACGACCCACTCATTTTTCGTTGGCGACATCGATCCGAAACCTTCGCCCGCTAGGGTCGGCTCATGGTTCGTCGAGCTCTCGAGGCGCCGCTCTTCCTCCCGCGTTACGCCGCCGGCACCGTGTTCCTGTGGACCCAGCTCGTCCGGCTCGGAGTCCGCGCCGAGCGCGCGTCGCGACAGCTCCCCTGACGGCTTCGGGGGGGACACTTCGCCGTAGGCGTGGTCCTCACGATGGTGTGCCCACTTGCGAGCGAATCGTGCGGCGAACAGAAACGTGTGCGCGAAGCGCAGAGGGTCCACACGCGCGGGCTGGCCCCCTGCGGCCAGGGGCGAAGCCCCGAAGAGCAGCCCGCCGGG
>ERZ761602.3764-NODE-3764-length-20765-cov-10.601062_pt1 | contig 20765 bp, 17 predicted proteins | sample MGYA00512165_ERZ761602 | MGnify/ENA primary metagenome ERZ761602 (study PRJEB28899, sample SAMN02445085) | bioreactor sludge metagenome | biome: EBPR sludge; isolation source: Thorneside wastewater treatment plant | place: Australia: Brisbane, Thorneside...
TCTACCACTCCGGCGACACCGGCTTCTTTGAGGGCTTCCGCACCATCGGCCGCGTTTTCCCGGGCATCGACGCCGCCATCCTGCCGCTGGGCGCCTTCGCCCCGCGCTGGATGATGCAGCAGCAACATATGGACCCCGCCGAGTCCGTCGCCGCCTTCCAGATGCTGGGCGCCCGCCACCTGCTGGGCATGCACTGGGGCACCTTCGACCTGACCGACGAGCCCCTGGACCACGGGCCCTTCGAGGTCCTGCCCGCCGCGGTCCAGGCGGCCGCCGTGGACCCGCGGGCCATGCAGGTCCTGGCGCACGGGGGGGTCATGGCCCTGGGCGAGGAGGAGCGGGTGATCGGGGCCGCGGGGGTGCCGGGGTTGGGGCTGTAGGGGGGCGCAGCGCCTCGGGCGACTATACTCTCCCCGTGCTTCCCCTCCTGCTCGCCTGCGCCCCCACCCCCGGCGGCGGCGACACATCCGACGCAGGCGAGGCCCTGGTCGTGGTGACCTTCAACACCGGCACCACCGAGGGCGTCGGTCAACACGACGACGGCGACGGCTACGGACCCGAGCAGGCCGCCCTCTCCGATCTGTACTACGGCGACGGGCTGGCCTGGAGCGCCGCCGTGGAGTCCACCCGGGCCTTCCTGGCTCAGGTCCAGCCCGACCTCATCGCCTTCCAGGAGGTCTTCTGGTCCGGCGAGTGCCCCGGCATCCCGACCGAGGCCTGGCCCGGCTTCGTCTGCGAGGCCTGGCGAGAGGGGGATCCGACCGTGGCCCAGGTCCTCCTCGGCGAGGGCTACCAGGTGGCCTGCCACCCCGGCAAGCCCGACAAGTGCCTGGCCGTGCGGACCGCGCGGGGCCGCTTCGCCGGCTGCGAGGAGGAGCTCTGCCTGGACGGCCTCGAGGGCACCCCCGTCGAGGGCTGCGGCAGCGGCGCCCGGGTGGCCCGCGGCCGGATCGAGGCGCTCGACCTGACCGTGGTCGGCGTCCACGGCAGCTCGGGCATCGACGCCGAGGAGCAGGCCTGCCGCGTGGCCCAGGTCGAGCAGGTCTTCCTGGACCTGGGCGACGGTCGCCCCGGCGCCGACGGCGCGCACACCCTGGTGCTCGGCGACCTCAACACCGATCCCTACCGCTTCGCCAGCTTCGATCAGAGCGCGGCGCGGTGGAACGACTTCGTCGGCGAGGGCCTGCCCATGCAGTGGATCAGCCCGGTCGGCCCCGACGCGCCCGGCAGCTACGGGGGGGTGGCCGACATCGACCACGTGGCCAGCGACAGCTTCACGGGGGCCTGCTGGCACGGGGGGCTGGACGGTCGGCCCGAGCCCTACCCCTACAGCCTCTTCGATCACCGGCCCGTGGTGTGTACGGTGACCCCCCGCTGAGACGAGCCCCCCCCGTGGGGCGGGTTGACGAGCCCCAGCGCCCCGTGCACGATGCGCCATGCTCCCCGACCCTGCCCAGCTCGCCGCCGCCCAACTGCGGGCCTACAACGCCCACGACCTCGACGCCTTCTGCGCCTGCTACGACCCCGAGGTCCGGGTGCTGGAGGCCGACGGTCGCGAGTCCCTGCGCGGCATGGAGGCCTTCCGCGCCCGCTACGCCGCCCTCTTCCAGGGCTGGGAGGAGGTCGGCGCCGAGGTCGACCAGCGCATCGTGGCGCCCCCCCACGCGATCGACGACGAGCGCTGGTGGCGCTCCCGTCCGGCCACCGGCGAGCGGCGGTCCGGCCGGGTCCTGGTCCGCTACACCGTCGGTGCGCTCGGCATCCACACCGTCCAATTCTTCCCGGTAGAGCCCTCATGAAGGTCTACATCTGTGCGGACATGGAAGGCGCCACCGGCATCGTCCATCGCGACCAGCTCATGCCCGACGGCGGGCCGGCCTACGCCGCCGGCTGCGCCCTGCTCACCGCCGACGTGCTGGCCACCTGCGAGGGCGCGATCGAGGCCGGTGCCACGGAGATCCTCATCTCCGAGGGCCACGCCCATATGCGCAACATCGCGATCGAGGCCCTGCCCCCCCAGGCTCGCCTCGTCCGCGGGCCCGCGCAGTGGCCGCAGAAGCCCCTCTGCCAGATCGCCGGCCTGGACGAGCGCTTCGACGTGGCCCTCTTCGTCGGCTTTCACAGCCGGGCGGGGACACCGGGCGGGCTGCTCTCGCACACCTGGGCGGGGGCCATCGTCCACGAGATCACCGTCAACGGCCGGATCGTCGGCGAGACCGCCATCAACGCGCTGATCTGCGGGTCGATGGGGGTGCCGGTCGGCATGGTGGCCGGGGCGGACGACCTCTGCGCCGAGGCCAGGGCCGACCTGCAGGACTGCGGCCCGGTCGAGCTCGTCTGCACCAAGGAGACGCTCGGCTTCAACCTCGCCGCCTGCCACGGGCCGCGCTTCACCGGCCCCGCGCTGCGCCGCGCCGCCGCCTCGGCCTGCCGCCTCGCCGCTACCGGTCAGCTCCGGCCGCTGGTGGTGGAGGGCACCGTTACGGCCACACTGGAGACCCACCGCCGCGAGATGGCCGACCGCATGATGCTCGCCACCCCCGGGCTGCGGCGGGACGGGCAGCGGCGGGTCCTCGCGGAGGCCGGGCGAGCCGACGAGGCGCTCTCCATGCTGTGGCGGGCGGTGACCGAGGCCTTCCACGAGCCCCAGGCCTGGCTGCGCTGAGGGGGGGTTCGGGGGCGCGGGGGTCCCGGGCCGGACCATGGTCGGCTCATTGTTCGATCGTGTTCGGGACCCTGTTCGACGGGGACGCTCTACCTGGGGGTCGTTCGTCACCCCAACCCTGGAGCCTCCCATGACCCGCACCGCCCTCCTCCCCTGCGCTTCCTCCCTCCTGGCCGCCCTGGCGCTCGGCGGCTGCGTCGACGGGGCCCAGCCCGTCCACGGCACCTCGGCCGAGCCCTCGATGGGCGCCGCGGCGCAGGCGGTGGCCACCGCGACCCCCTACGAGGAGCGCATCGTGCTCGAGCTGGTCAACAGCGCCAGCGAGCAGACCCTGGACGAGGACGCCCGCCTGGACAGCCGCGCCGCCCGCAACATCGTCGCGCACCGCGCCGGCCCCGACGGCGTCGACGGGACCGCCGACGACGACCGCTTCGACTCCTGGGCGGAGCTGGACGCGATCTCCTACGTCGGCGACACCGCCCTGGCCCTCCTGGTCGACTACGCCCTCACGATCTACGGGCCCGAGGAGGTCGAGGAGGTCGCGGTGCTGGTCCACGGCGTCGCCGAGGGCAGCCCGGCGGCCATCGCCATGCTGGTGCTCGCCAACGGCCTGTCCGAGGCCGAGCTGGACGAGGACGTGGCCCTGGACAGCCGCGCCGCCGGCAACATCGTCGCGGCCCGCGAGGCCGGCGCCATCGCCAGCCTGACCGAGCTCGACTCGATCGCCTATGTGGGCGGCGCCGCCTTCGACCGGCTCTACGACTATGGCCTCGACCAGGGGCACATCCGGGAGGAGGGCTGCAGCGACGGCCTGGTCTGGATCGCTGGCGGCGGCGAGTTCGCGAGCCCGGCGGCGGCCACCTCGGCGGCCGACCCCGGGGACGTGGTCTACCTGTGCGCGGGGAGCTGGACCGAGCAGGTCTCGATCGAGACCCGCATCCAGCTCGTCGGCCTGGAGGGGGCCGCGCACAGCGTCATCGACGCCGACGAGGCGGGCAGCGCGCTGACGGTGAACGCGGCGGACGTGACCGTCAGCGGCCTCACGCTGACCGGCGGACGCGGCGGCGGCGCCGGGGCGATGACCGGCGGCGGGGTGCACGTGGGTCACGCGGCGGACGGCTTCACGCTGCGCGACGCCATCGTCACGGGCAACCGGGCGGACTCCGGCGGAGGCCTGGCGCTGGAGGCGGACGCCACCCTGGAGCGGGTCACGGTGAGCGACAACCAGGCGTCGGGCTCCTACGGCCAAGGCGGCGCCATCGTGGTCTACTCGGCCCGCCTGACCGGCATCGACCTGGTGCTGTCCGACAACGTCGCCAAGCGCGGAGGGGCGCTCTACCTGTACCACCCCACCTCGGAGGCCGAGCTGGAGGGGGGGACGATCGAGGGCAACGAGGCGACCGGCGGCTGGGGAGGCGGGGTCTTCGCCGCCGGGCCCATCCACCTGACGGACACCACCATCGACGGCAACACGGCCGACCGGGGCGCCGGCGTCTACCTCAGCGCCGAGGGTACGAGCTCGCGGCTGGATGGCGCCGTCCTGAGCCGGAACGCGGCGGCCAGCGGCAACGGGGCCCTGGCCTTGTCGCGGGGCACGCTGGAGGTCGCCAACACGGACTGGGGCGCCGGCCTGCTGGACAACAGCCCGAACGACCTGGTCGGCTACGACGGGGGCTGGACCGCCTTGACGACCACCTCCACCTTCCGCTGCGTGGCGACCAGCGGAGATGTGCGCTGCAGCTACTGAGCGGGCCCGGCCCAGGCCCGGACCGCCGCGAGGCGGGTCGCGCAGGCCCGGCCGGCCTCGCCGAGCGCCTGGGCCAGGGCCAGGCCCCGGTCCACCCGGGAGCGCGCCTCCGCCGGATCGCCGGCCTCCTGCCAGAGCTCGGCCGCGCGGGTGAGCAGGTCGAGGGCGTTGGAGCGGTACCCGACCGCGGCCATCCCCTCCGCGGCGAGGTCGAGCTGGGCGAGGGCCGCCTCCAGCCGCCCTCGGCTGAGGAGCACCTCGGCCAGGGAGCCTCGGGCGTCGTGCTCGACGCCGCGCCACCCTCCTCGCTCGGCCAGGGAGATGGCGCGACGCAGGCCCTCTTCGGCCTCGGCGGGGGCGCCGCGCAGCACGTGCAGCCGCCCGAGGTTCGCCAGGCACAGCGCCTCCAGGCGGCGGTCGGCCACGCGGCGGGCCAGGGCGAGCGCCTCGTCGAGCAGGGCCATCGCCTCCTGCGCCCGCCCGTGTCGCGCATGGGCGATGCCGGAGTTCATCAACGCGCTGGCCAGGGCCACGGGTTGACCGGCCCCGCGGAGCAGGTGGACCGCCCGCTGAAGGGCCGCGAGGGCGCCCTCCAGGTCGCCGCCGGCCGCCCGCAGGTTGCCCAGGTTCACCAGGACGCGGACCTCGCCGGGGCCGTCCCCGGCCTCCCGGATGAGATCCAGCGCCCGCCCCGCCAGGCTCTCGGCCGCATCGAGGTCGCCGCGCACCCGGGCGCCCTCGATCAGCAGGCGCAGGAAGCCCGCTTCGCGGTGCGCGTCGCCGGTCGCGGTCGCCAGCTCCAGCCCCTGGCGGGCCAGCGCCTCCAGCTCCGGGTAGGAGGCCTGCTGGCGGAGCCACGCGGCCGTCAACAGCGCATCCAGCCGCTCCCCATCGGTGCGCGCGGCGCCCACCGCGCGGTCGGCCAGGGCGCGTGCCTCGGTCCCGCGGCCGGCCCGGTCCGCCAGCCGCGCGGCAGCCAGGTCCAGCCGCGACGGGCGCTCCGGGGCGAGCGCCGCCGCGACGGCCTCGATCAGCTGCAATCCCAGCGCCGCCGGGCCGACCTGCCGGCGCACCTCGGCGGCGGCGACGGCACAGTCCAGCGCGAGGTCGGCCTGGCCGGTGGCCAGGGCGTGCACCGCGGCCACGTGCAGGTCGGCCAGCGCGGCGACCCGCCGCGAGCGGGCGCCCACGTCGACCTCGGCGCGCCGCACGGCCTCCACCGCGCCGAAGCGCGCGGCCCAGCGGGCGTGGCGGTCCCGCGCCTGCCGGAGCAGCGCGGGCGCGCCCTCCTGGCGGGCGAAGGCCCGGACCGAGGCCAACAGCGACAGCCGAGGCCGGGAGTCGTGGCGGGCGACGACCAGGCTGTGCTCCACGAGGTGCAGGACCCGATCCACCGGGGTCGGCCCCCCGCCGTCGCCGCACACCAGGTCCTCGGCGTCCTCCACCTCGAAGGCCCCCTCGAAGGCGGACAGCTCGACCAGGGCCTCTCGCGCCCAGGGCTCCAGCAGGCTCCAGCTCCAGCGCAGGGTCCGCTCCACCGTCCCCTGCCGGGTCTCTCGCCGGGTGTCTCCGTGGTCGCCTTGCAGCAGGTCGAGGTGCAGGTTGTCGCGTGCCAGCAGGTCCTTCACCTCGAAGACAGGGAGCCGGGCGGCGGCCAGCTCGAGCGCCTGGGGGATGCCATCGAGCAGCCCCACCAGGCGGCGAACAGCCTCGCGCGAGGCCGGGGCGTCGAGGTCGCTCCACGGGTCCACGGCGCGGGCCCGCTGGAGGAAGAGCGCGACCCCGGCGGCCTCGTCCAGCGGGTGCAGAGGCACCAGCTGCTCGCCGCTCACCCGCAAGGGCCGCCGGCCGGTGGTCAGGACGCGCAGCCCTGGCGCCGCGGCCAGCCAGGCGGCGACGTCGAGCCCCAGGCCGTCGAGGTGCTCGGTCGTGTCGAGCAGCAAGAGCAGCGGCCCCGCGCCGTCGAGCACGGCGCCCACCGAGGCGGCGTCTCCGTCTTCGCCGGAGAGCCCCAGGGAGGCGCACACCCGAAGGCCGGCCTCGCTGCGAGAGGGCGCATCGGCCAGCGCGGCGAAGGCCACCGGCAGCGTGGCGCCGCGCGCGAGCTCGGCCACCAGGCGCGTCTTGCCCACCCCACCGGGCCCGACGACGCTGACCAGGCGACCGCGTTGAAGCGCCTCCTCCAGCATCGCCTGCTCCCGGGGGCGCGGCACGAAGCCGTCCAGCCAGACCGGCGCCGGGCTCAGGCTGGCGTCGGGCGCGGGCTCCTCCGCCGCGGCCACCTCGGCCACCAGGCGCCAGCCCACGCCCTGGACGGTGAAGAGGTGCCGGGGCTCGCCCGGGTCCGGCTCCAGCTTCTGCCGGAGGCGCCGCATGGCCACGGGCACGGCCTCGGACCGCACGCCCGCCCGGAAGCCCCACACCCTGCGCTCCAGCTCCTCGCGGCTGACCGCCTCGTTCGCGCGCTCGCCGAGGTAGCGCAGCGCGGCCACCTCGGACTGGGTCAGGGGGAGGGTGGTCGCGTCCTCGCCCTCTCCTACGCGTACGAAGGCGTGGTGGAGGTTGACCACCCGGTCGCTGAGCTGGAGCTGCGCGGCTGCCATGTCCGGGCGATAACCGCACGCGGGAGGCGTTGGCCGTAGGCCGTGACCAAGCTCCGCTCAGGCGGTGGCGCCCGACAGGCTCGCGTCGTCGAGGTCGGGTGTGCCCCATCTCCCAGACCGCCGCCGTCGGTGCCGCGCTCCCCGGGAGCAGGCGCACGACTCGAACCACGACGCCACGGCGTGGACGGTCGACGCCGCCTGGACGGAACCGTGGATCTGTCCACGCTGGGCGAGCCGAGCACGTCGGAATCGTTCCCCGGTTTCAGCGCCGGGGGCAAATGGCTCATCGGCATTCGCTCGCGGTACCCCCCAGCGGACCGGGCCCGAGCACCCAGCCACCCAACACCCGCCTCTGCCCGCCGTCTGCTACCCTCGCCTCACCCTCCCGAGGCCTCGCCGTGCACCTCCTGCTCCTCCTCCTCCCCGCCGCCCGCGCGGCCACCTGGACCGTCAACGCCGACGGCAGCGGCAGCGCCGCCACGCTGACCGCGGCGATCAACCGCGCGGCCGACGGCGACCTGATCCTGCTGGGCGAGGGGACCTTCTCGGTGGCGGCCGACCTGGGCAGCAAGTCCCTGACGGTGCAGGGCCAGGGCGCCGATCTGACGGTGCTGGTCGGCAGCAGCACGGCCAGCGCCACGCTCAGCAGCACCGGCAGCTCCCGGGTGGAGTCGCTGACCCTGCAGAACCCCGACGGGCGGACCGTCTCGGTCCAGGGCGGCAGCCTGACCCTCTCCGGCGTCCGCATCGACAGCCCCGGCGCAGACACGCTGGACGGCTCGGCGATCCAGGTGCAGGCCGGCGAGGCGGTGCTGGAGTCCAGCGAGATCGACGGCGGCAGCGCCCACTACGGGATGGTCTACCTCGCCTCCGGCACCCGGCTGGTCGCCACCGACAGCAGCTTCAGCAGCTCCTCCGCCGCCTTCGGCGCCGCCATCTTCGCCAGCGGGGCCACGGTCGAGCTGGAGGGGGTCCGCTTCGACCGGCTGGCCTCCAGCTACGCCGGGGGCGCCGTCTACCTGACCGGCGCGACGCTGAGCGCGGTGGACACGACCTTCTACGGCAACCTCAGCGGGGCGGGCCACGGGGGCGCCATCTACGGCGACTACTCCGCGGTGGCGCTGGAGGGCGGCAGCTTCGAGCTCAACGCCAGCTCGGAGTACGCCTCGGGCTACTACGGGGGGGCGATCTACATGCACGACTCGACCCTGAGCGCCCGCCAGACCGTCTTCAGCGAGAACTACAACTATTACGGAGGGGCCCTCTTCCTGGCGCGCACCGAGACGGAGTTCGAGCAGGTCGAGCTGCTGGACAACTGGGGGTACGCGGTGGGAGGACTGTACTTCCAAGGACCGGCCAGCCTGGTGGACCGCGGCAGCGCCTGGGAGGGCAACTGGTCCTACTACGGCGCCGGCGGACTGTTCGCGACCAACTACTACAACGTCGACGTCGAGGGCAGCACCTTCCTGGAGAACTCGGCCACCTACTCCTACGGCGGGGGCGCCTATCTGTACTACATCGGCAGCAGCAGCTGGACCGATGTGGTCTTCCAGGACAACTACGCCTACTACTCCGCGGGAGGTCTGCTGCTGGGCAGCGGTTACGGCAGCGACCGCGTCCAGGGCTGCACCTTCGAGGGCAACGAGGCCGCCAACGAGCGCGGCGGCGCGCTGCACTCCAACTACTACAACCTGGTCCAGATCCTGGACAGCACGTTCTCCCTCAACGAGAGCTACAGCGACGGCGGCGCCATCGCGGCGCTGTACTCGGGCCTGATCATCCGCAACTCCGCGTTCACGGACAACCGCACCACCACCGGCCAGGGCGGCGCCGTCTACAGCTACTACGGCCCCGGCTACGGCGCCGAGGCGGTCGTGGAGAACAACGACTTCACCGGCAACGAGGCCCGCTGGAACGGCGGCGCGGTGGCCAGCTACTACGATCAGCTCCGCGTCAGCGGCAACCGCTTCCACGTCAACTCGAGCGGCGACTCGGGGATGGGCGGGGCCCTGCTGGTCACCGAGGCCAGCGCGCTCCAGGTCGAGCGCAACACCTTCTCGGGCAACACCGCCAGCTATGGCGGCGCCGCTTACGCCTACGGGCCGATCGCCGGCGGCGGGAGCTGGACCAACAACCAGTTCATCGAGAACACCGCCACGATCGGCGGCGCCCTGATCCTCAGCGAGGACGGCGGCCAGGTCCTGAACAACGCCTTCGTCGGCAACACCGGCGTGGAGAGCGTCGGCGCGCTCGGCCTGGTGCTGTCCCCGGCCACGGTCCTGAACAACCTCTTCGCCTGGAGCGAGTCGGGCGAGGCCCTCTACGCCTTCGACGAGGAGTCCGCCCGGGGCGGGGTCTTCGACCACAACGCCTTCTTCGAGCTGGGCGGCGGGGTCACGGGCGGCTCGCTGGCGGAGGGCCGCATGGGAGACGGCTCGCTCTTCGACCTGGACCCCCTGCTCTCCTCCTACCGCTCCGGCGCCTCCGTCGACAGCCAGATCCTGGTCCCCCTGCGGGACAGCCCGCTGCTGGACGCCGGCTCCTCCACCCTGCTCGACCCCGACGGCGGCCCCAGCGACATCGGGGCCTGGGGAGGCCCCGGCATCGTCGTCGAGGACGCCGACGCCGACGGCTGGGACAACTGGGTGGACTGCGACGACGCCGAGCCCCTGGCGCACCCAGGCGGGGTCGAGACCTGGTACGACGGGATCAACGGCGACTGCCTGTCCGGCAGCGACTTCGACGCCGACCAGGACGGATACGATGTGCAGCCCTACGGCACGGACTGCGACGACGGGGACGCCACTGTCCACGAGGGCTGCGACGACACCGCGGTGGACACGGGCGGGGACGGAGGCAGCGACTCGGGCGACGGGGGCGGCCAGCCGGGCGATGGGGGCCAGGACCGCCCCAAGCTCGACAAGGACGAGGCACCCGAGGGCTGCGGCTGCGCCAGCGGGGCGGGCGGCCCCGGAGGCCTCGGCCCGCTGGCGCTGGTCCTCCTCCCCGCCCTCACCATCCGGCGCCGCCTCAGACAGTGAGGCTGGCCTGAGGCTTCGCCTCAGGCAATGAGCCCCGCGATGCCCTCGACCCCGGTCAGGTGGTCGCCCGGGTCGATGTCGGCGGCCATCAGGATGGTGGCGCCCAGCTCCTCGACGTTCAGGTCGTGCCCGTCCTCGTACAGCTCGCCAGTCGCCCGGTCGACCCGCTTGCCGTAGTAGAAGGCGTCGAAGTCCCCGACGACCCGGCCGCCGGTGATGCGCGGTCCGACCATCAGGGCCGAGGTGTAGGGCCAGTGGTCCTTGCCGTCGGTCGCGTTGAGCTGCGGGGTCCGCCCCATCTCGGAGAGCACGACTACCAGCGTCTCGTCGGCCAGGCTGCCGCCGCCGGTGCCCGGGGTGGCCTGCAGCAGCGTCATCAGGTCGACGAGGTGCCCGAAGAGGGACTCGAAGTTGCTGGACTGGGTCAGGTCGTTGTCGGTGTGCGTGTCCCAGCCGTAGCCGCCCGACAGCATCGCGCAGCGGCTGATGCCCATGGAGAGGGCCTGGGTGGCCAGCTCGAGCTGGGCGCCGAGGTCCGCCCCGCCGCTCCAGTCGAGCACGTGCGCCAGGTCCTTCAGCTCGCGGCCGCGGTCGTGGGCGACCCGGTAGTACTCGGCCCGCTCCCGCATCGAGGCCGAGGCGTCGCCCTTGGCCACCGCCCCCAGCCGCCGGGCGAGGTAGGCGTCCATCCGCGCCTCGGCGGCGGAGACGGGCCGGCCCGTGCGGGCGTCGCTCCAGTCGATGATCGAGCCCGAGAGCAGGCCCTCGAGCTGCCCGGAGCTGCCGGTGCGGGTGACCGCCGAGCCGGCCTGGCCGGGGTAGGCCGGACCCTGGATGACGATGTGGGGCAGGGCGTAGCTCTCGGCGCGGGAGTGGCCGATGATCGAGGGCCAGTCGGCCCGCTCGCTGCTGGTCGAGCCGGTCATCACCAGGCGCAGACAGTTCTCGTGGGCGACGCTGGGCACCAGGATGCCGTTGATGATCAGGCTGCGGTCGGCGTGGGCCTGGAAGAAGCGGTCGACCGAGGGGCGGTCGGGGTGGCTGACCCAGCTCAGATCCCCCTGGGTGGAGGTCTCGGCCTGCCGCTCCATGTCGACCGCGGTGTTCCACAGCTCGTCGGCGAAGATGCGGGTCGGATCCCAACCCCCGTAGTTGGCCACGAAGATCAGCTTGAGGTCGTTGCCGAGGGCCTGGGGCGAGGCGAAGGCGCTGCGCAGCGGCAGGGTCGCGGCGCCGAGCAGCCCGCCAGAGGCGGCCAGGATCTGTCGTCGGGTGAGGTGCTTCATGGCGAGGTCCAGGCTTCAGTAGAAGAGGAAGGCGGGATCGCGGAGGAGGACGGAGAGCAGCCCCGCCCAGGCGGCCGAGGGGTCGCCCTCGGCCTCGTACAGCTCCTGCCAGAGCTCCAGGTTGGCCTGGACCTCGGGACCGTCGGCGGCCACGGTCGCCCCGAACAGGCGGAGGTGCAGGTCCTGGATCTGGGCGATCATCGGCTCCGGCGCGCTGGCCGGGGTCTCGGTGAAGGCGATCCGCGTGAAGAGCCGGGCCTCGTCCGGCCAGGACTTGTCGTGGCGGGCCACGCTCCAGGCCGCCGCCTGGGCGAGGCGCTCGAAGCTGAGGGCCATGGTGGCGTTGAACTGCGGCGCCGGCGAGGTGACGAAGCCGCCGTCGATGCCGCCCGCCAGCGTGCGCAGCCCGTAGGTGTCGGTCGTCATCATGTCGTAGTCGGCGTAGGTGAAGCGGTAGCCGGTCAGCTCCTCGACCTGGCTGGCCAGCAGATCGGGCCGGGTCAGCTTCCACTGCCCGACGCTGCCGACCGCGCGGTACTCCTCGCTGGCCATGACCGCGCGGATCAGCGCGCGCAGCGTCAGCCCCTGGTCCAGGAAGGTCTCGCGCAGGGCGGTCAGCTCGCGGGTGTCGTCCAGCGTGCTCTCCCGCTGCAGGAGCTGCTCGAAGACCTGCTCGGTCGCGCAGGTGGGCAGGCGCTCGTCGGTGGCGATCTGCCAGGCCAGGTCCTCGATGTTGAAGCTGGGCTCGCCGTAGAAGGAGGGCTCGACCTCGGTCGCCGTCCGCCACCACTGTTCACGTTCGGGGTGGTAGTAGGCGACGTCGACGTGGGTGGCCGAGTTGTAGTAGAAGCCCCACAGGTAGCTGCTGAGCGGGTCCAGCGTGTTGTGACAGGCCACGCAGCCGGGGTTGCTCTTCAGCGCCTCGTTGATCGCCCCCTCGTCCAGCAGGTTGACGTCCCGGTCGAACTCGATCGGCAGCGTCAGGTAGTCTGTACAGAAGAGCAGCCGGCTGATGGCGTTGGCCCGGCCGCGGTTGGCGTTGGCGTAGGTGGTGCTGTAGCGCCACCACAGGCTGTTGGTGGAGAGGATGCCGGCGGCGGGGCGATCGTCGGTGTAGCGGACCTGCTGCCAGCCGGTCTCGCCCGCCGGGTAGTCCAAGGGCCAGACCTCGGCCATCAACGGATCGGCCATGGTCCACTCGCCGGTCACGATCTCGTACCAGGGCAGATCGTTAGCCGCGACATGGGCCAGGATGCGCAGGGGCTCCTCGCCGATGCTCTTGACCAGCCCGGGGTGATCGCTGCTGGTCTCCCAGTAGGTGACCAGCAGGCTGTCCGACTGGGTCTGGTAGATCTCGCTGAAGAGGGCGACGACGCGGTCCTCGAAGCGCTCGTCGACCAGGAAGCCCTCGATCAGCAGGTCGAGCTGGGCGGGGTCCTGCTGCACGAGGGCGAGCTCCTCGACCGAGGGGCGCACCCCCCGCAGATCGAGGCTGGCCCGGATCAAGACCCGCACCGGGTCGATCTCGACGGGCTGGGTCTCGGTCCCCGGCTGGGTCTCGGTCCCCGGCTCGGTCTCGGTCCCCGGCTGCGGATCGGTCGTGGGCGGCGCCTGGTCCACGACCGGCTCAGGCGCACAGGCCAGGAGGAGGAGCAGGCTCAGTCCCATGGGCGGGTCTCCCAGTCGAGGAGGGGCTCGAATTCGGGACAGATGGTGCCGAGCTGCTGGCCCCGCCAGCTGACCGTGCCGCAGCCGTCGCAGTGCGGCTGGAAGATCGGCGCGCCGGCCCAGGGAGGCCCCTGGAACTCCACCTCGTTCCACTCGCCGGCGGCGTCGCGGACCGAGATGGTCCCGCTGGGCTCCTGCGCGCAGGCCGAGCCGGCGTCGCTGGCGTAGATGTAGACCGACTCGAAGAGGGCGGTGTTCATCGAGCCGGGCACCCCCGAGATCGCCCCGCTGAGGGACAGCCCGGTGCCCTGCTCGACGTCGGCGTCGTAGCTCCAGCTCCAGACCAGGTCGACCGAGAGATCCTCGGCCAGCCAGCTGCCCTCGGCCTGCGGGTCGCTCCAGCGGGCGTCGCCCTGGATGTAGGCGTAGCCGGTGCGGTCGGGGTTGCCCTGGGTCCCGGCGGTGTAGTGGTAGGCGTAGCCGCTCATCTCCAGCTCGCTGCCGAAGCGGTCGGTGATCGAGCCGAAGAGCTGGGTGTAGCTGTAGTCGTCGTAGATGGTGGAGCCCGAGACATAAGGCTCGTAGTAGAAGCTGTAGCCGTAGCCGGAGAAGGCCGCGCCCGTGCCGGCCGAGCAGCCGCCGAACCAGTAGTGGTAGCCGTAGTAGGTCTCGCCGTCGGCGTCGGTGTAGTAGTAGGGGCAGGCGCTGTCGCCGAGGGAGGTGCGGAGGCCCTCGTAGGCGGCGGTCAGGGTCATCGGGTCCACCCGCTTGACCGCGGCGAAGACCTCCACCAGGCTGGCCTCGACCTCCTCCAGGCTGTGCAGGGGGCTGTCCTCGTCCTCCCGATCGAGGATGTAGGGCGAGCCCTCCTCCTCCTCCTCGGTCTGCTCTTCGACCGGGGTGCCCGTGTCGGTCTCGACCACGGCGCCGCCATCGGCCTCTCCGCCGTCCGGCTTCCCCTGATCATCTGGCTGGGCCTCCTGTCGACAGGCCCAGAGCATCAGAAAGCACAGCACGCCCACCTCCTTCGGCGGCCCACGCTACCTCAAGAGGCCGGCGCAAGGTGTGAATTCCTCAGGTGCCGGGCTCGGCGCACTCCAGCCACCAGCGCAGGCGGGTGGCGTCGTCCTCGGTGATGCCCCCGGCCGGCGGCATGCGCTCTTCGTCGCCGGGCACGAGCTGGAGGATGCGGCTGCTCCAGGTCCAGACCTGCTCGACGGTGTCGAAGACGACCGACTCGGGGGCGCCGAAGCGCTCGGGCGCGGTGGAGGCGTGGCAGCCCTGGCAGTTGGCGGTGATGAAGCCGGCGCCGAAGGTGCTGTAGTTGACCAGCGGCACGTCGGCGCAGGGGTCAGCGGAGTCGGTCGGGCCGGCGGTGTCGCTGCCCTCCCCGTCGCTGGCACCCCCGTCGCTGGCACCCCCATCCGTCGACGTCCGTCCCGAGTCCTCTTCGAGGGCTCCGTGGCAGGCGAGGTTGAGGGCGAGGGCGAGGGCGAGGAGGAGCACGGCGGGAGCATCTCATGGGAGCCGAGGTGGCGCCTCGGGGGCAAACGCTGTAGCGTAAATGACACCTGGCTGTCACTTGAGCGCCAAATCCGGAGTCCGGTTGAGCCACGAGCACCTTCATGAACGCGCCGCCAACGGGGGGACGGTGCGGGTCAGCCGTCACGACCGTCTGCAAGCGGACATCAAGGTCTCCTGCAATGTGCGCGAGGTGATTCAGGAGGCCGTCTCCTTCGAGCTGGACGTCTGGCTGCACCTGCCCGGCGACCTGGGCATCGGGCCCAACCGGACCCCTGCCGAGGGGCTCTACCAGGACCTGCGGGTCCGGAGCCGGCTGCGGACGCCGATCGTGCGCCTGGAGGACCTCGCCGACCCGCAGGGGCGCAATTCGCCGCTGGCGGCGCTCAACCTGCTCTGCGATGCCCCGGACCTGGGGCCGACCTGGTGCCGGGACGTCCGGCGCGAGGCCCGGCTGGTGGCGCGGGTGCTGCGCAGCGCGGGGCGGCGCGTGCTCGCGGCCTGCCAGCCGGGCTCCCCTCACCTGCCGACCCTGCTGCCGATCCTGCTGCGCGCCCTGGAGCAGACCGGGCCGCGCTTCCGCGAGCTCAACGCCCGCCTGACCCGGGGCCGCATCGACGCCGACACGGCGCTCTGCCTGGAGTCCACCGACGAGTACCTCAGCCTGCAGACCGAGCTGCTGGCCACGCGGGCCCTCGCCCTGATGGACAGCCTGGGCACCAACGGCGAGCTGCGGGCGGGCTTCGTCGCGGTCGCCCGGCGCGAAGACGCCCTGCGCCGGGACAACGGCTGGCGCAGCCGCATGCCCGACCCGGCACGCAAGGAGAGCGAAGAGGCCTTCCTGGACCAGGCCAGCACGCTGAAGCTGTTCGTCGAGCGCGTGCTCTACCTCCGGCAGATCCCCAGCCGGGTCCAGAAGGTCGCCCACAACACCATCCTGGGCCTGGCCGCGGCGCTGGCGATGGCCTGGGCGGTCGGGCTGCAGGTCTTCGCCCTCTACAGCCTGGGGCTGGACCTCAGCAAGGGGGCGGGGACCAGCATCGTGGTGGCCTTCTCGACCATCGCCGTGCTCGGCTACATCCTGAAGGACCGCATCAAGGCCTGGTCCGCCGAGGTCCTGGCCCGCCAGCTCCCGCGCTTCCTGGACGATCGGGGCGCGGCCCTGGCCTGGGGCATCGACCGCACCATCCTGGGTCGAGCCACCGAGCGCCTCGCCTACGAGACGGCCGCCGACCTGGACCCCGAGGTCAAGCGCCGCCACCTCGCCGCCCTGGGCAGCCGCCTGCCGACCGAGCTCCACGACGACATCCTCCACTACCGTCGCCGCCTCGTCCTGATGCCCCGGGTGGCCCTCTCCGTCTTCCCGCCCTTCGTCGGGATCAACGAGTCCATGCGGCTGAACCTCTCCCGCTGGGTGCGCACCCTGGACGACCCCAAGCGCAGCATCGTCGCGCTGGACGAGCACGACCGGCCGGTGACCCGCAAGCTGCCTCACCGGACCAGCATGCCGGTGATCACCCGGCTGCGCTGGAAGGCCGAGCAGGGCCGCTGGCAAGAGCAGTGGGGGGTCCACCGCATCCTGCTGACCCAGCGGGGCATCACCCGGGTCGACTGCCTGGACGGCAGCGACACGCTGGAGACCTTCGACGACTTCGACGACTGAGCCCGCCCGAAGGGCGGCTAAAGTCCAAGCGCAGCCCGGAGGGCGGGGTCCTCGGGCGAGGTCGTCGGCGCGAAGCGGGCCTTTACCTGGCCGTCGGGGCCGACCACGAACTTGGCGAAGTTCCACTCGATGTCGTGGCCGCCGCCCGCCTCGCTGCCCACCAGGGCCCGGTACAGGGCGCTGCGGCCCGGGCCGTTGACCTCCTGCTTCTGGAGCAGGGGGAAGGTGACGTTGAAGCGGGTGTCGCAGAACTCGAGGATCTCCTGGGGGGTGCCGGGCTCCTGGGCGCCGAACTGGTTGCAGGGCACGCCGATCACCTCGATCCCGCGCGGGATGCCCTCCTGCGCGAGGGCCTGCAGGGCCGTGTACTGCGGGGTGAGGCCGCACTTGCTGGCGACGTTGACGATCAGCAGCGTCTTGCCGGCGAAGCGGGAGGCCGGCAGCGGGCTGCCGTCGAGGGCGACGAGATCGGGCAGGGACATGGGCTTCTCCGAGGGGGGGGGGCCGAGCCCCTACCCGAACCCAGCCGAGGTGCCACTAGCTAGTGCCAGGCACTAGCTAGTGGCACCTCGGCGGCTCGCCGGGCGGACGGGGCGGGCGTCGGGTAGGCTGCCTCCACCGTGGAGGACCTCATGCGCTTCGTCACCATCCCCTGCCTGCTCCTGCTGGCCTGCAGCGGCAACAAGGACGTCGACACCAGCGGCAGCGACACCGGCACCGAGGAGATCGGCCCCTGCGGGCGCTACTCCGGCGCCTGGCGCACGGGCGCCGACTGGCAGTGGCTGGTCACGCCCGAAGGGGTCAGCACCTACGACCGCGAGGGGAGCTGGGAGGTCCTGGCCATGGGCGAGGAGGAGTACACCGGCGTCAGCGTCTTCATGGTGCAGGAGACCGCCGAATTCAGCTCCCACACCTGGCCCGAGGACGAGATCCGCCTGACCTGGCGCTACTCCTGCGGCGACGACGGGGTGCGCCTCGTCCTGCTGGAGGGGGCCTGGGAGCGCAGCAACGACGGGATCTCCCTGCACGAGGCGGGCTGGTGGTCGATCGACCTGCCCGACCACCCCCTGGTCCTGCCCAACGACCTGGAGGTCGGCCAGACCTGGTCCTTCGACTCGGAGATGCTCTACAGCGCGAGCGGCACCAGCAAGGCGGTGATGGCCCTCTCGGCCTCATTCGAGGTGCTGGCCGAGGAAGAGGTCACGGTGCCGGCGGGCACCTTCCAGGCGATGAAGGTGGTCTCGACCTGGAGCGGCGACCCGCGCTCGCAGTTCGAGCCCTTCACCGAGACCCGCTTCATGGCCCCCGACGTCGGCGATGTCCGCATCGAGGGCTACGCCGACCTGCAGTCCTGGGAGCCCGACCCCGAGTTCACCTACTGAGCGACCACAGGGCGGGCAGCTCGTCGCCCTCGTGCTCGCTGCGGTAGTCGGGCAGGAAGGGGGCCAGGACCCCGCGGATCGCCGCCGAGGCCTCCATCGCCTGGCTCAGCGCCGCCCACCAGGGCTCGCCCTGAGCCCGCTGCACGGCCTGCCGGGCGATGCGGGTGACCGAGGCCTCCCACTCGCTCTCGTCCAGGGCCTGCAGCGGATCCTCGGGCAGCTTGTCGTAGTACTGGCGGAAGCCGCTGGTCGGGGCGAAGACGCCGCGCAGCCCGTGGCGGGTGGCCAGCCAGCACTGCAGGCGCAGGCAGGCGTGCTCGCGCACATCGATGTTGTCCCAGAGGGGGAAGCCCCAGTCCCGCTGCTCGAAGCTGTCGGCGCCGTTGGTGATCCAGTGGCAGAGCTCGTGCAGCACCATCTGCGAGAGGCTGTCGTCGGCGTCCAGGTCCGACCGCGGCCCCAGCGCCAGCAGCCCGCTGCCGTCGGTCATGCTGTAGATGGCCGGGTCCCGGCGCAGGTGCAGGCCCAGGCGGTGGGCCGTGGCCAGCCAGACCAGCTCCAGCGGGTCGACGTAGCGGGCCCGGACCGGCCGCTGCCAGTCGGGATCGTCGTGGCAGGCCGGGACCCGCAGCCGCTCGGCGTCGAGGCGGTCCTGGGGATCGGCCAGGGTAGCGGGAGGCCAGGAAGGCACATCAGCTCCTTGAGGCCGACGGGATAATCCGCCGGGCGAGCGAGATCATGCCCCCACCCTCCCCGACCACCGATCCCTGCCGCGACTGCGGGGCCTGCTGCGCTCAGGGCTTCGACTGCGTCGAGGTCGAGGCCGACGAGCCCTTCGCCCTGCTGCACCGGGCGCTGCTGCAACCCGACTTCGGCGTCCTGCAGCTCCGCCGACCGGGCGGCCGCTGCCCCTGCCTGCTGGGCGCGCGCCCGACCTTGCGCTGCGAGGCCTACCCGCTGCGCCCGCAGAGCTGCCGCGACTTCCCCGTGGGCGAGGACTCCTGCGCCGAGGCCCGCGCCCGGATCGGCTTGCCGCCCCTCCCCCAGGTTGGGACCGCAACGGGTTAGACCCCCGCACGGGCCCTCGCCCCCTGCTCCTGGAGCACCCATGGATCACGACTTCTGGCTCCGCCGATGGGAGCACGGCCAAATCGGCTTCCACCAACCCCGTGTCGACGCCGATCTGCAGGCCTTCCTCGCCGCCTGGCTGGACGAGCCCCACCACCGGATCCTGGTCCCCCTCTCCGGCAAGAGCGTCGACCTGCCCTTCCTGGCGGGCCGGGGCCATGACGTCACCGGCGTAGAGCTCTCCGCAAAGGCGGTCGCCGAGTTCCACCAGGAGCAGGGCCTGCGCGCCTTCGTCGAGCCCGACGGCCCCTTCACGGTCCACACCAGCTCGGGGGTCACCATCTACCACGGCGACTTCTTCGCCCTGGACGCCGACCGGGTGGGCCACTTCGACCGGGCCTGGGACCGCGGCGCCCTCGTCGCGATGGACGCCGACCGGCGCCCCTCCTATGTGCGGACCCTGCGCAACCTGCTGCGGCCGGCCGCCCGCGTGCTGCTCAGCGTCTTCGACTACGACCAGCAGCGCCTGGAAGGCCCCCCCTGGAGCGTCCCCCCGGCCGAGGTCGAGGCCTTGTGGGCGGGCTGCCGGATCGAGCTGCTGCAGACGATCGACGCCAGCAGTGAGGGCCGCTTCAAGGAGGCCGGGCTCACCGAGGCGCGGATCCACACCTGCCTGGTCCACCTGCCCGGCTGAGCCCGACCGGCTGAGCCCGACCGGCTGGGCCCGACCGGCTGGGCCCTGCGTGCCGTGCGCGAGAGGGAATTCTTCGCTTCGGCGAACTTTGTTTGTTGTCCGGCCGAACTTAGGGTAGGCTGGACTCATGCAGCCGGCCCCGTCCAACCTCGCCGCCGTCATCCAGCTCATCTGGACCGAGGGAGAGATCTCCCGCGCCGAGGTGGCCCGCCGCTGCGACCTCTCCCGCTCCACCGTGTCCGCCCTCGTCCAGCAGCTCATCGACCTGGGGGGCGTGCGCGAGGCCCGGGTCGGACCGTCGCAGGGCGGGCGCCCGCCCGTGATGCTGCGCTTCGAGCACGACCGCTTCCGCATGATCGGGCTGGACATCGGGGCGACCCACCTCACCGCCCTCGTGATGGACCCGCGCGGGCGGACGCTCAGCCGCGCTTCGGTCGCCTGCCCGGTCGAGTCCGACCCCCCGGGAACGCTGAGGAAGATCGACCAGCTCCTGGCCGAGGTGCAGGCCAAGGCCTCGCTCTCCGCCGGCCAGCTCCTGGGCATCGGGGTCGCCGTGCCCTGCCCGGTCCACCCCTCCACGCCCGGGCGGCTCTCTCCCAGCATCCTGCCGGCCTGGCGGGACATCGACCTGGGAGCCACCCTCTCCCAGCGCTGGGCGGTCCCCACCTACCTGGAGAACGACGCCAACCTGGGCGCCCTGGGCGAGCTGTACTGGGGCCAGGGCCGCGGCGCGGGCGACTTCGCCTACGTCAAGCTGGCGACCGGCGTCGGCGCCGGGCTGATCATCGACGGCGACATCTACCGTGGGGGCCAGGGCATCGCCGGCGAGATCGGCCACACCGCCATCGACGCCCAGGGTCCGCCCTGTCGCTGCGGGCTGTTCGGCTGCCTGGAGGCGATGATCGGCTCGAAGGCGATCGAGTCCGACTTCCTCGCCCTGCGACTCCAGCAGGGTACCGATCCAAAGAAGCCCGCACCCGACCTGGGCAGCATCTCGGCGGCGGCGGCAGCCGGCGACCCGCTGGCGGTCGCGGTCATCGAGCGCGCTGGCCACCACCTGGGGGTCGCCCTGGCCAACCTCCTCAACATCGTCAACCCTTCACGCATCGTGCTCAGCGGCCGCCTGACGCTCGCCGGGGAGGCGCTGCTCGCGCCCCTGAACAGAGCGATCCAGGCCCGCACCATGTGGACCAACGTGGCCGCAGCCGACGTCGTCATCTCCAGCCTTGGAGACGACGCGATCCCCCTGGGCGCAGCGACCCTGGTCCTGCGCACCGCCCTGGCCGACCCGACGCGACTCTCGCTGGGCCTGCCAACCTCCGTCCCTCGCCGGCAGTTCGTTGGCGTGGGCGGCCCCCCCCCCACTCCCTGACTCATCATTACCCACAAGTTGTCCATTGACGTGTCAACATATCCACCGGAGGTGT
>ERZ761602.3765-NODE-3765-length-20763-cov-9.522841_pt1 | contig 20763 bp, 19 predicted proteins | sample MGYA00512165_ERZ761602 | MGnify/ENA primary metagenome ERZ761602 (study PRJEB28899, sample SAMN02445085) | bioreactor sludge metagenome | biome: EBPR sludge; isolation source: Thorneside wastewater treatment plant | place: Australia: Brisbane, Thorneside...
TCAGCGTCTCGGGCGCGGAGGCCCGCCTGCGCGGACCCGGCGGCACGGTCAGCCCCGGGGCGATCGAGCCCGGCACCTGGACCGTCCTGGTGCGGGACGGCGAGGCCTGGGTCGAGGCCGGAAGCATCCAGATCGAGGCGGGCGAGCAGGCCTCCGTCAAGTGCGGCTTCGGCCGCTGCCGAAAGCTGTAGGGGCTCGGCTCGCTCAGCTCTGACGCGCGGGGCGCTCCCAGAGGAACTCCGGCTCGCCCAGGCTCTTGGCCGCCCACCGCCCGGCTACGAAGAGCCAGTCGGACAGGCGGTTGAGGTAGCGCAGGGCGCCGGGGTCGAGCTCGGGCTCGGTGTGCAGCAGGCCGACCAGGTCGCGCTCGGCGCGCCGGCAGACCGTGCGGGCCTGGTGGAAGAAGGCGCCGACGGGGCCGCCGCCGGGGAGGATGAACTCGGTCAGCGGCCCGAGGTCCTCGTTCAGCTCGTCGATCCAGCCCTCCAGCCGGGTGCTGTCGTCGTCGCTGATCCGGACCATGCTGGCCCAGCGGTCGGTGGGCAGGGTCGCGAGGTCCGCGCCGACGTTGAAGAGGTCGTTCTGGACCCGGTGCAGCATGGCGTCGAGCCGGGCCACCACCTGGGGCGAGGCCTCGGAGCGCGCGTTGAAGGTCCGGACGAGGCCCAGCACCGCGTTGAGCTCGTCGACCGTGCCATAAGCGGAGATGCGGAGGTGGTCCTTGGGGACCTGCTGGCCGCCCGCGAGGCGGGTGAGGCCCCCGTCGCCGGTTCGGGTGTAGACCTTGGTGATGCGCATGGAGACTCTCCCTGAGGTGTGGCGGCACTAACGGTGGGAGGCCTCCTGCCAAGCCTCTCGGCGAAGGAAAGCAAGCCCGGGTCGGCCGGACGGGATACGGAGAGAGACCCCGGCGGCCCGCTGTCGCCCCCCCGAGCTGGAGCTGAAAACGTGGATCTGAATCCTTCGTCCGAGAAGAAGCGCAAGGTGTCGGTGGCGGGCCTTCGCCGCGCCGATCCGACCACCCTCCAGGTCCTGACCCAGGACGTGCTGCGGACCCCCCTCGTCCGCATCGAGCTGGGGACCTTCACGGACCTGCTGGCCCTCTCCGAGCTGCCCGACGGCGCCCTGCCGACCGCCATGTCCCGCGAGCTGGCGACCTTCCAGCGGCAGATGTTCCGCGAGCTCTCCGATCTGCCCGATGGCATGCCGCTCGCCGAGTTCGCCATCGACCTGATCGACATCCCGGCCGCCGAGATCCCCGGCTGCCTGCGCGAGGCGCTCGCTGCGCTGGCCGCCGAGCGCCGCGATCCCGACGCCCTCGCCGCGCTGGACCGCCTCGCCGCCCACTGCGACACGGCCGAGCCGCGTGTCTTCGTCCTGCCGACGGTGGCCGAGAAGACCAGCCCCAACAACACCCGGGTGACGAAGCTGGCCAAGGCCGCCGCCCCCTCCTCCGCGCGCAAGGGCCGCTCCGTCGAGGAGATCCAGGCCGAGGACGTGCGCGCCCAGTGGATTCAGGAGGATGTGCTCTCCCGCCTGCGCGGCAACCCCGCCGGGCTCAAGGAGTCGGTGCTGGTGGGCGGCTCGCGCCACCGCGCCCCCTGGCGGGACCTGACCGAGGCCGAGGTGCTGAAGGTCCTGCGCCGCCTGGGTCGCGAGAACCGGACGCGGGTCTCGGCGGGTCGCTGGTACGCCGCCGGTTGATCCGGGCCCCGGACGGGTGGCGGGCCGGGCCCGATTCCGGGCATCATCGTGCGGGTCCGCACCGTGGAGGTTCTCCGTGATCACTCTTCCGCTCCTGTTCCTGGGTCTGGGCCTCCCCTTGACCGGCCTGCTCGCCTGCGGCGACAAGGACGTCGAGCTGCCCGACGGTGACGCAGACACGGACACCGACACGGACACCGACACCGATACGGACACCGACACGGACACCGATACGGACACCGACACGGACACCGACACGGACACCGACACGGACGCCGATCTCGAAGCGACGCTGGTGGCCATCCAGAGCGGGGAGATCGCCACCGGCGCCTCGGTCCACATCGCCGAGGCCATCGTCACCAGCCCGGTGGTCGCTGACGGCTTCTACCTGGGCGAAGGCGAGGGCGGGGCCTACAGCGGCCTGTGGGTGGCGACCTCCGGCGGCGTCGAGATCTCGGCGGTGCGCGGAGATCGGGTCGAGCTGCGCGGGATCGTCGAGGAGCAGGTCGACTCCGGGGACTCCAGCGGGGGCAGCCGCACGGCCCTGCGGCTCTCCAGCGCCAGCGACTACACCTGGCTGGGCATCGCCGACCTGCCCATGAGCTTCCCCACGACGATCGAGGACCTGCTCGACCCGGTCCTGGCCGAGACCCTCGAGGGGGTGCTGGTGGAGATCGAGGGGGCGGTGGTCAGCGCCATCGAGCTCGACGGCAAGGAGTTCGAGCTCCAGGGCGGGCTGCGCGTCGACGACCTCTTCCACGACGCCGGCGTGCTCCAGGCCGGGGACAGCTACGCACGCATCGTCGGCGTCCTGCACTACGAAGGCGGGCTCTTCAAGCTGGCCCCCCGCGATGGCCTGGACCTGCAGGGCTGGACCGCCGCCCCCTGCGAGGCCGAGCGCTGCGTGCGCGAGCTGGCCGACGGCGAGCTGGTCCTGACCGAGCTGATGATCGACCCGCAGACCGGCGAGGACGACTTCTGCGAGTGGGTCGAGCTCTACAACGCCTCGGGCCTCAGCGTCGACCTCCAGGGGCTGCAGATCGGCGACGACGACGGGTCCATGGGGGTCATCGAGGTGCCCGCCGTGGTCGCCGCCGGCGGGTACGCCGTCCTGGCGCGCTCCAGCGAGGCCTACTGGGAGGTCGAGTGCGGGGCCATGTACGGGGTGATGACCCCCTCGGCCTGGTACGGCGACTCCCCGAACCTCAGCAACAGCGGCGACCCGGTCGAGCTCCTGCGGCCCGACGGCTCGGTCATCGACGCGGTCCCGAACTACGGCAACGAGGTGGCCACCTGGCAGCTGGACAGCGGCTACCTGGACGCGGCCAGCAACGACGACGTCGCCTACTGGTGCCCCTCCGAGACCGTGCTGGTCAGCTACGCCGGCCAGACCGACTACGGCACGCCGGGGCGGCCCAGCATCTTCTGCGGCCTGTAGGCCTCAGGCGCTCCAGCCGCCTCAGGGCGTCCGGCACTCCAGCCGATCCACGGCGTGCACGGGCGCGGTGTCGCCGGCCATCAGGTGCTGGATGGCCGAGTAGACCAGCCGCTGGCGGGCCAGGGTGCGCTGCCCCTCGAAGACCGGGGAGATCACCTCGATCTCGAAGTGACCGCCGCCCCCGGCGACCGACACGGTGGCGTCGGGGATGGCGCCCTCGATGGCGCTCTTGACCTGCTGCTCGATGCTCATCTCGACCTCCAGAGCCCGCGGTCCTAACGTCCCTGGGTCAAAGTGGGCTGCCGAAGTGGGCTGCCGAAGTGGGAGCGGCTTGCACCTGCCAGAGCTCGGCCGGCACCCCGGCCGCGAGCAGTCGGTCCAGCCAGAGGCGCTGGCTGTCGCGGAGCTGGTCGCCCGGCCCCTTCAGCTCGGCCAGCAGGGCGGTCGGGGGCAGGCGGCTGGGGAAGGCGTCGGGCAGGCGCAGCTCGGGTCCGGCCAGGATGACCAGGTCGGGCAGCCCGCGGGGGGCCTGCCGCCAGTCCGCGGCGATCAGCCCCAGCACGCTGGCCAGCGCCGCGCCGCCCAGGTCGGTGGCGACGGTCTGCAGGAGCTCCAGCGGGTAGCGGCCCCAGGCCACGCCGGCGATGGCCTCGCCCTCGCGCGCCTGCCAGACCGCGGCGAGGCGCTCGCAGGCCTCTCCCTCGCGCAGGCCCTGCAGGACGGGCTGGATCCATGCCTGTCGGCGGGAGGCGAAGCCTGGGCTGCCCAGGTCGAGGGGGGCCGAGCGCAGGGCGGAGGGCAGCATCCCCGGCACCGGCGCCAGGATCGCGTCGGCGAAGAGCAGGCCGAAGAGCGAGAGCCACAGCCCTCCTTCGGCGTGGATCGAGACCCGCCCCTGCGCGGCCAGCGCGGCTTGTAGCGCCGGCTCCAGGGGGAGGGGACCGGCGGGGCTCTCCCACAGCGGCCGCGGGCCCCCTCGCCCAGCCTCAGCGAAGGCCCCTCGCCCAGCCTCAGCGAGGCCCCCTCGCCCAGCCTCAGCGAGGCCCCCTCGCCCAGCAGGCGGCAAGCGGAGGCGGCGCAGGGGAGGGGAGCGCAGCGGGGGGAGAGGGGCGAAGCCCTGGCCCATGGCGCGGGCGAGGCGTCGACCGGTGCGGGCCAGGGCGAGGGCGGCGCCGGCGTCGACCCGATCGAGCTCCTCGCGGCAGAGGCGCAGCGCCTGCTCGGGCCGGCCAGCCGCCTCCAAGGCCAGGGCCCGACGGTGCTGGAGCTCGCCCTCGGCCCCCGAACCGGCGGCCTGCGCCTGGACGAGGCGGGCGTAGACCTCGGCGGCGCGCTCCGGCTGTCCCTGGCGCTCCAGCCCGCGGGCGGCTTCGGCGGCGCGACCGGCGGCGAGGTGGCGGGCCGTTCGCCGGGCGCGCCACTCGGGGGGAGGGGGCCCGGCCGTGGCCAGGTCCAGGTCTTCGTCCAGCCGGGCCAGCAGCGCCGCGCCGCGCTCGTCGGCGGGCAGCCCACCAAGGCGCTGGTCCAGGGCGAGGCCGCGCTCCCAGGCCAGCAGGCTGCGTCGATCCGGGAAGAGGCCGCTGCCGGGCGTGGGGGTGTAGCGCGGATAGCGATGCACGCTGAGGCGCTGCAGGACCATGCGCTGGAGATCGGCGTGCCGGCTGCCCAGGTAGAGGCGGGTCAGGCGCGCCACCAGGCCGCCGTGACGCAGGAGCAGCAGCGGGCGGCTGAGGTGGGCTCGCACCGGCTGGCCCTCCAGGGCGCCCAGCAGCTCGGCCCGTCGGCCCCTCGGGCTCAGCCCCACCGCCTTGCAGGCGGCGCGCAGCTCGTCGACCGTGCTGAGGGCAGCCAGGGCCGCCGGGGTGAGCACCCGCTCTCCGAAGCGGGCCAGCTCGGCCTCCACCAGCAGCGCGGCGGCGGCGCGGGGATCAGGCACCTCGCGGTATGCCAGGTCGTCCAGCCGGAAGATCGCCCCCTTGCGCATGTGCAGGCGGGCGTAGAGGGCCAGCGCCTCGGCCGGCAGGCCCAGCAGGCGGCGCACGACGCAGGCCTCGCCCGCGGTCAGCAGCCACCCCTCCCGCTGCAGCGCCTCGGCGGCGGCCAGGGACAGGTCGGCCGCTGCCCAGCCGAGCTCCTCGGGGCCCAGCGGGGTGGGGGCGGTGGGACTCGAACCCACAAGGCCAAGGCCACTCGATTTTGAGCCGAGCGCGTCTACCGATTCCGCCACGCCCCCGTTCCCGTGTCTGGTGGGCCAGCCTATCCCGACTGGCAGCCGGTTCGCCAGCGTGTCGCGCTCTGTCCCGTTGTCGCTCACACCCCCGCCGGATGTGATAGTCCGCCGGACGGGCCCGATCGCGTGCCCTCCAGGTGAGCGTCCCTCCATGGCTCCATCCTACGTGCTCGTCGTCGACCCCAGCCCCACCACCGCTCGGCGGGTGGAGGAGGCGCTGCGCGGCAGCGAACTGGCGGTGCTCTCGGCCCGCGACGCGACCGAGGCCGCGGCGGTGGCCGAAGGCTCGGACATCGCGGTGGTCCTCTCCAGCGCCTCCCTGCCCCGCGGCAACGGCTACGACCTCGCCCGCGCCTTGCGCGAGCGGCACCCCGCGGCGGCGGTCTTCCTGCTGGCGGGCGGCTTCGAGGTCTTCAACGCCCAGCGGGCCACCGACGCCGGCGTCATCGGCCAGATCCGCAAGCCCTTCACCGTCGAGAGCATCCGGGCCAGCTTGGAGCAGGCCCTGGGTCCTTTCCGCAGCAACGGGGTCGGCTCCGAACCTCCCGCCGAGATGACCGAGATCGGCATCGAACAGCTCGAGCCCCTCGACGAGCTCTCGGCCTCCGCCGCCCCCTTGCCTCGGGCTGCCGCCCGCCCCCCCGCCAGCGACGAGCGGGTCGCCACCTTCATCCCCCGCGACTACCAGCAGCTCGAGCCCGTGGCCGTCGATCCCGAGGTCGTCGGCCCCGCCATGGAGCGGGCCATCCTCGAGGTGCTTCCGGTGGTGGTCCAGCGGCTGCTGCGCCACAACCTCAGCGCCTCGCCCGACTTCCGCGACCTGGTCGAGCAGGCCGTCGCCGAGGCGGTCCGCACCCAGCTCCGCGAGCTGGTCGAAGACACCGTCCGCGAGCGGGTCCGTGAGCGCGAAGGGCGCGAGTAGCCCCGCCGCCTCCCTCCCGACGCCCGGGCCCCCCGCCCGCCCTCCTCCCCCAGCACCCTTGCACAGGACGGCCCCATGAGCGCCGAGCTTCCTCGCACCTACGACGCCCACCAGGCCGCCGAGCGCTTCTCCGCCGAGTGGGAGCGAAGCGGCGTCGCCTCGCCCGACCCCAGCCAGCCCGGGCCGGCCTACAGCATCGTCATCCCGCCGCCCAACGTCACGGGCAGCCTGCACATGGGCCACGCGCTGAACAACACGATCCAGGACCTGTTGATCCGCTACAAGCGCATGGACGGCTTCAACGCGCTGTGGGTGCCGGGAATGGACCACGCCGGCATCGCCACCCAGTGGGTGGTCGAACGCCAGCTCCGCGAGCAGGGCATCGAGCGCCGCGACATGAGCCGCGACGAGTTCGTCGCCCGGGTCTGGGACTGGAAAGAAGAGAGCGGCGGCCAGATCCAGCACCAGCTCCGCAAGCTGGGGGTCTCCTGCGACTGGAAGCGCGAGCGCTTCACCATGGACGAGGGCCTCTCCGCCGCCGTGCGCGAGGTCTTCGTGCGCCTGTTTGAGGAGGGCCTCATCTACCGGGCCGAGCGGCTGATCAACTGGGACCCGGTCGGCATGACGGCGCTCTCCGACCTGGAGGTCGAGGCCGAGGAGGACTTCCAGACCGAGATCTGGCGCTTCGCCTACCCGCTGGAGCAGCCCGGTCCCCAGGGCCAGACCGAGATCGTCGTCGCCACCACCCGGCCCGAGACCATGCTGGGCGACACCGCCATCGCGGTGCACCCCGACGATCCGCGCTACCAGGGGCTGGTCGGGGCCTTCGTGGTCCACCCGATCCTGGGTCGACGCATCCCGATCGTCGCCGACCCCATCCTGGTCGACCCGGCCTTCGGCACCGGCGCCGTCAAGGTCACGCCCGCGCACGACTTCAACGACTTCGAGGTCGGCAAGCGCCACGACCTGCCGATGATCACCATCCTCAACCTGGACGGCACGCTCAACGAGCAGGGCGGCCCCTTCCAGGGCCTGACCGTCGAGCAGGCCCGCGCGGCGGTCAAGCTGCGCATCGCCGAGCTCGGCCTGGACCGCGGCAGCAGCCCGCACACCATGGCCCTGCCGCGCAGCCAGCGCAGCGGCGCGGTGGTCGAGCCGATGATCTCGACCCAGTGGTTCGTGAAGATGGCGCCCCTGGCCCAGCCCTCGCTGGCCGCCGTCCAGCACGGCTTCACCCGCTTCGTGCCCAAGCAGTGGGAGAACACCTACTTCTCCTGGCTCAAGGACATCAAGGACTGGTGCATCAGCCGCCAGCTCTGGTGGGGCCACCAGATCCCTGCCTGGTACGGCCCGGACGGCAAGGCCTACGTCGGCCGTAGCGAAGCGGAAGTTCGCGAGAAGCACGGCCTCGCCGACGACCTGGTCCTGGTCCAGGACCCCGATGTGCTGGACACCTGGTTCTCCAGCGCCCTGTGGCCCTTCTCCACCATGGGCTGGCCCGATCGCACCGCCGATCTGGCCCGCTACTACCCGACCAGCGTGCTGGTCACGGGCTTCGACATCATCTTCTTCTGGGTCGCCCGGATGATGTTCATGGGCCAGCACTTCATGGGCCAGGTGCCCTTCTCCGACGTCTACATCCACGCCCTGGTCCGCGACGAGCACGGCCAGAAGATGAGCAAGACCAAGGGCAATGTGGTCGATCCCCTGCAGGTCATCGAGCGCATCGGCGCCGACGCCTTCCGCTTCACCCTGGTCGCCATGGCCGCCCAGGGCCGGGATGTCTTGTGGAGCGAGGCCCGCGCCGACGGCTACCTGAAGTTCCAGAACAAGATCTGGCAGGCCTTCCGCTTCACCATGAGCCACCTCGAAGGCTTCGACCCGGCCGCTCCCCGGCGACCCTCGGCCTACGACGAGTGGATCCTGGCGCGCCTGGGAGAGGCCGTGCGCCGGGTGCGCGCCGCGCTCGACGACTACCGCTTCAACGAGGCCGCCAGCGAGGTCTACCAGTTCACCTGGTCCGAGCTCTGCGACTGGTACCTGGAGCTGTCCAAGGGCACGCTCTACGACACCTCGCCCGAGCGCGCCCCCGATCGGGACGCTGCCCGCGCCACCCTGCTGACCGTCTTCGACACCCTGGTCCGGCTCTTCCACCCCTTCATGCCCTTCCTCTCCGAGGAGATCTGGCAGCTCCTGCCTACCTTCGACGGTAGGGCCCGGGGCTCGGTGGTCACGGCTGCCTACCCGCGGGGCGAGGACTTCCCGCACGACCCGGCCGCCCTGCAAGGCGTCGCCCTGGTGCAGGAGGCCATCGTCGCCGTGCGTCGCGTGCGCGCCGACATGGAGCTCTCCCCCCGGCTGGAGCTGCGCCTGCGCACGGCCTCACCGGGCCCCTTGCGCCAGCACGGCCAGGCCCTGCGCGACCTCGCCCGGGTCGTCGCCGTCGACGAGGGCGGCCGGGAGGGCGCCTGCGCCACCGTCATGGTCGGCGGCCAGGAGCTCTTCATCCCGCTGGAGGGGGTGGTCGATCTGGACAGCGAGCGCCAGCGCCTGGGCAAGGAGCTGGCCCGCTCGGATAAGGACATCAGCGGGCTGTCGGGGCGGCTGTCCAACCCCGGCTTCACCGACAAGGCCCCGCCCGAGGTGGTCGCCGAGTTCCAACAGAAGCTCGAAGCGGCGCGTCAGCGTCGGGATAGCCTCCAGCGCGCCCTGGCGGCATTGACCGCTTGATCGCCCTGGCGACCTGATCGACACGGGATGTCTCCATGAGCATACGATCGCCGCTGGTCTCGCTACACTTGCGGGCCATGCTGCTGCTCCTCCTCACCGCCTGCGGATACCCCTCGTACTACCCGGATCCGGGCTACCTCAGCTTCGACACCGGCATCGTTCCGGCCTCGATGCCCTGCGGCGACACCTGGGCCTTCGAGGGGGTCGTCCTGCGGGTCGTCTCCAGCTCGCCGGTCGAACTGGACCTCTACCAGGTCGACTCGACCTGCGCCGAGACCTGGGTCGGACCGCTCGGGTCCACCCCGCCCCTGAGCGCGGACGCGATGCCTGGCGCCGTCTTCGCCGCGCGGGAGCGGGTCGGCGGAGCGCTCTACGACTGGCTCCAGGTCCCCTACGGGCAGGACACCCACACCTGGGAGATACGGTGATCCTGCTGCTGCTGTCCTGCGCCTCGACCCTGGACTCCGACGCGCTCTGCAAAGAGGTGGGCTTCGCCATCGCCGGCCGGACCGAAGAGTGCGGCGGAGGCTCCGACCTGGCCGAGGCGCGCTACCTCGCCTTCGAGGAGCAGTACACCTGCGTCCAGGTCGATCCCAGCGACACCGCGGGAGTCGGCGGCGTCCTGCCCGAGGACCTCTACCACTGCCCGCTGGCCATCCGTCACCTCGCCTGCGAGCTGGTCGAGCAGTACGGGGACGACCTCGATCTCTGGCTGACCGCCTCGCCCACCTGCCGGCTGCTGGTGGAGGGTACGTGATCGTGCTCCTCCTACTCACCCAGAGCGCGCTCCTGGGTGAAGCCCGGGCTGCTCGCCTCAACTCCTGCGAGTTCAACTACCCGATCGCCGGATCGGCGGGCTTCACCAACGCCCAGAAGGGTCGCAAGACCAACCGCAACACCTACAGCGCCGCCAACTTCGCCGAGCGCGCCCTGGTGGACGGCGCGCCCTCGGCCCAGTGGGTGATGGAGTGGAACGCCACGCTGAACGCCGCGCGGGTGCCGACCCTGTGCGGCGACTCCGACTTCCTCGAGCACAAGCGCAAGGAGCGGCTGTACGAGGACTCGCTGGACCTGTACGCCTCCAATTTCGCCCTCAGCTTCGAGTCCAAGTCCTTCGGCGCCTTCTACAGCGCCAGCGTCACCCAGTCGGTGATGGGCTTCCGGTACGCCGTCCTGCCGACGATGCTGCTCCAGCTCTACCCGCTGGTCTCCGCCCCCTTCGTCGGGATCTGGCAGCGCGGCGACGGCGTCTCCAGCTACAGCCTGGACTGGATCGGCGGCGCCCACGTCGACACCGAGTGGTTCGGCGCCCGGGTCGGCTACGCGGGCATCGGGGGCGCCTATGGCAGCTTCGACGAGCGCACGATCGGCCTCTTCGGCAGCACCGCCTTGCCCTTCGGCCAGCACATCAGCCCCTGGAGCTTCCTCAAGGCCGGCCTGGACCGCTTCGACCCGGGCCGCTTCGGGGCCACCAAGGTCTCCGAGACCATCGGCATGACCTCGCTCTTCGTCCGCGACCTCCCCTATGGCCAGGAGCTCGACTCCCTGCTCGACCAGCAGGCCGACGCCACCACCGCGCGGATGGCCACCTCGACCATCCCCGACCCCCGGATCGACCCCAGTTCGATCGAACCCATGCCGATCGCCTCCCTGGGCGAGCGCCTGGGCGACCTCGCCGATGTGCGCCTGCGCACCCTGCACTTCGAACAGAAGAGCATCAAGGGCATGGTCGACGTCGAGCTCAGCTACGCCCTGGCCCCCAAGGTCCAGGTCTTCGACGGCATGGTGGCCTTCCACTCTCCCGGCTACCACCAGAGCCGTCTGATCGACTCCGCCGATGATCGCGAGGTGGAGCCCGGCTTCATCATCAAGGCCGGCGCCGTGCAGCTGCCCTCCCAGTACTCGCTGGGGGTCGAGGGCGGGACCTATTTCTCGGCCCGCGCCGAGTATCGCACGCCCACGCGCTTCACCTTCATGGTGCTGCTCAACGACCCCGAGCAGCTCGCCCTCTACCCCTTCGCCACCAACGCCGTCAGCCTGCGGGTCTTCGGCGTCCTGGACTTCGACTGATGCTCGCCTTCTTGCTGATGATGGCCTGCGAACGGGACCCGACCTTGATCGGCTACTGGGAGATCGCCGCCATGCGGGCGGGGAGCACCGACGACAGCCTCGACGAGGTCACGCTCGCCGGGAGCATGGAGTTCACCGCCGACAGCGGCTGCTGGGCGATGTTCTCCTACGAGTGGGCGGGGACCTGGCAGCCCGAGCCGCAGCCGGTCGTCGTGGAGCTGGGCACCGACGCCGGAGAGAACCCCGACTTCATCGACTCCTACAAGTCGAAGGGCGAGACCTATACGCTCACCCTCACGTACCCGTACGGTTCACAGCATATGAATGTCTTCGACCTGCTCGACTGGAAGGGGTCGACCGTCACCCTTCGCGGAGAGGAGGCCCTCCCGGTGGGCGTCTGGGAGGACGAGAGCCCCGGCTCGACCATGATCTGGGAGCTGGACCTGGAGCGCTGAGCGGGCGTGCTATCCTGGGCCATGATCGCCACCGCTGCCCGCTGCCCGCTCGCGCTCCTCCTCCTGCTCTCCGCCTGCGCGGGAGCGGACAAGCCGGGCGAGACCGGCGCCGACGGGGGTGCCGACGGCGGGACCGAGGTGCCGGCCGAGGCGGAGTGGTTCTGCAGCGCCGGCGAGTACACCGTCACGGACGGTCGGGTCGAGACCGAGCACTATTCGCTGTCCTTCGCCCTGGAAGCCGAGGAGGCCGTACAGATGGCCCGGATGGCGGAGGCCGCCTACGCCGCCATGGCCGACTACTTCCAGGCCGAGCCTACCGCCCTGCCGCTTCAGGCCGGCTGGTACGCTGACTTCGAGTCCTTTCGGGCCGCGATCGAGGCGGACGGCACCAGCGCGCCCGAGGCCGGCGGCTACTACTGGCCGGGCACCAACACCGCCTACATGTACAGCCAGCCCAACGTCTACTTCAGCCGGATGCTCTTCCTCCACGAGCTCGCCCACCAGTTCCACTTCCTGTCTCGCACCGGCAACCAGTCACGGGACAGCTGGTATGTCGAGGGCGTCGCCGAGTACCTCTCCCGTCATGACTGGGACGGCGAGTGCCTGCGCCTGGGCCGGCTGCCGACCCTGACCTGGGAGGACGCCCCCGCCCAGGCCCTGGCCGAGGGCACCCTCTCCTTCTCGGGCAGCGGCGATCTCAGCCGTCCCTGGGCCTGGGCCACCTACCGCTACCTGCAGCAGGAGCAGCCCGCGGCCTTCGACGCCTTCCGGGCCGCCTACGACGCCGACCCCGGCGCCGCCCTGTCCGAGCACGTCGACGTCGCCGCCACCGTCCAGGCCGTGCAGGCCTGGCTGCCCCAGCAGCAGGAGCCCATGACCCCGGTCTTCTACGAGTGGATCCACATCACCGACGGCGTCGTTCACGGCGAGTCTCCGTACTTCAGCATGGCCCTGGCCAAGCAGGGCGAGCGCTTCACCGTCAGCCACGACGCCCCCGTCGGCAGCGCCGGGGTGGTCGCCGGCTACGACGACAGCAGCAACTACTCCGCCTGGCTGGTCGACCCGGCCGGCGGGGTCTGGACCTTCGTCTCGATCGCGGGCGCGGCCACCTGGTGGTCCATGGGCGCGGTCGACCCTGCGGAGAGGTATTCGTGGACCGTCGAGGGGACGGTGGTGACGCTGAACGGGGTGGAGTTCGAGGAGGTCAACGGCTTTGGGGAGCGCGGCGGGATCGCCGTCAACGCCGACAGCGTCTGGATGGAGGAGATCGGGTACTGAGCTTCAGCGAGCGGAACAGAGCTCGTCCAGCCGATAGGGATCCGTTCGGGGTGGCGCCTTGCCCAGCACGGAGTCGTCTGGCTCGCGGAAGGCCCGCGCCTGCAAGGCCTCGATCTCCTCTCGCTCGCGGGCGTAGATCGCACAGACGACCTCGCGCTCCGCCTCCAGGCGCTCGGTCACGGCGCGGGCCGCGGAGCGGGTGTAGACCGGCGGGTTCAGCAGCTCGTCGTAGCGCCAGTCGATCCATCGCGCCCAGGAGAAGGGCTGGGTAGCCACGAGGCAGCCGTCCGTGTCCGGAGCGGCGACCCCCTCGGGCCCGAGCAGGCCGGCATAGAAGCGGTATCCGTCCAGGTTCGCCCGCAGATCCGCGAAGCTGAAGGCCAGCGAGGTGTTCATCCCGTAGAACTGGCGCTCGGTCTGGGTCCCCCAGGCCACCGCCTGGTCGAGGTCCCGGCCGAAGTCGCTGCGCTCCCAGTAGGCGTGCCCCATGCCCAGGAAGTGGTCCAGCTTGTCGACGCCGACCCGTTGACCTGCCAGCAGGACGGTTGAACAGACCCCTGCGATGTGCAGCACCGGACCGCGCAGCAGGGTCAGCTCCGCGTAGATGTGCGCGTCGTTGTGAAGCCAGGAGGCTTCGGGCTGGTCCTCGACCCAGGCTCCGTACTCGTTGTAGCCTCGCCCGCGCAGCCAGCCGCGACCCTCTACCGCCGCGGGCTTGCCGACACGGTGGTGGATCTCCCGGGCCAGGATGCGATGGGCCTCCTGCGGGGAGGCCTGGCAGCCCGTGGCCTCGTTCGTCGCCGCGATCGCCTGCGCGATGATCGCCTGCAGGTGGGCGTCCGCCTTGTCCGTCAGGTCGGACAGGGGGGTCGACCTCGCGCTGAGCTGGTCGGTCTCCCAGGCCAGGGCGCTCCCCAGCGCGAGCAGGGCCAGGCTCATCGATGGCCTCGCTTCTTCGGACTGGCCGCCACCTCGGGATCCTTGCACAGATCCGCCAGCTGGAAGAAGTCCTCGCCCTGGGGGGCCTGTGTGCCGACCCAGGGGGCTCCGGTGCGGGTCTCCACCACCTGGCTGTTCTCGCAGAACCAGTCCGCGCGCCGCTCCAGGCCCTCGCGCAGGGCCTGCTCCATCCCCGCCTTGTAGACCGAGGGGTTCAGCACCTCGTCGTAGCGCCAGTCGATCCACGCCGACCAGTCGAAGGGCCGGTCCAGCACCACGCAGCCGACCTGGTCGCGCAGGAGCACGCTGCCCTCGGCCAGCAGGCCCGTGTAGAACAGCATCCCGTCGTAGTTCGCCGCCAGGTCCGCGTAGCTGAACACCCCCGTCGTCAGCAGCCCCCAGATCCCGAGCTCGGTCCGGGTCCCCCAGTCCACCGCACGGGCAGGCTCGCTGCCCGCGTCGCTGCGGCGGAAGTAGTCGTAGCCCTGGATCCAGAAGTGGTCGATCTTGTCCACCCCCAGCAGCCAGGGCCCCAGCCGCACCGTCGAGGAGGGCCCGAAGGTCGCCAGGATCGCGCTGTCCCCGAAGCCGACCTCCGCGTACAGATCGTCCCGCTCCTCGTGGGTGTCCCGGTCCACCGGCCCCGTCTCCAGCCAGGCCGCGTAGGCGCCGTAGCCCATCGGCGGCTGGCTCCCCCGCGAGGGCACGTAGTCGCGCCCACCCATCACCCGGTGGATCTGCCGCGCCAGCTCGTCCCGGGTCCGGGCGTCGTCCTGCACGCAGCGGGTCAGGCGGTTCGTGCGCACCGCCGCCTGGGCCAGCAGGGCGTTGGCGTAGGCGTTGGCCGCTTCGAGCGCGTCGTCGGGCGGGTCGACCCGCGAGGTGAGCTGGTCGGACTCGAAGGCGTCGGCAGGCAGGGCGAGGAGGAGCAGCGGGAGGAGCAGCATGGCGGCGGGAGCGTAGGCGGATTGTGGGCTCGTGGCGAACAGGGTCGTGTGGTAGTCACGGGATCGCCATGAACAAGGGGGGAGGGGAAGGGGAGGCGGGGACGGCCTGGGCAAGACCTCGCTCCCCTTGGTCGGCGTCTGTGCGCGAACATTCCCGCGGCGGGTCAGGCCGGTGCCCGGCGCGCTGCCCGCTGCCCTCTGTTCAGGTCTCGACAGCCGATGGGCCCGGCGGCGGAGGGGGCGTGGACGCGTGAGGTGAACCCCCGAAAAATGCAGCGCTCGGGAGGTGAACCCCCGAAAAATGCAGCAGTTAGGAGGTCAGAACGCCGGATTCAACGAGGGGCAGGTCTCTAAGGTGTTGAAACCAGGCACCGTGCGCTCGAGGGCACGAGCCGGAACCCCCTCGATCGCTGCAAAAACCGGAGGATCACCCGACGACCGCTGCAGAATTTGGAGGATCACCTCCTCCCAGCCCCTCAGCCCTCCTCCACGCTCCCCAGCACCGCCCACAGCACCGTCTCCGCCGGCCGCGCCGGCCACTCCGCCTGGTGCTGGAACCGGAACCGCAGGATCCTCTCGCCCTCCAGCCGCATCCAGCCCTGCCGCTCGAACTCGGTCCCGCCGGACCCGCCGCTGGACTCCTCTCGTCCGCACCAGGGACAGAGGGGCGAACATCCTTCAGATCCCCCTGTAGACCTGCTTGACGCGCTCCCACTCGCTCAGCCGATCCCAGACCGTGTGATAGGTCCAGCGCGCGACCCGCTCCATCCGTCGCACATCCTCGGGGTGCACGCCCAGCCCGTACTCGACCCGGTCGCGGATCTCGGCGGCCTCGGCCAGGCCGTGGACCTCGACCCCCGAGGGCGAGATGCGCGTCAGGACGGGCCAGGCCCGGCGCAGCAGGGTGGCGGCGGGCTCGCCGGGGCGGGGCTCGACGCCGGCGTCTCCCAGGGCGATCTCGACCAGGCGCCAGCCGTTGCGGATGCGATCGGTGGGTGAGCGGCGCACCAGGGGCCGCTCGAAGTGGCGGGTGAGGAGGATGCGGCGGGACGGCCGCCAGAAGGTGAGGAGGAGGAGCAGGAACAGGACCAGCGAGGTCAGCAGGGTCATCAGCGGGTCGAGGCCCTGGCTCGGTGAGGGTCGAGCCGCCTCGCTGCGCTCCTTGTCGGGGTCCCCGCGGGCCTCGTCCCAGCGCTCCTTGACCTCGGACCTCTTCTTCTTTCCCTTGCCCTCGCCCTTCTTCGACTGCTGCTCCTGCTGCTCCTGCTGCTCGATCGGCTCGCCGCCGCCGTGCTCGCCCTCCCGATCGCCGGGCCCGGTCCGCCACAGGTAGGGCGCCAGCACCGCGGTGCCGACGCTGAGGAAGAAGGCGAGGCCGCCGACGAGGACCCAGCCCAAGCAGGAGAGGCGCGGCCGGGCGGCGCCGGACTCGCGAACAGAGCCGGCCAGCGGGGCGGAGGGGCCGAAGCGCCAGAGCTGCAGGCGGTGGCTCTCGCGGGAGATCAGGTAGCCGAGCATCAGCAGGATGCAGACGACCAGGACGACCAGGGTGTAGCCGTCCCAGATGGCCCACTTCTGGCCGGCGTGCCAGTTCTCGACGCTGCCCTTGTTCTCGGCGACGACGATGGCGCAGGCGGTGGCGTAGACGAGGGGGACCCAGGCGCCGACCAGGGCGCGGCCGGCCCGCAGGGACCAGGCGCCGCCGATGACGAAGAGGGGGAAGAGGATGACGAAGATGGCGATGAAGGCGCCCAGGGTCCCGGCGGCCATGGCCGTGAAGACACTGAAGGCCATGCCGAGGATCCAGAAGGCGGCGAGGTTGCCGAAGAGGACCCAGTCGCGCAGGCGGGCCAGGGCGGCGAGCTGGCCGACGACGACGCCAGCGACGGTGATGCCGGCGAAGAAGGCGAGGGCGAGGAAGGACTCGGGATCGGGCTCGTGGACCAGGATCGCCAGCGAGAAGGCGGCGAACATGGTGAAGAGGAAGAGCCAGTAGACCAGCAGGGGTCTGGCGACCTCCCGCAGGCGCTGGCCGAAGGTGTCCGCCCGGGCGCTCATCGCGGCGCCCCCGAGCCGGCGCTCAGCCCGACGAGGCGGTGGCCGGTGCCCACACCGGGCTCCAGGCGGTAGACGGCCTCCTCGCGGCCCAAGAGCGCCGTCAGGGTGCGGTCGCCGCGCTGGCGGGCGATGAGGCGCAGGCGGCGGCGGGCCTGGTAGAGGCGGTACTCGTGGGCGGCCTGGCTGAGCTGGACCAGGGTCCGGTTCTCGTCGCTGCCGACGGGGCCGGGCAGCAGGACGAGGCGGGCCAGCAGCCGCGCCCCGGTGTGGCCGGCGCCCAGCCACTGGCGCCAGAAGGGGGGCTCCTCGGGGCCCAGGGCGTGGACCGGGGGCAGGTAGACCCAGGTGAAGCTCAGCTCGGCGAGGGCCTTGGTCGGCGGGTCGAAGAAGCGGGAGCTGACGGCGACCCCGTGGCCGGCCTCGCCCCGACCCGACAGGGCCGTGGCCATCAGGGTGTCGACGTCCATGGCGCCCTGCCAGCAGGCGCGGGCGCCGAGATCCTGCCAGCGACGGGGGTCGGCCCCGCCCTCGACCGCCTCGGCGACGATGCTGCTGCCGACGCCGCCGACGGCGGCCACCAGGACGACCCGGTCGCCTCGTCCGTGCAGCTCGCGGGCCAGGGAGAGCCAGGTCTCGACGAGGTGATCGAGGACCTGGGCCACGCCGATGGCGTCGTCGAGCAGGCGCCCGGGGGGCAGGAAGCTGTCCAGGACGAGCACGACCTGGCGGGTGCTGATCTCGCGGGTCTCGGGCTCGCGCACCTGCAGGCGACCGGTGCGGATGGAGAGCCGCCAGTGGATGCGGCGGGTGTCGTCGCCGGCGTGGTACTCCTTGAAGCGGAAGGGGTCTTCGGTCGGCTGGCGGTGCGGCACGGTCAGCACATCGGGGGCCTGCAGGCGGCTGCGCGGCGGCTCGATGATGAAGAGCGGGCGGAAGCGCGGCAGGACCTTCAGCGTGGCCGTGGCGAGGCTGGCGACGCTGATGCGGGTGAAGCCCAGGGCGTCCTGGAAGCTGATCTCGGCGGGGCCGAGGTGGTGCAGGCCGCGCGGGGTGGCGCGGAAGCGGCCGGAGAGCGTGACCTGGGTGCGGCGGGCCCCGGCGCCGACGGCGTAGCGGCTCTCGGTGCGCAGGGGCGGCAGGTTGGCGTCGCGGATGATCAGGGTGAAGCCCGGCGGCACGCCGACCCGGGTCAGCAGGAAGCGCTCCTCGGCCGGCTCGCCGGCCAGCACGACCGCGGGGGAGAGCTCCCGCTGGATGTTGCTGTCCTCGCGCCCCAGCCCCCGCGCGAAGCTGCGCACCATGAAGATCGAGGCGACGCTGGAGAGGCCCAGCACGGTGTAGAAGAGCAGCAGGCTGAGCACGGCCAGCATGCCCAGGCTGGCCCACTTGGCGCCCAGCGCCAGGGCGACGAACCACAGGCCGGTGATCAGCGCGCCCCAGCCGCGCGGGGTGAGGATGCGCAGGTGGCGGTGGACGCTGGCCAGCAGCTCGGAGAGGCCATGGCGGCCCAGCTCGTGCAGCATCCGGCGCTCGCGGCCGACCTTGATCACGACGCTGAAGAGCTGCATGGCCATCGGCGGCAGGATGAAGATCAAGGCGACCGCGGTCAGGGCGCCGCCGGTGTCGGCGACCTCGCTGACGTCGAAGAGCACGGCGCAGGCGATGGCGACGACGAAGGGCAGGAAGACGATCCCGCAGCCTTGGAGGCCGATGCCGGCGAGCGAGCGGAGCGGGTGTGGGCTCATGCCGTTCAGGCGGGCACCGGCACCCGGGCCAGCACCTCGTCGACGTAGGCGTGGCCGGTGTCGTCGCCGCTGACGACGAGGCGGTGGGCCAGGACGTCGGGGGCCAGGACCTGCACGTCGACCGGGCTGACGTAGTCGCGACCGGCGGCCAGGGCCTGGGCCTGGGCCACCCGGGCCAGCATCAGCACGGCGCGGGGGGAGGGGGGGGCCAGGACCCGGCTGTCGCCGCGCATCTGGGTGGCGATGGCGACGAGATAGCGCTTGACCTGCTCGGCGATGAAGATCTGCGGCACCATCGCCTGCCAGGCCAGGAACTCCTCGTGGGAGATGATGGACTGCAGATCGTCGATGACCTTGCGGGCGCCGAGGTGGACGTCCAGCAGCTCGATCTCGGCCTCGGGCGGGGGGAAGCCCATCGAGAGCTGCATCGTGAACCGATCGAGCTGGGCCGCGGGCAGGGTGTAGGTGCCCTGGTGGTCCAGCGGGTTCATGGTCGCGATGACCTGGAAGGGTGGCGGCAGGCGGTGGGTGTGGCCCTCGACCGTGACCTGCCCCTCGGCCATGACCTCGAGCAGGGCGGACTGGGTCTTGGGCGTGGCCCGGTTGATCTCGTCGGCCAGCAGGATGTTGGTGAAGATGGGCCCCGGCTGGAACTCGAAGGCCTTGGCCCGCAGGTTGAAGACGTTGGTGCCCGTGATGTCCATGGGCAGCAGGTCGGGGGTGAACTGGATGCGCTTGAAGCGGCAGGCGACCGTCGCGGCGATGGCCCGCGCCAGCATCGTCTTGCCGGTGCCGGGCACGTCCAGCAGCAGGACGTGGCCCCCGGCCGTCATGGCCAGCAGCACCTTGGCGATGACCTCGTCCTTGCCCTTGATGACGCGGCCGATGTTCTCGACGACGGCGCGGAACTCGGTGCCGAAGCGCTGGACCTGGGCGGCACGTTCGGGATCAGCGGGCGGGCGAGGAGGGGCTGGGTTCATGGCGGGCGGAGTGTAGCGCGGGCGAGGGGAGGGGGCGGCCCCAAAGAAATCGACCCCGGCGCTGCAGAGCAGGCCGGGGTCGAAGACCGTTCCGGGCGCGAAGCCCGAGGCGAACTACCAGCGATCGCCGCCGCCGCCGCCGCCGCCGTAGCCGCCGCCGCCACCGCGACCGCCGCCACCGCCGCCGCGACCACCGCCGCCGCCGCCGTAGCCGCCGCCACCGCCGCGACCACCGCCGCCGCCGCCGTAGCCGCCGCCGCCACCGCGACCGCCGCCACCGAAGCCGCCGCCGCCGCCGCCGCCGCCGGTGCGCTCCTGCGCCTCGTTGACGCGGATGGTGCGGCCCTGGAGGTTGGCGCCGTCCATCTTGGCCACCGCGGCCGCCGCCTGCGAGGCGTCGCCCATGGTGACGAAGCCGAAGCCGCGGCTGCGACCGGTCTCGCGGTCGTTGATCACCTTGGCTTCGGTGACGTCGCCAAACTCGGTGAAGGCGTCGCGGAGGGAGTTGTCGTCGGTGTCCCAGGAGAGGCCGCCGACGAAGAGCTTGTTACCCATGTCTTTCTTCTCGTTCTTAGTAGTGCCCTCAGCCGGAGTGAAGTGGCCAGGGCGTCGTGCAGGCTGAGGGCCTGCATACCTCACGGGCCCAGGGTGGACCCGCACATGATGACCGTCGGAGAACCCGCCGGCCCGTTGGTCTCCCCCCTTCGAGATGCTCACGCACCGCTCTGAGAGCATCCGCAACGAGGTCTGTATAAGCCGCTTGTGGGATTTCGCGCCAGCCAACCGGCCAGGAAAGCGCAGATCAGGGAGCGATTTCCTGTGCTCAGCCGCGGGACAGGCGCGGCCTGGCGGGCTCGCCGGCATCGGCCTCGACCACCAGCAGGCGACGAAGGCTGCGCCACAGGCGGATCATCGGCGGATCGTCCCGCTCGGCGACGCGCCGGAAGCGGGCCTCGACCTGCTCGATCGGCTCGCCCCACTGCCGGGCGAACTCCCGGATGACCTGCAGCTCGGTGCCGTCGCGCTCCCGGTCGATCAGCGCGAGGTCGATCATCGCGCCGAGGACCAGCGCCGGTCGCGCGGGAGGGCTCAGCTCGGTGGGGCGCCAGGCGCGCAGCTCGGTGGGGCGCGGCAGGCCGGCCCGCTCGGCGAAGCCCTCGACGAAGGCGCGCTCGCCGGGTCGGATGGCGCCGTCGGCCAGCATGACGGTGACCAGGGCGCAGAGGGCGGTCTGCATCGAGTCCGTCGGCCCGGAGAGGGGAGGGGG
>ERZ761602.3766-NODE-3766-length-20762-cov-7.851693_pt1 | contig 20762 bp, 16 predicted proteins | sample MGYA00512165_ERZ761602 | MGnify/ENA primary metagenome ERZ761602 (study PRJEB28899, sample SAMN02445085) | bioreactor sludge metagenome | biome: EBPR sludge; isolation source: Thorneside wastewater treatment plant | place: Australia: Brisbane, Thorneside...
CCACCCAGTCTCGCTCCCACCGAGGATGTAAGCCTCCTCAGTGTTCGCCGCTGGGACGACGTACTCCAATTTCCCGTTGTGGAGGTAGCCGTTATGTCTGGCAAAGTTCTCGTTGGATCTTTGTAGTAGCCTAAAACTGATTATGTTGGGTCCTATGTGGGTCACGGTCGACTGTCTCAAACCGTGGGTTTCATTGACCCGAATGGTTTGCGAAGGGCCGACGATAAAGGTCTCGGCCACGACACCGTCGTAGGTTGCGGCTGCGTAAGTCCCATTGCTGGCAGCCTGGACACCCGTATTCTTACCGAGTGAGGGAAATTCCTGGAACTTGTACCCCCACGACGCTTGTGCGAAAGATATCGCGAAAAAAGCAAAAAGACAGCAGGAACCTCTCATTTGAACCTCGAAATGTCTGACTAGCGAGAACTGACCGGCACTTTTGCGGGCCTGGTCCTCGCTTAGGACAACCTTAGGATACGACAATTCTTTCCAAAAGCCGCTAGCATTTATGCTTTGGCTCTCGCCGTCACTTCGGCGGGATTTGCTCAGCAAGGGTTCCGCCTATCGTGCGGCGTTCGGACCAAGCCATGCATGGTACACCCGCATCCTTGAGCCTTTAGCGACGGCTTCGACCCGACCCGGTCTCTCGACCTCTTGGACAGTTGACGAGTGCGTCGCTTGGTTCAATGCGATGCAGGCGAACTGCTCAGCGGCGGAGTGGCAACGTGATACCCATTTCGATGCTGCAGCGCTACCAGGGGAAGCAGAAAAGCGGACCTGGAACATGGGCGCGGTCACGTTCCCGGCAAGCACCAGCCCGGCCTACCCACAGTCGGTGCTGACTCAGACTGGTACGAAGTCTAATGGCCTACCCATCTACACCTGGGCGAATGTCAAGGTGGCGAAAAACAACTAGGCTGGATAAGATCGGCCTTGTCTACCGAGGGTAGCTGGGGACAGGCCCTGGTCCGCTCCAGCATCCTTTGGCAACACAAACAACCCGAGCCGAGTCGGGGGACGACTCGGCTCGGGGGAGAGTGATCAATCCCCGATGACTAGGCGGCTTTGCGCTTGGTGGACTTGCGGCCTGGAGTGGTGACCGCGCCGACGGCTTGGATCTGTTCCAGCATCGTGGTGGCATCGGGGGCCGTCTCGCCCAAGACGCTCAGCTTGGTGATCGCCTGGACCTGGCCGCTGGGGGCGCGTCGGTGCTGAAGCCACTCGTCGAACCGGGCCGTGATCCGCTGGAGAGCGATCTCGCCGCTGAGCCCGGTGAAGGGCAGAAGGATCCCAAAGCCGTGGGTCCCATAGCGGCAGACGATATCCAATCGGCGCGTATTCGTCTTGAGGAAGTCCGCCGTATCGGCGAGAAAATCTCGCACACACACCTCGCCATAGAAGGCGCGGAGGTTTTCGATCCCATCGAAGTCGATGCCGATGATGGCCAGAGGTTGACCGCTGGCGACGGCGCGGTGAGCTTCTTCGTTGACGCGAGCGATGAAGTAGGCCTCGTCATAGACGCCCGTCACCGGATCGAGGACCTGATCATCCAAGGTCTTGGCCTGATCGCGCAGAACGCGGTCGCTGGCTTCTTCTTGGGTCAGGATGCGGCGCAGCTTGGCGAGCGATTGGCGCAAGATGTGCGAGACATAGTTGCACGAGATCCCCAGCTTGCCCGCGATCTCGGTCTGGTTGAGCGAGTCGAAGTGGAAGAGCACGAGGACTTCGCGTTCCAGGTCGCGCAACTGCTGGATGGCGCGCTCCAGAACCACTCGGTCTTCGACCGAAAGTTGCTCCACGCAGAAGTCGGCGCTGTCCAGGTTGTCGACTTCCGAATTCGTCTCGTCGTCGCCCGGCAGGGTGCTATCGAGCGAGGCCACTTTCAGCAGTTCTTGAGTGGCATAGACCTCTTCGACGGCTTGGCGCGTGATCCCCAAGTGGGCCGCGACCTCTTCGTGCGTCGCCGGTCGCCCATGTTGGGAAGTCAGCAGCGAGGCCGCCTTGTTCACCTTGTGCCGCAGTTCTTGCAGCCAGGCTGGTTGGCGGATCGTCTGTGACCGATCCCGCAGGTAGTGCTTGATCTCCCCCGCCACCAGGTGGGTGGCATAGGTGTTAAATCGAACTCCGGCGGCGGGGTCGTACTTGGTCAGCGCATTCAGCAGACCGATGTAACCGACCTGAACCAGGTCTTCTTGTTGTTCGATTCCCGAGAATCTTCGGGCAATTCTTTCGACCATCGGGGCATATTGCAGCAGGATTGCGTCCTTCAGTTCGGCCCGTGGGTTTTCGAGGTATCGCAGCACAAGTTCATCCCCCTCGTGCGACGTCTTTAACATCTCCGACATTGATCACTCCTTTGATTTGTGGTTTTTTGCCCCCGGTCCATCCTGGTCCGGTCACCGCGCGGTGGGATCCCTCCTGGACCACCGCGTGGTGTCTGGCGTTTGCCGAATCCGCCTCGGCGAGGCTGAGTTGTTGTCGGCCGGGTCGTCCGGCCCAAATCGTATGCGCTTACTTCATCTCGTTGACGAGGGTGAAGACCGGAGTCATGACCGAGATGGCGATGAAGCCAACGATCCCTCCGAGGAAGATGATGAGCATCGGCTCGATCATCGAGGTCAGGCCCTTGACGGTCGATTCCACTTCGCTATCATAGAAGTCGCCGACTTTGACCAACATCTCGCTGAGTCGCCCCGACTCTTCGCCGACGTCGATCATGTGGGTCACCATCGAGGGGAAGAGGTTGCTCTGGACCAGCGGCACGCTGAGCTTGTTTCCTTCGCGGATGCTGTTTCGAGTGGCGTCGATGGCATTGCTCAGGACGGCGTTGCTGAGCGTTTCTCCCACGATTTCGAGGCTCCGCATCATCGGGACACCCGAATTGAGCAGCGTCCCAAAGGTTCGGCAGAACCGGGCCACGCTCATCTTGAGCGTGAGGTCGCCCATGATCGGTACCTTCAGCTTGAACCAGTCGAGTTGGTACCGTCCCTTTGGCGTCTTGCCCCAGGCCTTGATGCCAAAGATGATTCCGCCGACCATCAGCAGGATCAGCCACCAGTTTCGATTCATGAAGTCCCCGAACCCGAACATCATTGCGGTGATCGGTGGGAGCTTCACGTCCATCCCGGCAAAGATCTCTTTGAACTTGGGAAGGACGAAGCTAAACAGGGCGAAAAGCATGACCATCGAGAAGATCAAGACCAGCACCGGGTACATCATCGCGCTCTTGATCTTTGCCTTGATCTCGGCTTCGTATTCCAAGAACTGGCTGAGTCGGTCGAGGATCTTGTCGAGGATCCCCCCGATCTCGGCCGCTCGGATCATGTTCACATAAAGCTTGTTGAAGACTTTCGGATACCGGGCCATCGCTTCGTTGAGCGTCATCCCGCCCTTGACGTCGGCGGTCAGCCCTTCCAGGGTTTGCTTCAGGATCGGGTCCTTAGTCTGAGAACAGAGAATGTCCAGACACCGCAAAATGGGAATCCCGGCGTCGATCATCGTGGCAAACTGCCGACTGAAGACGACCAGCGCCTTGGGCTTCATCTTTCCGCCCACGGCTTTCTTGGTCTTCTTGGTGAGTTCGATGCTGACGCAGTGGAGTGCCTGCTCGCGCAAACGGAGGAGAACGACGCCCTCGTTCTCGGCCTCCATCACGGCCTTCACGGTGCGACCCGAGGCATCTAAAGCGGTATAGGCAAAGTGCGGCATAACCTGTTTCCCTTTTCTGGATCCTTCTGGTTCTTGAGCTCTGGTTTCACCGTCCTGGCAATCGCAGGCCCAAGTTCTTCTAAGTTGATGATCGGCTCTTGGCCCGGATGCAAAAGGGGAACCCCTACCGGGATTCCCCATTTTCTAGCCTTCTAGCACCAAAACCTCAAGCAGATTGTGGAGATTTCCCCGCCAATTTACGGAACAAGAGTTATCGGTGCTTGAAATGTTGTCCCGTTGGACAGGACAGAAATGGTGGATTGTGACGCGGACTGGATGCGTCCAATGCGGAGTGAGATCGACCGACTCCGCGTCCCGGCGGGGAAAGTCACCGTACCGGGAAGGCCCAAGAGTTCTCGGTGCTCGCCCTCGATATGGACGGTCAGCCCGCCGCGTGGGGCCGGGCCATCCAGCAGGACGTTCAGCCGGGCATTCACTCCTTGGGCCAACTCGTTGGGGGTGATGCGCGCGCTCCGCAGTCGGCTCGGCTTCAGCAAGACCTGCACGCTTTGGGTCACTTCACCAGTGCGGATGGTCACGGTAGCGGTCGTTTCGGTCAGAACTTCGCGAGCGAAGATCCGGAAAGTCGCCTGGTCTTTGCCGGCCGACACCCGAGCTCGGGCCGGAACCTGGAGCAAGCTCGGGTGGCTATTTGTAATGCTGTAGTTGGCTCCGCTGAGGCCCACTGGTGCCGACGTGCGGATAAAGAAGCGCTGACTTCCCCGAGAGACGAGTTCGACGTTTCCAGGAGATACGGTGAAATTGGTAAACGCCTGGTCGCCAAGGACGGCCTTCTGAGCATCGATTCGACCGCGGATCACCCATGGACCCACCGCTTTGCAACTGTCTTCGATCCTCGCCCGGACCTGGGCTGCCGTCAGATCCGGCTGACGGGACCAGATCAGGCCCGCGAGTCCGGCGGCGAACGGCGAGGCCATGGAGGTGCCGCTACTCCGCCCATATCGGTTACCGTGAAGAGTGCTGAGGATGTTGGCCCCAGGCGCTGCAACTCGGACCCAATCGCCATAGTTGGAAAAGCTTGCTTGGCGATCGGCTTCGTCGGAGGCGGCGACGCTCAGGACTCCCGGAAACGCGGCCGGGAACGTTTTTCGACTGGTTCCACTGTTGCCCGCGGCAGCAACCACAAGGACTCCGCGCTCGGTGGCATACCGAACGGCTTCGCCGAGGGCGGTCGATTGCTCGGGGCCCCCTAGGCTCAAATTGATGATATCGGCACCGTTGTCGGCCGCCCACTGAATGCCCTCGGCGACGGTCGCCGTGTTTCCAGCACCGTCGGCACCAAGGACCCGAACCGGCAGGATCCGACATCCGGGGGCAACTCCCGAGACCCCGACCCCGTTGCCCTGATTGGCTGCGATGATGCCCGTCACGTGGGTTCCGTGTCCGTGTTCGTCATCGGGAAACTGGTCTCCATCAATGAAGTCCCGCCCTTGGGCAAAGATGTTGCCGAAGTCGGGATGGTTGAGCTGAACCCCGGTATCTAGCACCGCGATCACGATGTTCGGGTTGCCGACGGTGGTGTCCCAGGCCAGATCGAAGCGAGCTTGAACGGGACCCCATTGGTCGCCAAAAGAGGGGTCGTTCGGAGTGAGAAAACTGGTGACCGGATAGTTCGGCTCGGCCCATTCGACGTTCGGCAAGGAAGCGTAGAACTCGGCCGCGCTCGCGGGATCGGTCCCGGGTGGGAGGCTCAAGACCCGGCTCTGGGAGGCTTCTAGCTTTTGGACGGTCCATGCTCCGACGGCGGTATTGATCATCGAGTCGGCAAAGGTCAGCCGGTCTCCTCGATATTTAACGATCACCTCTCGGGGTGGATCTTTTGGTTTCTCCCAAAAAGCGTGGCCTGTTCCCCCGAATAGGCCAAGCAAAAGCGCCGCACCAGTTCCCCAAAGCTTCATCTCCGTGGGAATTCCACGGTCGCTGGGTGGCGCGGCGCTAGTAATTGGCCGTGATTAGGCTCAAGCCTCGATTTCTTGCAGGACTTGTTCGAGTTGTGGTTCGTTGCCGACGGCCTCGCGGATCTGCTTGGCCAGATGGCGGGCCTCGTCGCTGCGCCCAAGCCGCTTAGCGGCCAAAGCCAGGTTCAATCCGATCGGAACCGAACCTTGGACCTGGGTCAGGGCATAGCGCATCGCGTTATAGACCTCCTCGTTCTTGTTCTGGGCACCGAGCGCACCGGCAAGTTCCAGGTAGCCGGGCTCGCATCCGGGATACATTTGGATCAATTGGATGGCGGCTTCTTCGGCCTCGACATGGTTTCCGGCTCGGTTTTGGGCTGCGGCCAGGATGAGCCACATCTTCCAGTAGTCGGCCAACCAGTTGCGCATCGGCTTGAGGGCCTGGAGGGCGCCTTCGGGATTGTTGGCCTCAAGTTGAGCTTGTGCATTTTGGACGCTCTCGATTCGCTTGGGCTGCTCAATTTCGGTAAGCCATGCTTGGGTTTGGGCTCGAACGTTCGGCTCGGGCTCGGTGGCGAGGATGTCCTTGAGAACCTTGGGGACTTCGAAATCGCGCCCGGCGGCCTGGAGGGTCTGGGCGTATTCGACCAGAAGCGCAACGTCTTGGGGCGCGATCTCCAGCGAGTCTTCATAGAAGTCCATCGCGCGGTCGAACTCGTTGCGTTGGGCAAGGATCGGGGCATAAACCCGCTTGATCAGGGTCTTGTCTTCCAGCGATTCGAGCGCGGCTTCAAAGGTCTTGATGGCCTCATCTTCATTGCCGGCTTGGGCTTGGGACATAGCCAGATTCGCATGAGCGGCTGCGTTCTGCGGGTTAGCGTCCACCATCGACTTCCAGAGCGCGGGGACCTCGTGGGCGCGGCCGGTTTGGGTCAAGACCTGGGCGAGGAACTGCATGGTCGGCTTGTCTTCGCCTTCCATTTCAACCGCTTTACGGAAGTTTCGCTCGGCGTTCACCGGCATTCCCATCTGCATCTGGACGAGTCCAAGCCGGGTCAGGATTGCGGACTCATCCGGTTGAAGTTGGGCCGCTTTCTCGAAGGAATCGTTGGCTTGCTGGAGTCCTCCCCGGGCCTGTTGCAGTTCACCGAGGGCGAAGTAACCGCGGGCATCTTGGGGCTCCAGTGCGATGAATTCCTTCAGCTTGCCTTCGATCTCGTCCGGATTCCCGATCTGATATTGGGCGCAGAGTCGGGTCAACTGGACCGCGCCAAGATACGGCGACTCCCATCCGTCATCCAGCTTTTGAGCCTCCAGGAATCCGTCCATCGCTTGGGTCGGCGAAAACTCGACCGCAACCCGACCTTGGGTGTGGTTGATGTACTGGACCGCGTCGTAGCTCTCGAAGTAGCGGAGCAGAGCGGCCCCGACGTCGGTCCCAAAGAGGTTTTCGTCTTCCTTCAGCTCGGCCGGAAACTCGCCGCCTGCTTCGGTGGCAAGCGACTCGACCATCTGGCGCAGGGGACCGAAGGCCTCGTTCGAAGCAAACTCGTAGTGGTCGGACCGGTAAGCGTTCTCGTTTCCGTTTTCGAAGAACCGGATGTCGAGCGTGTGCTTGTCGCCATCGGTCACCAAAAGGCCGTCCATGACCTTGGGCGTTTGGGTTTGCTGGAAGAGTTGCTCCAGCATCTGATATTCGTTCAGAGTCTCGCTGGCATTGACATTGGCATAGCGAGGTCCGGCCGGATCTTGGTCCACTTGGACGAGGTAATTGACCAGGTTGACTTCGGCTCCCGGCATTTGGCGCACGATCTCCACCGCAAAGTTGGTGAGCTGTCGGGCCAGGGCTGCGGAGGTGTTGGGGCCTGCATTAAAAGGGAGCACGGCAATCGGCATAACTCTAGGAGTATACCGACGGGCGCGACCTCCCGAACGGGCTAGGCCGCGACTGGAACTGGGGCTGCGCGCACCTTTACTAGGAGAATGCGCCCGCTCAAGTAGAGCCCGTCTTCGGTCCGGCCGGCGAAACTGAAGGCTAGACCCTCTCCGGTTCTCTCGACGCAGTGCATCCCTCTCAGGCCTTTGCTGAAACGAGTCTCCCAAAGTCGGAGCAGATCCTCTTCGGCGATCTCAAGGACCTCTTCGCAGTCGTCGATGGTGGCCATGATCTCGAACATGGGGTGGCCCTTCCAGCCGTCCAGCAACCGGACGCCACGAAGGTAAAGATAGCGACGGAGCGTCGTCTGCCACTTTTCTTTGAATCGCTCGACTTCAAAGGAGTGGACCGGGAAACCGGAGTTCACCCATTGACGACATTGACTTTCGAATTCGACGGATCTCTTGAGAGCGCTCATTCTTGGGGGGATTGGGGCTGAATCTCAACCAGCACCTGCCCCTCCGAAACCTGCATCCCAGCAGAAACGGGGATCTGGGTCACGACGGCGTCGAAGGCAGCAAGGACTGGGAGGTGACTCTTCATCGCTTCCAGCACCAAGAGGCGCTGACCGCGGGTCACCTGTTGGCCCTCTTCCACAAGCACATCGACGACCAAGCCTGGCATCGGTGCCAGACTGCGGCCATCTCCACCCGAACTCCCGCTCTTCTTCTGGCCCGGGGTCACTCTCTCGACTTCTAGGATTTGTCCCTCTAAGCTGATCAGGAAGTTGCCCCCTGGCTGGCAGAGCGCCAGGGCCGTTTGGGTCTTGTTTCCGGCGTGCAAAACCAAGCGCTCACCGTCCTGGGAGATCTCGATCCCAGGGGTGGGTTCAAGCTCAACTTCGGTACCGTTCACGACCCATTTCATCGATGAAGCTCCTTTCTGGCGCGGAATTCTCGGGCGGCGGCGATAAATGCCGCGAAAACTTTGTCGGTGGCATCCGATCCGGGGGTTCGCTCGGGGTGGCACTGGAGCCCAATGAGCCAACGTTCGTCGGTGGATTCAATCGCCTCGGGCGTTCCGTCCTCGTGTTCGGCAACGACTCGTAAGTCTCGGCCGACCCTTCCGACGGCTTGGTGGTGCCAACTCTGACCCTCGAACTCTGCGGTTCCGAGGATATCCGCTAAGCGAGATCCGGGCACTACATGATAGCGTTGCAGGGGCCCACCGGTATGTTCGACTGGTGAGCGGTCGGGAATGTGTTGTTCCAGCGATCCTCCGCGGAGGACATTCAGCGACTGCGCCCCATAACAGATTCCAAAAATAGGCAAAGTCGGAGAAATCGCGGCATAAAGTCGTCGCTCGGCATCGAAGCGTGTGCCATCCTGAGTATCGACCTCGGGGTGATCTTCCTCACCCCATTCCTTGGCCGGAATATCGAGTCCGCCGGGCAGGAGCCAGCCGTCAAGAAGTGGGGCAACCTCAGCCATGTCCGCCGTCGGAGGAATAACAATCGGAACACCGCCGGCTTTCGAGATTTCCTCGAAATAGTTCCAATTCAGCTCAATTTTCCCCCTGCTTCGGGGAATCTCGGGTTGAAATTGGCTCTCGACCGTGATTCCGATGATCGGCTTCAAAGTTGTTCCTGCCACTCTTCCGTCGACTTTTTGATGCGATTCAGGAAGTCGGCGGCACCGACTCCGTTGATCAACCGATGGTCAAACGTGAGGGCAAGATTCACGTACTTGCGGATCTGGAGTTCCGACGTGTCTTGCGCCAAACCGTTGTAGGGTTCACCCAAAAAGAGCGTCGCCACGCTGGGCGGAACCACCACGGGCACGGCATCTCGCAATCCAAAGGCCTGCATGTTGGTCAGGCTCAGCGTCACCGTCTCATTGGCTTGGTCTTGACCACCTCGGGCAAGTTCGATCTTGGCGCGCATCTGTTCGGCGAACTCTCGCCAACCCAAGGTGTCGGCTTTCTCGACGACGGCCAAAACCAGCTCATCCCCGGGCAGTGCGACGGCAATACCCAGATTGATGTGGTGATACGTCCGGATCGTGTCGTCCCCGATCATGCTGCTCCGGAACAGCGGGAAGTCGGCACAAGCCTTGGCCACCGCGTAGGCGAACATCGTGAAACTGCTGGGTTGGAAGGCGTCGCCGCTCGCCTTGACGCGGGCCCGCTCGGCCTCGATCCGTTCCCAAACCGTCGCCACCGTCATGGTTCCCGGCACGACCAGTTGCGATCCACGGACCAACCGAGAGCTCAGGAGCCGTTGCTTTTGACTCAGCGGTCGTTGCTCATAACTTTCGTTTTGGGTTGCGGCCGCTGGGATCGTACTCGGTGAGCCACCGGCCAAGAAGGCGTCGATATCTTCGGGCATGAGCTTGCTGCCCTTCGCCGGGATTGTCTCAAGAACTTCGGCCGAGATCCCTTTCTCCTTGGCATAGGCTCTCGTGCGCGGTGGGACGTCCGTACGACGGGGGCCGCCGGACGCCGGGGCCAAGCTGGCCGGCGCAGTGGGGGCAGCGGGCGTTCCATGAGCAACCGGTGCCGTGGGGGCGCCTGCGCTAACAACTCCGGAAACGCGAATCTTGGCCACTTCGGCCCCGATCGCCAAAACCGTATTGACCGGTGCCAGCCACTCGACCAAGGTTCCTTCATACGGTGACTCGACATCCATGACGGCCTTGTCGGTCTCCATCTGATAGATCGCCTCATCGCGCTTGATCGCGTCGCCGGGCTGCTTCAAGACCGCCACCAGACGAGCCTCTTGAAGTCCTTCACCGATTGCGGGGATCGTCACCGAGACCACCGAGGCCTCTTCGGTTGTCGCGGACGGAGCAGGGGCTGGAGTCGAAGCGGCATCGGCCACATCCATCTGGGCCACCTCAGCGCCAATCGGGAGAAGGGTATCCACCGGATGCAGCCACTGCACCAGGATCCCTTCGAACGGGGATTCGACGTCCATCACCGCCTTATCCGTCTCCATTTGATAGATCGGTTCATCGCGACGGACAGGGTCACCGGGCTGTTTCAGCACGGCCACGAGGCGGGCTTCTTGCAAGCCTTCACCGATCTGGGGAATTCTGAGCGGAACGACGGGCATCTTTGCGGGTCTCCTGGTGGATTGCTCCGAGGTTTAAGTTTGACATGCTCCGTAGACTCTGCGCCCTGATCCTTCTTTCCCCGGCCCTCTCGGGAGCCCAACCGCTGGACGCTACCGTCCAGCGTTCCTTGGCCTTGCCTGGGTTGCGGCTTCCATTTCGGACGACCCTCTTGCCGACAAAGACCGAGCAGTGGTCTTTCTCTTGGCGCAATGCCAACGAGTTCCGCAGCACTGCGGCACTGGTTGAGGACATCGAGACCAACCAGCTGGAAGCAACCTACCGGCGAAGCCTCGGACCCCAATGGGAGATCGAAGCCCGGGCAACCTTGCGCAATAGGGGCGGCGGATTCATGGACCCTCTCATCGAGACCTGGCACCGATGGATCGGCTTCGACCAGCCCTTGCGGGAGGTCTTGCCCCAGGGGCGAGCGATCTTGCGAGAGCCGGGCCGATTTCAATATGGCTCGGCGACGGGATGGGGAGATCTGCCCGTGTTGGTGCGCCACGACCTGGGCGACGGCTGGTCGGCTACGGCCGGATTTGAGCTTCCTCTGGGGAATTCCGGTCAGGCGATGGGCAACGGGCGGGTCGATTTGGGAGCCTCGGTGGCCAAAGTTCACGCGATCACGGAGACGCTCCGGCTCCATGCGATGCTTGGCTGGACTTGGCACGCGGGGCTCGGCGGATTGCCCGGGTCGAATCGGTGGATCCGCCAACTGGCTTATGGGCTCGAGTGGCGGACGAGCCAGTCCCTCTCGATCTTGGTCCAGAGCCAGGGAGAGACGGCTCCTTACCGAAGTCTAGATGCGAACGCCAATCGAGAGCACCGGACCCTGAGCATCGGGGCGAGGATCGCCTTGCCTCGGGGCGAGAGCCTCACCCTCTGGTTCGATGAAGATCGGGACTTCATCAGCACCCCGGTTGTAGCCGGAAAGGGACCGGATTTCGGATTCGGCGTACTCTGGACGTGGCGTCCCCGATGAACTAGCCCGACTCGATTTCGCTCGCTATCCGGACGATGTCGGCCCATGAAGCCCGCAGGTCACCGAGAAGCGGGGAGCGGGCCCGGGCGATGCTCGTCAGGTCGAGGTCCAGATCGGCCACCAGGAGGAATTCTTCATGGAGAGGACCTCGGCCAATCGTTTGGCCCATAGGGTCCACGATCAAGCTGCCTCCGGCGAATCCCTTTCCGCCCTCAAATCCACAGAGCATGCTCGCCAGGCAGTGGAGGCTGTGCTCTTCGCTGATCATCTGGAGAAGTCGTTCCCAGCGCTCCAAGTTTCCGGGCAACTCGCCACGGAATCCTCGGGCTGGACTCGCGGCCGGAGCAATCAGGAGCGTTGCTCCCGACGCGGCCGAGAGGGTTGGGATGATGGAATGCCACACATCCTCGCAGATCATCAGCCCGATCCGTCCAAACCGGGTCTCGCAGACTCCAAGTTCAGTCCCTCTAGAAACAAAACGGGCTTCGTCGAAGACGCCATAGGTTGGCAGGAAGAATTTCCTGTAGACGTGGACCATCCGCCAGGTTTGCCCATCGAAAGAGAGGTAGGCGCAAGAGTTGTAGAGGTCTTCGTCGGCGCGCTCATAGAACCCCAGAACCACGTCCATCGGGCGAGAGAGCCGGACCGGCTGGAAGCGGGCAAGAAGTTCGTCGGCGGTTCGAGAGCATTCCAGCACCCCACCCTCCAAGAAGTAACCCGAAGTCGCCGTCTCGGGAAAGACCAGAAGATCGACTCCCTCGGCGGTCGCATCTTCCGTGATCGAGACGATCCGGTCCAGATTGGCCTCCACTTGCGCCTTTTGGGGCGAAAACTGGGCACAAGCGACTCGAACCGTCATGTCTGGAGTGTACCGACCTTATCTGCGTCGGGAGCGCCAAGCTGCAGATGCCGGACCTTGATCCCCGGTTCTGGCGAACGGGGGAGGCCAAACTTGCTCGCCAACTTGCCCCCGACTCCTTTTCCGCTGGAATTCAATGCGAGGCATAGCTTTTTCTTGGCCCTAGTCAGAGCCACATAGAAGAGTCGTAGATGCTCCTCTTGTTCGCGGCGTTCGAGCTCTTTCTTCAAGACCTCTTTTCCGGGGGTCTTGTGAGAGCCGGTGGCATGGGCGACCAACCCCGAGTCTCGGTCAACGAGGGGGATGGATGGGCTCCGGCGAACCTGGTGGCATTCGGCGACCACGACGACGTCGAACTCCAGGCCCTTTGCCTTGTGCATCGTGAAGATGGCGACCGAGTCGGAGGGGTTGTCGATCGGCGAGGGCTCGGGGATCTTGTGTCCGAGGCGCTGGATCTGGCGAATCTGTTCGGCGAAGGCAAGCGGACCGAGGTCGGGCTCTTCGGTCGCGATCATGAAGAGCTTGCGCGCATTGGCAAGCGCTTGGGTCGCATCGGGTCGTCGGGCGAGTTGGGCCAGAAAGGGGGTCTCCCGGAAGAGGTCGGCAATGACCTCCCAAGCAGCGTGGCGGTCGGCCGTCCTTGCGATCCCTCCATACCATCGCAAGAATTGGTTCAACTTCTCGCGATCTTCGGGCACGGGAGGCTCGAACTCGATCAGGCTGGCCAGGATGTTCTCACTCCGTGAGAGCAGCACGACCGAGTCCAAGCTGAGCCCGACGAAGGGGCTATGCAATAGGGCCAGCATCGAGAAGGTCCGAGTCGGGTCCGCCACGGCCTCGAGGGCATTGGCCAGGTCTCGAACGACCATGCCAACGTAGAACTTTTCGCTCTGACCGTTGAGATGCGCGGCAATTCCGCGGGCCTGGAGCGCGGCTCGGAGTCGACTCCCGCTGGAGTTCGTCTCGACCAAGGCGGCAATCCCTCCTGGAACCTGGCCCTCTTCGATCAGTTGGGCGATCCCCGCCGCGACGAGTTCGATGCTCTGGGAGTCCCACCAGCACTCGACCCCCGAATAATCACCCTCCAACCGCCCGCCGAAGGGATCTTGCTCTTCGAGCGGGGCCATCGGCTGATAGTGGGCGCCCCATTCGGCGGCAAAGAAATCGTCGACAAATCGAAGGATGCCCGCGTCGGACCGAAAGTTCTTGGAGAGTGTCAGGGCCGGAAGATCCCTGGATCGCCGCACGAAGAGGCGGTGGTCAGCCCCGCGGAACCCGAAGATCGACTGCTGCGGATCGCCCACCAGCATCACTTGTTCGAGGGCCAGCCGGTCGAGAAGCCGATACTGGATCGGATTCACGTCCTGGCATTCGTCGATCATCATCAGGCGGTAGCGGCGCACGAGTTGGTCCCGGACCTCGTCTTTCTCCTCGATCAGGTCGATGGCTCGGCGCTCCAGGGCCGTGATGTCCAGGACCGCCCGCTCTTGGAGGAGCTGATCGTAGCGACGCCAGACGCTGAGCACTAATTGGCATAGCCCGACCGTCAGCTCGGCGTCCTTGGTCCATTTTTCGCTGAGCGGCGGGGGCGCAAACCAGTCGCCGATCTTCAGTTTGGCCCGGTTTTCTTTGTTATAAACCTCGATCGCCTTGGCCAATTGGTCGGGAAAATCGGGTTCGATCTCGCTGAACTGAGTTCCGAGCTCCCGGGGTAGTAGCGCGCGAACCTCTTCATAGATCCGGCGTTCATAGGTCCATGGCATCTCGTACAGGGCGGCGAGGGCTGGGTAGGGGTGGTGGGATTCCCGCAAATTGCCCAAGATTCGCTGGACGTGTTCGGGGAGTTGCTCCGAGACCCCTTTCCACCGCACTTTTCCGGCGAGAAAATCGACCGCTTGGCGCACGAGTGGCTTTCGATCGAGTTCCTCTTCGAGCGCAGCTTCGAGGGCGGCCTGAAAAATCCGTTCAGAATGGATACCGGTGACCACGTCGAACTCGGGGTCGATGCCGGCAAAGAAGGCATACTCCCGCAAGGTCCGCTCATAGAAGCTGTGGATCGTACTGATAGGCCCCGTCTCGGCGATCTGGGCGTCGTCCCACCGCCCGGCTTGTTGCAGACCATTGACGATCCGGGTCTTCATCTCCACGGCCGCCTTTTTGGTATAGGTCACGCAGAGAATTTGGTCTGGGCGCAGGCCTTGTTGGATGACGGCCCGAAGGTACTTCTCGGTGAGGACGCTCGTCTTACCCGAGCCCGCCGAGGCGCGAACCACGAACATTCGTTCAGCGCTGGCCAGGACCGCCTCTTGTTCCGGAGTCCAGATTCGGCTCATTCTTCTTCGTCTCCTTGGGCTTCATCCCCAAAAACGCTCGACATCCGGCAGAGTTCTCCAAAGTCACATCGCTCGCAGGCGATCCCGGGAGAGGCGCGCATCGTCCGCTGGTCCACCCTCTGATAGACCGACCGCAGGATCGGGTCAAGGGCATCTCGCAGTTCGATGAGGTCCAGGTTGGCCCACTTGAACTCGATCGCTTCGTCGCGGTCCTTTTTGAGATCCTGTTCGACCCCCGATTGGGGCCGGAGCAGGTAGGCGGTCGACTTTTCCAGGGTGTGGAACAACACGCCCTGCATCTTCCAGCTCTCGGTCAGCAAGAGGGGAAGTCCATAGGTGATCACGAAGTTTGCCCACTCCTCCGGATATTTCTCGCGGTCGGTCTTGAGCTCGGGGGCTGAGCTTCGATAGAACGTGAAGAGCCCGGCGGCTTGTTTGGGGTCGCCATCTCGTCGGAGCGGAATCACGGTCAGTCCCGCGTCGCCGATCCTCAGCATGATCTGCTTGCCCCCGATCTCCAACGTGTCGCTGGTTTTGCATTGGCCTAGTCGAAAGTCGGCTCGGTTTCGGGTCGGGTCGGTCCCATACTTCTCGCGGAAGGTGAGCTCGCGCCGGACCCAGGCTTCGCCAAGCCGATTTGCGGCCCGGTCGAAGAGACTCCACTCCAGAAATTCGCTCTGGGTGAACTGGCGGTCGCTTTCGAGTTGGAGCTCCTTTCCGAGAGCGTCGCGAATCGCCCCCTCGTCGGGTTGGACCGGGAGTTGGGCTGCACGCGCGGCCCTTGGGAGCCGGCTGCGGGCCATCAGCTGGGGCGAGGTCCAGAGCCGCAACCGGTCGCGAGCCACGTACTGAAATTCGCACGCATAAGCCCGGGCAAGCGCGGCGGGGTCGACCGGTTCCAGCCAATCGGTCTTGATCTCTCCCCGCGCCGCCTCGCTCTCCAACTGGGGCGCGGCCGGGGTGATGCGTTCGGACTCCAGAGCCCGCCGCATCAGGTCGTCGTGGGCGGTCACGATGTAGTCCTTGGCAGGCACCGTCTGTTCGGTTTCGCGGGGGGCTTGGCGCATCCGGTCGCCGAGCGCGCGGCCGAGTTCGTGCAAGTAAAAGGCAGGGGTGTTGTCGCGCTCCTCATCCGTCGCCGGATAGCTGAGAATGAGTTGCTTGCGTGCCGAAGCGCAGAGGGTGACGAAGGCATCGCGTTCGGTTCTTGCGACCTCGTGCGAGGTCATCAGGGCGGGGATATCGGGGGCGGCGTTGCGCAGGACCTCTCGTGCTTCGTCATTCAAAACGGGATCCTCGCTACGGCGGCGAGGCATCGAGCCCTCCAGCATTCCGAGTCCGAGCACGACATCGACCTCATCCAGCTTGGCGACGTCTTCGACAACCTGGATCCCGGTGTTCCTAGGCGCGGGCACGCTGAGGTCTTGTTCATCAATCTTCTTGCGGAGCAATCCGGCGAATTCCCGAAGTGAAACTGGCCGGTCATGGATCACATCAAATGGCCCGGCTAGGGAAGCCAAGGTCGATTCGAGACGATTCTTGGCCCGCAGATCCCTGTCGGCGGTCGGATTTTCGGGGCTGATGATCTGTTCGCCGAATGGCTCGCTGATCATCAGAAGCCTCAACCGGTCGAGCCAACCCGCGAGCCGCAAGCTTTCGGCGAGGCAAGCCTTTCGCCATTCGACCCATCCAAGGACCTTCGCCCCCACCTCGCCCAGAGCCGCGAGGGTTTCGCGCAGGAGTTCCCATGGGTCCACCCGCTTTCCCTGCAGACTCAGGAGAGCTTGAAGCGCGGCGGCTCGCTCTTCGGCCGAGAGACCCGCGTAGGAACTGCGGATTGCATTGCTGAGCCGACGCGGATCGGGCGAAGCGAGCGCATCCAGCAACCCTAGGATCATCGCCACGAACCCATTGCTGGCGAGGGGGACCCGGTGAAGGACGCTGAGGTCAGCGTGGTGTAGCCGGGCCGCATAGCTCAACATCGGGAAGTAAGCCTCCGTATCGCGGACCACGATCGCAATGCGCTCCCTCGGGATCCCTTGCGATTGCGCGCGGAAGGTCGCCCGGATCGCCCACTCGCATTCGGTGAGCATCTCCGGCGATCTCCAGATCGAAACTTCGATGGGGTCTTTGGCCTGAGGCTCGCGGGCAAAGAGATCTTGGTACCACCCCCCGAGGGCGGAGTTCTCTTCGACTGGTGCTCCCAGCCGGTTCGCCATCCACCGAGTCGGGTGGAAGAGATCCTCGCGCCCGGGCAGGCCGTCGGCGATGAAGTCGATCTCGACCCCCCTTTCGGCGAGCCAAAGGAGATAGTCGCCATAGAGTGGCTCGTAGGCCTGACCCCCGACCACCAGCAGATGGGTCAAGACCGGCCCAATGGGCTCGCGGTTCTCCATCTGTGTCCGGGCGAAATCGGTGGCAAAGACCATTCCAACCCGTTCCAAATCCACGCGGACGGCGTCCCAAATGTCGGCGAGCTCGGTGAGGTTTTCAGCCATCGCCGGGCGGGCGTCGTTTGCCGCAAATCGGAGGTGCTCCGGTTGATATCCGGCGTGCCTGAGCTCGCGGATCGTCCGGTCGATCGCTCGTTGTGCGCCGGGAGCGGCAGCCAATGGATGGAATCGGCTGGTCTCGGGCAGCTTGGCGCAGGCGGATTCGATCGCGATCTTGAGGGCTTCGGGGGTCGCCAGCGGACGGCTTGGCATCCGCAAAATTCGCCCGACTTTTCCAACAAGCCGCTCAAAGTTGAGGACCTCATCGCGGTCTTGTTCCCTCAGCCAAGGGGCCATCGCGGTCATCAGTCGATCGTCGGCGGTGACGATCTCGCTGTGGGGTCGAAGAAGCCGCCGCAAAGCCGCCATCCGAGCCGTAGGAGCCGGCGCAACACGGTGAACGCGGATCGGATGGGTAGTCATTTGTCTATCATTATACAACGATCTAGAGGAATCGGATACCCTTTGTACCGGCAATTTTATGCTCGTCGTCCACGGTCTCGATTCGCTCCAAGTTCCGTGGGAAGCGTGTGTCGTCTGCATCGGCACCTTCGATGGGGTTCACCGAGGACACCAGGCCCTGATCGCTCGCGCTTCGGCGATTGCGCGAAAGCGGGAACTGCCCTGCGTCCTCGTGACCTTCGATCGCCATCCGACCGCGACTTTGGCCCCGGACCGAGTTCCGGCTTTGCTTTGCTCGCTTCGCCAAAAGATCGATCAGATTTGCGCCCTGAGACTGGTGGATCTGGTCGTCGTTCTACCCTTTGATCGGGCCATGGCCGAAACCAGCGCCGCGGACTTTTTGGCCGAAGTTCTGACCGGGGCTCTCCGGGCCAAGTCGATCGTGGTGGGACACGACTTCACCTTTGGGCGCGGGCGCGAAGGGGACGGAGTTTGGCTCGCCGGGCGCATCGAGACCGAGGTCTTTCCGGCCTTTCAGATCGGCGGGATCCGGGTGAGCAGTTCGCTGATTCGCCAGAACCTGCTGGATGGGGACTTGGAAGCGGCTACTGCGCTGCTCGGCCGGTCGCCTCGGTTGGAAGGAATCGTCGTGAGCGGCCAGCGCCTCGGCCGAGAACTCGGCTATCCGACCGCGAACGTGGCCCCGGTCGAGCGGGTTGCCATCCCAGCCGACGGCGTGTATGCCGGTTGGGTTCAGACCCACGCTAGCCGGTTTGCTGCCGCCATCAGCATCGGGACCCGGCCCACTGTCGGTCCACTCGACCGTGCGGTCGAGGCCTTTCTCTTGGATTATCCGGGTGAATCGCTGTATGGTCAGGCGCTGGCAATCGAGTGGGTCGTCCGGATTCGGGGCCAAGAAAAGTTCGATTCCTTGGAGGCGCTGGTGGTGCAGATGGAGAAGGATGTGGCCAGGTGCCGGGCGGTCTTGGAATCTGGGAATTCCGCCCCGGGGCAGGGCTGAGGCGTTTCGCCGAAGCCAGGGCCTGGCCTTGGGCCGGGGCGGTGGGCATCCTTGGTAAGCTGAAGTCATGAAAGCGACTTACGCTGGACACTCAGCCGTTCTTTTCGAGCACGAAGGCAGCGTCTGCGCTGTCGATCCTTGGCTGGAAGGCAATCCACTTTGCCCCGACGGGATGGTGACGCCCGAACGGCTCGACGTGATCGTGGTGACCCACGGCCACGGTGATCATGCGGGGGATGTCGTCCGACTACAGCAGGCAACGGGGGCTGTGGTTGTCGCCGTCTTTGAACTGGGCGATATCCTCCGTGAGGAGGGGATCCCAGGCGACAAGGTGATCGACATGGGCAAGGGCGGGACTCAACAGGTCGGTGAGTGGAGTGTCACCCTGACCCACGCGATCCACAGCAATAGCTATGATTCCCCTTCGCGTGGCCGGCTCTACGCTGGGGAGGCCTGCGGGGTTGTACTCACCAATGGCGGCATCGCGATTTATCACGCGGGCGACACGGCGTTGTTTGAAGAAATGGCCTGGATCGGGTCTCGGTACCAGCCAGCGGCGGCCTTCTTGCCGATCGGCGACCGCTATACGATGGGACCGGAGGACGCGGCCGAAGCCGCCCGCCGCATCGGAGCCCCGGTCACGATTCCGATTCACTACCGAACTTTTCCAGTGTTAACCCACAGCGCCCGAGGGTTCCTCTCGGCCTGCGCCAGCCACGGGGTCGTCGCGCAAGAGCTGGCCCCTGGCGAAGCTCTTGCGTTGGATCGGTAGCCGCTCTTTGGACACCCGATAGCTTCTAGGAGCGGGCGGTAAGTGACCGTTCCAACTCGGAGCTATACTCATATAAGCCTCATGAATCGTGATCCGCAGACTCTTCGTGCGAGCCACCGATGGCACCGAATCCTTCTTGCCCTAGGTTGCTTGTGGTCCCTTTCGGTGGGTTGCACAGCCCAGCCGGTGGTCGCTGAAAAGGATGGCTTAAGGGTCGCCACCTACAACATTGAGTGGTTTAGCGAGGACGCGAATCCGGGACGGATTGCCAACTTGAAGTCAGTCCTGAACAACGTTCAGCCGGACATCATTGGTCTGCAGGAGATCCAGAGTCGAAAGGCCTTGAATCAGATCTTTGACGACAAGTGGGAGATTGGGATGATGGACGAAGCGTCCGAAGACCAGGAAGTTGCGATCGCGGTTCGCAAGCCGCTGAAACTCGAAGAGGTTGGGATGGTCTTCGACGATCCGATCTTCGATTTTTCTTTCCCCGGTCGGCGAGATGTGCTGCGCGCGGTCGTCGTGTCTCCCGATGGAGCAAGGCACAGCTTCTATGTGAATCACATGAAGAGCCGGAGTGGTGGGCGCCGACAGACGGACCCTCAGAGGGAGATGGCAGCCGGCCTCCTCGCCGCATTCATCAAGGGCAAGGCGGAAGAGAATGTGGTGGTACTTGGCGACCTGAACGATGCCCCCGATGACCGGAGTGTGAACATCCTGGAGACGGGCAACCTGATGGCCTCTGCGGGATCGGCATCCGCCGCGAACCCGTTGCTCGTGAACCTGATGGATCCATTGGCTCGATCGAATCACGTTTCTCATGGACTCTTTCGGCTGTTTTCTGGAGATCCAATTGAACCAGTCGTTCCCGAGGCCTGGTCAGAAAATGAGCGCACCCGAGGTATCGACTATCGGTACCCGGATGACCTCAAGGTCACCCAGATCTTGTTCGATCAAATTTTGGTGTCTCCCAGCTTGGCCAAGGTGGCGGGCAAGGCAAGTATCTACTCGGGGGCGGACGCTTTGCGCGGAGAAAAGGGGCAAACCCGGCGTACCGACACCGGCACGGACTACATTGAGAAGGGAACGTTGAGTAGCGACCACCTTCTCGTCTATGTGGACCTCAAGCTACCGGCGAACTGATTTGTCTACCAATTGCCTCTAAAGGTGATGATATCGATCCTGGGAGCGCGGTCAGGACGAACTCGGTCGGAGTGGTTGAGGGGTTGTGATGGTGGGCGGTACAGGACTTGAACCTGTGACCCCTACAGTGTCATTGTAGTGC
>ERZ761602.3767-NODE-3767-length-20758-cov-5.333816_pt1 | contig 20758 bp, 21 predicted proteins | sample MGYA00512165_ERZ761602 | MGnify/ENA primary metagenome ERZ761602 (study PRJEB28899, sample SAMN02445085) | bioreactor sludge metagenome | biome: EBPR sludge; isolation source: Thorneside wastewater treatment plant | place: Australia: Brisbane, Thorneside...
CACAATACTGCGTTTTCTTCCGCTGATCGGGAGAGACCGGCCCTGTGCAAGCTGTGCGAGGGCTGGCGCCGAAGGAGCAACCGCCCCGGAAACTCTCAGGCAAAAGGACCGATCAGCGTTCAGCGCACATGGGTTCTCCCCTGGGCGCCACACTCTGAAGAGCGGCCGGGATTCGTCCCCCGGCCCACCGCAGGAGCAAGCCGCCCCCCCGGGTGGTGAATCTCTCAGGTCACAAACAGAGGGGGTCATGCGCCGCACACGGTGTGCGGGGCGTGCCCTTTGTTTGACGGCTTTTGAAAGCGAGATTCCCATGTCCCATTGCATCGTCATCGGCGGCGGCATCACCGGCGTCACCAGCGCCTACGCCCTGGCCCGCGACGGCCACCAGGTCACCCTGATCGAAAAACACCGCTACGCCGGCATGGAAACCAGCCATGCCAACGGCGGCCAGCTCTCGGCCTCCAACGCCGAGGTCTGGACCCACCCGTCCACCCTGCTCAAGGGCATCAAATGGATGCTCAAGGCCGACGCCCCGCTGCTGGTCAACCCCACGCCCAGCTGGCACAAACTCAGCTGGTTTGCCGAGTTCATCGCGTCCATCCCGAAGTACCGCGACAACACCGTCGCCACCGCAAAGCTGGCGATTGCCGCGCGCGAGCACCTGTTCGGCTGGGCCCGGGCCGAGGGCGTGGACTTTGACCATAAGGAGGGCGGCATCCTGCACATCTACCGCGACAAGGCCGGTTTCGACCACGCCGCCAACGTCTCAAAGCTGCTGGCCGAAGGCGGCCTGCCGCGCCGGGCCGTCACGCCCGACGAGATGCGCGCCATCGAGCCCACGCTGGCCGGCCAGTACTACGGCGGCTTCTACACCGAGAGCGACAGCACCGGCGACATCCACAAGTTCACCCACGGCCTGAGCCAGGCCTGCGAGCGCCGCGGCGTGCGCCTGCTGACCGGCCACACGGTGGCCCGCGTGCAGAGCAACGGCCGCACCGCGCAGGTCACGCTCTCCCATGGCGAGGTGGTCACCGGCGACGCGGTGGTCGTCTGCGCCGGCGTGCACAGCCGCGCGCTCGGCGCCCAGCTCGGCGACCGGCTCAACGTTTACCCGGTCAAGGGCTATTCGATCACCGTGATGCTGAACGACGCCGCCAGCCAGGCCGCCGCGCCCCAGGTCAGCCTGCTGGACGACGAGACCAAGCTGGTCACCAGCCGCCTGGGCGCCGACCGCTTTCGCGTGGCGGGCACGGCCGAGTTCAACGGCTTCAACCTGGACATCCGCGCCGACCGCATCCGCCCGCTGGTGGATTGGGTCAACCAGTGCTTCCCCGGCGTCAGCACCCGCCGGGTCGAGCCCTGGGCCGGCCTGCGGCCCATGATGCCCGACATGCTGCCGCGCGTGGGCCCCGGCCGCGCGCCCAACGTGTTCTACAACACCGGCCACGGGCATCTCGGCTGGACACTGTCGGCCATCACGGCCCACCAGCTGGCGGGCCATGTGGCGCAGTGGGAAGCGGGTCGCCAGCCCCGTCTGCTGGCGGCTGCAGCCTGAAAAGAGTCCTGTTTTCAGAGCAAAGAATGACCATTCCACCCTGGGTATCGGCCATTTTTTCTTGAAAAACGCACCCCGGATGCCCTGGCGGCGGTCCGGGTGGCGGCTACCGTGCCACCCAGCCGCCGCTGACCGGGAAACACTGCCCCACAAAGCAGTGCGCCGCGTCGCTGCACAGGTAGGCGGCAAACAGCGCGTCCTCGCGGGCCGCCACCAGGCGGCCCAGCGGAACTTCGCGCGCCAGCCGCTCCTGAAAGCGCGGGTTGGCCTGGACTTCGGGCGGAAAGTAGGTCGGGTTGTCGACGAAGTTCTGCGCGATGGCGTTGACGCGGATCTGCTGCGGCGCCAGCTCCACCCCGGCGGCCTGCACCCAGGCCAGCTGTGCGCCGCGGGCGGCGCTGTAGGTGGAAGCCCGCTTCATGCCGCGCAAGGCGGACGCGCTGCCAATGACCAGAAAGGTGCCGCCGCCGCGCACCACCATGCCGGGGACCACGGCGCGCAGCAGCCGTGGCAGCGGGTCCACCAGGGCGGCAAACGCCGCCCGCCACTCGTCCTCACCCACCTGCGTGACCGGTGTGGTGGGCGCGTGAAACGCCAGATTGGCCACCAGCACGTCCACGGCGCCCGTTTGCGCCACCACCGCCTCCGCCGCGTCCGGTGCGGCCAGCGGCTGCTCGCTGGCCACCACCTCGGCGCCCTGCTCGGCCAGCACCGCGCACAGCGCCGGCCCCATGAATTCGGTGGCCTGCGTGACCAGAATGCGCTTTCCAGACAGGGCCTTGTGCATGCTGCGATCTCCTGCAAACCCCGCGCGACGACGCGGCTCTGCGCGCCATTGTGGGCCGTGCCGGCCCGGGCTGCAGCGTCCGCCGGCGCGGGCCGGCGCCAGTCGGCGACAGCGTGAACACCGGCCCTGCCGGACAATCCGGGCCATCCGTCCGTTGTTTCAGCCCCCCGAGGAGCCCGCCTTGCCCCTGCCGCCCCCTGCCCCGCGCGCCCCCCAGCACACCCGCACCACGATTTTTCGAGGCTACCGGCGCGAGGACGGCCTGTGGGACATCGAAGGCGAGCTGCGCGACACCAAAAGTGTGCCGTTCGAGATTCCGGGCGATGGCGTCTGGCAGCCGGGCGAGGCCATTCACGGCCTGTCGATCCGCGTCACCATCGACCGCAGCTACCGCGTGCACGACATTGCCGTGGCCATGGACGATGTGCCCCATCCGGAGTGTCCGCAGGCACAGGCCCCCATGCACCGCATGATCGGCGCCACCATGGGTCCGGGCTGGCGCAAGGCCATCGAAACCCATCTGGGCGGCATCCAGGGATGCGCCCACCTGCGCGAGCTGCTGTTCGCCATGGCCACCGCCGCCTACCAGACCCTGCCCGAGGAGGCCGAGCCGGCCGACCCCGCCCGCGCCCCGCACCACCTGGGCAAATGCCTGGCCTGGGACTTCGCCGGGCCCGTGGTGGCGCGGCACCATCCGGTGTTTTTCCGCCCTCGGGGAGACGAACAGGCCCGCTGAGAGATACGTTTTTTGTAGCATCAGAAGACCTTTTTACGCTGGGTATTGCCCACTTTTGCCAGAAATCCGGCCGCTGGCGGCGTTTTCCGCGGCCGTGGCCGGCTTTTGCCGCCGGGGCAGTCCGTCAGGGCACAATGGGCAGGCACCCCAGGGCGGTGCGCTGATCCAATTTCTTGACAGGAGCACTTCTGATGGGCTGGTTTTCCAAGAGTACCGAGGGCTTTTTCCTGGCCACCACCACGCCGCCGGACATCGCGGCCAGTCAATATCTCGGCGTGGTCAATGGCGAAGCAATCATCGGCGCCAACATTTTTCGGGACCTGTTCTCGTCGGTGCGCGACGTGGTGGGCGGACGCGCCGGTGGCTATGAACGCGCGCTGTCCGGCGCCCGCGACGCCGCGCTGGACGACCTGATCGCAGCCGCCCGGGAACTCGGTGCCGACGGCGTGATCGGCATCGACTTCGACTACGAAGTGCTCGGCGAAACCAACGGCATGATGATGGTTGCCGTCAGCGGCACCGCGGTGAAGCGGGGCTGAAGGGGCCGCAGGGGCTGACGAGCCCCCGGGCGGCCCTCCTTTTCTGTTTGGCTAGGGCCGCGTCAGCCGCAGGACCTCGCCCACACGGGCTTTGGCCACATCGTCCGGGTGGAACGGCAGCGTGGGCCACTGCTTGGCGGCGAACAGTTTCATCTGGTCGGTCTGGTGCGGTGAGCCGGGCACGCTGCTCTGGCCGTAGGTCAGCAAGGCCTGGGCCACCGGGCCACGTTCATCGAAGCTGACGGTCTGCACATAGCTGGTGCCGTAGTCGATGCGCAGGCCACGGGCCGTCAACCCGGGCGCCGCGCGGTCGCCGAGGTTGTTGAGGACGCCTTCGATTTCGTCACCCCCGTGCAGGAACACCGGCTCGTCGGTAAACACCGGCCGCTGGACCTGGCCAAGCGCGACATCGACCGGGAAGCCGGAGGTCTTGACCTTCTTGACCGCGTCTTCCAGTGCAGTCCACACCTTGCCGGCCACTTCCGCGTTGTCCATGGCCAGTCCGGACGGCGTATCGACCGGACGGGCTTTGTCAAACGGCTGGCGGTACACCCGGGCAATGGTCGAGGCGGTGCGCCAGAACTCGCGGAACAGCACCGCGCCCTTGTCGCCGAGCTCGCTGGTGCGGCCCCAGGCCCTGAGCGCCGCGCAGCCCTCGCGCGCTTCGGCGCTCGGTGCCTTGTCGCAGGCGGCCAGCAGGTCGGGCACGATCATCCGGCCCATGAGGTTGCGGTTTTCGAACAATTGGCGCTGCATGCCCGCCGGGGTGATCTTGCCGCGCGCGAGCATTTCGGGAATCTCGATCAGCTCCGACCGGGTGCGCGGGCGGCGGACCACGTCGTCGCCCACCAGCGGCGAAACCGCGCCCCAGCGATGCTGGGGGTGGGTGTAGAAGAAGCTGTCATTGCTGTTGTGCACCCAGTCGGTGCGCACGACCGCCGGCATGCGGCTGGCGGGCGTCAGGCCCGGCACGGGCGAGGCCGGGTCGCGCCGCCAGTCGCAGTCGCTGCGCGCGCCGTTGAGCACGGCCAGCCGCGCCGCACCCAGCAATGCGGCGGCGCCCTGGCTGGGCGCACAGCGGCGCAGTTGCTCGGCATCCACGTCGGGCACCACCGAAACGTCGGCATACAGCGCGTTGCCGTGCCGGTCCGCCGCAATGGTGTTGACCCAGGGGGTTCCCAGGTTGTTCATGGCCGCCCGCATGTCGCCCACACTGGTCGCACGGCCGAAGCCCAGCCAGGTGGCCCCGGACCGGGCATTTCCGCTGTTGGCATCCTGCAGCGCATAGGCACGGGCGGCAGTCCAGGTCAGCCCGGCACGCGGGTTGACGACCACCGGCCCGAAGCGGGTACGCCAGACGGTGTGCTTTTTCTCGGTGACGGCGCCGTCGGCGCCACGGCTGCGAATACTCACCGCCTGGGCCGTCATTTTTTCCGGCTTGCCATCGATGAGGTAGCTGGTGGAATCGCCGGGGGCAAGGGCCAGTTCGTGCAAGGTGAAGCGCAGCCCCGTGGAGACGGTGTGGCTCCAGGCCACATCCTTGTTGAAGCCGATCTGGACCACCGGGGAGAGTCCGATGCTGGCGCCCATTACGTCCAGCTGGCCGGGTACCGTCAGGTGCATCTGCCAGAAGCGGTTGACACCCACCCAAGGAAAGTGCGGATTGCCCAGCAGCATGCCTCGCCCGTTGGCGGTCGTCTCCTTGCCGAACGCCCAGGCATTGGAGCCGTAGGGCGAATCGAGCAGCCCGACGTCGCGCAGGGCTTGCGCGGCATCGGCCAGGCTCACGGGCGCCGGCTCAGGTGCCTGTGCGGCGGCGGGCGCCGGCGGGCGGGCACCCAACATGCCATCGGCCAGTGCGGCGATGCCCGCCTGCACCGCCGTGATCTCGTTGGCGCGGCGGTAGTCGCGCAGGGTCATGGGCTGGACCCAGCTCTGGCCGTTGCAGGCGGCCGGCAACTTGCCGGTGTGGTCGGCGAGGTAGCGGTTGTACCCGGCCACATAGCCGCGCGCCATGGCCTGCATCTCGGCGCCCGCGGCATCCCATGCCCTGGCAAGGCGCTGGTCGTCCATGTGGGCCGCCACGAACAGGTCAACCTGTTCGTTGGGCAGATTGCGCAGGCCCAGTTGCCCGCTGGCTGCCCCGCCAAAAGTCAGCGATCGCTCACCCCGCGCCGTGACCAGCACCTGGGCGGTCTGGCACACGTTGTCCTGCGCATGGGCATAGGCCACGGCATAGGCCAGGGTTTCATAGTCTGGCGCGGTAATGTGCGGTACCCCATGGGCGGTCCGCACGATGGTGGCCGTCTTTGCCGGCGGTGCGTCCGGGGTGCCGGGTGACGTGGCACAGGCGGTCAGCAGCGCGGCAAGCGCCAGCGGGGTCAAGGCGGGGGAAAGGTTTTTCAAGGGCAGCCTCCAGTGGGTATATCGCAGCAAACCCGTCGATGCTCGGCGCCACCGCACGCCCCGGCAACCCGGAAAACCCTTGAGTCGCATAGGGATTTGTCGTACCGGCGACAGTGCAGCCAGGGCCCCGACACCGGGCCGCCGCTTTGCCCGGTGACACGACCCCCTCGAATCGATGGTGTAAGAACGTCGCGTCGACAGCGACTCAATGCTCATGCAACCAACCCCGCTGAAAGGCCAGCCCGCATGAAACGACGCTCCTGGTTTCTCACGTCACTGTCCGCCCTCGCACTGTCCGCTGCCCGGCCGCCGCTGGCGGTGGCGTCGCCGTCGGCGCGGCTGACCAAAGACAAGGCCGAGTGGAAACGGCTCCTGTCGCCCGCGGCCTATGCCGTGCTGTTCGAGCACGGGACGGAACGCGCCGGAAGCAGCCCGCTGGACGCCGAGCGACGCGCCGGCACCTATGTCTGCGCGGCCTGTTTCCTGCCCTTGTTCGATGCCGCGCACAAGTACGACAGCGGCACCGGCTGGCCCAGCTTTTTTCAGCCCCTGGCGGGTGCGCTGGGCACCTCGACCGACTACAAGCTGCTCTACCCGCGCACCGAATACCACTGCATCCGCTGCGGCGGGCACCAGGGCCATGTGTTCAACGACGGCCCCCGCCCTACCGGCAAACGCTATTGCAACAACGGTGTGGCACTGCAGTTTGTGCCGCGCGGCGAGGCCTTGCCACCGCTGCGCACCTGAACGGCCGGCCGCGCCATGTCCACCCGAACGGATCTTCGCCGCGCCATCCTCGCTGCGCCCGTGGGTTGGTTGCTGGCCGGGGTGGTCGCGCCCGCCCGGTCGGACACCGCCGATGGCACCCCGCTGGCCGCGGCGATGCGCCGGGCGCAGGCGCTGCGCGACCAGGCCCTGCAAGCGGGTGACCAGGGCTACGGGGCCGTGGTGCTGCGCGGCAACACCATCGTGGGCGAGGCGCCCAGCCGGGTGGTCACCGCCACCGACCCCACCGCCCATGCCGAAATGGAGGCGATCCGCGACGCTGCGCGGCGCCTGCGCACGCGCGACCTCTCGGGCTGCGTGCTGGTGTCCACGTCCCGGCCCTGCCGCATGTGCGAGACGGCCGCGTACTGGGCCGGCATCTCAAGCATGGTGACGGGCGCGGCCCTGACCGACCTGGGGCCGCCGCGATGAAGCGGCGCGGCGTCTTGCGGCTGGGCGCATGGGCGTCGGCGCTGCTGGCGCCCTCCCTCACATGGGCCACCACCGCCGGCGCCGAATCCGCCTGGTTCGACGCCGCCAGCCGGGGCGACCTGGCTCAACTGCAGCGTCTGGCTGCCACCGGCGCCCCGATCGACCGTCGCGACGCCGCCGGCCGCACGGCGTTGCTGCGTGCCACCGCTGCCAACCGGATCGGGACGGCGCGCTGGCTGATAGAGCGCGGCGCCGATGTGAATGCCAAGGACGCCATCGACGACTCGCCCTACCTGCTGGCCGGCGCGCGCGGCCACACCGAGATCCTGCGCCTGACGCTCGCCGCCGGCGCCGACCTGCGCAGCACCAACCGCTACGGCGGCACCGCGCTGATTCCGGCCGCGCACTACGGCCATGTGGAGACGGTGCGGCTGCTGCTGGGCACGGCCGTGGACGTGAACCATGTCAACCGGCTGGGCTGGACGGCGCTGCTGGAGGCCATCATCCTCGGCGACGGCGGTCCGGCGCACACCGAAATCGTTCGCATGCTGCTGGCCGCTGGCGCCCGGCATGACATTGCCGATGCACAAGGCGTAACGCCCCTGGCCCATGCCCGCCAGCGCGGGCAAGGCGCGATCACGGAGCTGCTGGAAGCGGCTGGCGCGCGGCGCTGAATGCCGCCAACCGCCCTGCCCCCGCCGCCGATCAATTCAAAAACAAGAGCGCAATATCACCTTTTTATGCTGGGTATGAGGTGTTTTTATTCGAAAACGCCCGCGCAGAGGCTCAGGCACCGGCCACGGCGAAGGCATCCATCGCCAGCATGCCGTACATCACTTCGCGGCTGATCCAGTCGACCCCGGGCGCCGTGTCGCCACCCCAGCCGGCCGCGCCCAGCGTGAAGAACAGCGGCAGGAAGTGGTCGTCCGTCGGGTGGGCACGGTGGGCATGGGGGGCGCGGCTGCGCCAGTCCAGCAGGGCCTCGCGGTCGTTGCGGGCCACGGCATCCTCCACCCAGCGGCTGAACTCGACCACATAGGGCGCGGCTTCGCGCGCGCCGCCGAAAAACTCACCCAGGTTGTGCGTCATGCTGCCGGTGCCCAGCACCAGCACCCCGTCACGGCGCAGCGGCGCCAGCGCCTGCCCCAGGGCAAACACCTCGCGCGCGCCCCAGCCCACCGGCAACGCCACCTGCACCACCGGCACATCGGCCTCGGGAAACAGGTGCATCAGCGGCACCCAGGCGCCGTGGTCGAACGGGCGGCGCGCGTCGCCCTGCCCGCCCAGACCGGCCGCTGCCAGCAAGGCGAGCACACGGTCGGCCAGCGCCGGCGCGCCGGGCGCGGGGTAGTTCAGGCGGTACAGCGGCTCGGGGAAGCCGCCGAAGTCGTGCCAGGTGGCGGGGGTGGCGCCGGTCATCACCGCCGGGCCGCGGGCCATCCAGTGCGGCGACATCACCACCACGGCACGGGGCCGTTCGGGCAGTGCCTGCGCCCAGCGGCCGAGCGCCGGACCCGTGGTACCAGGCTCCAGCGCAAAGGTGGGCGCACCGTGCGAAACAAACAGTGCGGGGAACGACCCGGGACCACGTTTACACATCGGCAATGTCCTCGGCGATCTGACGCAGCGCCTGTTCGAACACTTCAGGCGGCTGGCCACCGCTGAGCAGATACCGCTCATTGATGATGAATGCGGGCACCGACTGGATGCCAGCCTGCTGCCAACGGGCCTCGGCCGCCCGCACGGCGTCCGCGCCGGCGTTGCTGTCGAGCACCCCGGCTGCTGTTTCCGCATCAAGCCCCGCTTGCGCGCAGGCGGCCAGCAGCACGGTGCGGTCGGCCGGGCTTTCGCTGCGGCCGTGGCAGGCGACCAGCAGGGCCTTTTTCAAGGCCAGCTGCGCGTCGGGACCGGCGGTTTCCCCCGCCCAATGCAGCAGCCGGTGGGCATCAAAGGTATTCCAGATCCGTCCACGGCCCGCCGGCGCGAAGTCGAAGCCCACATCGGCCCCGCGCTGGCGGATCATTTCGCGCACCTGGGCCTGCTGCTGGGGCGTCGAACCGTACTTTCGGCCGAGGTGCTCGGTGATGTCTTCGCCGTCGGGACCCATCTGCGGGTTGAGTTCGAAGGGCTGCACGTGGATGACGCCAGTCACCGTCGCGCGAAGCCCTTGCAGCGCCAGCTCGAAGGAAGCCAGTCCGATGGCACACCACGGGCAGCTGATGTCGGAAACAAAATCGATTCGCAGGGGGGTGGCAAGGGCAGTGCTCATGACGGCTTGTGTGGTGCAGTGACACCCCATTGTCGGACGAATCACCCCGCCGGGTTGGAATCAGTCGCCCCGGTAATGCGCCGGACGCTTTTCCAGAAAGGCGTGAACGCCCTCGGCGAAGTCGGCCGAAGCCTGGGCCAGCAGAAACTGGTCACGGTCCAGCGCGGCCGTCGCACCGGCGAGCGCGTTGGCGTAGGCGTTGATGCCGGCCTTGGCCATGCGCAACTGCACCGGCGGGAGCGCGGCCGCACGCTGCGCGAGGCCAAGCGCGTGCTCAAACGCGCCGCCACGCGGGCTGCGGTACTGCACCAGGCCCCAGGCCAGGGCTTCGTCCAGACCCAGCTGCTCGGCCAGGAGCACCAGTTGCTTGGCCCGCGCCGGGCCGACCAGGTTGACGATGCGGGGCAACGACCCCCAGCTCATGTTCATGCCACGTTCGATCTCGGGGACATAAAACCGCGCCCCCTCCCCCGCGACACGCACATCCAGCGCCACGGCCAGCGCGACGCCACCGCCGACACACCATCCTTCCACCGCCGCAATCGTCAACGCCTCGATGCCCTCCCAGGCGGCGCACAGGCGCGGCCCCAGTGCCTGCAGCTCGCGCCGCTCGGCCAGGCTGAGCCCGGCACTGCGGGCCGCGTCGCGCAGGTCGAAACCCATGGTGAATCGCTCGCGTGCACCACTGAGCACCACCGCCGACAGGTCATGCTCGGTCTCCAGGCTGCGGGCGGCCTCCAGCAGGCCCCGCAGCACATCGATGGACAGCGCATTGGCCTTGTCGGCCGCGTCAAAGACAACGGTGGCGATCCGGCCCTGCCGCTCGACGCGGATGCCGGGGCCCAATGGGGTGGTACTCATCACAGGCTCCTTCCAAAAACGGATTCCAACGGGGCGACGATCAGCCCATGGCCCCACCGGTTTCGAGCGCCGAGATCAGCGCCCGGTTAAAGGCCTCCGCCCGCTCGAACTGCACCCAGTGGCCTGCATCGGCAATCAGGGTCAGGCCGCCAAAGCGGGGCGCAGCCGCCGCAAATGCGGCACGCAATCCGTCCAGACAGGGCCGGTACAAGGCATCGCGGTCGCCGTAGATCGCTGCGATCGGGCAATTCACCCGCGGCAAGCTGCGCGCCAGAATGTCGGTGCGCGCCAGACGCCGACGCGGCATGCGGTCACGGGCCAGATTGGCTCGGTGCAGGACCATCAGATCGTCATCGATCAGCGACCGGTCGTGCAGCATCAGGGTGGACAGATTGTGGCGATGTACCGCGTCACGTGCAGTGGCATCGGGCAGGTGACGCCATGCCCGCAGATCCAGCACCGGCCCCCCCGGCACACCCATGGCCGGCGCGCCCACCAGAACGAGCTGGCGTACCCATGCGGGATGCGCGACCGCCAGCAATGCGGCCGCCAGCCCGCCAAAGGAAAAACCGACCAGATCGACCGCCGTGCCCGGCACCAGTTGGGCCAGCCCCTGCGCCAAGGGGGCGACCAGGGCGTCCGCGTCGCCGCCGCGGGGCGGTGGGTCGGAATCACCGAAGCCGGGCAGATCGGCCGCCAGCACCGGCCGTCCCGAGGCCCGCAAGGGGTCGATGGTGCGCAGCCAATGGCTCCAGCTGCCACTGCCGCCGTGCAGCAGCACCACCGGCGGCAGCGACCCGTTCGGGCTGGCGGTGGGTTGCCAACGGTGCCAGACCATGTGCCCGCCCCGCTCCATCGCGGTGGTCAGCCGCTCGGCTTGTCCGGCCAGGCGCGCCAATTCGGCGGGCACCCGTGGCGCAGTCTGGCCCAGACCGCCGCCCCGGCAAACGCCGGAGAGTCCGGATGTCGGGTCCACGGACTGGTTCACACCGTCGCCGGAATCAGGCAGGAGGAACCATGGCGGCCAGGCCGTCAATGGCCAGCGCGTAGCCAGCAACACCGAAACCACACAACACCGCCCGCGCGACCGGCGACAGGTAGCTGTGGTGGCGGAAGGCCTCGCGGGCATGCACATTGCTGATGTGCAGCTCGATCAGCGTCACGCCGGTGCCTTTGACCGCGTCATGCAGCGCAATGCTGGTATGGGTGTAGGCACCGGCATTGAACACCACACCGGCCAGTTCACCGGCCGCATGGCGACGCCCGGCCTCGTGAATCCAGTCCACCAGCTGGCCTTCGTGGTTGCTCTGGCGAAACTCCAGCGCCAGGTCATGGCGGGTGCAGGCCTCGGAGCACAGCCGCTCGACGTCGGCCAGCGTGGCCGAGCCATAGACCGCAGGCTCGCGCGTGCCGAGCAAATTGAGATTGGGGCCGTTGAGGACGTAGACGGTTTTCATGGATCGCAACGATAGTGGGCGCGGCGGCGCAAAGGGCAATGGTAGGCCAAAGCGCCCCGCGACCACCGCTTGCCGACGGTACACCACCCGCCCACGTGCCGCGCAAACAACGGCGCCGGCCATCTGCTGGGACAATGCCCGGATGCAATGGCGTCATTTCTCGCAACTGGTCGGTCTTTCCGCGCTGTGGGGAGCGTCATTCCTGTTCCTGCGCATCACCAGTCCGCAACTGGGGCCCCATGTGCTGGCGGCAACCCGCATCGGGCTGGCGACGCTGACGCTGGCCGTGATCATGGCGACGCTGCGGCACCGCTGGCCCTGGCGCCACTGGCGCGAGCTGTCGCTGCTGGGCGCGCTGTCGGTGGCGGTACCGTTCCTGCTGTATGCCTGGGCGGCATTGAAGCTGCCGGCGGGCTACAGCGCGCTGCTCAACTCATCGGCGGTGGCGTTCGGGACGCTGGCCTCCGCCTGGATGAAGGAGGACCGCCTGACCGCACGCAAGATGATCGGCTGCGCACTGGGGTTTGCCGGGGTCGCGCTGATTGTGCGGCTGGGGCCGGTCGAACCCACGCCGGAAATCCTGCTGGCCGCGCTGGCCTGCCTCACCGCCGCCGCCTGTTACGGCCTGTCGGCTCCGCTCATGAAACGCGCCACCGGCCACATGGAGCCCCTGGCCATCGCCGCCGGCATCCACCTGGCTTCGCTGGCCATGGTGCTGCCCGGCGCCGCCTGGACCTGGCCGCAGGCACGCTGGAGCGTGGAAGCGGCGGCCGTGGTTGCACTGCTGGGGGTGCTCACCTCGGGGCTCGCCTTCTGGCTCAACCTGCGGGTGCTGCGCCATGTGTCGGCGGTCGCGGCGATCACCCCCGCGTTCATGATCCCGGTGTTCGGTGTCACCTGGGGGCACCTCTTTCTCGGCGAACCGCTCGGCTCGGGCATCTGGGCAGGAGGCGCCCTCATCCTGGCCGCCACGGCACTGGTCACCGGATTCAACCCGGTGCGGGCACTGTGGGATGCCGCTGCCGCCAGACCATGAAGGCACAGGCGGTTGCTACCACAGCCGTAGCAACAGAACACCAGAATACGCTGGCCAGGCCGTATTTCGAGCTTAAAACACCGCCCCCGAGACCGCCGAGCACGCCGGGCAGTCCATAGGCCACCACCGTGTAAAGCGCCTGCCCCCGGCCACGCAGCCGGCCGGGGAAATGGTGCGACAGCAGCGCGATACAGGCGGTGTGGTGCGTCGCGAAGGTGAAGGCGTGCAGCATTTGCGCCAGCAGGATCACCAGCAGCCAATCGGCCGCGGCCGCTGTCATCGCCATGCGCAGCACCATGAGTGCGGCGCACAAGACCAGCCAGGCGGTCAGGCTCAGCAGTGGCAGCCAGCGTGCCTGACTGAAAAACCAGACGATTTCCACCATCACCGAGACCGCCCAGAGCACCCCGATCATCGTCTTGCTGTAGCCCAGCGCGTCCAGGTACAGGGAAAAAAACACATAGATGCCGATGTGCGAAAGCACATGAAAAAAGGCGGCAGCAAAAAACCAGCGAACGGCGGGCCGGCGCAAGACGGGCAGCACGCTGACCCGCCGCTCATGCGCGGGCAAGGCCTCCTTCAGGTCGGGCAGGCTCCAGACACTCAACGCCACCGCTGCCAGGGTCAGCACCGTCCAGGCCGGAAAGTGGCTCATCCCGAAATGCTCGAACCAGGCGCCGGCGGCGAACACCGTGAACAGAAAGCCCAGCGAGCCCCACAGCCGCACCCGCCCGTAACGGCGCGCATCGAAGGCCCCGCCCTGACTGACCAGATGGGCCATGGCGGCCTCACTCATGGGCATCATCGAGCTGGTGTGGGTGAACATCAGCAGCAACACCACCGCCAGCGCGACCGGTCCCGGATCGGCCCAGAGTGCGCACGACACCACCAGCGCCACCGTGGCGCTGAAGCGCAGCAGCTTGACCCGTTCACCCGTGTGGTCGCTGAGCCAGCCCCAGCCGTAGGGGGCAAACAGCCGGGTGGCTGCCTGCACCGAGGTCAGCAGGCTGATGGCGAAAAGGCCGTAGCCCAGTTCCTTGAGCCACAGTGGCAGATAGGGGTTGAAGAACCCGATATGCGCGAAGTAGCTGGCCGAAAGCGCCGCAAACGGCAAGAGCTGTTTTCTCTGACTCACCGCAAAACCCGATGATCGTGAGCCGGTCGAAGGGTTCGCGGGAGCTTGGCCGGGCGCCGCCCGATCGGGGTTCCGATCACGCGCGCGAAGCAGCCGCGATATCGGGCGTCTGGACCGTCACATCCCCGCACTGCGCCCGGTGGCGCAACGCATGGTCCATGACCACCAGTGCCAGCAAGGCCTCCAGGATCGGCGCGGCGCGGATACCGACGCAGGGGTCGTGCCGGCCCTTGGTAATGACTTCGGTGGGAACGCCGTCCACGTCGATCGAATCGCGCGGGATGAGGATGGAGCTGGTGGGCTTGATCGCCACCGAAACGTCCAGATCCTGCCCGGTGCTGATGCCCCCCAGCACCCCACCGGCCTTGTTGCCGACAAAGCCGCCGGGGGTGAGCGCGTCACCGTGGGTGGAGCCCTTGTCCGCCACCGAGGCGAAACCGGCGCCGATCTCCACCCCCTTGACGGCATTGAGCCCCATCATGGCCCAGGCAATGTCGGCATCCAGCTTGTCGTACAGCGGCTGACCCAGGCCCACGGGCATGTTTCTCGCGACCACACGCAGGCGCGCGCCGCACGAATCGCCGCTCTTGCGCAGCGCGTTCATGTAGTCCTCCAGCGCCGACACGTCGGCCACCGGCGCAAAGAAAGGGTTCTCCGGCACGTGGTCCCAGCGCTCGAAGGCTATCGGCACTTCGCCGATCTGCGTCATGCAGGCGTGGAATGTGGTGCCGAACCTTTCCTTCAGCCACTTCCTGGCCACCGCGCCGGCCGCCACCGTGGGTGCCGTGAGGCGGGCCGAGCTGCGGCCACCGCCGCGCGGGTCGCGGATGCCGTATTTCTGCCAGTAGGCGTAGTCGGCGTGTCCGGGCCGAAAGGTCTGCGCAATGTTGCCGTAGTCTTTGCTGCGCTGGTCGGTATTGCGAATCAGCAAGGCGATCGGCGTGCCGGTCGTCTGGCCTTCGTATACGCCGCTGAGGATTTCCACCGCATCGGGCTCGTTGCGCTGGGTGACGAACTTGCTGGTGCCCGGGCGACGGCGGTCCAGGTCGATCTGGATGTCGGCCTCGCTGAGGGCCATGCCGGGCGGGCAGCCGTCGATGACGCAGCCGATGGCCGGGCCGTGGGATTCACCGAAGTTGGTGACGCAAAACAGGGTGCCAAAGGTGTTGCCGCTCATCGGCGGGATTATCCCAGAGGCACATTGGGGCCGACGTGCACCGCGCCGGTGCGGTCCGCGGGATCAGAACTCGGCTTCGAGCTCGTCGATTTCGTCAGGCTCCAGCTGCGCGGCGGCCACCCACTCTTTCATGGCGGGAAGCGCCATGATGGTCTTGCAATAGGCCGCGCAGACCGGATCCAGCGCCACGTCATAAGTCAGGAAACGGGTGACCACCGGCGCGTACATCGCATCGGCCAGGCACGGGTGCGCACCGAACAGGTAGGGCCCGCCATAGGTGGCCAGGCAGTCTTTCCAGATCTCGACGATGCGGGCGATGTCGCCCTGCGCGCGCGACCAGACCTTGTACTTCGGAAAGTGGGCCTTGATGTTCATCGGCAGCGCCGAGCGCAGCGAACTGAAGCCCGAGTGCATCTCGCCGCAGATGGCACGGCAATGGGCGCGGGCGCCGATGTCGGCCGGCAGCAGGCCGGCCTTGGGCTTGATCTCGTGCAGGTATTCACCGATCGCCAGCGTGTCCCAGACCTTGAGCCCCTGGTGCTCCAGCGACGGCACCAGGATGGAGGAAGCGAGCAGCAGGATCTCGGCCTTCATCGCCGGATCGTCGGGCGGCACCACATGCTCGGTGAAATCCAGCTTGGCCAGCTTGCACATCAGCCAGCCGCGCAAGGCCCAGGCGCCGTAGTTGCGGCTGCTGATCGTCAGGACGGCTTTGGGCATCGGGTTCTCCTCGGTGTGTTCACCCCGCGACGCAAAGGCTGTGCCAGATCGGGGCGCACCGGACCGGTGCACAAAAGGCGGTTCAGGCTGGCCCGGTAATTGCCTGCCCGAACCAGCACACGCCACCCCAATCAGGATGCCCATGCTGTATCAGGCCTACCAGTTCCAGTCCGACCTGATGTCTCCGCTGCGGCTGATGGCCCAGCACCTCGGCGCCAGCCTGTGGCTGCAAAAGACCGAGCGCAGCCTGGTACGCCGGCTGTCGGCCGCCAACGAGGTCATTTCACGCATGCGCCTGACGCACACCCGCCCCGACTACGGCATCACGACCGCGCTGGTGGCCGGCGAGGAAGTCCCCGTCACGCAGGAAACGGTGATGTCCGCGCCCTTTGGCACGCTGCTGCGTTTCCGCAAGGCCCACACCGGGGGCGAGCCGCATCCGCCGGTGCTGCTGGTGGCGCCGCTGTCGGGCCATTTCGCCACGCTTTTGCGCGAAACCGCGCGCACCCTGCTGCAGGACCACGACGTCTACATCACCGACTGGCACAACGCCCGCGACGTGCCACTGAGCCACGGCGCGTTTGCGCTGGATGACTACATCGACCACATGATCCGCTTCCTGGCCGCCATCGGCCCGGGCGCGCACGTGGTGGCGGTCTGCCAGCCCTGTGTGGCGGCGCTGGCGGCCACGGCTGTCATGGCCGAGGACGACCACCCGGCCCAGCCGCTGAGCCTGACGCTGATGGCCGGGCCGGTCGACTGCCGCGTGAATCCGACGGCGGTCAACACGCTGGCGATCGGCAAGCCCATCGAATGGTTCGAGAAGAACCTGATCAGCCATGTGCCCCTGCCCCACGCCGGCTTCATGCGCCGCGTGTACCCGGGCTTCGTGCAGCTCACCGCCTTCATGAGCATGAACCCGGAGCGGCACAAGCAGGCGTTCAGGCACATGTACGAGCACCTGGTCGAGGGCGAGGTCGAGCAGGCGCGCACCATCCAGACCTTCTACGACGAGTACCTCGCCGTGAACGACCTGCCGGCCGAGTTCTACCTGGAGACGGTGGAAAAGGTGTTCCAGACCTTCGATCTGGCGCGCGGCGTGCTCAGTTACCGGGGCCGCACCGTCAACCCCACGGCGATCCGTCGCACCGCGCTGTTCACCGTGGAAGGCGAGCGCGACGACATCTGCTCGGTGGGCCAGACGGTGGCCGCCCACGACCTGTGCCCCAGCATCCGGCCGTACCTGAAAACGCACCATGTGCAGACCGGTGTCGGCCACTACGGCGTGTTCAGCGGCCGGAAGTGGAACCAGCAGATCTATCCTCGGGTACGCGAGGTCATCCACGCCAGCATGGGGTGATTCCCGCCGGGAGCCAGCGGCCGGATCGGGCGCCGCCACGGGCCCGCGCAGGACTCGTGGGCGGACCCGGCAGCCCCGACGCGCTCAGGCCGCGCCGGGCTCGGCCTTCGCGGCCGGCTCTTCCTCCGGCCAGTCGCGGATATAGGCTTTGAGCATGCGGTTTTCGAAGTTCTGCGCATCCACCACGGCTTTGGCCACGTCGTAGAAGCTGATCACGCCGTGCAGCATGCGGTTGTCAATGACCGGCATGTAGCGGGCGTGGCGCTCCAGCATCATGCGGCGAACCTCGTCCATGTCGGTCGCCAGCGTGCAGGTCAGCGGGCCCGGGTCCATGGCGCGGTAGACGCTGGTGGTGCCAAAGCTGCCACCGTTCCTGACCAGCGTCTGGATCACCTCGCGGAAGGTCAGCATGCCCACCACGCGGTCATAGGACATCACCACCAGCGAGCCGATGTCCTTCTCCGCCATGATGCGCGCGGCGTCGGCCAGGCTGTCTTCCGGCGTAATGGTGTAGAGCGTGTTTCCTTTGACACGCAGGATGTCGCTGACTTTCATGATCCGGTTCTCCAAGGGGCGCCGAGGCGGCGGGCACGCCGTCGAATATAGCCCACAATGTCGGCCGGGCAGCGCATGACGGCGCGCCCCCTCCGACCGACTTCTGGGAGACCCCATGCCCGGCTATTCCGATCCCGGCTTCGACACGCTGGCACTGCACGCCGGCAGCCAGCCCGACCCCGCCACCGGCGCGCGCGCCGTGCCCATCCACCTGACGACCTCGTTCGTCTTCGAGTCCACCGACCACGCGGCCGCGCTGTTCAACCTGGAGCGCGCCGGCCACGTCTACAGCCGCATCAGCAACCCGACCAACGCGGTGCTGGAGCAGCGCATGGCCGCGCTCGAAGGCGGCATCGGCGCCATTGCGGTGGCCAGCGGCCAGGCGGCGCTGCACCTGGCCATTGCCACGCTGATGGGCGCGGGCAGCCACATCGTGGCCAGCACCGCGCTGTACGGCGGCAGCCAGAACCTGCTGCACTACACGCTGCGCCGCTTCGGCATCGACACCACCTTTGTCCGGCCCGGCGACATCGACGGCTGGCGCGCGGCCGTGCGGCCGGAAACCCGCCTGTTTTTCGGCGAAACCGTGGGCAACCCCGGTCTGGACGTGCTGGACATCCCCACCGTGGCGCAAATCGCCCACGAAGCCGGCGTGCCGCTGCTGGTCGACTCGACGCTGACCACACCGTGGCTGATCAAGCCGCTGGAGCATGGCGCGGATCTGGTCTATCACTCGGCCACCAAGTTCCTGTCGGGCCACGGCACGGTGATCGGCGGTGTGGTGGTGGACGGCGGCAGCTTTGACTGGGACCGCTCGGGCAAATTCCCGGGCCTGACCGAGCCCTACGACGGGTTTCACGGCATGACCTTCAGCGAGGAAAGCACCGTCGGCGCCTTCCTGCTGCGCGCACGCCGGGAGGGCCTGCGCGACTTTGGCGCCTGCATGAGCCCGCACACCGCCTGGCTGATCCTGCAGGGCATCGAAACGTTGTCGCTGCGCATGGAGCGGCACATGGCCAACACCGAAAAGGTGGTGCAGTTCCTGGCCGCGCATCCGCTGGTGGGCCGGGTGGGCCACCCGCTGCTGGAAAGCCACCCCAGCCACGCGCTGGCGCAGCGCCTGCTGCGCCATGGGGCCCGCGGTGCGGGCTCGGTGTTCAGCTTCGACATCAAGGGCTCGCGGGCCCAGGGCAAGGCTTTCATCGAGGCGCTGAAGGTGTTCAGCCACCTGGCCAACGTGGGCGACTGCCGCTCCCTGGTGATCCACCCGGCCAGCACCACGCATTTCCGCATGAACGACGAGGCGCTGGCCGGCGCGGGCATTGGTCCCGGCACCATCCGCCTGTCGATCGGCCTGGAAGACGCCGACGACCTGATCGACGACCTCAAGCGCGCCCTGAAGGCGGCGGAAAAGGCAGGTGCATGATGTTTGTTCCCGTCAACGGCGCCCCGACCTACTGCTACACCGGCGGCAAGCCCTTCGATGCCGCCAAACCCACCGTGGTGTTCATCCACGGCGTGCTCAACGACCACAGCGTCTGGATCCTGCAAAGCCGCTACCTGGCCCACCACGGCTTCAACGTGCTGGCCGTGGACCTGCCCGGCCACTGCCGCAGCGGCGGCGAGGCGCCCGCGTCCGTCGAAGAAGCGGCCGACTTCATCGGCGCGCTGCTCGACGCGGCGGGCGTGCAGCAGGCGGCGCTGGTCGGCCACAGCTGGGGCTCGCTGATCGCGCTGGAAGCGGCGGCCCGCCTGAAGGAGCGCGTGACGCACCTGGTGCTGGTGGGCACGGCCTTCCCGATGCGGGTGTCGCCGGCGCTGATCGAGGCCTCTATGAACGACCCGATGAAGGCGCTGACCATGGTGAACATCTTCTCGCGCAGCACGCTGTGCGCCCCGCCCTCGGCGCTCGGCCCCGGCACCTGGGTGTTCGGCGCCGGCATGGCGCTGGGCCGGCGGGTGCTGGCCAGCAATCCGGCGGTGAACGTGTTCCACCGCGGCTTCGTGGCCTGCGACCGCTACGCCAACGGCGAGGCGGCCATCACGCAGATCACCGCGCCCGTGCTGTTCCTGCTCGGCGGGGTGGACCAGATGACACCCCCGAAGGCGGCACAAGGCCTGATCACCAAGGCGCGTGAAGCGGGCAAGACGGTGCGGGTGGTCACGCTGCCGGTGGGCCACCACCAGATGACCGAGACGCCAGATGCCACGCTGGCGGCGCTGCACGGCTTCCTCGCGCCATGAACACCCCCTATGCCGTGGCGGCGGCGGACATCACGCCGCCGATGACGCCAGGCCGAACCCATCCGGCGCATGCCCGACGGCAGCTGGTTTCTGACCCGCCACGCCGACCTGATGGCCGTCTACCGCGACGCGGCCGTGTTCAGCAGCGACAAACACGTGGAGTTCGCGCCCAAATACGGGGCCGATTCACCGTTGTACGAGCACCACACCACCAGCCTGGTGTTCAACGACCCACCGCTGCACACCCGGGTACGCAAGCTGATCATGGGTGCGCTCACGCGCCGCGCCATCGCGGCGATGGAGCCTGGCCTGGTGGCGCTGGTTGACAGCCTGCTGGATGCGATCGAAGCCCGGGGCGGCGGCGACCTGATCGAAGACTTCGCCTCGTCCATTCCCGTCGAGATCATCGGCAACCTGCTGGGTGTGCCGCATGCCGACCGCGGGCCGCTGCGTGGCTGGTCGCTGGCGGTGCTGGGCGCGCTGGAGCCGGTGCTCACCCCCGCGCAGGAGGCCGCCGGCAATGCGGCCGTGCGCGACATGCTGGTCTATCTGAAAGACCTGGTGGCCGAGCGCCGCCGAACCCCCGGTGACCCGGAAAAAGACGTGCTGACCCGCCTGATCCAGGGCGAAGACAGCGGCGAGCGCCTGACCGAGGTGGAGCTGCTGCAAAACTGCATCTTCCTGCTCAACGCCGGCCACGAGACCACCACCAACCTGATCGGCA
>ERZ761602.3769-NODE-3769-length-20754-cov-8.908160_pt1 | contig 20754 bp, 20 predicted proteins | sample MGYA00512165_ERZ761602 | MGnify/ENA primary metagenome ERZ761602 (study PRJEB28899, sample SAMN02445085) | bioreactor sludge metagenome | biome: EBPR sludge; isolation source: Thorneside wastewater treatment plant | place: Australia: Brisbane, Thorneside...
CCTCTAGGGGGAGGGGGGGCTGCTCACACTTCGCGGCGCCTGACGTTGTACCAAGCTCGCTTCAGCGAAATCGGCGGCTTCGTAAGCGAGCCGTTAACGGGGGTCGTGTTCGATCTAGGGGTGTCCTCGTTCCAGCTCGATGAAGCGGAGCGCGGCTTTTCCTTTCAGGCGGACGCGGAACTCGACATGCGCATGGAGAAGGAAGGTCTGAGCGCTGGCGACGCCGTGAACAGGCTCAGCGAAACCGCGCTCGCCGATCTCATCTATCATTATGGCGAAGACGACGACAGCCGCCGCATCGCCCGCGCGATCGTGCAGACGCGCGCCGCGAAGCCGATCGCGCGCACGTTGGAGTTGGCGAAGATCGTCGAAGACGCGGTCGGCGGACGCAAGGGCGCGCGGACGCACCCAGCGACGAAGACGTTTCAGGCGCTGCGCATGCTGGTGAACGACGAACTGGGCGAAATCGCGCGCGGGCTCTCCGCCGCCGAGAGGGCGTTGAAACCGGGCGGGCGGCTTGTCGTCGTCTCGTTTCATTCGCTCGAGGATCGCATGGTGAAGTTGTTCCTCACCGAGCGCGCCGATGCGCGCGGGCGCGGCTCGCGCTATGCGCCGGACCTGCCGCCGGAGCGCGCGCCGAGTTTTATTCTTGAGCGCCGCCGCGCCACCGCGCCAAGCGATGAAGAGATCGCGGCTAACCCAAGAGCGCGCTCCGCGAGCTTGCGCTGGGCGATACGTACGGATGCGCCGGCATGGGACGAGCTTGAGCCGCCGGCCTTGGCGCCGAAAGCGGAGGCGGAATGGAAAAAGCTAAACTGACGCGCATTCTGCAAATTGGCGCGGCCGCGCTGATCGTGGTGCTGGCGGTCGGGCTTTACCGCGCCAAGAGCGACGCCGCGCGCACGGAGGCCAACGTGCGCCGCTTGCACGCCGAGATCGAGGAGCGCGAAGCGCGTCTGCGCGAATTGCGCGCCGAGATCGCGACGCTTGAAAGCCCTGGGCGTATCGAGACATTGGCGGAGGAGCGGCTCGGCATGGTCGTTGGCGGCGAGAGCGGGGCGTTGCCGGCTGACGCCATCAGCGAAGAATTGCCCGCGCCGCGCGCGCGGAGCGCCAATCCTTGAGGACGTGGAGTCCCGCGTCCGCAAACCGCGTCGGCGTTTTGGCGGCGAGCGCCGAGGCGGCGCCGGCGCGTTACCGCATTCGCGCCTTGGCGTTCGCGATATTCGCGGTTTGTTTGCTGCTGGCGGGTCGCGCCGTGCAGCTTGCGTTTTCGGGCGATCCGCTCGGTCCGAGTCGCCAGGTGGCGCGGAGCGAGGCCGTGGCGCGCGCCGACATTGTGGATCGCAATGGCGTGTTGCTCGCCACCACCGTGCGCGCATTCGCGCTGACGGCGTCGCCGGAACGCGTTCGCGACGCGAGCGGGACCGCCGACATGTTGCGCAGCGTCTTTCCGGAGTTGGACCGCGCGACGCTCATCCGGCGGCTGACCGATCGGTCGCGGCGTCTGGTTTATCTGCGCCGAAGCTTGACGCCGACGCTGCGCGCGCGCGTCGAAGCGTTGGAGATCGCGGGCATCGGATTTGAGCAAGAGCAGCGCCGCAGCTATCCGCAGGGCGCCTTGGCTGCTCATGTCCTCGGCTTTACGGACGTCGATCTGCAGCCGCTGGCGGGCGTTGAGCGCGGGCTCGACGGGTTGATACGCGAGGCCGGCGCTGACGGGCGTCCCGTGCGCCTGTCGATCGACGTGCGTGTGCAGTACGCGCTTGAAACCGAACTGGCGCGTTCCGCGGAGGCGGCGGGCGCCAGCGGCGCGGCGGCGGTATTGCTCGACGGCCGCACTGGCGAGACGCTCGCATTGGCGTCCTGGCCGGCGTTCGATCCGAACGAGGCCGGGCGCGCGCCGGAGGCCTCGCGGCGCGACCGTGTCGCCGGCGACGTGCATGAGCTTGGTTCGACGGTGAAGCCATTCACGATTGCGATGGCGCTTGAGGAAGATCTCACGCGCCCTGGCGAGGTGTTCGATCTCTCGCGTCCGATGGTCGTCAACGGCGCGGCGATCGAGGATCACGAGCCAATTGAAGGCATGGCGTCGCTGCGCGATATCATCGCGCACTCATCCAACATCGGCGCGGCGCGCCTGGCGCTGCGATTGGGCCGCGACCGGCAGCGCGCGTACCTCGACCGGCTGGGGCTCACCCAGGCAGCGACCCTCGAAGTTGGACGCAATCAGGCGCCCTTGGCGCCGGCGGCGGGCGCTGAACGCGATGTCGCTGGTCTCGGCTTTGGCTACGGGCTCGCGGCGACGCCGGCGTCGCTGGCGGGCGCCTACACGGTGTTCGTGAACGACGGCGCGCGAGTGGCGCCCACGCTGCTGGCGCGGGGCGATGCGCCGATTACGCCAACGCCCGTGTTCACGCCCGAAGTGACGCGCCAAGTGCTCGGCTATCTCCGCGCGGCGGTCACCCATGGCACCGGGCGCGCCGCCGACGTCCCAGGTCTGGCGGTGGCGGGCAAAACCGGCACGGCGGAAAAACTGGGAACCGACGCAACCTACGACGAAGGCCGCAATTTCTCCTCGTTTGCCGGCGTGTTTCCGGCGACCGACCCGCGCTACGTGATTGTTGTGGCTTTAGATGACGCCGGCGCGGGCGGCGCTGGAGGCGTGGTGGCGGCGCCGGTCGTGGCGCGAACATTGCGCAGGGTGGCGCCGATGCTGGGCTTGGCGGTGGAGGCCCCGGTGCGATAGAGCCAGCGCATCGACCGCGTTGTGCCAAGGTGTGGGTGTGAAGCTCTCGGAACTGTTCGTCGATGCGCCCGAAGGCGCGCGTGATTTGGATGTCACGGGTCTCGCGGCCGATTCGCGCAAAGTCGCGCCGGGCTATGTGTTCGCCGCGCTGAAGGGCGTAGCGGCGCACGGGAGCGCTTTCGTCGAGCAGGCAATCTCCCGCGGTGCTGTAGCAATCCTATCGGAAGGCGATGTCCCGGAAACGCCCGGCGTGGCGAGGATCGTGAGCACGGACGCGCGCGCCGCATTGGCGCGCGCCGCGTCGATCTTTTATCCGCGCCGGCCCGCAACACTCGTCGGCGTGACGGGAACCAACGGCAAGAGTTCGACCGTGGATTTCTTGCGCCAGATTTGGGCGGCGAGCGGCAAGCGGGCGGCGAGCCTCGGCACGCTCGGCGCCATCTGGGACGGCAAGGTCCGTGATTTGGGCCACACCACAGCCGATCCGGTGCAGGTTCACCAGACGCTGCAAATGTTGGCCGACGACGGCGTGACGCATGCGGCGATGGAGGTTTCGAGCCACGGTCTGGCGCAGCGCCGCGTCGACAGCGTCGTGCTCGACGCCGCTGGCTTCACGAACCTCACCCAGGATCATCTCGATTATCACGAGACCATGGCCGCTTACCGCGATGCGAAGTTGCGGGTGTGGACCCTCGTCAAGCCGGCCGGCGCGGCCGTGATCAATGCTGACTCGCCCGAGGCGCAGGCGTTCGAGCGCGCGGCCGCGGCGAAATCACTGCGCATTGTGACGGCAGGCTGGCGCGCGGGCGCCGATGGACTGAAGATCGTCGAAATCCAGCCGCGCCCCAATGCGCAGCTGATGACTCTGCGATGGGCGAACAAGGAGCAGAAAATTGAGCTCCCGCTCATTGGCGAGTTTCAGGCGATCAACGCGGTGATGGCTGCGGCGTTCGCGCTGTCCCTTGGTGAAGCGCCCGCGACCGTGTGGGCGGGACTGCACGCGCTCAAGCCGGTGAAAGGGCGCATGGAGCACGTCGGCGAAAGCGCTAGCGGCGGACACGTGTTCGTCGACTACGCTCACACGCCGGACGGTCTTGACGTGTTGCTTCGCGCCGCGCGCCCGCATGCGCCCGGCCGCATCATCTGCGTGTTCGGCTGCGGCGGCGATCGCGATGCAGGAAAGCGCGCGAAGATGGGCGCCATCGCCGCGCGTCAGGCCGACGTGGTGATCGTCACCGATGACAATCCAAGAAACGAGGACGCCGCCGCGATCCGCGCGCAAGTCCTGGAAGGCGCGCCGAAGGCCGCTGAAATCGCCGACCGGGAGCGGGCGATCGCCGAGGCGGTTTCGATGATGCGCGCGGGCGACGCTTTGTTGATCGCGGGCAAAGGGCACGAAACGGGCCAGATCGTCAAAGGCGTGGTTCACCCGTTCTCCGATCAAGAGGTGGCGAAGCGCGCGCTGGACGCTGGCGCGTGATCGCAATGGAGCACACACATGGCTGAACTCTGGTCCGCCGCGGAAGCGGCGGAGGCGACGGGCGGGCGCTTCATCAACGGCGACCGATGGTCGGCAAACGGCATTTCAATCGACACGCGCTCGCTCGAACAGGGCGATCTCTTCGTCGCATTGAAGGATGTGCGCGACGGCCACGACTTCTTGGCTCAGGCGTTCGTGTCGGGAGCGGCCGCTGCTCTGATATCCGATGCGGCGAAGGCGGAGGGCATGGGGCCCGCGCTCGTGGTTCCTGATGTGCTTGAGGCGCTGCGCAAGCTCGGCGCCGTCGCGCGCGACCGCTGCGCCGCCAAGCGCGTTGGCGTGACGGGTTCAGTCGGCAAGACCTCCACCAAGGAAGCGGTGGCCATGTGCCTGGCCGCGAGCGGCGCCACGCATCGATCGGTGAAGAGCTACAACAATCACTGGGGCGTCCCCTTGACCTTGGCGCGCATGCCGCGTGACAGCGCGTTCGCGGTTTTCGAGATGGGCATGAACCATCGCGGCGAAATCCTGCCGCTGACGCTGCAAGTGCGCCCGCACGCCGCGATCGTGACCGCGATTGCGCCGGCGCACATCGAAAACCTCGGCTCGACCGAAGCGATCGCGGACGAGAAGGGCGACATTTTCGGCGGGCTAGAGCCTGGCGGTTTTGCGCTCGTGCCGAACGAAGCGCCGCATGCTGACCGCCTCATCGCCGCCGCGGAGCGCAACGGCGCGACCTTAATCCGCTTTGGCCGCGAGCCCGGATGCGAGGTGCGGCTCATGCGTTTCGATATGGATGCGACGGGCTCAACGGCGGAAGCTGAAATCCTGGGGCGTGCAATCCGCTACCGCGTAGGCGTTGAGGGGGCGCACTGGGCGCTCAACTCCGTCGCCGCTTTGGCGGCGGCGGACGTGGTCGGCGCCGATGTCGAAGCAGCCGCGCACGCGCTCGAGCACTTGCGCGCATTCGATGGGCGCGGCGTCGCGATGGCGATCGCGGCGCCGTTCGGCGAGTTTGTGCTGGTCGATGATTCCTACAACGCCAACCCGGTTTCGATGGCGGCGGCGTTCGCAACATTGGCGGCGCGCAAGCCTGGGCCAGGCGGGCGCCGGATCGCCGCGCTTGGGGATATGTTGGAACTAGGCGTGAACGAGCGGGCATACCATGCGGGCCTGGCCGAACCGCTGGCGGAGGCGGGCATCGATCTCGTGTTCGCGGCTGGCCCGCGCATGGCCGCGCTGATGGAAGCGCTTCCGCCAGAGCGCCGCGGCGGCTATGCCGAAACGGCGGACGGCTTGATTCCAGTTATCTCGGCGGCGCTTCGCGCGGGCGATGTCGTGCTGGTGAAGGGATCGAACAGTTCGCGCATGAGCCGCGTGGTGGGCGCCCTGAAGGCGCTCTAGTGGGGACGCTGAATGCTGGAACTTCTGGGACAGTACGAAGACCGCTCCCAATTCTTCAATCTCTTCAATTACATCACCTTTCGCACGGGCGGCGCGCTGTTCACGGCGATGATTATCGCTTTCGCGATCGGTGCGCCTTTCATCGCGTGGCTGCGTAAGAAGCAGGGTAAGGGCCAGCCCATTCGCACGGATGGGCCGGAGGGGCATTTGCTGACCAAGAAGGGCACGCCGACGATGGGCGGGCTCATCATCCTGATCAGCCTTGGCATCTCCTCGTTGTTGTGGGCGGACTTGACCAATCCCTACGTGTGGTCGGTCCTGATCGTCACCATGGGGTTTGGCGCGATTGGGTTTGTCGACGATTTCGCCAAGGTGACGAAGCAGCACCATGGCGGGCTTTCGGCCAAGCTGCGCCTCCTGTTTGAATTCTCGATCGCCTTGGTCGCATCGTTGGCCATGCTTGCGGCGGAGTGGATCTCCGTCACCCCCGGCCAACCGCACACGATTATTACCTTTGGCGAGGCGCTGATGTCGGGGCGTTCGCTCACCGCGGTCGCGCTGCCGTTCGTGACGGGCTGGGGCGTGCAATTGCTGGCGTTCTACGTGGTGTTCACGATGATCGTTATTGTCGGTTTTGGCAACGCCGTGAACTTGACGGACGGTCTTGATGGCTTGGCGATTGTTCCCGTGATGATCGCCGCGGCGACTTTCGGCATGATCGCCTATCTTGTTGGGCGGGTGGATTATTCTTTTTATCTCGGCATTCCGCATGTCGCCGGGGTTGGCGAGCTGTCGCCGATACTCGGCGCCTTGCTCGGGAGTTCGCTTGGGTTTTTGTGGTACAACGCCCCGCCCGCGCGTGTATTCATGGGCGACACCGGCTCGCTCGCGCTCGGCGGGTTGCTCGGCGCCGTCGCGGTGGCGACCAAGCACGAAATCGTGTTGGCTATCGTCGGCGGTTTGTTCGTTCTCGAAACGCTGTCCGTCATGTTGCAGGTCGCCGTCTACAAGCGCACCGGCAAGCGCATCTTCCTAATGGCGCCAATTCACCACCACTTCGAGAAATTGGGATGGCAGGAGCCGACAATCGTCATCCGTTTCTGGATTATCTCAACAATCTTCGCTCTCGCGGGTTTGGCGACTTTAAAGTTGCGTTAACGGCGCGAAGCAGCGCACACGAGCGTCTCTTGGAGAGGGAGGCGGTCGGATGATTCCGATCACGGAATTCAAGGGGCGCGACGTTGCTGTCTTCGGGCTGGCGCGCACAGGCGTGGCCGCGGCCAAGGCGCTCGCCGCTGGCGGCGCTCGTGTGCATGCGTGGGACGATAGCGATCACGCGCGCGCCGCCGCGGCCGCCGAAGGCGTTTCGATCTCCGACATCAACGCACGCGATTGGCGCAGCTTCGCCGCGCTCGTGCTTTCACCCGGCGTGCCGCTGACATTTCCCGAACCGCACCGCGTGGTGACGCTCGCCGAGGCGACGGGCGTGCCGATCGTTTCGGACATCGAGTTGTTCGCGCGCGCCGTGAATGCGCTTCCCGCGGCCCAGCGTCCGAAACTCGTCGGCGTCACGGGCACGAACGGGAAGTCCACGACATCGGCGCTGATCGCGCACATTATCAAAGCGGCTGGCAAGGACGTGCGTCTCGGCGGCAATATCGGCGCGGCCATCCTCGATCTCGCGCCGCTGCACGCCGGCGCCTATTACGTAATCGAGTTGAGTTCTTATCAACTCGACATCACCTCGAGCCTGCGTCTGGATGCGGCGGTCTGGCTCAACCTCACGCCCGACCACCTCGATCGCCATGGAAGCATGACGGCGTACGCCGCCGCCAAACGCCGCATTTTCTTGAATCAAGGCGCCGGGGACTGGGCGATTGTCGGTGTGGACGATGCGCACGGCGCCAAGGTGTGCACCGAACTCACGCGTCAGGGCGTGCAGTACGTAGCGCCAATTTCGTCGGGACAGGCGCTCGGGCGGGGCGTGTGCGCGCTGGACGGCAAGCTTGTGGACGCGCTCTCCGGCCGTGGCGAAATCGTCGCCGACTTGTCGCGCGCGCCCGCGCTTTCTGGAAAGCACAACGCGCAGAACGCCGCCGCCGCGTACGCCGCCGCGCGCGCGCTTGGCATCGACCCGAAGGTGATCGCGCAGGCGATGGCGACGTTTCCCGGTTTGCCGCATCGCCTGGAGCGCGTCGCGACCATTAACGGCGTTCGGTTCATCAACGATTCCAAAGCCACCAACGCCAACGCCGCGGCGCAGGCGCTTGCAGTGTATCCGCGCGTCTATTGGATCGCGGGAGGCGTCGCCAAGGAGGGCGGCGTCGAGGAATTGGCGCCGTTTCACGCGCGCATCGCGAAAGCCTATCTGATTGGGCAATCCGCGGGCGACATGAGCGACGCGCTGCGCGGCAAGGTGGCGGTCGCGATGGCGGGTCAGCTCGAAACCGCGGTGCGCATGGCGTTCGATGACGCGCGCGCCTCGGGCGAGACCCATCCCGTGGTTCTGCTTTCTCCGGCTTGTGCTTCGTTCGATCAGTTTCGCAGCTACGAGGACCGCGGCGATCAGTTCAAGCAGATCGTCAATGGGCTCGCCGCCGCGGCGAAGAACGGCGATGCGGCATGAGCGCGATGGGCGATCGAATTGGCGTCGCCGTTGAACGCGTGCGGACCTATGACCGAACGCTTCTGGTCATAGCCGCATCGCTGTTCGTGCTCGGAATTCTGTTTTCGATGTCCGCCAGTCCCGTGGCGACGGCGCGCATTCGCATCGAGGAGGCGTTTTATTTCGCGGGCCGCCAAGCGGCTTACGCCGCGCTGGGCGCCGTGGTGATGTTCGTCGCAGCGTCGCTTGATCCGCGCCAGGTGCGGCGCGCGGCGACCCTTCTTGTGCTTCTGTTCCTGCCATTGTGCGCCTTGGCGGCGTGGTTTGCGCCCGAGGTGAAGGGCGCGCAGCGTTGGTTTGATTTCGGCGCGTTCTCGGTTCAGCCGTCCGAGATCCTGAAGCCCGCATTGATCGTGGTTTGGGCCTGGATGCTTGGCGAGACCATCAAGCAGCCGCGATTTCCCGGACGCATCATCGCGCTGGTGCTCTACGCGCTCGCCGCCGCCGCGCTCCTTGCGCAGCCGGACATTGGCCAAACGGCGCTGCTTGCCTTGTGCCTCGGGCCGATGCTTTTTCTTTCCGGGTTGGCTCTACGATGGCTGATCGGCGGCGGCGTGCTGGCGGCGCTGAGCGCTTGGGCGATTTATCGCTTCTATCCGCACGCACGCGAGCGGGTTGACGCCTTCCTGAACCCCGAGGGTGACGGCGCCTATCAGGTCAACCGCGCTCTCGAAGCGATCGCCTCGGGCGGCGTCTTTGGGCGCGGGCCGGGCGAGGGCGTCGTCAAGCGTTTGTTGCCTGATGCGCACGCGGACTTCGTGTTCGCGGTGGCGGCCGAGGAATTCGGGCTGCTGGCTTCGCTTGGGCTCATTGTGTTGTTCGGCGCGCTCGCGTTTCGCGGGCTCTCCAAGGCCAGCCGCTTGAACGAACCGTTCGAACAGCTCGCCGCGGCGGGACTTGTAACCCTTCTCGTCTCGCAAGCCGCGATCCACATCGCCGTGAATTTGAGTCTGTTGCCGGCGAAAGGTATGACGTTGCCGTTCATCTCATTTGGCGGTTCATCGATGGTTGGGTCGGCATTGGCGTTTGGGTTTTGTCTCTCGCTCCTGCGCGATCGGCCTGGCGCCTATCTTTATCCCAGCGCGACGCCGAGGCGGCCATGAGCAAGAAGCTTGTCGTTATCGCAGCTGGCGGCACGGGCGGTCACCTGTTTCCAGCCGCCGCCTTCGCCGAGGAGATGCGTCAACGCGGGTGGCGCGTTGTCTTGATGACGGATGCACGCGGCCGCCGGTATGCGGAGCACTTCCCGGCCGAGCACATTGAAGACGTCGCAGCGGCGTCGCCGACGCTGCATCCGCTGAAGGCGATTCCGGCGGCGATCAAGATTTGGCGCGGTATCGGTCAGGCGAAGCGGCGTTTCCAAGAATTGCAGCCGTCGCTGGTCGCCGGTTTTGGCGGCTATCCGTCCTTTCCCGCCTTGATGGCCGCGCGCGCGCGCGGCGTGCCAATCATTATTCACGAGCAGAACTCGGTGTTGGGACGCGTCAATCGCACGCTCGCGACGAGCGCGGCCATTGTCGCCAGCGGCTTCGAGCGTTTGGATCGGTTGCCGCCCGCCGCTCAAGATCGCAAGCGCGTGGTGGGCAACCCGGTGCGCCTTCCCATTCTTGAAGTGCGCGCGCGGCCCTATCCCGAGGCGTCCTCGGGCGGGCCCATGAACTTGCTGGTCATCGGCGGCAGCCAGGGCGCGCGCTTGTTCGGCGATGTGATCCCGCTTGCGATTACGCAACTTCCGGAATCCCTGCGCGCGCGTTTGACGGTGGTTCAGCAAGTTCGAGAAGAACAGCTCGCGCAGGTTCGGGACGTGTACGGCGAAGCCGGCGTGAAAGCCGAGGTGGCGCCGTTCTTCTCGGACATGGGACAGCGCTTGGCCGCGGCGCACCTGGTGATCGCGCGCGCGGGGGCCTCGACGGTGACGGAGTTGCAGGCGGCGGGACGGCCAGCGATCTTGACGCCCTTCGCCGCCGCCGCGGACGACCACCAAACCGCCAACGCCGCGGGCCTGACATCGGTCGGCGCGGCGGATGTGCTCCCGGAAGCCGAGTTCACCCCTGAGGCGTTAGCGGCGCTTTTGGAGCGGCGCCTATCAGATCCGCACGCGCTCGCGGTAAGAGCGGCCGCCGCCCGCGCCGCCGCCAAACCGGAGGCCGCCAAGACCCTGGCGGACTTAGCCGAGGCGGTCGCCCAGTAAAATCTCCAGTTCGGCGGTGCATCCAAGAGCCCGGGCGGCGGCGGTTCAGTCCAGAGAAACACGTGGAAGCGTGTTCGGGGACGGGATCGTGGCTGAACTCCTTGGCGACTTTTGGTGGCTGGGTTTTCCGGCTTTCGGCATGGTGGCGGCCGCTTGGGATCTGACCCAGGAGGAACGGCGGGCGGGCGCCGCGATCTCGCGCCAACGCCGAAACTTGGAGGCTGGACGGTGAATTTCGAAGAACTCTTTCGCGATTTCTGGTGGCTGATGTTCCCGATTTTCGGGATGGCGATGGCCTTCCGCGGCAACGCCTCCACCGAACGCAGCCAACAGCGCGTGCTCGATCTGATCAAGGTTTACACCGATCAAGGCAAGGAGCCGCCAAAGGAACTGCTCGATATGGCGCGCAAGGGCTTGGATGAGTCCGTTGAAGCGGCGGGCGGCCCCGGCAAGAACGATCATGCTTGGACGTTCGTGGTGTTCGCGGCGCTGGCGGCGGGCTTTGGCGTTGGCTGGTATGTCAGCCAGAGCGAGAGCTACGCGTTCGCATTCCTCATCGTCACCGTGACCATGAGCGTGTTGGCGCTGGGCTCGCTCTTCATTCTGCTGTTCGGCCGCAAGTAGCACGCCATGGACGCCGCCGCGGAGGCGCGCCTGATCGAGCGTGCGCGCAAGGGCGACTTGCGCGCGTTCGGCGAGCTGGTGGATGCGCATCAGCCGTCGGTTCGCGCATTCTTGCGTCGCCTCACGGGAAACGCCGCCGACGCCGACGACGTGGCGCAGGAGGCGTTCGCGCGAACCTGGGAGGTGCTGCATCGCTTCGATGGCGCCTCGACGCTCCGAACCTTCATATGCGGCGTCGCGGTCATGTATTGGAGGCGTTCCCGTCGCTCGAACACGCGCCGCCAGGCGCGCGAGGACGCCTACGCCGACCTTGCCGACGCCGACGCCGAACCCTACGCCCGAGCAGCGCAACGCCTTGCCCTACGGCGGGCGATGGACCAACTTCCAGAAGATCAGCGTGCGGCGTTGGCGCTCTGCCTTGGCCAGGACTTCACTCATGCGGAGGCCGCCGAGGTGCTGAAGCTCCCGCTCGGCACGGTGAAATCGCATGTCGCGCGCGGGCGCGCCCGGTTGCGGGCCGCCCTCGATCTGGACGCGGAGAATGACGCATGAACGATCGCGATCTCGCGGATTTGCTGGGCGACGCGCCGCCGACGCCCGACCCGCGTTTCCGTCTCGACGTGCTCTCCCGTGTCGCGCGGCGCGCCCGGCAATTCGCGGCCGCCGAGCGCGCTGTGCGCACCATCGGCGCCTTCACCGCGATTGGCGTGTTCTTTCCGCTCGCCCAAGCCTTGGGCCTGACGCTCGCCGATATGCAGCCGCTGTTCATGGCGGCGGCGATCGTCGGCGTCGCGTACTTGTTCGCGAAAGCGATGGCGCGGGGCCCCCGCGGCGTGCTCTTGGCGCTCAGGATGCGCTGAGCGGCCTTTGAGGCGCCCTCAAGCGCCCCTATAGAAAGCGCTTCGAGTCCGGGGATTTCATGCTGCGCCGCGCCATTCCATTCGACATAGGCCCCATTCATTTCGTCGGCATCGGCGGCATCGGCATGTCAGGCATCGCGGCGGTGATGAAGAACCTCGGCTACGAGGTCACCGGCTCCGATGCGAAGGAGGGCGCCAATATCGAGCGGCTGCGCGCCCAGGGCATCGCCGTTCATATCGGCCACAAGGCCGAGAACGCCGCCGACGCGGGCGTCGTCGTCATCTCCTCGGCAATCAAGAATGGCAATCCGGAAGTGGACGCCGCGCGCGCCCGCGGCGCCCCGATTGTGAAACGCGCCGAGATGCTGGCCGAGATCATGCGGCTGAAATGGACGGTGGCGATCGGCGGCACGCACGGCAAGACGACAACGACCTCGATGATCGCCGCGCTGCTCGACGCCGGCGGCAAGGACCCAACCGTCATCAATGGCGGCATCATCAACGCTTACGGCGCCAACGCGCGCATGGGCGAGGGCGAGTGGATGGTGGTGGAGGCCGACGAAAGCGACGGTACGTTCACGCGCCTGCGCGCGACGGCGGTGGTGGTCACCAACATGGACCCAGAACATTTGGATCATTATGGCTCCGTCGAAGCGATGAACGCGGCCTACCAGGCGTTCGTGGAGAACATTCCGTTTTATGGCTTCGCGGTGATGTGTCTGGACCACCCCCAGGTGCAGACGCTCGCCGCCCAGGTGCGCGACCGGCGCGTCGTTTCCTACGGTTTCAATCCGCAGGCCGATGTCTGCGCGCAGAACCTGCGTCCTTCTCGCGAGGGCTCGACCTTCGACGTGGTGGTGCGGCGCAAGGGCGATGGCCCGGCGGTGACGCTGCGGGATTTGTTTTTACCCGTCGCGGGCCGCCACAACGTTCAGAACGCGGTCGCGGCCATCGCGGTGGCGCGCGAGCTTGGCGTGAGCGACGAGGGCGTACGCGCTGGCCTCAAGAGCTTCGCCGGCGTGAAGCGGCGCTTCACCACCACGGGCGCTTGGAACGAGGCGCGCATCGTTGACGATTACGCCCACCACCCGGTCGAGATCGCCGCCGTGCTCTCCGCCGCTCGCGAGATGACGGGCGGGCGCGTCATCGCCGTGGTGCAGCCGCATCGGTTCACGCGGTTGCGCGACCTCTTCAAGGAGTTCTCCACCTGCTTCAATGACGCCGACATTGTCGCGGTAGCGGAGGTTTACGCCGCCGGCGAGCAACCGATCGACGGCGTCAACGCCGAGGCGCTCGCCGCGAGTTTGAAGAGCCACGGCCATCGCGACGCGCGCAAGCTTGCTTCGCTCGATGAACTGCCCGCGTTCGTGCGCGCGGAAGCGAAACCGGGCGACATCGTCGTGTGCCTCGGCGCCGGCGACATCACCGCGTACGCGAACGCGCTGCCGGGGAAACTGGGCGGGACGTAGCGCGTGTGACTTTGCCAACGGCGGAGGTCTGGAAGAGCGGCGCTCCCTCGCTTCGCCTTCGCAACATTTGACTCCCGCGCCCGACTCCGCGCAGCCGGGTGAGCCATGCCGGATACCGCCCACCGCCGCCCCCAGCCGCTGCGCGCCGCGCTCATCTATGACTTCGACGGAACGCTGGCGCGCGGCAACCTTCAGGAACGCAGCTTCATCCCCGACATCGCCGGCATGAAGCACGCCGATTTCTGGATGGAGGTAAAGCGCCTCGCCAAGGCCGAGGATGCCGACGAAATCCTCGTCTACATGCACCTGATGCTCGATCGCGCGCGCGCGGCGGGCCACCCGGTCACCCGCCGGCAATTGCAGGACAGCGGCCGCGACCCGGACTTTTTCGACGGCCTCGATCACTGGTTCGACCGCATCGACTCGTTCGCCGACGATCTCGGCCTGCAACTCGACCACTATGTCATTTCCTCGGGCATCTACGAGATGATCGAGGGCTGCCCGTTGTTCGCCCGGTTTCGCAACGTGTTCGCGTCGCGCTTTCTTTACGACAAGAACGGCGAGGCCAAGTGGCCGAGCGTCGCCATCAACTACACCACCAAGACGCAGTTCCTGTTCCGCATCAACAAGGGCATCGACAACGTCCACGACACCGAGGCGATCAATCGTTGGATGCATGGCGACGCCCGCTCGCTGCCGTTCGAGCGCATGATCTTCATCGGCGACGGCGACACCGACATTCCATCGATGAAGATGGTCTCAAGCCAAGGCGGGTGCGCCATCGCCGTGCTCGATCCCTACCAGTGGACCGAGCCGCGCAGTCTCGACAAGATCAGCCGCCTGATCGCCGAAGATCGCGTGTCCTACGTCGCTCCAGCCGATTACCAGCCGAAAAGTCAGCTGGACGTGATCGTTAAAGGCGCGCTGGGCCGCATCGCCCTGCGCGCTGGATTGACGGTCGGCTAGCTCGCTGCGTCGGCCGCTGGCGGCGGCGCGCGTTCGATGTTGACCACGCTGTAGGAGAGAGGCGGGTCGCCGCCCATCACCTGCACGCCGAGCCCGTTGCCCACGCAGATGAAGCTCGTCATCGAGCGTATCGAGATCGCGTGGTTCCAGTCGAGGTTTTGTACATTCTGGTTGATCGTCAGGATGTACTCACGCTGCGGGCTGATGTGGACGCGCACACGGCGATCGTCGAGCACGCCATAGCTGCGCACGTCGAGCGTCCGGAAGCAGTCTCGCTCCGCCGTCTGCGGAGCGGGCGTGCTGGCGCACGCGCCAAGCATGACGAGAGCGGCGAGAAACGCGTTACGCATGGCTGTCAACTTCCTTGAACCGGAACGTCGTCGGGCAGACGCTCAATAGCCGAAACTGGGTAGGTGCGGCGCGGATCGCCGCCGATGATTTCAACGCCCAGCCCATTGCCAGTGCAAATCCAGCTGGAGGTCGAGCGGATCGCGATCGCCTGGGTCCAGTCCAGATCGCGCGCGTTGAACATCGTAGTGAGTTGGTAATGCCTATTGGCGCCCACGCTCAACTTGATGTGGTTCTCATCGACATAGGAGAAGCCGCTTGCGGCGCTGGCGTTGAAGCAGTCGCGGTCGGCTGGCGCCTGCGTTTCGTCAGCCGGCGTCGCGCAGGCGGTGAGGAGCAGGGCCGTGGTTGCGAAAAAGACGGTGCGAAGCATGGATAAGCCTCCTGTTGCTGAGCATTATGGACATGCATTGGGCGCCTGTGGAGGTCACATGGGGTTGATTGCGGTCAAATCCGTGCTGTAGGCCCATCAACAATGAGTGATCTTTCCCTGCCGCGGGTTCGCGGCCAGCTCTTGCGCGGCGAGATTTTGGCGCCGTTCACGTGGTTTCGGGTAGGCGGGCCCGCTGACGCGCTTTTCATCCCCGCTGACGCGGAGGACCTGGGGCAATTTCTGTCCGCGCTTCCTGAAGAAGTCTCCGTGCTGCCCATTGGGGTCGGGTCAAACCTGATCGTGCGCGACGGCGGCGTGCCGGGCGTGGTGATCCGCTTGGCGGGGCGGCAGTTCGCGCAGATCGAGGGGCTCGACGATGCCCGCTTGCGCGCTGGCGCGGGCGCGCTCGACTCCATGGTCGCGAAAGCGGCGGCGAAGGCGGGCATTGCCGGCCTTGAGTTTTTCGTCGGGGTCCCAGGCACGATCGGCGGCGCGCTGACCATGAATGCGGGGTGCTACGGGCGCGAAACCTGCGACGTCCTCGTTGAGGCGACAGCGCTCAATCGTCGGGGCGAACGCGTGACGCTGCGCGGCGCCGACTTTGGTTTCAGCTATCGCCGCAACGCATTGCCGGAAGAGCTCATCTTCATCGACGCGTTGTTTCAGGGGCATGCCGACGATCCCAGCGCGATCGCCGCGCGCATGGTAGAAATCACCGAGCGGCGAGAGAGCGCGCAGCCTATCCGCGAAAAAACTGGCGGCTCAACGTTCAAGAACCCTGAGCTCGACAGCGGCGAAAAACTCTCCGCCTGGAAACTCGTGGATGAAGCGGGCATGCGCGGGGCGCGGCGCGGCGGCGCTCAAGTCAGCGAAAAGCACGCCAACTTCTTGATCAACACGGGCGCGGCGACAGCCGCCGACATCGAAGGTCTGGGCGAGGATGTTCGCGCCGCGGTCAGGGCCAAGCACGGCGTCGACCTGCAGTGGGAGATCAAGCGGGTTGGACGGCCGGTCTCTTCGCCTTCGGCAACCTGATCCGCTCCAGCGGCGAAGCGAGGATGCCGAGCAGGACCGAAAACGCGATCGCCAAGGGCCAAACCGCGAACTTGTCCCAGTCATAGGCTTTGCCGATTTGCGCTGCGCCCCAATAGCCCAAGCCTTGCCACATGTAGATTGAGTAGCCATTGGCGATGAACGGCGTCAGCAAGGGGGATTGAGCGGCGGCGTTCAGGAGTTTTCCGCTGACGCCGCGCGTGATCATCAGGAAGAACGCCACCCAAGCGCAGCAAAATAAGAAGAAGATGGCGTTGGGAGGGAACTTGTTGGTCTGCATGTTGAACGTGAACTGTCCGGGAAACGCCAGGAACAGCGCCGCCAAGGTCGCCGCCGCGAACACGAAGAGCAGCGCGAAATCCGTCAGCTTGTAGCGCGCGTAGTTGTGCGCAAGGGCGTACCCGAAGCCGGCCCAGAGCGCGTAGAACACGATCGTTTGCGCAATGCCCAGCCGTGTTTCGTCCAGCATATCCACGGCAAGCGCCAACAGAGCGCCGCCGATGGCTTGAGACCAGAGCGGCGCGCGCGCACGCGCCGCTAACGGTCCCAGAAAAGGCATCACCGCCATCACAACCAGAAACGGCGCGACGAACCAAAGATGCCAGTTCAGCATCGGGGCCGAACGGCCGGCGCCGCCGTTCACGGGATTGAGCCACGCGATCAAGGTCTCGAGCGGGGCGTCCCGATAGCGCAGCGCGATCATGAGCGACGCGGCGACGAGCGCGTAGGCGAAGTAGGGAACCAGGATGCGCACGGCGCGCCGCGCGAGGAAGTCGAGATAGGGCGTCTTGGCGCCGCGCTCCGCCAGGAAGTAAGCGGCCCCCGAGATCATGAAGATCAGCGGCATCTCGAACAGGAAGAGCGAGGCGCGATCCCACGGGGCAAGGTGGAGCCAGAACATGCCGTGGATGGCGATGATGATGTAGGCCATCAGCGCGCCGCGCGCGACATCAAGCCCAACGACACGTCCGTTCGCTCGCTCGCTCGCCATGCCCCCGAACCTCCGCTCCTGAGTGTGTGCCTCTCCGCTCGCGCCGAGTCATGCGCTCTTACCGGTCAACGCCTTGTTATGCGCGCCTGGGCTAAACGCGTGGGGCGGGGTGGCGTGCGGCGCGAAATTTGTGATTTGTTTACCGAAACGAAAAATTCACTATAAAAATCAAGCAATAATGTGCTGCATCCCAACCTTGCCTTAACCTCGATGCGTATCATTGTGAGACGTTGGAGCGGACGCAGAAAAAGCGTTTGCCTAGCGGCGATGGGTCGGCGTTGTTGGGTTGAGGCGCGAAATGGCGCGGGTGGTGGTATTGCTTGGGGGCTTAAGCCCCGAACGGCCTGTGAGCTTAAGCTCAGGGGCGGGATGCGCGGCGGCGTTGCGTCGGTTGGGCCATGAGGCGATCGAGGTCGATCCCCAGGCGTCCGACTGGATTGAGCGCCTGCGGAGAGAAGCTCCCGACATGGTGTTTAACGCGCTCCATGGCGAATGGGGCGAGGACGGCCGCACGCAAGGCGTGTTGGACTATCTGAAGCTGCCCTATACGCACTCGGGTGTCCTCGCGTCGGCGCTCGCGATGGACAAGGACAAGTCGAAAGCTGTTTTCGCGCAGGCCGGTCTGCCGCTCGCGAACGGCAAGCTGATGCATCGGTTGGAAGCGGCCAAGGCGCACCCCATGCCGGCGCCGTATGTGGTCAAACCGAACGCGCAAGGTTCTTCCGTCGGCGTCTTCATTGTGCGCGAGGGCGCCAATCGGCCGCCGGAGCAATTGCTCGATCCCGATTGGACGTTCGGGGAAGAGGTTCTGGTCGAGGAGTTCATCGACGGCAAGGAACTGACCGTCGCCGTTATGCATGATCGCGGCGCGCTGGCCGTTACCGAAATCTTCGTGACCAGCGACGGCGATTGGTATGATTTCGACGCCAAGTACGCCGAGGGCGGGTCGCGCCACGTCGTGCCGGCGAACATCCCTCAAGCGGTCTCCGAACAACTCATGCGCGCCGCCGAAGCCGCGCACCATGCGTTGGGATGCAGGGGCGTGACGCGTTCCGATTTCCGCTACGATCCGAAGCGCAATCGCATCGCGCTGCTGGAGGTGAACACACAGCCGGGGATGACGCCTACGTCGCTCGTGCCGGAACAGGCGGCGCATATCGGCATGTCCTATGATGATCTCGTCGCCTGGATCGTGGGAGACGCGTCATGGCCTCGGTGAGAGCCCGCCGCGCCGCCCGCGCCGCCGAACCGCCGCGTCGAGGCCGCCGCCCTGCCGCGCCGCCGCCGTCATTCGACGGCATGCCGCGCTTGGCGCGCATCAAGCTTTCGGGCGGATTGAGTTCGGACGATGTGCCGGTCAACAGCAAAAGCCTCGCGCTGGGACTGACCGGCGTGGTGATCTTCATAGGCATCGCCGTGGCGGGCGCCACCTGGCTTGGCTCTTCCTTGTTCGATGCGCGTGAGGCCTTCGCGCGCAGCGCAGACGCAGTGGCCGCCAACGTCGGCTTCGAAATCGCCGAAGTCGAAGTCGATCGGATGCCGCACGCCTTGCCGATCTCCGATGCGCGCAAGCAAGAGGTTCGCACGCTCATCCGCGGCGGGGATAGCCGCTCGATCCTCGCGGCCGACCCTCAAGAGGTCAGAGCCCGCATCGAAAATCTGGACTGGGTCGCGCAAGCCCGCGTGCGCCGGCTTTGGCCATCGACGCTGCGCATCGAAGTCGAGCGCCGCCAGGAGTACGCGGTCTGGGAAAACGAGGGGCGCAGGTCGGTTATCGACGTCAACGGCGAAGCCTTGGCCGCCGCCGACGCCAACGACTTTCCCGATCTTGTGCGCGTTGTCGGCGCGGGCGCCGGTCCTGCCGCGCCGCCCTTGCTCGACGCGCTTGAAGGCTTGCCCGAGGTTCGCGAACGCACGGCGCAGCTTGTTCGCGTGAACGACCGGCGCTGGAGCCTTGAACTGGTTTCCGGACTGGAGATCGCGCTTCCGGACGAGGGCGCGGCCGAAGCGCTGGTGCGGCTGGAGCATCTGCAAAAGCGTTATGCGCTGCTCGACCGTCCGATCGCCGCGCTCGACATGCGCGCTCCGGGCAGGCTTGCCGTGCGCATTCATCCTGAACTCGCAGGCGGTCCGCGCGCCTTGTTGGGCGGGGTGTGAGCATGGCCGTGCAGCCTCTCGCCAGCGCCGCGCGTTTCGAGGCAGTCGACGCGCCCATCGCGCCGCTGGTCGCGGCGATCGATGTCGGCGTGTCGAAAACCGTTTGCCTGGCCGCGCGCCGCGATCCGGTTCTGGAGCTTCATCCCGATCGGCCGTTGCGGGTGCTTGGCGTCGGTCAGCAAACCGCGCCCGCGATCGCTTCGGGCAAGCCGGCGGACTTCGACGCTTGCGCGCGCGCTATCCAAGTCGCCATCGAGGAAGCGTCGACGATGGCCGGCGCGCCGATCATGCGCGTTGTTGCTTCCTATTCCGGCCCCGGCCTGACCGCGCGTATTTCGCGCGGCGCCGTCCGCATCAAGAACGGCGTTGTGACCAGCCGCGATGTCGAGAACGCGCTCGACGCCGCCATTCAAGCAGCGCCTTCGCCGCAGCTTTCGGTGCTCCACATAGAGCCGCTGCGTTATCTCATCGACGAAGAGCCGATCGCGGATGAGCCTTACGGTCAGCACGGCAAGCTGCTCGCCGTGGAGGCCTGCGTGGTGACGGCGCCGACGGAGGCGCTGAATGCGCTGAAGTCCTGCATTCGCCAGGCGGGCGTCGAGGTCGAGGAAGTTGTCGCCGGTCCCCGCGCGGCCGGCCTTTCGGCGTTGACGCCGGAGGAGCGCGAGGACGGGGTTCTGCTTGTCGATATTGGAGCAGGCGCCATCGGCCTTTCGGTGTTCATCGGCGATGCGCTTGTGCATGCCGAATCCGTGAACGTCGGCGGCGTGCGGTTGACGCGCGATCTGGCGGCGAAACTGCAAACCACGTTCGCCGCCGCCGAACGGGTGAAGCTGCATTTCGGCGCGGTTGGCAAAGCCTGCGATCCCCGCGAGGCGGTGCAAGCGCCGAAGCTTGGCCTTGATGGACGCTTGGAAGCGGCGACGACGCTGCGCGGCGCCATTGCCGAAACCATGACGCCGCGACTTTACGAGATGCTGCTCATGGCGCGCGAACGCCTTGCGCGCGCGGGGTTCAGCGGCGCCTCGGGACCGCGCCGGGCGGTGATTGTCGGCGGCGGCGCCATGATCCCGGGCATCCGCGAGCTTGCGAGCGAGGCGCTTGGCGTGCCGGTGCGGATTGGACGGCCGTTCGAGCTTTGCGGCTTCGATCACGGCGAGGTTGGCCCCGCCTATGCGGTCGCCGCGGGTTTGCTGCGCCATCGCCTCGACACGCCGACGCTTGACGATGTCGATGACGACTTCCAGCCGTCGCTTGCGCACGCGGCGCATGCGTTGCGCAACGCATGGCGCGGCGCTTGGGATTGGCTGCGCGACAATTTCTGAGCGCGCATTCGCTTTTTGCTAAAATTTGACCGCGAGTTGGCGGACGGGCGTGCGCGCGCGGTCAGGAGGTGTTGTCGGCGAGCGGCGCGGGGAGACGCG